>Ga0210129_1000021_pt1 | contig 45607 bp, 33 predicted proteins | sample WestPond_Cattail_2_FD_185582 | JGI IMG/M metagenome (GOLD analysis project Ga0210129, IMG submission 185582) | Wetland microbial communities from the San Francisco Bay, California, USA, that impact long-term carbon sequestration -... | ecosystem: Environmental > Aquatic > Marine > Wetlands ... | reverse complement strand
TACAAGTGGCGAAAAAGCTGAAATGAACGGTGTTCTAAACTTCTCGGTACTTGACGGTTGGTGGCTTGAAGGTTACCGTGAAAATGCCGGTTGGGCTTTAACGGATAAATGCACATTCCAAAATCAAGCTCAGCAGGATCAACTGGATGCTGCAACTGTTTACAGCTTGCTCGAAAACGAAATCGTTCCTTTGTACTATAAACGCAATAAGGAGGGTATTTCAAAAGAGTGGATACAATATATCAAAAACAGTATTTCAAAGATTGCGCCACATTATACAATGAAGCGCCAACTTGATGACTATTATTCGAAGTTTTATAACAAGATGGCTACTCGTGGCAAATTGTTGTTTGCCAATGATTACGCAAAAGCTAAAGAGCTTGCAGCATGGAAAGAAGAGGTTGCCGATAAATGGGATGAAATAGCAGTTCTATCATCGGAAAAAAGTGATGAAGTTCGTAGCGGACAAACTGAATGCGGCGATAAATATGTTATAAGATATGTCATTGATGAAAAAGGATTGGATGATGCAATAGGATTGGAATTGGTTACCATTTACGTTGATAAAGGCGGAAAACAACATATATATCATGTTGAACCGTTCCATTTGATTAAAAAAGAAGGTACCATATATACTTTTGAAGTGGAACATTCTATTATGGATGCCGGTGCATATAAAATTGCTTATCGTATGTTCCCTAAGAATCCAGATTTACCGCATAGGCAAGATTTCTGTTATGTACGTTGGTTTTATTAAAATCCATTAATGTTAAAAAAAAAGATTTTCAATTAGATGAAAGTCTTTTTTTTTATATTTGTGTAGGGATTTGAAAACAAATAAAATTATGATAGAATTAGACAACCTTACTGAAAGTGTGAAATATGTTGCTTTGGATGCAGGGCGCTTTTTGAGAGATAAACGTAAGAGTTTTCAAAAGAATTTAGTTCGCGAAAAACGAAGTCATGATTATGTATCTTATGTAGATAAGGGAAGTGAACAATTAATTGTTGAGCGTTTATCGGAGTTGTTACCGGAAGCAGGATTTATCGCGGAAGAAGGTGATGGTGAGTTTAAAGGCGAAAGTTATTGTTGGTTAGTTGACCCTCTTGACGGGACAACTAATTTTATACACGATAACGCTCCATATTGTGTTAGCATAGCACTGCGAAATACTAAAGAAATGTTGATGGGTGTTGTTTATGAAGTTGTGCACGATGAGTTGTTCTGGGCATATAAAGGGAATGGTGCATATCTAAATGGTGAACAGATACATGTTTCGGATGTATCCGATCCTGACAAGGCTTTTTTTGAATTAGGGTTACCGTATGACGCAAGGACATATAAACCGATGGCGATAAAGGTAATTGATGAACTTTATGGTAATGTTGGCGGATTACGTATTCTCGGTGCATGTGCGGCAGAATTGTGCTATGTGGCGTGTGGACGTTTTGAAGGTAGGGTCGAAGGAGTTTTAGGACCTTGGGATGTGGCTGCCGGATCGCTTATATTAAGTGAAGCCGGAGGCATGGTAACTGACTTTGAAGGTACTGATTCTTTTTATTCAGGCAAAGAATTAGTCGGTTCCAACTGTAAAATGCATGATTTCTTGCTAAAAAGCATAAAGAAATGCATTGATAAGAGAAATAATATGTAAGTTTGTAGGTATTTTTATGTTTAACCAATAAAATTATATATAATTATGATAGTTGACAGGATTGAGAATTTAAAAAGGTATGCTTCATTAAATCCTTTATTTAATGATGTTATTGAATATTTGAACTCACATAATTTAGTAGAGGAAGATTTTGGTAAACAACACTTAAAAGGTAAAGATCTTTTTGTGAATATTCAGCATACTGCTCCAAAAGCAAAGGATAAAGCTACGCTTGAAACACATGTTCTCTTTATCGATATTCAAATTCCGCTATCAGGAGAAGAAACTTTTGGATATACCCCGACTGCAAATTTGGGAGAAGAAATTCAGCATTATGATACCGAGAAAGACATTACCTTTTTTAAGGGATTAGCCGAAAGTTATTTCGTCTTAAAACCGGGTATGTTTGCCATCTTTTTCCCACAGGACGGACATGCTCCGGGAATTACACCGACAGGAGTAAGAAAAGCAGTTATAAAAGTTAGAATACAAGGCTAAAAAATAACAACATGGATAAGACGCTCAACATCATAAAAAATGATCCTTGGCTTAAACCTTACGAAGACGCCATTGTAAGACGACATCAGTGTGTCATAGATAAAGAAAATGAATTGACCGATGGAGGCAAGAAACGTTTATCTGATTTTGCTAACGGTCATTTGTTTTTCGGATTACACAGAGAACCGGAGGAGTGGGTCTTCCGCGAAAATGCACCTCATGCAACAAAAATTGTCCTGGTGGGTGATTTCAGTAATTGGCAAGAGAAAGAAGAATTTACTCTTAAAGATACAGGTAATGGAGTTTGGGAAGTTAGAATGCCTTTGGATGCAATAAAGCATTGTGATCTGTATAAGATGCATGTTTATTGGAAAGGTGGCCAGGGAGAGCGTCTGCCGGCATGGGCAACACGAGTAGTACAAGATAAAGATACACATATATTCTGTGCTCAAGTATGGGATCCTGTTAATCCATATAAATTTAAAACTGAATCATTTAAACCTACAACGGATCCGTTATTAATATATGAGTGCCATATAGGTATGGCTCAGGATGCCGAAAAAATAGGTTCTTATGATGAATTCCGTGAAAACATATTGCCGCGAATTGTGAATGAAGGATATAATTGTTTGCAAATTATGGCAATACAAGAGCATCCTTATTATGGCAGTTTCGGTTATCATGTATCTAATTTCTTTGCACCGTCTTCACGTTTCGGCACACCCGATGAATTAAAAAGGCTAATAGATGCTGCCCATGAAGCTGGTATCGCTGTGATTATGGATATTGTCCATAGCCATGCAGCACGCAATGAAGTTGAAGGGTTAGGTAATTTAGCCGGAGATCCTAATCAATATTTTTATCCTGGTAATCGTCGTGTGCATCCTGCATGGGACTCATTATGCTTCGATTATGGTAAGGATAATGTTCTACATTTTCTACTTTCAAATTGCAAATATTGGCTTGAAGAATTCCATTTTGACGGTTTCAGATTTGATGGAGTGACATCAATGCTTTACTATAATCATGGACTTGGCGATGTCTTTACTAATTATGGTGATTATTTTAATGGGAATGAAGATGGCAATGCAATTTGTTATTTGACTTTGGCAAACAAGTTGATACGTGAGATTAATACTGATGCAATAACTATAGCTGAGGAAGTTTCAGGTATGCCCGGACTTGCAGCTAAGTTTGAAGATGGAGGCTATGGTTTTGATTACCGTATGGCAATGAATATTCCGGATTTTTGGGTGAAGGAAATCACCGAGAAAATAGACGAAGATTGGAAGCCGAGTAATATTTTGTGGGAAGTTACCAATAGACGAAAAGATGAAAAGACGGTGTCGTATTGTGAAAGTCACGATCAGGCACTGGTAGGAGATAAAACAATAATTTTCCGTTTGATAGATGCTGATATGTATTGGCACATGCAGATAGGAGATGAAAATTATATTGTTAATCGTGGTATTGCTTTGCACAAAATGATTCGTTTAGTGACTGCAAGTACGATTAATGGCGGTTATCTTAATTTTATGGGTAACGAATTCGGACATCCTGAGTGGATTGATTTTCCTCGTGAAGGCAATGGGTGGAGTTACAAATATGCGCGTCGCCAATGGAATTTGGTAGATAGGAAGAATTTATGCTATCATTTTCTAGGCGACTTTGATAAAGCTATGCTTGGTGTTTTGAAGAGTGGAGTTAATTTTAATAAACAACCGGTTCAAGAAATTGGGCATAATGATGATGATCAAGTTTTGGCCTATAGTCGTAATGATATAATATTTGTCTTTAATTTTAATCCTGTGAAATCGTTTACTGATTATGGCTTTTTAGCGTCTGAGGGTTCTTATAATGTGGTTTTGAATACGGATGCTAAAATGTTTGGTGGACAGGGAATTGCAGATGACAGTGTCGTTCATTTTACTATGCCTGACCCCTTATATGAAAAAGATCATAAAGGTTGGCTGAAATTATATATACCTGCTCGCACGGCAGTAGTTTTAAGAAAGCAAAATAATAAATAAGGAATGAATAAATATCGCTCGTTATCGGATCAAAAGAAAGCTAATTGGATAATGCGTAGTTTTGCATTATCGTTTTTGGTATTTTGTTTCGTATTTCTATTTATAATCGAAAAGGATTTGATGTCAGCTATTGGAGCAGCATTGTTTGCAGTGACATCGTTTTCATTATTCAGCTCACATGTATTATTGACATTGGTGGTAAGTTTCTTGATATGGTTGGTTCAACCTCTAGTACGAACCTTATTGCATAGCAAAGTGAGTAAAATAGTGGCAACTTATATTCCTACATTCATTGTCTTTATAGCTTTTATTTTATTGGGGCATCAGATGAAATCTTCACAAAAATCATTGGTGTGGTTGAGTTGTGGATTAGTAATTTTAGATTTTATATTGGTTTGGGCGTTGATGTTTGTGCATTCTTTACGTCGCGTTGATCCTCGTTATTATAATAGAACCGGTATATACCAATATACATCTTGGATTATTATAAATGCTTTTCTTTTTATTGTGCTTGCCGTTGTTTCCGTTATATGTGTTTCCAACAATCTGAAAATGCCGTCATTTAAATTTCCTTCAGATAATAATGTGGTCGAATCTGATACGATAAAGGCTATAAAGAAGAAGAAAGATAAAGGTGAGATGTTGACGCCGTTGGAAAAAACTATTATGTTCAATACTGAATTGTATAAACATAATGTATTGGGTGATAGTTTGTTCTGTTACAAACAACATTTCAAGAGCCAGGGTTTGGGACGAAAAGATACTTATACCTCAGATACAAAGGACTCTGTAGTATATGATTACCACATGGCTACTTTGTTGTTGAATAAGGATTTGAAAACATTTTGTGAAGATTTAAAACGCTACCATTCATTTCATAGAGATTCATTCCCTGCCAATTATACTGAAGCATTTATTCTTTATAAGTATAAGAATCCGAGTTTGCGTGTAAGGATTCATAATCCTTATTTCAAGGCGCGTTTCCAAAGATATTTGAGATATTCCATTGATAAGCATATAAAGTCTCAGAAATATGAATTTGGTAATACCTTCTGGTGGTATTACGATCATGAATAAATAAAAAATGCAGTGTTTACGCACTGCATTTTTTATTATTATGTAAGTTTTTATTATTCGATATAAGTTTTATTTATTTCAACCATTTATCAAGCCATTCTCTAAATGTACGTTGCCAAAGAATACCGTTTTGCGGTTTCAGTACCCAATGGCTTTCATCAGGGAAATATAACAATTCGGCAGGAACACCTCTGAGTATTGCCGCATTAAAGGCTGACATGCCTTGACCTTCCAGAATGCGATAGTCTTTTCCGCCATGTATGCAGAGTATAGGTGCATTCCATTTATCTACAAATTTATGCGGTGATTGTTCATACGAACGTTTTGCTATTACATTGTTTTTATCCCAATAAGCACCGCCCATATCCCAATTCTCAAACCACATTTCGTCAGTCTCAAGATATTGCTCTTCCATATTGAATATGCCGTCGTGAGCGATAAATGCCTTGAAGCGTTTGTTTTCATTGTGACCGGCCAACCAATATACTGAAAATCCTCCGAAGCTTGCTCCCACGCATCCTAATTTATCTTTGTCTACATAAGGCTCCCGGCTAACCGAATCAATAGCCGAATAGTAATCTTTCATACATTGACCACCGTAGTCACCGCTGATTTCTTCATTCCATTCATTACCGAATCCCGGCATACCACGACGGTTAGGAGCTACTACTATATAATCACCTGTTACCATCATTTGAAAGTTCCAACGATAACTCCAGAATTGACTTACCGGACTTTGTGGTCCGCCTTCGCAATAGAGTAGTGTAGGATATTTTTTATTGGGGTCGAATTTAGGAGGATATATTACCCACGTAAACATCTTTTTACCGTCGGTAGTGGTAATCCAGCGTTGAGCCACTTTTCCCATTTCCACTTGGTCGTAGATATGCTTGTTTTCGAACGTGACTTGCTTTGCCTGTCCGTCTTTTAGTGATACCAAATAGAGTTCGTCTGCCATACTCATAGAATGGCGTGCTGCCAATAACTTATTATTAGCTAATGCTATAGCTCCGTAGTCGAATACGCCGTCAGTGAGTTTCTTTAGTTTTTCGCCTTTTGCATCAATGGAGTATATTTGTTCGGTAGCATGCCATATGCCTGTGAAATATATAGTTTTACTGTTCGCAGCCCATATAAATGCGTCAACATTTGATTCCAGTGCTTTACTTACAAATTTCTTTTCTCCACTTGCCAAGTCCATTACAAACAAACGGTTTTGGTCGCTTTCGTATCCCTCATGCTCCATGCTTTGCCATGCAATCATTTTGCCATCGGGAGAGTATTGCGGATTAGTGTCATAACCTTTATTATCTGTGGTTATATCTTTTGTTTCACCGCTTGCTAAATGGTAGATATAAATATCTGAATTTGTTGATAAAGCATATTCTTTGCCTGTCTTCTTACGGCAAGTGTAAGCTATATTTTTACTTTGCGGATCCCATGCGATCTGTTCCATTCCACCGAAAGGTTTCGTAGGACATTCATACGGCTCATCTTGCAGAATATCTTTGATATTGGATATTGCGATGCCGTCATAATCGGCAACGAATGGGTGTGGTACAGAGTTTACCCACTCATCCCAATGTTTATACATAAGGTCGGTAATGATACGTCCGGATGCCTGTGGTAAATCAGGATATTTATCAGCCGTTGTTTGGCCATATTTAACTGACGATACAAATAATATATGTTTTTCGTCAGGCGAGAATGTAAAACCTTCTATATCGTTGGTGTAATTAGTTATTTGTTTACGATCGCTACCGTCCGGGTTCATTGTCCAAATTTGACTGGTACCTGTTTCACCTGAAAGAAAAGCAATGCGTTTGCCGTTATCTATCCAACAAGCATTATTTTCACTTGTAGCGGTATGTGTTATTTGCTTATTGCCCGAGCCGTCTATATTCATTACAAATACTTCGCGGTTGCTTTTATTTTGTTCAACTGAATAATAAGCTATAGTGTATACAACTCTTTTTCCGTCAGGTGACATCTTGAAATCTCCTATACGTCCCATTGCCCATAAGGCTTCTGGTGTCATTCGACCTCCCTTAATTTGTATATTTGATTTGCCGATAAGCGGAGCTTTTTTATTTCCTGTATTTTGTGCAACAGCCATAGAGGCAGCACCCATAATCATAGCTGCCATTGACATTTTAATTATGTTCATTTTAATTTATTTCTTATTATGCTTTGTGCGCTCTTCAGCAAGTTGTTGTTGATCTTTTTGCATCTGTTCCAAGCGTGCCATCATACCCGAACGTTTTTTCTTGTTATCAGGAGTTGCCGCAAATTTCTTCAATTTACCGAGAACATCTTCGTCTTTGATTAATTCTCGCAACAGAATCATTGTAAGAATACTTACGATACTTGAAATACAATAGTAGTAGTTTAATCCTGCTGCGTAATCGTTCAATACGAATATGAATATTACAGGCATTAAATACATCATCCATTTCATACCAGCCATCTGTTGTTGACCTGTATCTTGTTGTTGCATGCTATATTTAGTATTCAGAATATTGAATACAGTCATCAATATGCAAAACAAACTTATATGGTTGCCCAAGAAAGGTAGATTGGCATTCCAATGGATAAGATTGTCGTAAGCCGATAAATCGTCAGCCCACAAGAAGCTTTGCCCGCGCAATTCAATAGCGGACGGAACGAAAAAGAATAGGGCCATCCAAATAGGCATCTGCAATAACATCGGTAAACAACCGCTCATCGGACTTACTCCATGTTTATTATAGATAGCCATTGTTTCCTGTTGTTTTTTCAAGGCATCGTCCTTATCTGGATATTTCTTGTTTAAATCATCTATTTGAGGCTTTAGCACTCGCATACGTGCCGATGAAATGTAAGATTTATATGTAAGAGGGAATACCAAACCTTTTACTATCAACGTCATGAGCAGCAGTATTATACCCATGCTTAATCCAAAATTTTTCAACAAGTCAAACAGGTTGATTGTAAAATATTGATTAACCCAACGAACTATAGGCCATCCCAAATATACCATATCGTTTAGATAAAGTTTTCGGTTATTGCTGACGCCTTTATCATAGCGTTTGAGCATTTTGTAATTGTTCGGTCCGAAGAACAAGCGCATATGCGTAACAGTATTTCCTGTAGGATCGAAGGCTACGCTCATGGATGAATCATAATTCTTCAAATAATTGGAATTCTTATCTTCCATCCGTGATTTTAAAGAGCTTTTTATAAAATCTTTATCAGATATAATAACACTTGAAAAATATTGGTTCTTGTATCCAACCCATTGAAGTGTATTCTGAGGAGAGTTGTCTTCGTCTTTTGCATCCGACATCTGGTTTACACCATCGTTCAATGGCTTGAAAGCGATGTTTGCATAACGACTTTCAAACGATTTGCTGCGTTCCAGTTGCCGAGCTTTTTGAGTCCATTCAATATCAATGTTGGTTGCTTTCGGAGAAAGGTTACTTGCAAGGTTTACAGCTTTAACGTCGAACTTAAGCATATAATCATTTTTGTGTAGAGTATATGCGAAATCAATATATTTTGAACTGTCGGCATACAGACGCATTGTAACTGAAGAATCTGTTTTACTTACAGGTACGAAATAGTGATCTGTTGAAGCTATGTTTTGTCCGCTATTGTCATAGAAGAACATATTCAAGTTCTCTTCATCGCTACCCTTAAACAATTCCAACGGTTGCTTTTTCTGGTCCTTGTATTTTTTCATCACAACGGAATAAACTTGTCCGCCTTTATTCGTCAAGGTAATTTTTACAAGATTATTCTCCAATGTTGTAAAGCCTTCGGTTCCTTTAAGTGATGTGCCGAATAGTTTTGTGGAATCAATTTTTTGAGTTGCCAGATTGTTTTTGGCAAAAACTACAGAGTCTTGATGTGTTTTAACAGTTTTCTGCTTTTGTGCCTCAATAGAGTCGTTGTAACGTTTCTCTTGCTGTTGTTGTGCTTCAGAGGGTTTTGACAGATACATAAATCCGACTAGCACCAATGCCATTAAAGCAAACCCTATTAAAGTATTTTTATCCATAAATTTTATTTTGTTTCTTCTTATTTATTCTTGTATTCAATTGCAGCTTTGATAAAAGCCAGGAACAACGGATGCGGTTTCAGCACCGTACTGCTATACTCCGGATGGAATTGTGTGCCGATATACCAACGAAGTTTCGGCATTTCAACGATCTCAACCAAATTTGATTCCGGATTACGCCCAACGCACATCATTCCATTCTTTTCGAAATCATTTTTGTAATCGTTATTGAATTCGTAGCGATGGCGATGACGTTCCTTAATGTGTTCTTTTTTGTATGCCGAAAAGGCTTTGGAACCTTTTTTCACAATGCAGTCATAAGCGCCTAAACGCATTGTTCCACCCAATTCGGTTATAGACTTCTGTTCCTCCATCAAATCAATGATGTTATGTTTAGTATTTTCATCAATTTCAGTGGAATTGGCATCTTTATAACCAAGTACGTTACGGGCGAATTCTATACACATGGCCTGCATACCAAGGCAAATGCCGAATGTAGGAATATCATGTGTGCGTGTATAATTGCACGCAATAAATTTACCTTCAACGCCACGTGAGCCGAATCCGGGGCAAACAACTACGCCATCCATTTTGCCCAGAGTTTCATCTACGTTTTCATATGTCAGATTATCACTCTGTACGGTTATGATATTGACTTTGCGGTCGTTATATGTACTGGCTTGGGAAAGAGATTCCAAAATGGATTTATAAGCATCTTGCAGTTCTACATATTTGCCTACCAATCCTATTGTTACCGTTTCTGTTGCTTTGGCACGACGATTTAGGAAATCCTTCCACGGACCCAAATCCGGGTCTGGACCGACAGGTAAACCTACTTTTTTCAAGATAATACGGTCAATTCCCTGTTCTTCCATCATTAAAGGAACTTCATATATTGTAGGACGGTCAACCGATTGTATTACGGCATCTTCTTCGACATTACAAAACAATGCAACTTTTTTCCTGATCTTAATATTTAAATTATGTTCGGCACGTAACACTATAATGTCCGGCTGAATACCCATAGATTGCAGTTCCTTGACAGAGTGTTGGGTAGGCTTTGTCTTTAATTCTTTGGCAGCAGCTAAATAAGGTACATAAGTAAGGTGTACGCAAACTGCATTTCTGCCCATTTCCCATTTTAATTGGCGTATGCTTTCTATGAACGGCAAAGATTCAATATCACCTACGGTACCACCAATTTCAGTGATCACGAAATCATATTTATTTTTGCTACCGAGTAGTTTGACATTACGTTTGATTTCGTCGGTGATATGAGGAATTACTTGCACTGTTTTTCCCAAGAAGTCGCCTCTGCGTTCTTTTTCTATAACGTTTTTATAGATACGTCCTGTTGTGATATTATTGGCTTTAGTAGTCTCTATACCCAAAAAACGCTCATAATGACCAAGATCCAAGTCTGTTTCCTGACCGTCGACTGTTACGTAACACTCTCCATGTTCGTATGGATTAAGCGTTCCCGGATCGATGTTGATGTACGGGTCAAATTTTTGGATGGTAACTTTATAACCTCTTGCTTGCAATAATTTGCCAATAGAAGATGAAATAATGCCCTTGCCCAATGAAGAGGCTACACCACCGGTTACAAAAATGTATTTAGTTTCTGCCACAGCTGTAAATATTTATGTTATTTTATATTCATTTTAAACCGCAAAAGTATAGCTTTTTGTTGACAATAGAGCATCTTTTTGAACAAAACTTCTATAAATCATTAAAATCTTTTACCACGTGTAGTTAAGTCCAAAACTAAGTATATCTTTTAGCTGGAAATATCTCCACGTACCTGATTTTGTTGCCGAGTCATCAAACCTTCCGTTTAGGAATATTTTTGTGCTTAAATACTTATTAAGTGTAAAGTTTATTGTATTTTCCCAATCGGCTTGAGTCGATTTATAATTTGAAAAATAGTTCAATCGTGTAGTGTATTTAACCATAGAATTTACTGTCCACACTAGATCGGTAGTCATTGTTGAACCTATTGTAGAGCGTGAATGATCTCCAGCTTGTATGTTGTAGGATGTAACATCCATATTGCCGACGTTACTTATATAGCATAAATTATATGCAACCGGGGCTAATACCACTGATAAGTCTATTCTTTTTGTTTTCTTTTTGTAATTCATACCTATACCGGCAATAACGTTGAATGGTGACAGGAAACTAGATTGTTTAATTTCCGAGTTTGATTTATAAGTATTGTACAATTGAGTGTTGAATTCCACTGAAATGGTATAGTACCAATCAGTGGTAGCCTTGTATCCCAATTTGCTTGTCAATCGCATAAGATTATCGTTAACTATATATTTGTGTATGGTATCTGATGATGTTTGGAATCCTAACTTCAACTCCAAACGGTTATCCCATTCGATTTTATTATTATCATTGTAGTTTGCATCCAATTGTATGTTGCTCTGCAATGCATCGGCGCTTTGTCCCCCTTCGTACCAATTCCTCGAAATGTAGCTTTGCGAGAATTGAATGGAACCGTTGCCGGTTATTGTCCAGAAGTTAGGTTTGAAGAGTTTTACGTGCACGCGGTTTAAATTATTGTTGTTATACATTGGTTCCGGTTTGAATAAATCGATAAATCTGTTTTCCGTTCTGTAAAACTTTTCATTATACATATTAGGAATTTTAAGACCTTCGATTTCGTAATCCCATTTTTCTATTTTATTATAGGTGTGGGTGTATACATAAACTAGCCCTTTATCTATCATTGTATCTATATCGTCGTATACAGTAAATGCTTTTTTATCGTATGTGAATAAAGAATTCAACGGTGAAGAATATTCAGGATAATAGTAATACGGCCAGTTAACGGCGAAAGTTTGTTTAAGTGCAGCCCGATAAAATGTCAGAGGCATGTAAAGTTTATAATAGTGTGCATCGACTTGTATATAGTTTTGTGGATTCTGATAATCCTGCCAATTGAATTTTGGCGGGTTATTCAGCACTTTAATCGTGTCTACATATATTGAATCATTTTGCCCCATCGCAGGTATAAATAATATTGCTAAATATAGCAAAATACATAATCTTTTCATCAATTCTCCAATTAAATTTTAGTCACGGCAAAGATATTATATTTTCATTTATGCGGATAATAAAACACTCTTAAAAATAATAGCAATAATATAAATAATGTTTTAAAACATCCTGTAAGTATAAAGCATTGGATTGTTGTTTGCTTTTCGCGGTTATAAATATGCGAAAATTTTTATATAATCAATTATTTACTTATCTTTGTGGCGTAAAAATATCATTTATGGTAAAAACTATAGTAGTACTTGCCGCAAAGATGGGTAACAAATATGGTGGGTTAAAGAAGCCTGAAGAAATCGGACCAAATGGAGAAATTATTTTAGATTATTCTGTATTTGATGCAATTCGTGTTGGTTTTGAACGTGTTGTTTTTGTTATCAGCAAATATTTTGAGGAAGAGTTCAAGCGTTATATTTCATATAAATATGAAGATAAGATAAAGGTTGAATTTGCTTATCAGGAAGAACTTTTAGGATCAGGAAATGCGCTGTTGATGGCTGAACCGCTGCTTAACGGCGCTTTTGGCGTTATTAATGCATTTAGTTTTTATCAGTATGAAAGCTTTAAATTGTTGTATGATAATTTGCAAACGATGAAAGATGATGAAAGTTTTTTTATATGTTACAAATTATCAAATGTAATGTCTGAGTCGGTCGGCGTAAACAGAGGTATATGTGAATTGGATGAAAATCGTAATTTGTTATCAATCGTTGATCGTTACGATATTGAGCGTTCTGGAGGTGAACCTGTGTTCCGTAACGAGTTCGGCAAATTTGTTGAATTGGAGGATAAAGCGCCGGTATCAATGAATATGTGGGGATTTAAAGCAGATAATATATTCAAGTTACTCCATACTGATTACAAATCATTTACCGAAAAGTATGGAATAAGTCCGAATGTACATTATACAATACCTATATTTATTAATCGTTGTGTGCGTAACGGCTTAAAAGTGAAGGCTGTAGATACTATGGCTCAATGGATGGGAGTGGTTTCGGCTGATGACAGAAGTCAGACGATAATGCGCATCAATGAAATGATTCGTAAGGGTATATATCCGGCAAAATTATTTGAAACATCAAATTTGGATCAATAATCATAATATGAAAACAAGAATATTAGTTACAGGTGGTACCGGTTTTATAGGTTCACACAGTGTAGTAGAACTACAAAAAAGCGGATACGAAGTTGTTATTGTTGATAATTTGTCTAACTCACGTGCAGATGTAGTGGATAATATTGAAAAAATTACGGGTATCTGTCCTATATTCAAGCAAATAGATTGTTTGGACATTAAGGCAATGGATGCATTGTTTGATGAATATAAAGGTATAAAGGCCGTAATTCATTTTGCAGCAAGCAAAGCAGTTGGTGAATCTGTTCACAAGCCGTTGCTGTATTATCGTAACAATATCGTTTCCCTAGTGAATTTATTGGAACTTATGCCTAAGCACGGCATTGAAGGTATTGTTTTTTCTTCATCGTGCACGGTGTACGGTGAACCGGATATTTTGCCGGTTACCGAGAATAATCCTATTAAGCCTGCTACGTCTCCTTATGGAAATACCAAACAGATTAATGAGGAAATTATTCGTGATACTGTGAAATCAGGCACACCGGTTAATGCCATATTGTTGCGTTATTTCAACCCGATCGGTTCACACCCTTCAAGTTTAATCGGTGAATTGCCTATCGGTGTACCGCAAAACCTTATACCGTATATCACGCAAACGGCAATCGGCATACGCAAGCAGTTGAGTGTATTCGGTAATGATTACAACACGCCGGACGGCTCATGCATTCGCGATTTCATTGATGTGGTCGATTTGGCTAAGGCACATGTGATAGCCATTGACAGATTGGTTAACCATAAACAGGATGAGAAAGTGGAAGTCTTTAATATCGGTACCGGCAAGGGCTTATCAGTACTTGAATTGATTAATGCTTTTGAAAAAGCTACCGGTGTGAAGTTGAATTATAAGATAGTAGCACGCCGTGAAGGTGACATTGAAAAAGTATGGGCTGACCCTACCAAGGCTAATAAAGTATTGGGATGGAAAGCTGAAACGCCGATTGAGCAGACTTTACTGAATGCTTGGAATTGGCAGAAAAAATTAAAGGAAGAAGGAGTTCATCAATGAACTGAAAGATATAGAACATCCGTTACTTTAAACTTTATGTCTTTTGGGCATAAATGATTGACGAGTAACATGTCGTGTTTTATTTTGTGTTTGTGTTGTGACGGTGTATCGACGGGAGTCAGTGCACCGTTTTTTTTATTTCTATGTTTTAAAACATTTTATGATATTCCATCTTGATAATACCTTATTTATCAATTATTTCGTAACTTTCGATAAATAATCGTGTCAATAATTCTACATATAATAACAAAAAGTGCACAATGTTATTGCCAGAAAGTGATACGTTTGCCTTTATGAGATTCCAATGCTAATAGGTGAATAATGATTTGAATGATTATTCGTGTATAGATCTAATGCTTAATTAATAATAAAATGATTAGTAGAATTAAACAAGTAAAGTCCATTTTGCTGGTAATATTATTGGCAATGGTTTCTATTAGTGCATATGCGCAGCAAGGGAAAAACACTGTCATAGGTACTGTGAAAGACAAAAGCGGAGAACCTATAATAGGAGCTTCGGTAAGGGAAAAAGGTACGTCAAACGGTACGGCAACCGACTTGAACGGTAATTATTCCCTCGATGTATCGGGCAAAGGAACACTCCTTGTTACATTCACCGGAATGAAATCAAAGGAAGTTTCGGTTAACGGAAAATCAAAAATTGATGTTGTTCTTGATGATAACGACCAGACTTTGAACGAAGTCGTCGTTATCGGTTACGGATCAGTTAAGAAAAAGGACTTAACCGGGTCTGTATCTTCTGTCAGCGGTGAGACATTACAAAAGGTGCCGGTATCAAGTGTGGCAGAAGCAATGACCGGACGTTTGGCCGGTGTGCAAATTACCACCACCGACGGTTCGCCTGATGCTGAAATGATTATCCGTGTGCGTGGCGGCGGTTCCATTACGGGTGATAATTCACCTTTATATATAGTGGACGGTTTCCCCGTATCAAGCATAAGTGATGTGGCACCGAGTGATATTGAATCCATTGATGTGTTGAAGGATGCCTCTTCAACGGCCATTTATGGTGCGCGCGGTGCAAACGGCGTTGTGATTATCACAACAAAAAGTGCAAAGGGTGGAAGAACTCAAATCAGTTACAACGGTTTTATGCAATCAAAGTCAATTTCCAAGAGATTGGGTTGCCTCGGGACTTATGACTACGTAATGTCGAATTACGAACAAGCTTTGTTAAGCGGTACAAGCGCATTGAATACTTTTCAAACGACATTCGGTGACTACGACGACTTTTATCTTTATAAAAGCGTGAAAGCTCATGATTGGCAAAAGGACATGTTCGGGTCGAACGTACTCTCGCAACAACACAATGTGAGTATAACCGGAGGTAATGATAAGACTAAGTTCTCGTTGAGCGGCACTTATGATTACAATGGCGGTTTGATGAAGAATAACAATTACGGACGATATAACTTTAATTTCAAATTGAGCCATCAATTGTTTAGCAATTTGTTGTTTACGGCAAATGCCCGTATTATAGATACTAAAGTGATGGGTTCAGGCACATCAGGCGGCACATATAAAATCAGATCTTCACAAGCTATTACTTCCATGGCTACTCAAGGTTTGGAATCGTTTGTCGATCCGTCAACCATGGATCCGGACGAATATGAGCAATGGCAAAGAGCCACAATGTCGTTGACGGCTCAGTCAAACCAATATTGGAAGAAAAATCAGTCGCACACGTTTAACTTTTCAGGAAGTTTGGATTGGACGATGATAAAAGATTTGGTTTTGCATGCTGAAGGCACGTACGAATACGGCTTTAATGACACGCGCGACTGGTGGGGCTCTACCACAACCAACGCATCTTATGTCGGCGGGTTACCGTTAGCCGATTGGACAAAAGAGAATACAAGATCAATGCGTGAAGCTTGCTATCTTAATTATAAATTTAAATTAAAGGAAGACAATCAATTCAATATTATGGTTGGGCAAGAGTTGGTTGACAACAAAGAAGACCGTACATATATGTATGCCACAATGTTCAGCACCGATTTGACTCCCGATCAAGTGTTTGCCAATTTCGGTTTGGCAGGTGGCAGCACATATCAAATGTCGAGTTATGTGAATCCCGATGATAAGTTGGAATCGTTCTACGGTCGTTTCGGGTATAACTATAAGGACAAATATTTGCTCACATTTACATTCCGTACCGATGGTTCTTCAAAGTTTATGAAGGGTAACCAGTGGGGTTATTTCCCTGCTGCCGCTGCCGCATGGCGCATTAATGAAGAGCCGTGGATGGCGAGAACACGTAACTGGTTGTCAAATTTGAAGTTGAGAATGAGTTGGGGTGAAGTAGGTAACAACCGCATATCATCCACATTATATCAGACTACATATTCAATTAATACATCCAAAACATACGGCGTTGGCGATGTGGCCAACAATTATTATTCTCCGAGTAACAGCCAGATGCCAAATCCGCACTTGAAATGGGAGACCACCATAACTCGCAATTTGGGATTGGACTTCGGTTTGTTCAATGAAAAGTTAAACGGTACCGTAGAATATTACTGGGATACGGCAAAAGATTTATTGATTACAAGGTCTATTGTTGCTCCGGGATATACTTCTACCGTACAAAATACGGCACAGACATCTAATAAAGGTGTGGAAATTACCTTGAACGGCAGTTTGGTACGCAGACGTAATTTCCAGTTGGATGCCAATTTCAACATCGGCTTCAACCATAACTCTGTTGACAAAATAGCTAACGGACAATCTTCTTTGTCATTTAATTCAGGTTGGGCAGGAACGGATAGCAAAGGACAGGATGACTACCGTATTATCAAAGGCCAGCCTGTTGGGATTGTTTACGGTTGGGTAACAGACGGTTATTACAAGACGACCGATTTTGATTATAATGCATCAACACAGACATATACTCCGAAATCCGGTGTTCCTACTTGCGGCCTTTATGGAGGTTCGTTGGGCAACGCTTATCCCGGTATAATGAAATTGAAAGACTTAAATAAAGATGGTGTGGTCGATTCAAACGACCGTCAGGTTATCGGTAAGACGAATCCCAAGTTCACCGGCGGTTTCGGCTTTGACGGAATACTTTTCCGCGATTTCGACTTCTCGATGATGTTCTCATTCGTATACGGCAACAAGGTTTACAATGCTAACAAGATTGCTTCATCACAAGATTACAGAACAACTTATACCAATTTATTATCGTTTATGTCGTTGAATAACCGCTATACTTATTTTGATCAGTCAACCGGTCAACGTGTGTATGATCCTACTTTGTTGGCTCAGATGAATGAAGGTACAGGTACCACCAAAGCTAAACAATACTGGTCACCGTGGACTTTCGGCAATGCAGTCGTTATGCCTACTTCGTGGGCAATTGAGGACGGCTCTTTCCTACGCATGCAAACGTTAACCGTAGGATACACTTTGCCTGCTACATTAACTCGTAGATTCGGGTGTTCACGTTTGCGTTTCTATTGCACTGCCAACAATTTATTCTGCCTTACCGGTTATTCGGGATATGATCCTGAGGTAAGCACGGCAGTAAGAAACGGCTCTTATTCAGTGCTGACTCCGGGTGTCGATTATTCATCTTACCCTAAGAGCTTGTCTATTACATTAGGAGCAAATATAACCTTTTAAAACATTACAGATATGAAATTAAAGAAATACATAATTATAGCGTTTGCAGGTGCGTTGTCATTGACCGGATGTAAGGATTATTTGTCGGTGAGTTCACCTTCTCAGTTTACTGCAAGTTCAGTGTTTTCAACCGAAGCCGGCGCATATAAAGTACTTTTAGGTGCTTATGAGTGCTTTTCCCAGGATCCGTATACTTCACGTATGTCAGATGTGTGGGCACAAAATACCGATGTTGAAGCATCATCGGTCAGTTCCGCTCCCGATGGTTCGCGACGTGATATATGGTCGTTGCAGGGAAACGATTTGACCAACTTCTCGGACTTGTACAGTGCATGGAACAATTGCTATTTGGCCGTTGACCGTGCAAATCAATGTATTGAAGGCATTAACGGCAGTTCCGTTAAGAGTTCGGCCACGATGCAAGAGTATTTGGGTGAGGCATATTGCTTACGTGCTTATTGGTATTTGATGATGTGCAACACGTGGGGAGATGTTCCTTATTTTGCTGAATCGGCCAAAGAGGGTGTCACGCTTGATCGTCCGCGTATGGATAAAAATAAAATATATTCCATGGAATTGCAGGCCTTGGTTAATGCCGAGCCTAATATGGAGTTCAGCGATGTTTCTTCAGGTGGCATTGAACGTATGAACCGTGATTTCTGCATGGGCTTAATTGCACGTATTGCTTTGTTCCGTGCAGGATACGGAATGACACAGAGCGGAACGATGAAACGCGCAGATGATTATCTGGATGTTGCAAATAACGATAGTTTGGATGTTACGTATACTGATATTAACGGCACGAAGAAGACAGCCAGTACGTATGAAGAATACTATCAATTGGCAAAAGATTATTGTCAGAAGCTGATTAGCCTTAAGAACCGTTCGTTGCGTGCCAGCTACAGCGATATATTCAATGAAGAGTCTTCCTTGTCATCGGCAAAATTCACAAATGATGAAGTACTTTATGAAGTAGCATTCCTTTCAGGTAATGGCGGCGATGTAGGTTGGTGTATCGGTGTTCCTGTAACTGCAAGTTCAAAGGGAACAACAACCATTCAGGTGAATTTGACACCGTCTTATTACTTGTCTTTTGACTCTGATGATGTTCGCCGCGATGTTACATGTTCGCGCATTCAATATTCGAGCGACACCCAACAGGCCACACTTAGCCCGACGTCCATTGCTACAGGAAAATGGAACAGGTTGCTGTTGACCAACAGCCCCGGATCAAGTTCTTCAAAGGGTACCGGCATCAATTGGCCTGTCATGCGCTGGTCGGATGTGTTATTGATGTTGGCAGAATCCGAGAATGAGTTGAACGGACCGACTACTATTGCTAAAAATGCATTGAAAACAGTGCGTGCACGGGCTTTCGGCCAGGCCGACCAACAAGTGAAAGTACAAAATTATGTTGACAACCTTACCACAAAAGATGACTTCTTTAATGCCGTCGTAAACGAGCGTGGTTGGGAGTTCGGCGGAGAATGCATGCGCAAGTATGATTTGGTACGCTGGAACCTGTACGGTCAAAAGATACTTTACACAAAGCATTTTCTGAGCATGTTGGGTTTGGCTTCCCTTAGTAATTATGCTGACAATTTGGCTATATTCGGAGCAACATCGGTTGCAGACGTACAACCTTATTTGAACTATGCCGATGCACTGTACTATCAATTCAGTTCCGACGGCACAAAAATCATTTGGTACAATAATCAATATCGTCCTGCTGTAGTTCCTACGGTTGTTACAACTGCCGCTCAGGCTACGGGCAAAAATTATATGAAATTGGGCTGGGGCAGTGCTATGGCTACTTCAACGACAAATACTACTACGGGCGCCAAGACTTATAGTCCTTCCACCTATATAACATATTCGTGGCGCGGATACACCGGAGTGCTAGGTACCGAACCGGTTCCGTATGTATTACCTATTCCGTATACGATAGTGTCGAACAGTGCAGTGTTGACTAATAAAGGTTATTGTTTGAATTGATAAACTTTTAAAATTGAATTAAGATGAAAAGAGTATTAAAATATAAATTATTGTTGTTGGTGGCGTTAGCCGGTTGCAGTTTGGTATTCTCCTCATGTGAAGATAACAATAGCTTGCCTCCCGCCAATGCACTTTTCCGCCCGATTCTCACAAGTGACGACTTCACTTTGGGCGGTACTACAATAACAGCCAAATGGAATCGTTATACAGGTGCCGACTGGTTTGATTTGATGTTGGTAGATGCTTATGGCGATACCATTAAGGCAAAAACCGATACCACCACGTATACGTTTACTAATTTGACGTATGACACACAGTATACATTCATGATACGTTCACACAGTAATAAAAGCGGTTTGGAATCAAAGTATTTTGTGTATACAGACTTGTCTACCAATACGTATGATACGAATTTAAATGTTCCTACGTCGGCTGATGAGATTGACACTCAGGTTCGTGTGTCATGGACGGGTGCTACGTATGACACGATGTATATATCGCAAAAAGCATTCACCGGTAAGGATTCATTGATAAGGAAAGTTCCCGTACCGGCTTCGGCCAATACGGCAGGACAACTGATTGTGAAGAATCTTAAGTCTAACACCACTTATAAGATTACGGCCTATTACCAAGGTCAGTATTTTGGCTACAGAAGTTATAAGACTGCTGTTCCTCAGTATTTTAGCGGTGCAGTCATTGATTTGCGCGGACGTGACGTTTCAACGGCATATACCACGTTATCCACGGATTCTCTTACCGCCTGGTTGAATAAGTATCCTAATCAAAATCTGACCATAGTACTCGATGGCGGAATTACATACCGTATGCCGCAGATAAATGTCCCGGCAACAACAGGTAAGATAACGTTTGTCACAGGTTTGTCACTGAACGGCAATGCAAACTTTGCCGTATCCGGTAGTATTATTCCATACGGAAGCATCGGCGGATTGACATTCCAAAAAATATTCTTTACCGAAGCCCCTCTTGAAGGCGCATCTTATGCTAAAGGTGCTGCAAATTTCGGTGGTACTTACGTAATTAATTGTAACCAGGTCGGTTATCATGTAGGTAAGTTGGATTTTGAATCGTGCAGCATCAAGTATAAACGTGGCATAGTACGTGTTCAGGCAACAACAACTATAGACAGTCTTGACATTAACAATTGCATTGTCGATTCTATAGGTAGCTATGGTGTTGTAAATACCTCTAAAATCGATCAACAAGTCAATTACGTCGGCATAAACAATTCCACAATTGCACATGCTCAGAAACTGCTTGTTTGCAACAGCAATACGGCAATGGTCGGTGTGAATATCGCAAACTGTACATTCAGCTATGACTGTACTTCAGGCGTATATCTGTTTGACTTCAACAGTTCGGCCGTAACTAACGGAATAAGTATCAATAACAGCATATTCGGTCCTTCATATGATGGTAACGGCATTTGCAGCTATCGCATTAAATCCGGGACATTTACGATGACCGGCTGCTATTGCACCAGTGACCTTACGTGGTTTGTGCCTACCGGAGGCACTTCTCCTACATCGGCATTCGGCAGTGAGGTTACGGTCTTGAGCGGTGGAGTAGCTGCCGTATGGAAGAATCCTACGAATAGTGACTTTACGGTAATAAATTCTACAGTTAAGAGTGCTAAATGCGGAGACCCTCGTTGGCTCCAATAATTTGAGTATCTAATTAAAAAAAGGTCGGCTTGTCAATGAATAAGCCGATCTTTTTTATTATTTTAGTGATATGAAAGCGAAAATATTTTTATTAGCCTCTTTGGCTATTATCATAATGTCCTCATGCAAAGGATATAAGAATAACTCTGTTAAAGAGATTGTTCAAAAAGAAAGTGCTTGGCAAAAGCGACAAAACGCCGCGAATGTTGCTGATTTATCATTCTTCCGTTGGAAGATGACGCCTGATGACTATGTAAAGGCACGCGATCGTTTTGATAGATCGTTGCGTGATGCAAACGGCAGTATTATGTTTTGCGGTATGCGGGTGAAGCAAGGTGATGCCGATGCAAAATATAATGCTCAACAGTTGTCGCAAATGAACATTTGCTTTGACGATTATCGTGCAGTGTTGGACGGTGATGCGTCTAAAAATGAATATGCGGCATTGGAACAGAATTTCAGGCTGCATAATACTAAGATTGCAATTCTTATTGAAGCTTTGAGTAAACGGTTCGGTAATCCGGTTACCAACGATTTTGATGTCAATAGTGTAAACATGTATGAGAATTCACGAAACTCAGATAAAGTGTTGGCTGAATGGAATAATGCAGATACTTATGCAGTATTGAGCTATCAAACGGAGTTGCCTTCAGGTAAAAAAGGCTGTATCGTGAAAATGCGGCTTCAAATGTCCGAAACTTCGGCGCATTCTGCCGGAAATATTATTTTTGTACACATTATTTAAAGGATTATATAAATGTTATCAAGAACTGAAATAAAGATTGAGGTTTGTGCCAATTCAGTTGAAAGTTGTCTGCAAGCCCAATTGGGTGGGGCGGACAGAGTGGAACTTTGTGCAGGTATGCCTGAAGGTGGAACCACTCCTTCGTATGGAGAGATAAAGGCTGCACGGGAGCTGCTAAACATTGGCTTGCACGTGATAATTCGTCCGCGAGGCGGTGATTTCATGTATTCTCCTTTGGAGTTGAACATTATGGAGCATGATATTCAAATTGTTCGTCAATTGGGTGTTGATGGCGTTGTATTCGGCTGTCTCACTAAGGATGGAGAAATAGATATTGAAGCAAACCGACGTTTGGTGAAGGCTGCGTCAGGCATGTCGGTCACTTTTCACCGGGCATTCGATAACTGCAAAAATCCTCTGAAAGCATTGGAGCAACTTATTGCACTACATTTCAATCGTATTCTCACTTCAGGGCAACAAGAATCGGCTGAAAGGGGGATAAGTTTGCTAAAAAGTTTGCACGAGCAGGCGGCAGGACGCATTATCTTGTTGGCGGGAGCAGGAGTAAATGAGTCAAATATTGCATTCATACATAAACAAACCGACATAGATGAGTATCATTTTTCCGCTCGTGAAAAATGCAAAAGCGGGATGGTTTATTATAATCCAAATGTTTATATGGGAGCAAAAGGAGTTGATGAATATTGCATGGATGTTACTTCAGCCTCAAGAGTGAAAAACACAATAAATGCATTGCTGAACAAAACACTGTCGCAGAAATAACGTGCTATTGTATAAATTATATAATGCTTAACTGTCATCTTAATCAAAATCCTCTCTATGTTATAAAATATCATAACCGTTTCATCTTTCAGAACTCCGATTGCTATTGGTATAGTCGGCTGCATGCCTGAATACTTGTATCATAATTCAGGTGTTCATTGCCGAAATGACTATAGATAGAATATATATGCTGTTTACTCACGGGTGTTCAGGATTACCGACTATATTTCCACATAAAAACAACCCTTCATCCACGGGAATTTGCAAAAGTCCTCAGCGTGTTTTGCTGAAAGGTACACGGCGATTACCGTGAAACAACAGCATGCTTTCTATTTATCACAGCTGTGAAAAGATCTTTTTACAGCTGTAAAATCATCTTATTGTAGCTGTAAAATCATCTTTTCACAGCTGTGAAAAACAAAATACATGCTGAATAAACACGGTTAACATGCTGAATAAATGCGGTCAATACGTAGGCATGTAACGATATATTCAATGTACTAAAAAATATTCACAATAAATTTCAGGTGCTATTCATTAGCATGCCATTGCATGAATAGATTGGCATAATTTGTGAAATAGAGTAGGGATACAGATGAAAATCTATTGTTGAGGATGTAACAAAATGTAACATGTAACCCCTATATATAACGTGCAAACCACGATGAAATCACTGGTCTTGAAAGTTAACGCTGAACGCATCGGCTCAACTAAAGAAAATGCAACGAAATCTTATTTCTTTTTGGGAACATTAAATAGGTAGGTGAGCCGTACGGAAATAGTTTGATGTGCGGCACGCTGAAATTCCCGTGTGCCTTCGCCTGTATGGAAAAAGTCACTTAAACCGAAATAATAACGACCTTCAATTAAAAAAGAGCCTGCACCGGTACGTATTTCAACACCTCCACCGCCGACAAGTCCGTAATCGAATTTGTTTTGTGCTTTGACATATTGATAATTAACGCTGTTTTCACGAGTTAAGTTGGCGATGTTTACTGTATCGCTCCATGATTTATGCTCTTTTTCGCTAATTAGAAATGCAACTTGCGGACCGATGTTGATAAAACCTTGAACGCCTTTTGGAGCATCTTTTCCAAAGGCAATATGGGCTAAAAAAGGTATCTCAACGTAATTCATTGTGCGTGAATAGGTATCTTTACTTACCGTTGTGTCTATATTTTCAGTCCATCCGCGTTGCGAATAATTCACTTCTGCCTGAATACCGCAAATAAGCGAGAAATATTTTTCACACATCATTCGTCCGGTTATTCCGCCTACAAGACCTTCGTTCATCTTTTGTTTGATGGATGGGGTGAACGATACTGAATTGAGATTCATACCTCCATTGAAACCAAATGAGAAGTCTTGCCTGGTTTCCTGTAGCTGCGCTTTTGCGCCGGAGGCAACCATTATAAGCAATAATGCGAAATATATTCTCAGGTGTATCTTCATTCCTTCGTCTCTTTTTCATATATTTGGCGACAAAGTTAACAAAATCTATAAACAGGCGAAGTAATTATTAGCTTTTTTAAGTGATTATGTCAACTTGAATTACTAATTTTGCGTTTCAAAAGTAAAATATTAGCAGAATGTCCTCAGAAAAAAAATATAAAGTTGAAGAAAGCGAAAGAATTGATGTTGTAGGTGCACGCGTACACAATCTAAAAAATATTGATGTCTCGATACCGCGCAACAGCCTGACTGTTATTACCGGTTTAAGCGGTAGTGGCAAATCGTCGTTGGCTTTCGACACTATTTTTGCCGAAGGACAACGAAGATATATCGAGACTTTCTCCGCTTATGCAAGAAACTTTTTGGGAAATATCGAACGTCCTGATGTAGACCAAATTACCGGCTTGAGCCCTGTGATTTCGATAGAACAAAAAACAACTAACAACAATCCGCGCTCTACTGTAGGCACTACCACTGAAGTATACGATTATCTGCGTTTGCTATTTGCACGCGCCGGTGTGGCACATTCTTATCTTTCAGGAGAACCTATGGTGAAATATACTGAAGAGAAGATTATCGAAATGGTGCTGAATAACTATAAAGGCAAACGTATCTACATATTGGCGCCTTTGGTGCAGAACCGTAAAGGGCATTACAGGGAACTCTTTGAACAGGTACGCCGTAAAGGATATTTACGCGTGCGTATCGACGGAGAAGTACGCGAAGTGATGCCCGGAATGAAAGTCGACCGTTATAAAAACCATGATATAGAGGTAGTTATCGACCGGCTTGTGGCTGACGAAGAGAACTCTGAAAGATTGGCGAAGAGCGTAAGCACTGCAATGAAGCAGGGCGACGGGCTGTTGTTGGTGCTTGATGCACAAACGGAAAGCATCCGCCGCTACAGTAAAAGATTGATGGATCCGGTTACCGGACTGAGTTACCGCGAACCGGCACCTCATAATTTTTCGTTCAATTCTCCGCTTGGTGCGTGTCCGCACTGTAAGGGATTGGGTATTGTGTACCAGATTGATATAGATAAGGTTATACCCGATAAAACAATGTCAATATACGAAGGCGGCATCGTACCTTTGGGCAAATATAAGAACATAATGATATTCTGGCAGATAGAGGCATTGCTCGAAAAATATGAAGTGACGCTGAAAACACCGATAGAATCTTTGCCTGACGGTGTGATAGATGAGATATTAAACGGGGCGGAAGACCGTATCAGAATAAAGAAAAGTGTAGTAGGAACATCTTCGGATTATTTTACAGATTACGAAGGTGTGGTGAAATATATTCAGATGTTGCAGGATGTGGACGCATCGGCAACCGCTCACAAATGGGCTGAGCAATTCTCGCGTACAACCGTTTGTCCAGAATGCAAAGGGGCGCGACTGAATAAAGAGGCGTTGAGTTTCAAAATTCATGATAAAAATATCTATGAGTTAAGCCGCATGGATATTTCCGAGTTGTACGAATGGGTGAGTACGGTCGAGGAGTTCCTTACCGAAAAGCAAAAAAGTATTGCAACGGAGATATTGAAAGAAATTCGCACACGCCTTAAGTTTTTATTGAATGTCGGACTTGAATATCTTTCGCTTAATCGTTCCACCGGTTCATTGTCGGGCGGTGAAAGCCAGCGCATACGCTTAGCTACTCAAATAGGGTCGCAACTTGTGAATGTCCTTTACATTCTGGATGAACCGAGTATAGGACTGCATCAACGTGATAATGTGCGGTTGATCAATTCGTTGAAAGAGTTGCGCGATGTAGGAAATACGGTTATTGTGGTTGAGCATGACAAGGATATGATGCTCAATGCCGACTATGTTGTTGACTTGGGTCCGAAGGCCGGAAGGCTGGGTGGGGAAGTGGTGTTTGCCGGTACTCCCGACGAAATGCTGAAGAAAGATACGCTTACATCAAAATATCTGAACGGAAAACTTAAAATTAAAGTACCGGATATTCGCCGCAAGGGTAATGGCTTGACACTGAAATTGATAGGCGCTTCAGGCAACAACCTCAAGAATGTTACCGCAACATTTCCATTGGGAGAACTTATATGCGTAACCGGTGTGTCGGGTAGCGGTAAATCAACTTTGGTTAATGATACATTGCAACCGATTTTGTCACAAAAATTTTATCGTTCGTTGCAGGATCCGTTACCTTATGAAAGTATCGAAGGGCTTGAAAATGTAGATAAAGTTATAAATGTCGACCAGTCGCCTTTGGGGCGTAGTCCGCGTAGTAATCCGGCCACGTATTGTGGCGTATTTTCAGACATACGTTCGTTGTTCGTGGAATTGCCGGATGCAAAAATCAGGGGATATAAGCCAGGACGATTTTCATTCAATGTTGCCGGCGGACGTTGCGAAGCGTGCAGCGGGAATGGATACAAGATAATAGAAATGAACTTCTTGCCTGACGTGATGGTTCCTTGCGAGGTATGCCACGGCAAACGCTATAATCGTGAAACGCTGGAAGTGAAATATAAAGGTAAATCAATAGCCGATGTGCTTGATATGACTATAAATCAGGCGGTTGAATTTTTTGAGAATGTGCCGCAAATATTGAATAAGATTAAGGTCATTCAAGAAGTAGGCTTGGGGTATATCAAACTCGGTCAACCGTCAACAACTTTGTCTGGCGGTGAAAGCCAACGCGTGAAATTGGCAACGGAACTTTCAAAACGTGATACGGGGAGTACATTGTATATACTTGATGAACCGACGACCGGACTTCATTTTGAAGATATTCGCATATTGATGAATGTGCTTGAGCGGTTGGTGGATAAGGGTAATACGGTGATTGTTATCGAGCATAATCTGGATGTCATAAAGATGGCCGATTATATAATAGATATGGGACCTGAAGGCGGACGAAAAGGTGGCAACATTTTGCAGACCGGAACGCCCGAAGAAATCGTTAAGCATGATATAGGTTATACACCGAAGTTTTTGGCAGATGAATTAAACATTAAGAAAAATGAAAAATAAAATTGCTAAGACTAATGTAGCCAGGTTGATGGACAGAGACAAAATCGCATACGAGCTTGTGCCTTATGATGTGGATGAAGATGATCTGAGTGCCGTGCACGTGGCTTCGCAATTGGGCGAAGACATAGAGCAAGTATTTAAGACGCTAGTGTTGGTGGGCGATAAAACAGGACATTTTGTTTGCGTTATTCCCGGAGAACATGAAGTGGATCTGAAAATGGCGGCTAAAGCAAGCGGAAATAAAAGTTGCAATATGTTGCCTTTGAAAGAACTGTTGCCTACGACCGGATATATTCGCGGCGGCTGTTCTCCTGTCGGAATGAAAAAGCATTTCCCGACATATATACATGAGACGTGCATGCAACACCTTTATATATATGTGAGCTCCGGCCAGAGAGGCTTGCAATTGAAAATTGCTCCTGCTGATTTGGTGAAAGAGGTCGGCGCTACGGTTTGCAAGTTATTTTGAAAAATCTTTATTTTAAATATAATATCAATGAAAAAGGAAACAATTATCTTGGCAGCTGTTATCGGTGCTGCCGGGACCTCCACTTCATTGGCAGCGAAAAAAATAATTAAGAAGAATGCCAATAAAGTGGATACTGTAGCAATTACTGAACCTCAGGTTCAAATTAAAACCAAAGCTGATTCGGTGGCTTATGCTGCCGGTATGCTCAGATCTAACGGTCTTAAAGAATATGTCGTGTCAAGATTAGGGTTGGACACAACTTATTACAAGAATTTCGTTGAAGGTATCGAATCCGGTTCTAAAAATCTTAGTGCTGCCGAAAAAGCTTACAACATTGGTTTGAGCATCGGTATGCAGGTAAATGATCAACTCCTGAAGGGATTGAACAACGAGCTGTATGGCAACGATTCAACTTCTTGCGTCAACAGGGATTTATTTGTTGAAGGATTTACCACAGCTGTGAAAGGCGGTGAAAGTAGAATAGGGGGAATGAAGCAGGCTGAAGCTTATTTACCTGAGGCTATGAAACAACTTAAACACGAAAGTTTGTTGAAAAGATTCGGTGATAACAAGTTGGCCGGTGAAAAATTCTTAGCTGATAATCAAAAGAAAGACAGCGTTGTAACATTACCTGACGGTATGCAATATAAGATTTTGGTTAAAGGAACTGGCGAAACACCTAAAGCCGGTGACGAAGTGAAAGTACAATATAGCGGCAGATTCATTGATGGTAATGAATTCGACAGTTCATACAAGCGCAAAGAACCGGCTACGTTCAAAACAACCCAAGTTATTAAAGGTTGGTCTGAAGCATTGACTCTAATGCCTGTCGGTTCAAAATGGCAAATATATATTCCATATACGTTAGCTTATGGCGAACAGAATATGGGACCTATCAAACCATTCTCAACATTAGTATTTGATGTAGAGTTGTTGGAAATAATAAAACCGAAAACTGAAAATACTCCAAAACCGGCTCCTGTTTTAAAAACATCGCCTAAAAGAGTAATTAGTAAATCAAAAGCAAAATAAAATAGGCATTTAGGCAAAATAGGGTATTCAGATAAAATAAAAGCGCTGATAAAATAAACGCTCATGCAAATTTAAAACTCAGATAAATTAGAATACGGTAAATCTAGAGCGTAGAGCGGAATCAAAAGGTTTTTATATTTTATTCTAAATAATAAATGAGGCTATATCTTTTTTGATATGGCCTCTTTTATTATTCATAAGTTTTAAACCCTACAAAATTCATATTTCCTCTTCATATATTTCGTACTTACTTTTCCTATTCCAATTTTAATACTTTATTTTTATTACTATAGTATACAAATGTATCAATATTGTTATTACTTTCAGTAGTTTACAAATGTTATATGTAATTATGTAAATTACATTTGTGCAACAACAACCTGATTTACAGATGTGTATAGCTCGATAATAAATGTATATATCAAAGATGTATTGATGTAAACGATGTTGTTATGCTCATTTATAATGTTTAATTTCAATATAAATTTGATATATAATATATATGTTTATCAGTGCGTTATATTGGCTTGTTGAATTTATACTTTTATATATCTATGTAAATTGGCATAATTAATTTAAAATTTGTCTTATAAGACGTTATCTTATTATGTATAACTTGCAATATTTCAATAAGTTATAGTATCTTGTTAAAGTGGAAAGAAGTTGTAAACGACCGACTATTTACATTTATCCTAATACATCTGTATCTTCGTCTACTTTTGTGTTTTACATTTGTGCATTTTACAAAAGTACTGGATAAACATTTGTGTTATATTTTTGTGTTTTACATTTGTATACTAATAATTATGATTATATTTGTATCAAATTTGAATTTTTACTGTCATGAAAGAAAGAATTGAGAAAATAATGGAGTATAAGCAATTGACTGCTGCCGTGTTTGCCGATCGCATAGGCATTCAACGCTCTACACTCGCTCATATATTGAACGGAAGGAATAATCCCAGTTTGGACGTAGTAATGAAAATTCATCAGTGCTTTACCGATATTAACTTGCAATGGCTCATTGACGGTATCGGTTCAATGGTAAATACTTCTTTATCTAATAATAAAGATGATTATGATTTGTTTTCAAATTCTCGCGAACAAATCAATAATAAATCGCAAATATCTAAAGATATACCTCTACAAGATTCTGCAAAGCCTCAAGAGACTAAAGAAGTTGTTCGATATATCGAAAGGCCAAGCCGGAGAATTACTGAAATACGAATTTTTTACGAAGATAACTCTTTCGAAATCTTTAAACAGGAAAAATAAACTTACCTTTGCATGCGAAAAATGTAATGAGAGTTTGACATGAAGAAGTATGTTTTGGACTTGACGGTAACCGAAAAGATTTTGCTCAATGACAGGCATTATTTGCTTAAATTGACAGATCCTAAAGCTACTTTACCGGAAATGTTCCCTGGGCAATTTGCACAAGTACGCATGGACGAAGCACATAATATTTTACTTCGTAGGCCTATATCAGTAAATTATGTGGATAAAGCCCGCAATGAGGTGTGGTTTTTGATACAAATGGTGGGTGAAGGCACCAAATCTATAGAATATGTGGAGATAGGTGATTTTATGAATGTGATACTTCCACTTGGAAATACATTCACCATACCTGAAGATAAGAGCTCTCAGCTGTTGCTTGTAGGCGGAGGTGTAGGTATAGCACCGATGTTGTTTCTGGGTAATATATTAAAGGAAAACGGCTACAAACCTGATTTCTTGTTAGGTGCGCGTTCAAAAAATGATTTGCTTGAATTGGAATGTTTTAAAGAAAACGGTGATTTATATATTACAACAGATGACGGAAGTTATGGTGAAAAAGGCTTTGTTGTCAATCATTCCATATTGAATAAAAAACTATATGATAAAATATATACATGCGGTCCCAAGCCTATGATGAAATCAATTGCTGCTTATTCGCATAAAAAAGGCATAGAATGTGAGGTTTCATTAGAAAATATGATGGCTTGCGGTATTGGCGCATGTCTCTGTTGTGTTGAGGAAATAAAGGATGAAGGTAATGTTTGCGTATGCAAAGAAGGTCCTGTTTTTAATACAAAGAAGTTATTATGGCAAATTTGAACATTAATATAGCCGGATTATCATTAAAGAATCCTGTAATGACAGCCTCCGGTACATTTGGATACGGATTGGAATATGAGGATTTTTTTGATATTTCGAAATTAGGCGCCATTTTGGTTAAGGGTACTACGTTAAAACCGCGTCAGGGCAATCCTTATCCACGTATGGCTGAAACTCCGTCAGGTATGCTTAATGCTGTGGGGTTACAAAATAAAGGAGTTCATTATTTTGTTGATTCAATATACCCTAAGATTAAGGATCTTAATACCAATATAATTGTAAATGTATCAGGCTCTTCTCCTGAAGATTATGCTGCTACGGCAGAGATTATCAATGAGTTGGATGATGTGCAGGCCATTGAAGTAAACATATCTTGCCCAAATGTAAAAGAAGGTGGAATGGCATTCGGTGTGACATGTAATGGAGCTGCTAGTGTGGTGGAAGCTGTGCGTAAGGTATATCATAAGACATTGATAGTGAAGTTGTCACCGAATGTCACCGATATTGCTGAAATAGCCAAAGCTGCGGAAGATGCCGGTGCTGACAGTGTATCCTTAATTAATACTTTATTGGGAATGGCTATAGATGTCGAAAAACAGGAGCCTTTATTGTCAACCGTTACAGGAGGATTGAGCGGACCAGCTGTTAAGCCTGTTGCGTTACGCATGGTATGGCAGGTTTCTAAAGCCGTTAAAATACCGGTTATAGGTATGGGTGGTATTATGAATTGGAGGGATGCTATAGAATTTTTTCTGGCAGGCGCTTCGGCCATAGAAGTTGGAACAGCCAATTTTATTAACCCGACTTGTTGTGAAGAAATAATCAATGGCATTGATTACTATCTGGAAAGTCATTCATATCATGATATAAATGAAATTATCGGTGCTCTGAAATATTGATCATAATATACGGTCGTTTTTGATTTATTAAGTCTTTTAGTTTGGATGTATGCTTTCAATTTCTTATTTTTAAAGTCCATATTTAATTGAACAACATCTAAATTTATTATTATGACTAGAATGATTACTTTTAATGAGTTGCGCAGCATCAAGGATGCCTTGCCCTCAGGAAGCATGCATCGCATAGCAGAACAATTGGGAATTGAGGATGATACAATCAGAAATTTTTTCGGAGGTTATAATTTTAAGGAAGGTAAAAGCATAGGAGTTCATTTTGAACAAGGTCCTAATGGTGGCGTCGTTGAATTAGATGATACCACTGTTCTAGATTCGGCAATGAACATACTTAGAGAAACTTATAGTGAGTCGGATATTAAGAGACTGTTATCATAAGGTTTTTTCTAAGCAAAGTTTTTATAATAGGCATTATGTTTAATTGGATTTTATGAATTTCCCTATTTATGTTATAAGCTTGTCTTTCTCATGCTTGAAAAAGAGATAGATAAGCTTATATTTATTATTATACTTATATGATTAGAAGTAAACTTATTAATTTGTTTGTGTTGGTTTCAATTATATTGTGCGGCACATCCTGTGATTCAACGAAGCATGAAATTACGTTGGTTGCTACAAGCTATGCTGAATCTTTTTATAACTATGATTATAAAACAGCTGCACAGTTTGTTACAAATGAATCAAAACATATTATTGTATTTTATTCTTCAAATGTATCGCAGTCTGATCTTGACCAATATACTCATTCAAAAAAGATAAAAGTTGAAATTGAAGATGTTAAGCTAAATGATGAGTACAACGAAGCTACAGTTACTATGAAAATAACTAACATGCTCAAAATAAGCCTCTTAAATAAACATGATACTACTATTAAGGAGAAAGAAATACATCTCGATTTAAAATTGGTTGATGGAAAATGGTTGGTTGATTTGACTTCAACTAAATAACCCACTGCACTGTGTGTATATAAAATGGTTTAAAAAGGATACCCTACTGCAAAATGGAATGCAAAATCTCTGTGGAGCGACGGATGATAAAACGGAAACTGCTCTTTACCTGTATAAGCCGGGTTTATTGCTTTCATACCACCATCGAAGCGAAGAACAAAATATTGAAAGTCAAGGCGCAGCCCTAAACCGTATGCAACAGCAATTTGCTTGTAGAATTTATCGAAACGAAATACTCCGCCCTCTTGCCCTACATAGTTTTTTATTGTCCAGATGTTTCCTGCATCAACGAATGCGGCACCACAGAAATGCCAAAACAGTTTACTCCGGTATTCAACACTACCGTCAAGCTTAATATCTCCGGATTTATTCATGAAGTCAACATCTTCATTACCTTTATATGTACCCGGTCCCAGTTCGCGAACCAACCACCCTCTTACACTGTTTGCACCGCCTGAAAAGTATCTTTTGATAAATGGAAGTTGGCTCGCATTTCCATAAGGTACGCCAATACCAAATGCTCCATGAAAAGCTAATGCATTTCGTTTATCAAAAATAATTTTTTTTGCATAGTCTAAATCGGTTTTGATATATTGTTCATAACCAATATCCAGTATAGCATATCTATTATCGGAATTGCGGCGTATGTTGAATATCTTTGACATTGCATATAACATATTTCCTGCTGACTCTACATTGAAGCGTATTGTATATGAGTTTTGGTTACTGTTGGTTAATAACTTTGTCGGGTCTATATTGCTATAACTTAAACTATAATTCATTCCTGCAATAAGCTGGTCATTGTAGTTATACTCCAATATAGAATTCTGCAAATAGTTGTTTTTGAAATCTGTAGATATCCATGGTAAATACGTGTAACTGACGTTGATGACATCCAAACGATGTTGTATAAGGTTTTTATCACTATACCATTTGTAACTCCATGCTCCACTGAAGATATTACGTGAATATTCCGGACTTTGTTGATAATCGTATTGTAGATCCAATGCAGAGTTTGCTTTTACGTTTTTTCGAAATGATGCCTTTGCAAAAGGCAATAAAAACCTTGGAAAATTGAGATTAGTCTCTACACTATATTCTGTGTAATTATTGTATTTTGAGTCTTGGAGCCCTGATATTGCTTCATAATCGCCTTTTAATTTGATCGTTAAATCTTCAGAACCATGAAAAAGGTTACGATGTTGCGTTGAGATTGCAGCTGCCATACCCAAATCACCTTCAGAGTTTGTACCTTCCAATTCAAACGAAATAGATTGCGGTTTGGCTTTGTTCATCAATATTTCACAACTTAAAGCGGTGCTGTCTACCGGGTCAATATCATATTTTATTGCCGTATATTTTAAAGCCGACAATTTATTGATAGCCGAATATGTCTTTTGAGTAAGACTTTCATTATATAGATCTCCTTTGGTTATGTAGTTATTATCAAATAATATGTTAGGCCTTAACGGTATTTTATTTTTATATATTATGGGGTATCCTTTGTATATTATTGAGTCTTGTTTTTCAGAAGACATTCGTTCAGGATGAAGAGGATTATAATCAGTGACGAACGAAACACTTTTCACTGAAAATTGTTTATGGCATATTATGGTGCCGTTTGGCAGAGTTTTATAAGGTGCTATATGTATTGTAAGGTCAACATTCTTTGAATTCTTAACCGTATCTGCCGAATAGCTGATATATTCTTTATTGAATTGATAAAATCCGTTGGACGTTAAATATTTTGTAATACGCGTGCGTTCAGCCTCTAACGTATTAATATCCAATCGCATACCGGCATGCAATAACGATGCTGCAGAATCTCTGCTGAACAATTTATTTATAAGGCTATCTTTTATATCTTTATTAATGGAACTGATTCTGTATGGTTTGCCACTGACGATATGGTATGTTACATCTATTTTTTTGTGATTTGTTTGTGTCGTAGTATAAACGTTTGCACTCATGTATCCCATATTGTTAAGGATATTGGTTAATTCGTTTTTTGTACGTAATGTTTGCTGATCATCATAAATGACAGGGGCGTCACCTATCCTTTTTAGCATGCGGTTAAACCTTTTTGTAGAATCTCTTCCCGATAGATCATAAATATATAAAGGTACCTTAATCCAACTAAACCATTTTGTGTTTGGTGTTTGGCGTATGTAATCAAGATAGTCGTATTTTTCAAAATCTTTTTGATCCGATAATATATTCACGCTATTCAACAGATATTTACCGTCAGGTACGTATTTTGTACTGCTACAACCATATAATACTATGATTGACGCAATTATAAAAAAGGTTTTTTTTATATTATCAATGGTCATTACTTTCTCATTTGAGATTACAAATATAGTTTTAATTTAAAAATTTCTTAGTAGTTTTGTCGAAAATATTCGATTATATGGCACTAAGTAAGAATAAGATTAAGCTCATTCATTCTTTGGATTTGAAGAAAAATAGAATAAAAGAAAATTTGTTCGTATGTGAAGGACATAAATGTGTAGATGAGTTGCTTAAGTATTTTGATTGTAAATATATTGTTTCTACCGAAGATTGGGCTAAATTGCATCAGAATATTAAGTGTGATGAATTTGATGTTGTATCACACGGTGATTTGGCAAAAGCAAGTCTGTTGAAAACACCTCAAGATGTAGTTGCTTTATTCTCGTTGCCAGAAAGTAAGATTGATACGTCATTACCTGCAAATTCACTTTGCCTTGCTTTAGATGACGTGCAAAATCCAGGTAATGTCGGTACTATTATTCGTTTGGCCGATTGGTTCGGCATTAAGACGATATATTGTTCAGATGGGTGTGCCGATGTTTATTCTCCTAAAACGGTACAAGCTACAATGGGTGCACTTGGTAGGATAACCGTGTATTATGTAGATTTGGTGACGTTAATAAAACAAATGCATAATGTACCTGTTTACGCAACTCTTTTGGACGGACAAAACATATATGATGAGGAATTAAGCGATCACGGACTGATAATTATGGGGAATGAAGGAAACGGTATCAGTACAGACGTGGAGAAATTAGTTAATCATCGTTTGTATATACCTAATTATCCGATAGGTAAAGAAACTTCGGAATCTTTGAATGTTGCGATGGCCACAGGTATTGTGTGTGCTGAGTTTCGTAGAAGAGTTAGAAAATAAATATTTATCCTAATTTCATGGTCATGTGTCCCTTAATATCAATGTATATATTAACGATATTACACTCTGAACCGTCAGGTATACAAATCCAGGCTTGGTATTGAAATCCTTTTGTGCTTACGCCGATAAACTGAATATCCGAGAATATTGCATTCTTTATAAAGTCCACCGGCAATAGCTTTTTGAATGACATTTTAGTTAAATCGCTTCCGTAAATCATATCTTTCCCCCGATATACACAGACATGCATAATATTATCGTAGTACACATTATCGACACTTACTCCATTTTCATCGTAAGATGTTTTTGTCACTTTATATTTTGATGGATTTATATATAAATATGCGTGATATCGCTCTCCATTATAAAACACTACCGAATCTCTTTTTGTCACAGTATTATATGTAGGAATGACAGTTGATTGTTTACTGAAACTCAGCGCATCATCAGGATCATCAGATTTGTAGAGCTTGATGATAGCATCCGATAGAGAATGAAACCAAAAAGTATCTTCAGTTTGTTTATCTATTTTATATTTTGCAATCTTATTCCCGAACGTATATAATGTATCACGCACTATTTTGAAATATACCGGGGAATTATGTGTGTCAGGATAATAAATGGTATCACCTTTTATTTGAAAATACGGTTCGTCGGTGTCGTCGTCCAACCACACACCGGCAAGCATTGCTTTAGCTTTTTTGCTTTCATCAGCATTCACTATCCTTTTTCCTTTGTGACATGATAACGTACACAGTGCAAGAAGGATACATACAAATATAGGTATCTTTAATTTCATGTTATTATCTTGACAAAGATAAGATATATTTTTTTAAATGCATTTGTTTCTTTTATTTTCTTATTATATTTTTCAAGAATTGACATAAATAATTTAATAATTACGAACATAAAATTCTGCGGAAAGTTTGTATATTTGCAAACATGAAAGAATTGATTCAACATATTGAAAAACTTCTATTGTCAAGTGATTGTGTGATTATTCCTGATTTTGGCGGTTTTGTTGCACATTATTCTCCTGCAAAATGGGTAGAAGAAGATAATTTATATCTCCCTCCTACTCGTGTGATTGGATTTAATTCTCAATTGAAATTGAATGACGGGCTTCTTACCCAAGATTATATGGACACCTACGGCACTAATTTTGCCGATGCTTCAAGAATGGTGACTAAGGCCGTAGATGAGTTGAAGTATTTCTTGCACCTGAATGGATATTTAGATATTCACGGGCTTGGCGAGATGACTCAAACTATTAATAATCAGTATACATTTAAGCCCTATAATGACGGTATAATGACGCCAGATCTTTATGCTTTGAGTTCATTCCATATAAATTATTTGAATGAAGTGCGTGAAGAACCGTCAAGAATAATATCACATGTATTTACGGCTACTACTGATGTTAATAATATTACAAGTGATGTTACGGAAGATGTTGAAGATACAGATGATATTAAGATATATAGCAATAATCGCAAGCGTGTTTATTTGTTTTCGGCAATAACTGTAGCTGCTGCATTATTGATATTCTTTTTATTTCCGGTAAGAATAAATAACACTGAACTTTCCAAGGTTAATGTCGCTCAACTCATACCTGTTGATGCATTTGGAGGAGCGTCTGAAGTAAAGAAACATTCTCAACAATCAGTTGCATACCATACTAAAAAGATTGCTGTTAAGCCTGATAGTGTAAGTGATAAATATTTTATTGTAGTTTGTGCTCTTTCAAAAGAATCAAAAGCTAATCGATTAGTTAAGTCTCTTCACAAACAAGGTAATGACAAATCATGTGTAATTCCACAGAAAATAAGATATTTTATTGCTATTACATCCTATAATAACCGCGCTATGGCTTTTTTCGGTTTGAAAAAATATCGTGCTGATAAGAAATATAAAGACGCTTGGTTATTAATTAATAACAACAAATAATAATAACAAACAATACAGCAATAGTCGCGTATTATTTTTTCACTTTTTTAGCCCGTTCCGATAACTTTTTCATTATTTCATCACGGTTTGTACTGATTGGTCGCGGATGTGAAGCATCCATCGGCTCATTCTGCAATGCTTGTGACGCGTTTGCGGCTGCTTGTGATGCTGCATTTGTCTGATTCTTGTTGCTCGCATTTGCCGGACTTATTGCAGTATTATGCGCGCCATTATTTATTTGTTGCGTTCTTGTCTGATGGGCTTTATTTGTGTCTATAGGCATAGCTGCCGGCATTGGTCTGCCAGGTAATCCCGGCGGTCTGTTTACTGGTGCCGGAGTATGTACGTGTATTCTCACAAAAGACATTTTATCTACAATCATGAAAGTTCGTGTGCTATTTATCACTCCTGTTCCGCAATAGACAAATGCCCTGATATTTTTAATGGCTATAGGATTATTGTTTTGTACTCTTACGGTGTAAATACCTTCAGAATTTATTGAGCGATAATCCGTTATTGTAGAGTCGTTTACGTATGTCACGGATAACATTAACGTACCTTGAACTGAGAATGACATCATTGAGCAACGTACGGATAACATTATAATGTCGCGAGGATTCAAATTGTTGGGAAAAACTGAGAAAGATACATTTGTCGATGCCGGAGAGTTTGACAAGCAATAGTAATTAGGCATTTTCATAATTGACGCCGTATCACCGTTTGCATTGAATTGATTACCGGCCATATCGCCTATTGAAGGTTTTTGAGACACTGCGCTTGCATAATTATCCTGTTCTTTTTTCAAGCGTTTGGTTACCTTGTCATATACTTTGGCAAAATCGTTGGTATGTGAAGTGTACCATACTATAGACGAATCCAGTTGAGCCTTAGTAATATGATGTTGATTATAAAATGCATTTTCATATAATATTGCTTTGTACCGTTCTTGCGGAGGCAGATTATTTACCATAGTTTTAAGAATATGGTAGTCAACCAATATATCTTCCATTTTGCCGGGCGACAGCACTCCTTTGGGACGATTAGAACATGATCCCATCATACAACATATCAAAACTATGTTTGCAAAAACAAGTATGTGTATGATTTTCTTCATTTCCCAGTTACGATATGCTTATTTAAGTACAGCTTTTTTATTAAGATATTTACTGTAAAAAAGTAATAAAGCAATGATTCCACAACTTATAGAAGCATCGGCAAAATTAAATATGGGGCTGAAGAATATGAAATGACTACCTCCAACTATTGGTATCCAATCCGGTAAATTCGTATCAATGATAGGGAAATAAAACATATCCACCACTCTACCGTAAAGCCATGTTGAATAGCCGCTTCCTATTGATGTGAGATGGGCTAATGTTGAACCAAAACCTGTATTCGGAGTACTTTCAGTAAATATTTCACCGTAGAAAACACTGTCAATAATGTTGCCTAAGGCCCCTGCCAAGATAAATGACAGACAAGCAATATATCCGGTTTTGTAGTTTTTCTTTACTATTTTATAAATATAGTATCCAATTAAAACAACAGCAATTATTCTGAATAATGTAAGGAACAGTTTTCCGAATATTTCCATTCCGAAAGCCATTCCGTTATTTTCTGTAAAATAGATGTAAAACCAATTGCCACATATTCTTATATTATCATGCAAATACATGTGAGTTTTAACCCAAATCTTTATAATCTGATCTACGATAATTACTGCTGCAACAATTATAATGGACAGCTTACCCTTTGATATTGATACTTTCATTTATTTTTTCTTAGCTTCTTTTGCTTCAATACTCAAAGTTGCGTGAGGAACTGCTCGCAATCGTTCAGCCGGAATTAATTTACCGGTTTCCCTACAAATGCCGTATGTTTTGTTTTCGATACGTACCAACGCAGCTTGTAAACTCTGAATGAATTTCAATTGGCGCTGAGCTAAACGCGTAGTTTCTTCTTTTGAAAGAGTATTTGCTCCTTCCTCCATAATTTTATATGTAGGAGAAGTATCATCTACATCATTACCGTCTGCATTCATAATAGCAGCTTTCATTTGTTCATAATCACGTTCGGCCAAAGCCAATTTTTCATTGATTATTTTTCTAAACTCTTCAAGTTCTTCGTCTGAATATCTTGTTTTTTCTGCCATGGCTAATGAGTTTTAAGAGATTAATTAACTTTAGTTATCTTAGCGCTTAATGAGAAATCGTCGAATTCGAGTTCTGTGCCGTCTGTGACTTCATCAACCAAATTCAAAGATGTTCCCAAAACTTGCTTGCAAATATAATTATTATATTCAGATATAGCTTTATCACTGATTTGATTCTTTGACAAAACAATATCTATTTTATCGGTAATTTCAAAATTATTCGATTTCCTTAAGTTTTGAATTCTGTTAACCAATTCTCTGGCAATGCCTTCACGTTGTAAATCTTCCGTAATTGTTATTTCCAGTGCTACAGTTAACTGACCTTCATTTGAAACCAGCCAGCCGGGAATATCTTCATTAATGATGTCTACATCATCAATCATTACTGTTGCAGTTTCATCACCATCAAGTTTTATACTGATCTGTCCTTCTTTATCAAATGTATTAATTTCCTGTTGCGATAATGCAGATATGGCATTTGCAACATTCTTCATTTGTTTGCCGAATTTCGGACCCAATGTTTTGAAATTACATTTTATTCTACGAACCAACACGTCGGAAGCTTCTTCTGCGAACCTTATTTCTTTTACGTTTACTTCGTTCATAATAAGGTCTTTCACCGCTTCTATTCGTAATTTTTGTTCATTATCCACAACCGGAATCATAATACATTGCAGAGGTTGGCGTACTTTTATGTTCACTTTACGGCGTAAAGCCAATGCCATAGAAGTAATCTTTTGAGCAGTTTCCATTCGGGCTTCCAATTCTTTGTTTATCAGCAATTCATTTGCTGTCGGAAACTCTGCCAAATGTACCGAATCATGATTCTCACGTCCTGTTATGCTGTTTAAATCACCATATAATTTATCCGAATAAAATGGGGAAATTGGGGCCATCAATTTGGAAACCGTTTCCAAGCATACATACAAAGTTTGGTAAGCTGCCAGTTTATCTTTTGTCAATCCTCCACCCCAAAATCTTTTACGACTCAGGCGTACATACCAGTTTGAAAGATTGTCTGACACAAAGTCACTAATCAATCTCCCGGCTTTAGTTGGCTCATAATCAGCATAGTTAGCATCAACTGCCTTAACTAAAGAATTCAACTCCGAAAGTATCCATCGATCAATTTCCGGACGTTCACTAACCGGTACTTCATCCTGACTGTAATCGAAATCGTCTACATTTGCATATAATGCAAAGAATGAGTATGTATTATATAATGTGCCGAAGAATTTTCTCCGAACTTCGTCTACACCTTCTTCATCAAACTTCAGGTTATCCCATGGTGATGAATTGGTAATCATATACCAACGGACAGGGTCACTACCGAATTTTTCAATCTCTTTAAACGGATCAACGGCATTCCCCAAACGTTTACTCATCTTGTTGCCGCTCTTGTCAAGAACCAAGCCATTGGAAATGACGTTCTTATAAGCTACACTGCCAAAGACCATTGATGCAATGGCATGTAAAGTAAAGAACCATCCGCGCGTTTGGTCTACACCTTCGGCAATAAAATCGGCAGGATAAATCTTACCGCTGTCAAACAACTCCTTATTTTCAAAAGGATAATGAATTTGAGCGTAAGGCATTGAACCCGAATCGAACCAAACATCTATTAAGTCCGTTTCACGTTTCATCGGTTTACCAGATTTTGAAACCAATATAACATCGTCTACATAAGGACGATGAAGATCTATCTTATCGTAATTATCTTTCTTATAATTGCCCGGAACAAATCCTTTATCTCTCAGAATGTTGCTCTTCATTAAACCTGCTTTCACAGATTTTTCTATTTCATCGTATAATTGTGCAACACTCTCAATGCATATTTCTTCCTTGTTATCCTCTGTACGCCAGATTGGCAACGGAGTACCCCAAAAACGTGAGCGACTTAAATTCCAGTCGTTTAAGTTTTCAAGCCATTTGCCGAAACGCCCTGTTCCTGTCGTTTCCGGTTTCCAATTGATGGTTTTGTTGAGCTTAATCATTGTATCCTTGCACGCTGTTGATTTGATAAACCAACTGTCAAGAGGATAATACAATATAGGCTTATCCGTACGCCAGCAATGAGGATAATTATGGATATGTTTCTCTATTTTGAAAGCCTGGTTATTTGTCTTCATCTCCATACAGATGGATATATCCAGAGTTTCATCCTTATCTGTAAGTTTAGGATCGTAATCGTTTTTTACGAAACGACCTTCATATACTTTGTATGCGTCGACATCGACATTTTCTTTAATCCACTTCTCGTCCAATTCATCAAGCATGTAAAACTTACCTTTCAAGTCGACCATCGGACGTTTTTCGCCTTTTTTACTTATAAGTTGCAAGGGCGGTATTCCGGCAGCTTTAGCCACATTGGCATCATCTGCACCGAATGTCGGAGCAATATGTACGATACCAGTACCGTCCTCTGTAGTTACGTAGTCTCCCGGAATTACTCTGAAAGCATTTTCGCCCATAGGTTTTACCCACTGGAACAGCTGTTCATATTTGTATCCGATCAAGTCAGTACCTTTGTATTCGGCAATTATGCGGTAAGGAATAACCTTGTCTCCATGTTTATAACCGTTCAATGATGCGCCTTTACCTTTCGGATTGAAATATGCGTCAATTCTGGCTTTTGCTATAACAACTGTTATAGGTGCACCGGTATACATATTATATGTTTGGACAGCCACGTAATCGATTTTCGGTCCTACGCAAAGAGCTGTGTTTGAAGGCAATGTCCAAGGGGTGGTTGTCCATGCTACGAAGTAAGGCGTACCCCACTTCGTCCATTCTTCTTTAGGATTTGCTATTTTGAATTGTGCCGTTACAGTCGTATCTTTTACATCGCGGTAGCATCCCGGTTGGTTCAGTTCGTGAGAACTCAGTCCCGTGCCGGCAGCCGGAGAATAAGGCTGTATCGTATAACCCTTATAAAGCAACCCTTTATTGTATAGCTGTTTCAGTAACCACCAAAGAGTTTCTATATAGCGGTTATCATAGGTTATATAAGGGTCGTTCATGTCAACCCAATAACCTATTTTGTAAGTCAAGTCACTCCATTCTTTAGTGAATTTCATAACATCCTTACGGCAGATATTGTTATATTCGGCAATAGATATTTTCTTGCCTATATCATCTTTTGTTATTCCAAGTGATTTTTCAACTCCAAGTTCAACCGGTAGTCCGTGTGTATCCCACCCGGCCTTGCGTCTTACCTGAAATCCTTTCATTGTTTTATAGCGGCAAATAAGATCTTTAATTGAGCGAGCCATCACATGGTGAATGCCCGGCATTCCGTTGGCGGATGGCGGTCCTTCATAAAATATGTATGACGGACATCCTTCTCGTTCTGTTACGCTGCGTTTGAAGACATTGTTTTTTTCCCATTTGTCTAAAATCTCTTTGTTTATATTTGAGAGATTAAACTGATTATACTCAGCAAACTTTTTCTTCATCTTATTATCTTATTAACCCCTATGGTGTAATTTGAGCGCAAATTTACGAATAAAAACCTTAGAATAGTACTATGTGATGAAAAAATACTAAGATTTTTATTTGTCAACGGTTGTTCTTTTTGCGCAATTGGTAAGTTTTGGTTTTTAAAAAGTCGCCGTATCCTTTAAGTGTTTTATATTTTCCCTGCTCTTCAGGTGTAATAATTTCTCCTATTGTAATATGTATGGTTTTACCTTTCTTGTTAAATATTTCGCACGGTAAACGCGTGGATCTTATTTTCCATCCGAGCAAACCAAGTAGATAAAAAAACGGAGAATTATGTCCGTGAAAATATATAGGTAATACAGGCTTTTGAGCACTTTTTATCATTTTGCAAGCCGATGTATTCCAACCTATATCTTCAAAACGAATACCGTTTTTCCATGTTATTTCCGATACGCTTCCGGCCGGGAATAAACCTAACGGCAAGTTGTTTCGCAAATGCATTTCAGCATCCTTGATGCCTTTTACGCTTATTGATTTCACACCTGTCGATACCGGATCTACACAAATGAAATATTTTGACATTGCCTGTACCTTATTAAGTATCCAGTTGACTATATATCTATATTCAGGATACCGATTCCCAATAATATCTATAAGTATGATGCCGTCTATGCCTCCAAAAGGATGATTTGACACAGTGACGAATCCTTCGGGAAGGTTTTCAAGACGTTCTTCATGTTCTATGTAGCATTTTATATTTAATTCTTTCAACAAGCGGTCTACAAAATGAATATCCTGTTCTTCACATGCGGTTTTATATAGATTATTGACTTTATCCATATCGGTTATTTTGAATAAGGTTTTGGCTATTATATTCCCTACTCGTGTTTTAAAAAATGGAAATGCTTTTTTTACATCATCCAATGACAGTACTTCTTGCTTCATACGTTTTACTTATGAGTTTGCACAAATTCAAATTTTTCCAATGCAAAATTAAAAATTGATGCAATTATTGCAAAATATTAATTGATAAAAAATGGTCGTATACGGAACATTATTGTCTCTTTATGGTTATAAGGAGCATATTTTTGGTCTTATTTGTTACTCTGTAGCGATTGTCACTCCTTTCATCTACCAACCAAACGATATTTGTTCCGCTACATACAATCCACTGGTTATTTTTTTGCAGAAGAGATTGTTTTTTATCGGTTAAGTAATTGCTGACCAGTTTACTGCCGCTCATTCCGAACGGAATAAAACGATCACCTTTTTGCCATTTGCGAATGGTTAAAGGTTCTTTTATCAAGTCAGCGTCAACGCACGCTATGTCTGCATTGCGTGGAATTATAAAGTCTTTTGTTCGTTCAACGCGCCTTATCTCAAGTTGAGGTTGCGCATTTTCTTCTTTTTTTTGAATCAGTATTTTATTCCTGTCCTTAACTGCTATCCATCCAGAGCTCTCGAATATTTTACCAGGTTGCCCGTTGAGAGCGGTTAATAGCTCGTCTATTTGTGACGACACAAATCCCAACGGGTAAAGTATTTCAAATAGTAAGGCGTGTGGTGATGGTTCTTTTTTTAGCTTTTCGATATTTATATTGTTGCCATCAACAACATTCTTTTTACCTTCTG
>Ga0210129_1000020_pt1 | contig 45785 bp, 32 predicted proteins | sample WestPond_Cattail_2_FD_185582 | JGI IMG/M metagenome (GOLD analysis project Ga0210129, IMG submission 185582) | Wetland microbial communities from the San Francisco Bay, California, USA, that impact long-term carbon sequestration -... | ecosystem: Environmental > Aquatic > Marine > Wetlands ... | reverse complement strand
CTTACTATCATGCCTTCACTCCAATCAGGTTTTAAATCAGCAACTTGGCGCAACGGGACATTTACACCTGGAATCATGCCACTGACAGTGGTATTTGAGAGATCTTCAGGGCGTTGCAACCCTGCACTCTTGTCTTTTAAAATAACACTTACAGGATAATCACCTTCCCAAACCGTGGTAAGCGGAACGCCGGAACCAAAACGTGTGGCAATATTCATAGACAAAAGAGTTTTGTTAATACCTAACCTGTTAGCCTCATCACTGTTCATAACCACATCCATACCAATGGTATTTGCTTCAAAATTGCTCCGGACAAGCAATAGATTCGGATCACGTCTCATAATAGCCATCGCTCGATCGGTAATATTATGCAATTGTTCCAAATTATCACCGCTGAAACGCATTTCTATAGGAGAAGTAGCATCTGAATAATCCAGCTGTTTGAACCGCACCAGAGCATTGGGAAAATAGTTCGTGTACTTTGGGGTGAATTCTTCAAGAAGTTGTTCTGTCTCTTTATTACCGCTTGTATTAACAATACATTGCGCGTAGTTAGTACCGCCTATCTGAGGTGCATAACTCGTCTGAAAACGAGGAGAACTGCATCCGTAAAATGTGGTAACATTAACCACCCTCTTATCCTTACTTATCATGTACACCACACTGTCGGCCACTTGCGCCGTACGCTCTACAGCAGTACCTGTAGGCAAATATATCTCAACTGCAAACTGATTACGCTCAGCACGAGGCATAAGTTTTTGCGGTTGTTTGGAAAAAAGTATTGCTCCAGCTACTATAGATATACCGCCAACACCCAATGTAACATAAGGATGACGGAAACATGCTTCTATCAGCATATTATAATACGATTGCATATATTCCAAAAATGTCTTTCTATGCTTTTCCGTAGTATCTTTCCTTAGCCCCTTTCTTATAACTGTAAATTGCAACCATGGAACGACAAACACGGCAACTAGAAGAGATGTGCCAAGTACTATTGACAAGCCAAGCGGGAACCATTTAACAAAATCGTAAAGTTCGCCTTTCATTGTCAAAAGCAATGGGAAAAAAGTAAGTGAAATTGCCAACGTGGCACTGAATATTGATGAGAAGAACTCTTTTGCCGAAGCTGAAGCCGCATGCCAACGGCTCATTCCCGAATCTATCTTCTCAATATAACAGTCTACGATCACTATGGAATTATCCACTATCATTCCCAACGTCACTATCAGTGCTGCTAACGTTACGGTATTTAGTTCTATGCCTGTAGCATAAAAAATACTTAACGATGCAAAAATCGTTATCGGTATTGTACTTGCTGCCACTCCGGCTACACGCATCGGTAACAGCAACATTATAACAAAAATTACAGAACAAATGGATATTACTAACTCTTTCAAGAAATCAACAATTGATTCATGAACTACATAACTCTGGTCGGTAACGGGGTAAATCTTTACGCTCGGAGGCAATGTCTTCTTAAAATCATTAAGCACCGTCTTTACCCTGTCGCCGAACTTTACAATATTACTACCTTCAGTCATCTCCAAAGAAAGAACAATACATTTAGTGCCATTATTCTTTATATATGAATCAGCATCTGGATATTCACGTTTGATAGTTGCGATGTCACGAAGGCGAATGACGTTACCATTCGGATCGGAATAAACTATTTGTTGGGCAACATCGTTCTCAGTATTCAATGGTGAACGTAAATGAATCGGACGAATCGTATTGTGGTCATTTACCGAACCGCTCACAATCGTCATGCCTTGAGATGACAATGAACTGAGAAGTGTTGCAGCATTCAACCCATAATTAGCCAACCTGTCGCGATCAATGTACACCCATCTGTTCCTGTTGTTCACCATATACTCGTAAGTTAGCAACTTGTGGAATTGTACGTAGATGGTCCTGCAAATCGGTCATATAGTTGTGCATCTCACGATACGTTTTATCTTTACTTTCTAGCGTTATCAACAGTGCTGACGTATCTCCGAAATCATCGTTGGCAATCAACGCCATTACTCCTGAAGGTAAATTGCTTTTGAATTGCTGCAAACGTATTTTGAATTTGCTCCAAAACTCATCTTTATCGGTTACATTATCATTTAATTCAGTAAAAACATAGCAAATACCATCTTTACTTTCTGAATAAGTCTTCCATTTCTTCAATTCCTTGAAGCCCCATAAAAATTTCTCAAGAGGTTTTGTCATCTGCTCCTCTACTTCTTTTGAATTTGCACCGGGATATACTCCAACAATAACCCCCTGACGAATAGTAAACGATGGGAATTCATTTTTTGGCATATTTTGAAGCGAATATATTCCGAAAGCGATTAGAACTGAAATTAACAGCAGGCATAATGCTTTTATGGTGCATTACACCCTCTACGACATCTCGTTTATTCAGTTTGTTCATAATACTTTAATTTTAGAGCCTTCGCTGATTTTGTTCTGCCCTTCAACTATAATCTCATCCCCATTCTCCAATCCTCCGGTAACAATAACTCCACGGTTGTTTACACCTCCTGTTGTCACACTGCGCTTCTGAGCACGTCCGCCTTTAGCCACCCAAACAAACTTATCATTGCCATCCAGCATTACGGCTTCTTGCGGAACATCCATTGCATTTCCATCATCCTTGGTATTGATATTAACACTACAAACCATACCTGGCAATAAAGACCGCCCAATATTTGATACGAGGAGTTTAATATCGTAAGTATGGCTTAAAGGATTCGCATCCATTCCTTTTTCCTTAACCGTACCGATAAAGTTTCTGCCGTTTAATGCGGCTACAGTGAAGCCGATCCTCTGTCCTATATGTATGTTGGATATTTCCTGCTCAGGAATAGATACGCTTACTTTCACATCTTCTAATTTGACCAATTTGAAACAACCTACACCCGGAAGTACATTATTTCCTAAATCAACCGAGCGTTTTGATATATATCCCGAAAAAGGAGCTCGCAACACACAATCACGTAAGTTCTTACGGGCTATGCGTTCAGTTGCTTCAGCCTGAGCCAGACTTGTCTGAATATCAATAAACTTAATCTCCGGCAGACTACCTTTTTTATATAATGTATTCATTCGGCGGTAAGAATCTTTCGCTTGCCTTAATGATGATTCGGCAACATCATAAGCATTCATCATTGTCGATTTATCCAATACAGCCAAAGGTTGCCCCTTTATTACTGCCTGACCTTCGTCAACCGATATTTGAGATACAGTGCCAGTTACTGAGAAACTCAGCATTGAGCCGTATGATTCCTCTGCGGTACCTACATAAGTGCGTTCACCGGTTTCAATTGTTGAAGTTGCCGTTAGGGTTTTTACAGGTATCACTTCTGTAGTTTCCGTTTTTTGTTTATGCGAACATCCTACAAAACATGCGCAACAAATTGTCAATAAAATAATCTTTTTTGCCTTCATATTATTTAAAATTAATACCTAAATAATGAACGCCACAAAGATACCCCTATGAACAGCACGCCAAAAAGGTTAATACCATTCGTCCATTGTTTGATTTGTAGGATTTTGTATGATTTGTAATATATAATCATTGTTTTATCTTCTGCAACATATTATATTTGTAAAAACAAAAAAGATATGGATAATTTACAACAGCTGCCATTTGATTGTATAAAGATTACACAAGCTATTTCTATTCCTTTAATGAAAGGACAAAGTGTAATTATTGGTGATCTGAAATACGAAGGAGATATGCAAATCAGTGCATTAAAAGGACAAAACATAACTATTAATGATCAATTCGGCATAGCTCTTTGTACAAGAGGCCATTTTGAAATATTAATAGATAAACAACAATATGATATAAATGTCGGTGATATGTTTTTTTATTCTCCAATGACACTGTTACATATTCTGAATGTAAGTGACGAAATCGAAGCTGTTGTTTTTATATCAGGATTTGATTTTATAATTCCTATCATAAAAAAAACATTTTATATAAAGAATCTATTAATGCCTAAAATTCCATGCATTACTCTTACACATAGTGAATATGTAAATATCAACCAACTTATAAATCATTTATATAGAACCCTACAGGAATATACGTCAAAAACTATTTATAATAGGAAATATATATTACACGAAATAATGAGATTATTAGCACAAGCGATTTGTTATGAGGCAATTAATATCTATCTTAGGGAAATACCATATGATTCTCAAAGCAAAATCAATGACAGAAAAAATACAATCCTTCAAAACTTCATTTTTTCTCTCTGTCATAATTATAATAAAGAAAGGAATGTAGCATTTTATGCTAATCAACAGTATATCACTTCACGTTATTTTTCTACAATTATAAAAAAAGAGTCCGGAAAGACGGCTCTTGAATGGATAATTCAAATGGTAATTGTAAACGCTAAACAGATGCTTGAATATTCAAATTTAAGTATTAAAGAGATTGCTATGAAACTTAACTTCCCGACTCAATCTTTCTTCGGTAAGTACTTTAAGAATTATGCAGGCATATCACCAAAAGAATATAGAAGAAATATCCGCATCATACCGGCATCATAAATACTTAAAATTCAGTTACCACGAATCACAGTCCCATAGCATGTTGAGATACTGATTGCTATCAGTTGTTAAAAACGGTTATTTAGGGTCTACTGAATAATGTTTTCCACCGATTACAGTAATTAGATATACGGAGGTTAAATAGAGTTTGATTTTTTAATTTAGCGAAGACGAGTCCGCTATTTTTCAAGATTTGCAACATTTCAGTCAGGGCATAAAGAAATTCTCTTAGGAACTTCATTACATTTTTCGAAAAATAGCATGCGCTTGTCCACGACTCACCCATATCAGGTAGTTTTGCTCTTATATTGTTCGCCCGATAGATTCGTTTGCCGGTCCCGAAGGTCGCTTATACTTTATTTCTTTCACCAACATTCTTTGCCATCTTTTTCTGATATTCTTCAGTCTGCTGTTCTTTAGAAGGTCTTCCCAATGGTTTACCAGCAATCTCTATCTTCAAGAACTTCAGTATGCGACGATTCAGGCGGTTCATATATATTTTGTCTCCTTCAAGCTTTTCAGGCAGGCAGCCAAAACGCTTTTTGTATGCTCTCAAGTGAAGCATCAGATCTTCACACTCATTATAGGCTTCCCAACTGTGATGGTCTATAAAAGTATAGCCTTCTACCACACTTACTCCGATCTTGGCTCCGAACTCGACTTTTGCTTTGCACGTATTATTGGATGAATATGGGGTTGGAAGATGCTCACTATGCGGTCTGAACAAGCATGCACTCCTTCTTTAAACATTTCTTTCTGCTGATGATACATCTTCAGCACAGTTATGAACAGCTCTCGATCACGTCTTTTCATGGAATCGAATATGGCGGTGGAATTGTAGCCAAGCATATTAAGGCATGTATTGATGTTGCGATAAAGCTTTGTTAGAAGATATTCCATACATTCATGAACTTTATTCCTTGGCTTGCAACGCAACTTGATGACATTCAGATATCTTGAGTGAATCTCCTTTAGATGGGCATTGGGACGAGGCAAACCGTTCTTCTCACAGATGCGGTCTATGAATCTATCTACTACTTCGACGCCATCATGTAACAAATCAATATCTGTAGGATATCTCATCTCTCCATCGGCACAGGTCGCATCAACCTTAAGCGTTCCTTTATGGAATGGTTGACCTTCCTCAATAGAGTTGGTAAAGGCTGAAGCTTCTTTTGCTGATGTACCTGAGGGCGTGTTATCCTTTCTATCATTCTCTTCACTGATTTTCTCATTTTGTTCTTCTGACATTCTCACCTGGAGCTTAAGCAAAAACTCACTCATATCGTTGAAGTCATCTTTGCCTATGCGCTTACGGATAGTTACGAAAAGAGACGAATCAAAGACCGACTTACCGGTGAACTCGCTCAAGCCCAGCATATACTGCATATAGGGATTCTCTCGGATTGCCTGAATGGTCTCTTCATCAGAGAGATTCATCTTATGTTTAATCAGGCGCCTATTATGACACGGGCAGGTTTGTTGCCTGCTCCACCATGAGCGTTATTCAACCGGGTATTGTATATCTTCTCTATCTCATTCCATGGAAGACTATCACCCAACTTAACCCAACGATTTTCTTTTGGAAAGTCTGACAACTAGGACTTAAACTCATCCAATGTAAGTTGTTTGTGCTGTGAATTGTACTTCATTTTAACATTCAAAGATAGACTTTTTATTTAAAATGCCAAAGAAAAAATGTATATAATATCCTGATAATCAATTAAATAATACTAATTATAATTATTCAGTAGACCCTAATTACAAATAAAAGAGGGTACACTTATCGGCATACCCTCATATTTATTTGCATAATATTATTACAAGAGATACATTAATTGTAACCCGGATTCTGAGTAAACTGATCTTTGTCGGAAATAGCATCCAAGAAACTCTGAGGGAAAGGCCTAAGCATGTGATATGATTGCACAGCTGAAGCATCAGGATTACCTGTTCTTATACGATTAAGAAAAATAGTTTCTCCGCAACGTTTCAAATCAAACCAGCGCAATTGTTCGCCAACCAACTCACGAGCACGTTCATCCAAGATGAAATTGATATCTTCTATATTACTCTGAGTAACCTTCATTGCATTTTCATGTCCCGATATTGCTCTGGTTGTACGAAGAGTATTCATACAAGTCAGAGCATCCGACTTCGAGCATTTTGCTCCTGCTTCGGCTGCGATCAAGTACATTTCAGACAAACGAATAAGAAAAACATCTCTTGAGCTCCTGTCTTCCTTTACCGTAGCTCTTGTAGGGTCTTCGAATTTCTTAATTTGGAGATATTGCTTATTATTTTTCACTGATCCGTCTTGATTATAAATTGTGTAGCGATCAAGTATCTGATAGCGATTTTTAGCCCAGGCAATTTGTGCACTTGTAGCCACATTGCGTGTTGCCCAAATAGCAGTATCTCCGGAATGCATTAAAGTGTAACTACCTGTCTTACCGCCATTGCATTTCCACAGTGTACGAAACGTTCCATCCCATCGCTGATCATTTTGAGTATCATACATGTCCAACAAATACAATGTAGGCATATAGTGATTAAACGGGCGTCCATACTCAAGGCTTCTTACCATACCCGGCTGATCATCGTATTTCATGCAGAACATCAAATGGTCATGATTGCCTCCGCTACGAATAATATAATCATCAAGCTCTTTATTATATAATTGATTTGTTGAAGAATAATCTACGTACCATATAACTTCTTTATTCCCAGTACCATCAGAATTAGCCATATCAAAAACTGAAGCGAAATTCTTATTAAGTTGGAAAGGTCCGTTGTCTATAACATCCTTTGCAAGCGTATATGCTTGTTCATAAAGACTCTGATCGTTTAACTCACTTGCACGAGTTAACAACAGGCGTGCTTTAAAAGCTTTAGCAGCCCATTTTGTAACACGACCGCCATTACCCTGAACTTCCGGTAATTTACTATTTATGCACGAATCCAAGTCTGCAAAAATATGAGTATAAACATCAGCTACTTTAGTCTTTTTAGGATTAGCTATTACTGCATCGGTAGGTGTATTTGTATAATAAATGTCTCCGAAATTTTCAACTAAAATCCAATAATAAAAAGCCCGCAGGAAACGTGCTTCATTAATCCGCTGGTTCTTAAGTGTAGCATCGGCGGTTACGTTAGGAATATGCTGTATTGCAACATTACAATAATTAATTGCAGCATAGAAACGTTCATACAAATAAGAACATACAGGATCAGTACCGTTCAATCCGCTTTGATAATCGGCCATTGCCGGAAAATCACATCCCGCATTAGCTACAATATCCGTTCCGGATTCACCCATTGCCACTCCATAAGTTTTTCCACCCCAGAATCGTAATGGCGTATAACAAGAATTGATAACAGACTCCATACCGTCTTCAGTATCATAATATCCATTATCTACAGTAACACCATTTTTATTTGTCTCTTCAAGAAAACTTGAACAACTAGTGCTGAATAAAACCAGCAACGATATATATATAATCGATAATATCTTTTTCATGCCTTTATAATATTTATTTATAAACTTATGTTTAATCCGAATACCAATTGCTTAGTCAACGGGAAACTTATGTTGCCACCCATTTCAGGATCATAATTAGGAATGTGGCTAAACGTGAAGAAATTCTTTGCCGTTGCATATACCCTTAATTTAGATACTTTAAGATGGTTTAATATGCTATTCGGTAATGTATAGCCTAAAGTTATATCACGGATTTTCCAGAATGAACCTTTTTCATATCCTAAAGTACTGAAATAAAGCGAGTTATAATTCGTCTTTCCCTTATCAGGACGAGGAAATGCATTAGTCGGGTTTTCAGGAGTCCAATAATCCACATTCGCACTGTTTTCCAATGCATTTATCTTATAACAGTTATTATAATCATAGAATATCCATTGGCCTAAACGTGCATAAACGAAAAATGACAAATCAAGGCCTTTATAACTAAAGGTATTGTTTATACCGAATGTTACCTTAGGACATTTGCTGTAAATTATACGATCATCAGTATTTATACCATCTTTACCGTTTACATCTTTTACTTTGATATCTCCTGGTTGTTGTCCGTTTTTAGCAGCATCAGTAGCTTCAGATGTTTGCCAAATTCCTGCCTTTTTATAATCATAGTACACTTTAAGAGGTTGTCCTACAAACCAACCGTTAGCAACATCCTGACTTTCTCCTGATGCCAACGCTTTTATCTTTTCTTTATCATGAGATACTGTTACATCAGTAGTCCAAGAAAAGTCTTTGTTTTGTATATTTCTGGTATTCAACGTAATATCGAATCCTGTATTTCCGGTTTTTCCTATATTATCCATTACACTGGTATATCCGTTTGTACAGGGGATGACACGATCCATTAATATATTGCGCGTTGCCGAAGAATAAATATCAATTGTTCCATTTATTCGGTTATGAAGGAATCCGAAATCAATACCTAAGTTATAAGAGGCTGTTGTTTCCCACGTAAGATTTTTGTTTGACATAGTCTTTGGATACAACCCGCTTGCTAAATCATTATTAAATGAATATGTAGAAGTACCCAACGATCCGACTGTCTGATAAGGAGAAATTGCACACTGGCCTGATTCTCCCCAACTTAATCTTAACTTTAAATTTGAGATCGCTCTAATATTCTTAATGAAACTTTCATCGCTCACCCGCCATGCTAAAGCTACAGAAGGGAAATATCCCCACTTCTTACCTGGAGCGAACACCGAAGAACCGTCTGCACGTAAAGAAGCCGTCAACAAATAACGCTCAAACAAATGATAATTGATACGACCGAAGAATGACGCCAACTGGCTTTCGGTTAAAGAACTGCTGATGGTAATCTCCTTACTATTAGAATACAGATTATCGTATTCATTTCCGGCATAAGTTTGATCTTTACCACCTGCATAAGTATACTCGGATCTGTTTTTAATAGTGGTTGTACCTACCATTGCTTCAATAGCATGTATTCCGAATGTTTTATTGAAAGTTAAGACATTCTCCCACGTAATATTCCTAGTCAAAGTATGTTGCTTATAAGACTGAGAATCTATATCACCACCTTGCAATGAATGTTTATCACAGTAAAAACCTCTTCTAACATTCTGATCATCATACCCGAATGTCATTCTGTATAATAGGTCTTTTGTTATGTTCCAATTCATGTAGAAACTGCCGAAGAAACGATCATTAGTCGTATTATCCACACGTACTCCAGGCTGATCATCAATTAATGGATTCATTTGAGTATTATATCCCGGAGAAGGATAAGATACCAAATTGCCGTCATCATCATACGGCTTTGATATAGGCACAATTTTATTTGCCTGATTCATAGGACTATAACGGTTATCAACATCCTTAAAAGAATACATAACATCCATACCTAATTTTACGTTGTCCAATAGTTGTTGATCCACAGCTAAACGAGCATTGTAACGTTTATAGTCGTCATTCTTAAACAATCCATTCTCACTTCTATATCCCAAAGACATATTATATTGTTGCTTTTTATTACCTCCTGATGCTGAAACCTCATAACTTTGATTAAAGCCGTCATGCATCAAAAGCTTTCTATAATCAGTATCATATCCCTTGTCCAGATAGTCTAATTCTTCAGGAGCAAATACTTGGGAATCTGCAACATATTCATTTGTTGTATGATTACGATAAGCTTCTCTTTTTAATTGGGCATACTGCTTTGCATTCATAAAATCAGGATAAGCAGTAAGCATTGTTGATGACATAAAAGCATTAAATGATATCTTTGTTTTACCTTCAACTCCTTTTTTAGTAGTAATCATTATAATACCGTTAGCACCACGAGTTCCATAAATGGCCGTGGACGATGCATCCTTCAATACTTCTATCGATTCAATATCGGACGGATTTATATCAATGCTACTGCCATAGTCTATTCCATCAACCAAAACTAACGGAGCATTACTTGCTGTTAATGAACGCTCGCCATGAACGGTGAATGAAGGTTCGCTTCCGGCTCTACCTGATGTATTGGTTAAATCCAAACCTGCTATTTTTCCTTGCAGTGCTTCAATAGCATTTGTAGTAGGAATTGCCACAATATCTTTTTGACTGATAGTAGAGATAGAACCTGTCAAATCTCTCTTCTTTTGAACACCGTATCCAACAACAACAACTTCGTTAAGTGATTGGTTGTCTTCCGAAAGAGTAACATTAATAACTTGTTGCTTGCCTACCTTCATTTTTTGAGCAATACATCCTAAAAATGAAATAGACAGTACATCCTTGTCATTAGCAGATATTGAATAATCTCCATTCATATCGGTGACACTTCCATTGCTAGTCCCAATAACCAAGACATTAGCACCTATTAAAGGATCACCTTTGTCATCAACTACCCTACCTGTAATTTTTTGTGATCTGGACAAAGGCTTTGAGGTTTTTTCTTTTTTACTGGCCTCACTACCGCGTCCAACTACAATAGTGCGATTTACTATTTCAAATTTTAAACTGGTAATTTCACTAATACGTGCAAGAGCTTCCCTAAGAGGCACGTCTTTTAAATTCAAATCAACCTTTTTAATCCCCTTTACAATACCTTCATCATAAAATACATCATATCCGGACTCATGCTTCAATGCTGAAAAGACTTCAGTAATATTAGCATTTTTCATCCTTAAAGTTACTTTCTTATTACCTCCCTCTCCTACAGCATAAACCTGCTGAATACTACACACCAGCAAGAAAAAGGATAATAGTATTGGAATTATCCTTTTCCGTAAACACAGCACTTTCTTTTGAAATGTTCCCATAATTATTAAATTAATATTAAACTATCACTTATAGAGTATATATACTCCATTTTCTTTCTTAAACTTATATCCGCTGGTCATTTCAATAGAATACAACACAGCCTCCAAACTTCTGTTATCATGAGTACCGGATAATAAATTAGTAAACGGACCTTTACCTTCAAGCCTAATTGAGCAATTATAATAACGCTGCAGCATTTTCACCGCATCTTGGATTGGCGTTCTATTAAAATATAGCTGACCTTTAGTCCAAAGAGAATAATTATCGGCATTCACATCCTTACGCTCTATTTGTCCGTTTCTTTTATTAAAATCCAGTTGCTCTCCTGGCTTTAAACAAATTTGGTCTTCGTTAAAATTAACTTGGACCTTACCGGTACGCAAAGTCACTGTAAAAAAAGGATTATCACCATAATTGTTCAGGTTAAAAGTAGTTCCAAGCACTTTTACATGATACATTCCTGTTTTTATAACAAAAGGGCATGCTTTATTTTTCGTGACCTTAAAAAGGCCTTCTCCTCCGAACTCTATATTGCGTGATGCTGAGCTGAACCGTTCAGGGTATTTTATGTAAGAACCTGCATTCATAACCACATTTGATCCATCAGGTAATATTACGGTTTTCTTATATCCGTATGGAACTGATATCTCACACATAATTTGTGTATTAATGTTATTCCGTTGTGTAAAATAAAAAAGACATGTACCAAGAATTATGGCAAAAAGAGCGGCAACGCTTGCCCATTTCTTTAATGAAATGAGCCTTCGTTGCCGTTTTTCCTGATTCAAAGATTCTATTAAGCGTATTGCCTGTTGTTGTTTAGTTATATAATCTTCTACGGAAAAGAACCTATTATTCTCTCCTTTTTCATCCCAATCCTTCTGAGATATGTTATCAAAATTAGCAGTATCCCGAGTTAAATCTTTTAACACCTCTTTTAGATCTGATTTTGTATATATATTATCTACAAATCTTCGCCATATTTTAGAAATTTGTGTGCTTTTCACCATTGTCTTCCTTATTTATTTTCTCAAGGAATACGTACATAAAGGAAAAAATGGGGATAAGCTATTTTCTTTTTAACTTTAATTTATATTTATGGTAACGAGAAATACAAACAATAGAAAACCGTTAGTACCATATTTACAAATAAAATATTTCCGAATTGACTCTAATGAAGCTTTAATATGATCCTGTACCGTATATAATGAAATACCCAATTTATCAGCAATTGCCTTATTTGGTAATCCATATTCTCGGCTAAGAATGAAGACTTCTTTCTGGCGTGGGGTGAGTTGCTCTATTGCATCATGCACTGCTTCATGAATCATTTTTTCGTTCATTTGTTGCTCCGGCCCATCAACATAATCTATTGCATGGCTTAATAACATTTGATGCACTTTCAGTCGGATACCGGCTGAGCGAATAGTATCTAAAACATGATGTCTTACTATTGTATACAAAAAGGCAGAAAAGGGATATCCGGAATCAATAAGTTCTCTTTTCTCCCAAACATTCATAAAAACATCTTGGGTGATATCTTCAGCTATTTCAGCTTCTTTGACAAAGCTAAGGCAATAAAAATACACTTGATCTCTATATTTAGAGAAAAAGTAGCTAAAGGCGATTTTATTCCCGCCATTTAACAGTTTAATTTGTTCATTTTCAAAATCCTTATTAAGTGTCATAATAATATTCTCCAAACTTAAAATAATTTGTCAGCATAGAGTTGACGGCAAAGATATTATAAAATCCTTACCTTCTTCTACTTAGCACAATAAAATATTTTAAAATTCAGTCACTACCTCTTTACCGTCAAGCCAGGCTGCCATATTCAGCACCAGCAAATTCCAATTTTGAAAGCCTTTATTTAGAACCGGTTCTCCGTTTTCAGGTAAATAATATTCATGCAATGCTCCGAAACGTTCGTAATCACGCCCAAGTAATAAAATGGTTTTTTCTGCCAACTCACGGGCATCCTCTTTAAATCCATATCTTACCAATCCTCTGAATACCATATAATTGGCATTAATCCATATAGGTCCCTGCCATGACGATGGATTGCCGCTAGCCCGCGGATCATACATTTTTTCCAAAGGCGACAATGTCCTGACTCCGCAAGGAGAATTAAAAGACATAGTATCACAATATTGTTTTTCAACAATCAATTTAGCTTGCTCAGGAGTAGCTATCCCAGACCACATAGCAAGGAAACCGCTCCAAACGCTGAAACGTTGAATAAGGCAATCATAATTACGCGGTTGACCTGCATGCAAAAAGAAATCCCCTTTATGCATGGCATCAACTTGCGGCTTCTCTACAGGTAATAAATTCAAATCCACACTATAGTAAAACTTATCTCTCGGATCCCAACAGTGTTCACGTATCGCTCTACACAATCGGTCGGCTTCGTTTTTATACTTCTTCCCTATTTCGCCCATATTCAAGCATTTCGACAAATACTCCATTGCCAATAACTCGCGATACATCATACAATTTAGAAATATTGAACCGGAGCTTTCATGAGGACGAAAGAACGTACTTGGATCATTATCCACTCCAATAGCTTCATCAGTTTCCCAATATAACAATCCGGTAACTTTATCACGTTGATAGTTCCAATATTTGTCTACAAAAGCTTGTAAAGTATAAAAGTCTTCTCTCAACCATTCGGCATCACCATTCATGTTCTTTACAATAAACGCCGCATGTTGTGCCAAACAGGGTTTGTGCATATTGCTTTTCCATGGGTTGCGTTTCGAAAGCATTTCGCTTCGCGATGGAGCATCACGTTCAATCCAAATAGGAATCCAACCGTCCATGCCACCATAACTCAAAGAATTAAGCACACATCCTTGTTCGTACTTCAATGCCTCATCACGATCCGCCTTAGTTCCGTTTTCAAACAATATTTGCCTCAAGGCTACATCACTTAACCACGAATCCCAGTCCCACAGCATGTCAAGATACTGATTACTTCCAGGGGCTAAAAACGGATATTTAAGTGCACCGCCGGCCTTACGATACATGCCTTTCATATCTTTGTATATATGTTCACGGCATATCTGTTCGTATTTTTTTACGTTTTGCGGCGTTCTCTCCGGCATTTGAGCCTGAATTGGCGTCACTGATATTACCGCAATGATAAATGATATTATGTATATATGTTTCATAATATATCTGAAGATTTTTCTGTAAACATACACATTAAATCTTATACAACATATAATTTGTAGCGATTTCAAATACAACCATGAGATATTCTTTAATTCGCAATTCTAGTTATTCGCAACGCTATCATTGATTTACCAGGTAGAACTACAAGAGATTTCCCGGAAAATTCACCGGTGACATGTGTTATAGTCATATTCCATGCATCAATGATATCTACTCCATATTTTTTATCTGATGGGAGGTCAATTAATTGCTGTACCGGTTGAACATTACCAAAATACAATAGGAAGTAATCATCATTATGGGATATAGCAGGATATAACCACCTAGTTAGCATTAAACAAGGGGATAATTGCCCGGGACTTGACTCAATTATTTTTCTTAAAAACTTTATTCTTTCCGGACTTTCACCATGTAAGACACCTCCTTTTGACCACCACATGATTTCATCTGAATCTTGAGGTCGTTTATTTAAATCATTTATTAGATAGGTTTCACCATGTGTAACAAATGCTCCTCGACAAATACCTACCCAAAATTTATTTACCATTTCTTTAGCTGTAATATCACCCCATTCGTATGGCAAATTTCCTTCATATCTGCATTCATCAAAAATTACCGGCTTCTCATACAAATCCAATAATTTTTGTCCCTCATCTGTATTTTGCATTTGCAAGCTAAGATGAGTTATATCCGAATCTTTATAATCAAACATGGCCATACCATAATGAATACTCCTTAAGTGATTATAAGGATCATTTTTCTTTATAAAAGAAAGGTAATATTTCCAATCATCTTTTTTCTTACTTTTAATGAAATCATACTCATTAGCCAAACTCCACCAAACATTTTTATATGCAGAAAATCTTGCCAAAATATACTTAAGATACCTTTCATCATTTTCGCGCCCCATACTGCTAAAGCCCCATCGATCGTATGGGTGAAAAATAATCAAATCAGCTTGTATTCCTAAAGAGTCCAGAATTTTTATCTGCTTTTCTATATTTTGAAAAAATACAGGATTGAAACAAGAATAATCCCAATTTTTCAAAGGCTTTCCTCTATATGGATAATATATAGGTTCATTTTTATTCCAATCATAACTTTTTGGGAAAATACACATTCTAATCTTATTGAAATATCCTTCAGAAAGAGTCTTTATTGTTTGATACATCAATTGTTTTGGTTGGTGAAGCCATGCATAACATGTTGTACCGAATGGATAAAAAGGAGTTCCATCATCATATTCAAAATGAGTTTTGTCTACGACTCTAACACGACCATGATTGCCTTGAATTGGTGCCGTACAAATAAAACTTCCTTTCTTATTTAAAGATCTAATATTACTTTTAATAATATACGTCCACTTTCCTTGCTTATCAGGCATGAATCTAACTCTAAAAACATTATTACCATCATAAAAACCGTATACTTTAGTTGAATGTGATCCATTTGCGAATACACCTTCTAAAGTAACATCCTGAAAAGGATTGCCTTTTACTTTACATTTTAATTCCAATTCAAATACGTTCCATCTTTCGACTGTCTTTTGGGCATAGACGCTACTTGTAATAGCATTAGCAATTAATAAAAGACAAAAGAATAAACATTTAGAAGTATACTTCCAGTTAAAATATTTTTTCATATCAAATATACTATATTCATTGTCTATCTAAAAATTTAATTATAAACATACACATTAAATATTATACAACTTATATTTAGTAACAATTTCAGCCTCGAAGAAAATCTCTCTACACATTTTTATTGCACATTTCATGCCTTCAACCGCCATTTGTGAACTATAAATGTCAACAGTAGCTACTTGCTTTCTTTCTTTAAAAAATTTCTGTGCAGACGGATCATTATCAAATCCACATACTTTCATATCACTTATATGAAGACGATCCATGACATTAATAACACCCAACGCCATAGCATCATTGCCACAGAAAACGCCCTTTATTCCGGTATATTGTAACAAAAACTTATTAAAAACAGCCTCAGCCTTATATGTTTCCCAATCAGCAGGTTCTGATGCAACCAAATTCAAATGTTTTTCTCTGATTGCGCGCAAAAAACCTTTATTACGCCGACATGCATTATCTGCACCTCTTAGCCCTTCAATAATGACAACATTATCATTAGCATTAAGATACGATGCTAAAACTTTTCCTGAATCATATGCAGCACTTTCATCATCAGGACCTATATAAGCAACTTGAATATTTTGATCCTTCAATAGTCTTTTATCAAGACGAATGTCAATATTTACAACTTTAATTCCGGAAAGTACCGCCCTTATAACGGGCGGTACTAAAGCTTTTGAATCTATAGGGACTATAACTATTGCATCAACCCTTTGAGTTATAAGCTGATCGACTAATTCTACTTGATAATCAACCTCTACTTGTGATGGTGTGCCTACAGTTATAAGTTCTATATCCGGATGCTGCTCTGCATAATCTCTTGCACCTTTCTCCATTATTTTAAAGAAATCGGCTTGAAGAGATTTCATCACAAGACCAACTTTCAATTTTTCATTCATAATAAAAGCTTTTTAAACATTATCAAAAACATAATTCTGATATGAAATACCATTGGTATAGATACCGTAAATGTATTTGAAATAAAAAGAGTAGTTCCAATTGAAACTTGCTCTTTTTATCTATTAACTCAATTAATAGCCATTTGTGCCATAATCAGAAGCATCGCTGATTTGATTTAGGAAATCATAAGAAATCGGCCGAAGATAATTTTTAGATGTAAATGCTGCGGCAGCTCTCTTATTACCCTTTTTCAACTGTGATTCAAAAGCTTTATGACGTTTAAGCAAAGCCCATCTATTAAATTCGCCACATAACTCACGAGCATATTCATCAAGTACATCTTGTTCCGACGCGGTGGTTAGTTTCATATAATTCTGATAATCACTTTCAGAACGAGCTGCGCGTTCACGCAACACATTAAGATACTGTGCAGCAGCCGTTCCGTTACCTAGCTCTTGTTCAGCTTCAGCAGCTATCAAATAAACTTCAGCCATACGCATTATCATAACATTACCTACTTTTTTCTGCAAATCAGAACCGAAAACGCCATCATAATTCCAATCAAACTTATTTAGAGATGGAAATAATTGATAAGAATTCGTGTTATCAAATGAAGCCGATTTATACTCATTGTTACTGTCAAACAAATCATCAATATTTACACAAGCATAACCACGCTGAGCTTTATCAGTAGCTGAAAGTTCATCTTTACTTAAATAGATTATAAAACGATTATCATCTATACCCAATGGATATGGATTGACATATATATTCTTTACTGTTACCAATTGTGTAGTATCAGCAGTAGTTGTCCCCTCCGACCAAACTTTAGCAATATATTGATTGCCTAAAGTGGCAGCTTTATATTTGAAATCTGCATAAGGGTAAATCTTTTTACCTATAAATTGTGTTCCAATTCCATACTCAGAACATAAAGCAGCTGTAAGAGTTACAGTTTTACTTTTGTATGTACCGGTTCCGGCCCACGAAGTTGACTCTTCATATGAACAATCGCCAAAGGCTGTGGTAAATGAGTTCTCCCAACGTTTATCATGCGCTGCATCAAATAGATCTATCAAGTATTTTGAAGGAGCAAATATACCTGCATTAACTCGTCCGTAGAGATAATTCGATTTATCTTTAGTCTTATATATATCGTTTAAAGAATACGGATTAGCCATAGTATATGAAAATAAGTTGGATTGAGCATAACTTGCAGCCAAAGAACTATATGCGTCAGGACCTACAGCTGTAAATAAAGCCTCTTTATTACTACGGTTATTAGCTTGAGCCCATACATCTGACACATCAGAATAAAGATATGCGCCATAAGAAGATGCGTTATTTATCAAATCTTCGGCAACTTCTTTAGCTCGTTTCCAATAAGACTCTCCATTCTCTGTAAGTCCTTCACCTGCTCCTTGAGCATAAACCCGAGCCAATAAACCAAGAGCTGTCTTTTTTGTACAACGTGCATATTCACCATTATATGGAGTAACACCCAAATGATCGGCAGCATACTTTAGATCAGTTACCATTTGTGAATAAAGTTCTGAATAAGTACTACGTTTGGGATCAAGTACAATGCCGTTACTAGATTCATCAAGAGTAAGAGTAACGTTACCATAGTTAGTTACTAATATCGAATAATAATAAGCCCTTAAGCATCGTGCCTCAGCTGTTAGCACATCTATATCTGATGCTGAGCCGTCGGTAACTTTCGAAGCACGATTGATAACAGCATTACAGGTATTGATCATAGCATAGGCTTCTTTAAATAGCTTATTAGTATAATTAGTATTGGTAGCCAGCCCTTCATAATAAAACACCTCAGGTGCCCATGTCTTATTTGTAGGAGTGATCCATAAATCCGTACCGGCTTCAGCTACCGCCAAATAATCTACCGCCGAAAAGAGTTGACCATATAGAGACGAATAACAAGTAGTTTGTAATCCCTTCCAACCGACAAAAGTTGTCAATGTTTCGTCTCCTTCATTCTCTGCAGGATTATATTCGTCAAGCGAACATGAACAAGCCATAACGATAACACACAATAAAAGGATAGCTTTTAATATATTATTTTTCATCATTTTTATTTTTTTAGAATGACACATTAACTCCAAATACCAATTGTTTAGTCAATGGATAATCCAATCCTCCATTCATTTCGGGATCGTAATTCTTTAAATAATGACTTTTTGCATATATAAATGGATTTGTAATAGTACCGTATATGCGGCATTTCGTAATACCGACCTTCCGTATTAATCCTGCCGGCATTGTGTAACCTAAAGTAATATTTTTTACTTTCATAAATGAACCGTCAACATATTGCAATGCATAATAACCGGTATAACTTGTTATAGCTTTGTTAGCATTGATAGCAGGAAAATCGTTTGAAGGATTTGAACTAGTCCAATAATTGAAAAATTTAGGAAAATTATATTTGCCTGTCGGATCATAAGAATCCATCAAGCCGTATTTTATCATTTGTCCCCAGCGCATGTACATAAATACACTTAAATCAAAATCACGATAAATGAAGGTATTCTGAAAACCAAGCGTCCAATCAGGTGAATTGTGACCCAATACTTGATAATCACTACCACTAATAGTATATTTATTTGCGGCATCATACTCCGTAACAGTTCCATTAACAGTCTTTGAATACTTACCGGTTGATTCATGTATTAACCCAGGTATATCTATCTTAAGATCTCCAGGTTCTTCACCAAACACGGCTGCATCGGCCTCTTCACCTGTCTGCCATACGCCATCAATTTTATAATGATAATACGACTTTACCGGATGACCTATTGACAAAGAATAATCTCCGTTAGCTATATTATTGGAAGTCCCGCTTATAAGTGATTTTATTTTTTCATTATTCGTACTATAAGTTAATGTAGAATTCCATTTAAAATCACGAGTAGCAATATTGCGCGAGTTAATAGCTATCTCAAAGCCAGTATTTTTTGTCTTACAAATATTCATATTAGATATATAATTGGTAGTAGCACTATATGCTCCGTTATTCACAGGCAATTGACGACTCCATATAACTCCTTTGGTAGTAGTTGCATACCAATCAGCCGTAAGATCAATGCGGTCTTTCAATACAGACATATCTATACCAATATTTGTATTATAGGAACGTTCCCATGTAAGTAATTTATTGGAATAAGTTTGAGCAAACTGATAAATATTTGCTATGTTTCCATTAAAATTCATTGTAGTAGATTCAAGACTTGACGTTGAGCTGTATGGATCAATACTTGCAGTACCTGTCATACCGTAACCAAAGCGTAACTTTAAATTATCAAGCCACGAATGTGTATTTTTCATAAATGATTCGTCAGATATGCGCCATCCTAACGACATAGCTGGGAAAGTTTTCCAACGATGACCTGCAGCCAAACGCGACGAACCGTCTCGACGAGCAGAAACAGAGAACAAATAGCGCCCCAAATAAGAATAAGCTATACGACCAACCAAACCTAATCCTTTTGACATATTATAACTTGAACTTACAGAACTGTTGGCATCACCTGTATTACCCATATTATACCATAAATAAGAGTTATTAGTGATATTGGTTTCTTTCATCATGTCATAATCATAACGATTATGATTCCATGAAGTAACTCCCGTCAAAGTAATATCATGGTCATGATTAATTTGGAAATTATATGTGAAAATATTTTCCCATTTATAATTTAAATTCCGTTGCTGAGTCACTTGAGCATAAACACTGGAATTAGTACCCATTGCATTTAAACTGGCATTATAATATTGATACGAACCTATACCTTGAAAATAATTTGTACGTGTATCACTTATAGATCCGCCTAATCGTGATATAATTGATAAACCTTTAATAGGATGAATCTCAATATAAGGATTAAAGTATAAGCTGTAGATTTGCTGTTGATCCTTGAATACACCACCTTCAGAATCTAACAAAATATTAACATCCGTACTACCGATAGAAGGAGTAACATTTAGTTTGCCATCTGCATCACGTAAAGTGCCCAACGGTATCTCTGTCAACGCATTACTAAGTTTAGCATATGCAATATTACGATGCACATATGATAATTGTGTATTCAGACCTATATTCAACCACTTTTTCACAGAATGATCTATACGGATATTTGAAGAATAAAGTCTGTAATCATCATTCTTATATTGTCCACCTTCATCTGAGAAATTAAGAGAAAAATATGCCCTTGTCTTTTCAGTACCACCTGAAACAGATAAACTGTAATTCTGTGTAATATTATTTTTTAAAACAGCTTTTGCCCAATCAATGTATTCATCTTTTTGACTAGCCTCATAAGCACCGGTACCCAACAAACCATCTATAACACGCTCATCGTCGGAAGAACTTTTCCAGTTGCCTGTTGCCGCATTAGCATCGCGAATAGCTTTAATATAACTATCGCCACTGCGCATCTTTGGAGTTTCAGACCATCCATTAGCACCACAGAAAGCATCAAGATTAACATTTGTCGTGCCTTTTGCTCCCTTTTTTGTTGTTATTATAACAACACCGTTTGAGCCGGCAGATCCATATACAGCTGTTGATGAAGCATCCTTTAATACTTCTATTGATTCAATATCATTCGGATTCAACGTTGTATAATCACCCGGCATACCGTCAATAATAAATGTTGGATTACCGCTCGCTGTAAAAGAACGGTTACCACGTAATTGCATCGTGACACCTGAACCTGCTTGGCCTGACTCCTTTGTTATGTCAAGACCTGCTACCTTACCTTGCAAAGCTTGCATCGGATTATTTCCGGGATTCAATACAATGTCTTCACTTTTCACTGTAGTTATAGCCCCTGTCAAATCACGTTTTTTTACTGTTCCATAGCCGATAACTACAACCTCATTAAGAGAATTATCAATAGGTTCCATAACAATTTTAAAAGAATCTTTATTTTTAACTGGAACAATTTGCTTTTTATAACCTATAAATGACGCTTCTATTGCCGAAACATTTGCTTTCAGCGTAAAATCGCCATTAATATCTGTTATTGTAGCCGTATTAGAATTCTTGTCTTTAACAGTAACTCCTATCATCGGTTCACCTTGTTCATCTACTATTTTACCTTTAATTATTTTTGCTTGATTGGTAAATTGCAGAGTTTCATCACTGTTAGCTGCATTCACATTAACAAAAGGATAAATGCAAAACACACTAAATACCAACATATACAGACACTCGATTGCCTGTACGTAATTTTTTAAAAATCTTCTACTTTTGTTCATATTTCCATCGCTTAAAAAATAAATGCAAAGAGATCTAACCATACAGGATATTTTCAATCTCTTTTCTATAAACTAATTCGATAAAGTGATTATAATCAAACCTATAACGAACAAAGAAAACATTCCACATAAAATGCCTTTAGTCTTCTTTGATGCCCCATTAAATTCTTTCCAAACAAATACTCCCCATAACATGGCAACAACAGGTGCAGCATTACTTAATGCATAACTGATTGCAGGATTTGCAGCCCCGGCGGCCATGAAACTGGCTACCATTCCGCTCATCCATATAATACCACCTAATACACCTATTAAATGAGTACGCATATTACCTTTGCAATAGTCTTTCCACGTCACTTTTTTTCCTTCAACAGGATAACGCATAGCCAACCCATTGAATATAGGTGTAGAAATTAAAATTCCTATAGAAAAGAAGAATACTCCGGTATATGGTGTTAAGCTGCCGCTACCGCCGGATACATAAGAGGAGTCTAACGATTTTACTACCAAACCATAAAAAAACATAATGACAAGGCCGGCACAAATGGATAATAATATTCCTTTTAATGGAGTCGTTTTGCCTCGACTCGATAATTGTTTATAGGCTAAACCTGATAATATTATCGCCGCAACAATACAAATAACGCCAATAAACAAAGATGATACATTACCGGTATAATGGCTGTCACTAAATTCAACCAAGATAAAATTAAAGATTATTCCTCCTATCCAGGCAAGTCCTCCTCCTATCGGGAATCCAATGGACATACCGGCTACAGCCATAGCTGCCGTCAATAATAACGTTCCCAGATTCCAAATGATTCCACCTAAAACGGCAAAGAAAATGCTGTTACAAGTCGCTTGCGACAAATCCTCAAAAAATGTACGTCCGTCATTTCCGAAACTGCCGAATGTCAATGCTGCTATAAGTGCAGTCAGAAATAATCCCCATGTCAAATCCCAATAGAAAAGTTCGAAGCCCCAATTTTTTGCCTGAACCATCTTCTGGGTGTTAGCCCATGATCCCCAACAAACCATACATAAAATGCACAGCAGTATGGCTACAATATAATTATGTACTAAAAACATAGTCGTTGACTTTATTCATGGACATATACGTTCCAACCTAAATAGTTCTCAATAGCCTCTTGCAATATATCGACAACATCTGTACGAACCATAGCAACATGATGTTCAAATCCGTTCTTACAAATGAATTTCATCAAATTCTGTAAATTATCTACTTTAGTAACTGCTATACAACCGTCCATTCCATATGGATCATCGGTTATTTGCCCTTTACCTAAATAACTTTTAATGTACCCATGGGTATCATCAGTACTAATACGGAAGAATGTAAAAGGTCCTGATGCCACCTTACCGTTGATTGCGCCGAATGTATTTATCTTTCCTAGTGTACGTCCCAAAACGCCTAACGGTCCTAATGTCAAATTCCCCTTTACAAAACTTGCAGGGAAATTACCGCAATGCGTACAAACGCATTTATTACGATCTTCAGCAAAGTTATTATTCCAATCCAATAAAGCGGAAGGTTGCCCTGCTGCCAACATCAATGCATACATTGAAACAGCTCCTGCAATATCCGTTTCACAAGCTGAAGGAATTAGCTTTTCACCTAACATACTCATTGTAACACAAGCTGCGCAACCATAATTTTGTTCCAACGAATCCCAACATTGAATTGCCGTTGCATCTATCTCATTTTCTTTAATCCACTGCTCAACTGCCACTCCGAATTTAGCCTGCAAAACTAATTTTTCGCGGTAAATATCCGGAACTTTGGCATAATCGCTGACTTCCTTTATCTTTAACTTTAAATCTGCCGAGTCATTATCAATTTTCTTTGCATTGCTGAGTATCTCTGAAAGATCAACCGGTACAATCGTTATCCCACTACTCTGCAACAGTTTTTCACTATAACGGCAGGTATTAAAGCCTAACGGACGAGTTCCTATTTGTCCGATACGACAGTGCGTAAGTTTTTTTACGACACGGCATATCCCGGCAAATTTATTTACATCTTTCAACAACAACGGACTATTTATCGAGTATGTATGCAAAGAGGCATCTGTAAAAGGAATACCATATTGATACAGATTATTACATACTGAAATCTTTCCGCAAAAAGCGTCGCGGCGATGATCCAAATCAACCTTATCATTTTCATCATCACACGCCTGGACAAGTACCGGTACCTTTAGTTCCGCCCTGCTAATAGCATTGATGATACCTATTTCAAAACCGAAATTCGGTAACGATACAATGATACCATCTATCAGATCGCGATTTTTCCTAAATAGTTTTGCACATGCTTCACCATCCGCAAGTGTTTCCATGCTACCTCCTGTAGGAGTATCTGTTTCATCAAGAATGACATATCCATAGCCATTCTTTTCAAGAACATCTATTAATGTCTTTCTAACATCAATAGCCAAATCGGAATTGAAATAGGCACGTGTACCTATAATTAAACCGAATGTTTCTTTACCTTTTTGTGCTTTACCTTCCATAGTAAAAATTAATTATATTGTTTTTTATTTATTTGCAAACTCTTCTTATAGCATCTAACCATCCATGATAAAGTGCCTCACGTTGTTGATCAGCCATTTTTGGTATTATGTTATTATTCTCCTTACGAATAGAACTTACTTCATCAAAACTATGCCATATTCCTCGTGCAAATCCATTCATTATCGTTGCCCCCAGCGCAGAAGTTTCTTCTATATTGGAAACATTTATAGCGACATCCAGCATATCGGACTGAAATTGCATCAAGAATTTATTATGAGTCGGTCCACCATCAACACGAAGTTCTTTTAGTGTAACTGTTGCGTGTTTGGCCATCAAATCCACTAAATCTTTTACTTGATATGCGATAGACTCCAATGCTGCACGCAATACATGGGCTTTAGTCGTACCTAAAGTCATTCCATAAATCATCGCTTTAGCATTATCGTCCCACCATGGAGCTCCCAAACCTGCGAATGCCGATACGAAATAAACACCACCGGTATCACTAACACTTGTAGCTATATACTCTATATCCTTTGGAGATTTAATAAGTTCCAACTTATCAGCTAACCATTTAATGGTTGCTCCGGTACAATGTATATTACCTTCATAGGCGTAGAATGTTTGCCCTAAAGCGGAAAAACCTACAGACGTAACCAAGCCTTCAGGCGCTTCCTTAACATCATTACCAATATTTATCATAACCGAAGATCCTGTACCATAAGTAACCTTGCCCATCCCTGAATTAAAACACATCTGTCCGACAAGAGCTCCATGTGAATCTCCAAGTACTCCTGCTATTTTAATAGGTTCTTTAAAATAGCCGTCAGCTGTAGTTTCACCAAAGACATAATCACATGGATGCACTTGAGGCATCATATTTTTAGGAATAGTAAATAAACGCAATAAATCATCATCCCATGAAAGAGTGTGTATATTAAATAACAATGTACGTGACGCATTTGTATAATCCGTAGCGTGTACTTTGCCTTCCGTTAGCTTCCATATTAACCATGAATCAATTGTACCCATCAATAAATTACCCTTCTCAGCCGCATCACGAGCACCTTTCACATTATCCAATATCCATTTTGCACCACTCGCTGCAAAATACGGATCAAGAAGTAATCCACTTTTTTCCTTAACTATATCGGAATAACCTTTATCTTTCAACTCCTGACAAATGGCAGCTCCACGGCGACATTGCCAAACGACTGCATTATATACAGTATGACCAGTAAACTTGTCCCAAACAACGACAGTTTCGCGTTGATTGGTAATTGCTAAGGAAAAATGAGAATCTTGCTCGATTCGAGTATTTTCAAGTAACGAACTGATGGCTTTCAAAGTATTTGAATATATTTCTTCAGCATCATGTTCTACCCATCCCGACTTAGGATAATATTGTTTATGAGGAACATCAAATCGACTGATCAAATTACATCGCTCATCAAACAACAAAGCCTTTGTGGCAGATGTGCTTTGATCTATAGCTATTACATAGTTTTTCATAATGATGTGTTTTTCTTGAAAATTAATGTTTGAACAATAATATCTTATTTATCTAACATAGAATGAACTGCTTTTATTATTCCTTCCCGATCAAGATGATAATAAGAAAATATCTCCGAAGGAGTTCCATGAATAACATCTTCATCCGGTATACCTAGAATTTTGACCGGAACAGGAGTCTCCGATAATGTTTCAGTAACTATACTACCTAATCCACCGAAACAACTGTGCTCTTCCACAGTAATAATCTTTTTAGTATCATTAGCTGCTTTTAGAATAGCATCAGTATCAGCAGGCTTTAATGTAAACATATCAAGAACACGTACATTTATATCCTCTTTTCTTAATTCAAGTCCGGCTTGATATGCATGATAAACGGTCTCACCTGTAGCTATTATAGTTAAATCTTTACCTTCAAGCAGCATGTTGGCCTTTCCAATTTGAAAACTAAAATTATCATTTTCATAAACAGAAGGAACAGCATCACGCCCAACGCGTACATAAGTAGGTTTAGGATCATTTACAAGTGATTGTACTAACTTAGCGGTTTCACGAGCATCACAAGGAAGAACTATATTTATACCGGGAAAAGTTCTTAAGACTGCAATATCATGCAAACTATGATGAGTAGCCCCTAACGCTCCATAAGCCACTCCTCCGCTTACTCCTAACACAACAACCGGATTCCGTGAATAGGCAATATCTACTTTTATTTGTTCTAAAGATCGTGCTACATAAAAACAAGCAGGACCACACACATATACTTTTTTCCCACATGTTGACAATCCGGCAGAAATACCTACAGCGTCTTGTTCTGCTATTCCGCATTCCACAAATTGAGCCGGAAGTTCGTTGGCAAAATTGTCCAATGTAACCGACCCTCGCGCATCAGTCGTTACAACAACTATATTTTTATCTTTACGAGCAAGACTAAGTAAAGTATTTGTAAAGCTTTTACGACATGCTATTTTTTGGTCATTCATCTTATTAACTTTCTAAAATTGATATTCGTTGCTGAATTTCATCCATCGCCTGTGTATATTGTTCCTGAGTAGGTACGCCATGATGCCACTTTGGATCATTTTCCATAAAAGATACCCCTTTACCTTTCGTAGTATCGGCTATAATAAGATGTGGTTTATGATTTTCATAATCAATGCCTTTGAATGCATTCAATAACTCATCTATATCGTCACCATTTGTTTCAATAACATCCCAACCGAAAGCTCTCCATCTCTCTTTTATATTACCTAGCGTCATTACAGAATCCGTGGTACCACTGATCTGTAATCTATTACGATCAATGATGGCAACTAAATTATCAAGCTTATATTGATTTCCGGCCATTAATGCTTCATAAATAGATCCTTCTCCCTGTTCTCCATCCCCCATTAATACATACGTCTTATATGATTTTTTGTCCATTTTGGCAGCTAAAGCCATACCAACACCTATAGATAAGCCATGTCCCAATGCACCACTATTTACTTCGATTCCGGGAACAATATTTGTAGGATGTCCTGCCAATGGGGACTTAAACTTGCCAAGTGTATCGGTCAGCTCTTTTGAGATAAAACCTTTTGCCTCTAATACGGCATAAAGAGCTTCCACGCAATGCCCTTTGCTCATAACAAAACGATCACGCTTAACCATCTTTGGATTTGCAGGATCTATGTTCATTACATTAAAATAAAGAACAGTAAGAATATTCATACAAGAAAGGTCGCCGCCCACATGACCTGCGTTTGCATGAAATATGATTTCCATCAACCTCTTTCTATTTCTTTCACTCTGAATATATAAAGTCTTATAATGCATAATATTAGACATTTTATTTCATTATCTTTTGGTTCAATGCTACAAACATAATAAACCAAAACATAAAACGAAACAAAACGTAAATATTTTATGCTTTTTTAATTCCGATTTTATAAATACAATGATTGAGTTATATTAAAATATTTGTCAGATTTAAGAAATCAACTAAAGTAATTTAATATTGGAATCCTGTAACAGTTTCACTTGTTCTTGCGTAATGGAATTATCTGTAATAAAATAATCTATAATTGATACAGGGCCTAAATTGGCAAAAGCGCATTTACCTATTTTTGAAGAATCAGCTACTAAATAAGTTACATCAGAAGAATCAACCATAGCTTGTTTAACCACCAAATCGCTAATGCTTGGATAGGTCAATCCTAAATCAGGAGAGATTCCTGCTGTAGCAAGAAACAATTTATCGACATGGATGTTATGAAAAAAATCGGCAGCTTTTTGTCCGGTAAGAGATAAAGTCGGTGCCTTAAATTCTCCTCCTGTTACAATAAGATCAATGCCTGGATTCTCTCCTAATATTAATGCGATATTTAGCGAATTTGTTATTACATTCAAAGTTTTATAATCTCCTAATAATCTGGAAATTTCTGTAGTTGTTGAACCTGAATCTAAAATAATACTATCTCCTTCTTTAATATATTTCACAGCTTTAAGAGCAATTTCTTGCTTTGCTACCATATTACTCTGGTTTGATAAACTGATATTTTTTGCGAACAGACCGACATTCTTTAGGAAAGCACCACCATACTCCCTCTGTATATAGCCTTCCTGCTCTAATATTTCCAAATCTTGTCTTATAGTTACATCAGTAACATTAAATGTACGACAAAGGTCCTGTACTTTAGCATGTCCATCTTCACGTATCATTTCTAAGATTTTCGTTCTTCTTTGGTTTAACGTCATAACATAATGAATCAAAAGTTATTTTATTATAGATTTTATTCTTTACTACGTCAAATATAAGGAATAATAAAATAGATTACTACTTATTCTTCACTTAATTCACATTTACGGAAATTTTATATCTATTTTGTCAGTAATCGTTTGGATAAATAATGGACGGGGTACCATACCGAAAGGAAGCCAACAACTACTACGGTAACAAAAATAAGTAAGATATCTCCCAGTTTCACTACAACAGGATAAGCATCAACAACAAAGCTGGAACTTTTATCGCCACCCATTTTAATTAGACCATACTTCTGCTGCAAATAGCAAACCAATATGCCTAATGCCACTCCAATAATGGCCCCGGCTAAAGATATCATTCGACCTTCAAACATAAAAATTCGCTCTATCAACTTATCATTAGCACCCAGGCTGCGCAATGTAATCACATCATTTTTCTTGTCGATTATGAGCATGCTCAATGAACCGATAATATTGAAACACGCTATCAAAAGAATAAATGTAAGGAAAACGTAACTGATAAGCTTCTCTACTTTCATTATACGGAATATATCGAATTGCTGTTCATAGCGGTCGGAAACATTAAAACCATTTCCCATTATTTGTTTAATCCGGGACTTTATTTTATTTACATCGGCATTCGGCTTGAGTTTTAGCTCTACTGCACTTACCTCATTATTTGTATAATCAAATAATCTGCGGGCAAAAGCCAAGTTAGTAATGACATACTGGCTGTCATATTTTCGTTGGTTAACCACAAACACAACACCTGGAGAGTATAATTTTTCCGACGAAAATGAAGTTGCCGGATTAGTCACATCTATATCGACGTCATGTTTCGGAGCATATACGTCCAGAGAATTTGCGAATTTAAAACCTGCGTTCAATTGATTTACCAAGTCTATACCCATAATGGCATAGTCGCACTTCGCATCCTTCAACATAAATTTGCCGTTTCCGTATAAAATACTGTCTATTTGGGTAAGCTGTTCAAAATTATCGTCAACACCTTTTATTATAGCCATTGCCTGTTTTCCATTATATTGCAGCAAGGCATTATCTTCCAACGAACGAGTAAACACTGCCACATCAGGCAAGGCTTTAACTTTTAGTATTCGAGGATCATTGTCGGCAAACACTTTACCTTTAATTGGCATAATCTTCAATTGTGGGTCAATCTCCGTAAAGAAACCGGCCACCATACCACGAAAGCCGTTGAATACACTAAGAGTACACACTAACGCGAACGTCGCCAATGCCACACCGCACACCGATATTGCAGATATAATATTTATCGCATTATGACTTTTCTTACTAATCAGATAGCGGCGGGCAATATAGAACGGGAAGTTCATTTCTTCAATAAATTATCAATATTTTCGATGTAATCCAATGAATCGTCACGGAAGAATCTCAGTTCAGGAATAATCCTCAATTGATATCTAACGCGTGTACCTAATTCATAACGAATCGATTTAGTGTTTGCATTGATATTTTTCAATATATCATCAGCTTTCTCCGAAGGGAATACGCTTAAATAAGCACGTACCACACTCATATCAGGACTGATTCGCACGGCACTTACCGAGACTAATATTCCATGGGTTGATTGTGTTTGTTTTTGAAATATATCACTCAATTCCTTTTGTATCAACCGCGCAATTTTATTTTGTCGTGTTATCTCCATAATTTTACTTTTTTATTTTTTTATTATTATTGTAAGTCCGTCACGTATCGGCAGTATAACCTTTTCAACTCGATTGTCACAGGCTATCATATCATTGAATGCGCGTATGCCGATAGTTTGCTGATCTCTGTCGTAAGCAGGGTCTATTACATGTCCGTCCCATAAAGTGTTGTCAGCCAAGATAAATCCTCCTTCACGCGTTTGTTTTATTACCATATCAAAATAATCGGTATACTTACGCTTATCTCCGTCAATGAAAACCATATCGAATGTCATATTCATTTTCGGAACTAGCTTCATGGCATCGCCGATGATAAACTTAATCCTTTCTGCCACTGTCGACTTCTCTATCCACGGACGGGTAAAATCTTCCTGTTCATCATTTATCTCGAACGTGTACAGCAATCCGTCATCTTTTAATCCTTCGGCCATACATATTGCAGAATAACCTGTAAATGTACCTATCTCCAATATATTTTTCGGACAAATCATCTCTACAAACATCTTCAACATTCGCCCCTGCAAATGTCCGCTTGCCATTCGCGGACGTAAAAGATTTATATTTGTAGCCCGCCACAACCGATAAAGGTAATCACCTTCTTCGTCGATATGTGTCAAAACATATTGTTCAAGTTCGTTGTCGGCGATCATTTATCAACAAAGTTAGGCAAATGATATTCATCTGCTTTTGTAAATATATCTCTTACTTTATTAATTTCTAAAAATGTTGAACTCTTACCTTCACCGAAACTACTACTCATATACGCAATCATATCATCATTGCCAATAAAGTGCTCGTGAATCAACATTCGCAAGGCTGCAAAAAAATACGCAGATGAACTACTACGTTCATGTTGGTAAAAAGCCTTAACACTATAGCTCAATGCTAACAGACGTGCTGTACGTTCCTTGTAACAAATAGCCATTACAGGATACGGGCCACGGAAAGCAGCCAAAAGACGTCCTCTCCGTCCAGAATAACTATCCGTAATAATTGCTTTTATTGGCAAACTCTCAGTAGCTTCAACAGCTTGCTTTGCCAAGAACTCAGTCACGTCACGATGCTCGCTTAAAGGAATAGCAATATCATTATTTTCACCCAACCTGTCATTTTCCGCCTGTTCGGCTATAGAAGCCATAGTACGTACAGCCTCAACAGGATACTTGCCGGTAGCCGTTTCCCCGCTAAGCATCAAACTATCGGTACGTGAATAAATTGCATTAGCAATATCTGTCACTTCGGCACGTGTAGGACGCGGATTATTAATCATGCTATGAAGCATCTGAGTAGCCACGATTACCGGTTTTTTTGCCAATATACATTTACGAATAATTTGGCGTTGAATACCTGGAATACGCTTTATCGGTACCTCAATTCCCAAATCACCACGAGCAATCATTATGCCGTATGACGCATCTATAATTTCATCTATATTATCAACTCCCTCTTGGTTTTCAATTTTTGATATAATCTTTATATCACTATGATGGGCATCCAATATTTCTTGAATAGTCAACACATCGTCTTTGCTACGCACAAAAGAATGAGCTATAAAGTCGACGTCTTCATCAATAGCCAATTGAATATTAGCTCTGTCTTTTTCTGTCAGCGCAGGCAGATTTATGCGTACAGAGGGAACATTCACGCTTTTGTGAGACCCAAGTTCACCATCATTCTGAACTTCTACAACCAAATAATCTTCATCCTTGTTCACCACTTTCATTCCTAATGCGCCATCATCAAACAGCACATTGGCACCAATAGACACATCTCTTACAAAATCATGATATGACACGCAAATAATATCGTGCGTAGTGTCCATTCCGGGATTACCTATAATTTTCACCATTTCACCGGTCTTATATTGTATCGGCGCAGCACATCCGGTGGTACGTACTTCGGGACCTTTAGTATCGATTAATATGCCGATATAAGGAGAAACAGCACGAGTGTTTTTGATAATTGTCTTTAAGCCATCAGCTGTGGCATGGGCAGTGTTCATCCTAACTACATTCATTCCGGCCTCAAATAATTGGCGGATAAAATCTACATCACATCTGAGATCGCTGATAGATGCTACAATTTTTGTCTGTTTCATTATATACTTGATTATTTATTTAATAATGCCTCAAGGGCTAATCTATATGAGTTCAACCCGAACCCGCATATCACTCCCAAACATGCACATGAAATCATCGACACATGGCGAAAAGCTTCGCGCTTGTGTACATTGCTTATGTGTACTTCAATTACAGGAGTTGTTACTGAACGAATTGCATCTTGCAACGCAATTGACGTATGAGTATAGGCACCGGCATTCAATATGATGCCGTCATATTCAAACCCCACTTCATGAATCTTGTCAATCATAAACCCTTCAACATTTGATTGATAGTAATCAATCTGTATATCAGGATACTGAGAACAAAGCGTTTTCAGATAATCTTCGAAAGTGGTATTACCATAAATCTCCGGTTCACGTTTACCGAGTAAATTAATGTTCGGTCCGTTAATAATCTGAATTCTCATACAAACATCTTTTTATTTATTTTTACCTTTGCAAAAGGAATTTTGTGACAAAGGTAAAAAAAAAGAATGGAAAATGAAGATAAAAAGTATAATAAGGATTTAATAACACAAATTGTTATACGCTACAAACAATACTTGATGTTGGAGAGATCTTTATCCGAGAACACCCTCGAAGCTTACATGACCGATTTGGACAAGCTGCTTTCATATTTTATGCTTGAAGATATCGACCCTGTACATACCAAACTGAACGACTTGGAAGCGTTCTCCGCAGGGCTGCACGATATCGGTATCGTACCGCGCTCACAGGCTCGTATTCTCAGCGGCATACGCTCATTTTATCATTTTCTGATGATGAGTAACGTAATCGATGCCGACCCAACCGAATTGCTCGAAGGTCCCAAAATAGGATTACATCTGCCTGATGTACTCACAGTTGAAGAAATTGACTCCATTATCAACGCCGTAGACCGCAGCACTCTTGAAGGGCAGCGCAACCGTGCGATACTTGAAACGCTATATAGTTGCGGGTTACGTGTAAGCGAGCTATGTACTCTTAAATTAAGCGACTTATATTTCGATGAAGAGTTTATTAAAGTTACAGGTAAAGGCAACAAACAACGTCTTGTCCCAATATCACAACGAGCCATAAAAGAAATCACACTTTATTTCCCCGACCGCTCAAAGATAGAATGCAAAACGGGAGAAGAGGATTATGTGTTTCTCACACGCCTTGGTAAACACATCGGACGCATAATGGTTTTCCACCTTATAAAAGAATTGGTGGAAAGATTGGGAATAAAAAAGCAAGTAAGTCCACATACCTTTCGTCACTCGTTCGCCACACACTTGTTGGAAGGTGGAGCCAATTTACGGGCTATTCAAGCCATGTTGGGGCATGAATCAATAGCCACCACGGAAATATACCTGCATATAAATAGTGAAACATTACGCGAAGAGATTCTGGAACACCACCCAAGAAATCAGCAGAATGATTTATAAAGTCAACTAATGCAATTACTTTGAATCCCCCACATACGAATAAAGAATTTTCGCGTGTGCTTTAGGATTAACATGCTTAATTTTAAACAATTGCGATACGGTAACAAACCTATAACCCTGTTCCTTTAATTTCGGTATAATGGAATCCAATGCTATTACGGTATTAAAATTACCATCAAAATCATGAAGTAAAACTATTGCACCATCTTTAGCTTGTTCAACTACCCTTTGTGCACGTTCTTCCGGCGTTACCTTAGGATCCCAATCAGTCACATTGTATCCGCAAATAAATGGAAGGTCTATTGTTTTGTACATCAAATCGTTTACAGCGATGTAAGGTGGCCGGAAAAACTTTGGTGTTTTGCCGGTAACACGATGAATGGCGTCAGAAGTATATTTAATCTCATATTTCATTTGGTCAGCTGTCATCTTATCCATATATGAATGTGTCTTTGAGTGATTACCAATTTCGCAGCCGAGACTAACAGCACGGTTCATAACACTTTCAGTCGTAGAATCAATATGGTCGCCTATCAAAAAGAATGTTGCAACAACATTGTATTTTTCCAAACAATCAAGTACTCTTGGAGTGGTGGTAGTATTTGGTCCATCATCAAAAGTAAGGGCAAAAACCTTATCATCATTACCTGCAACTATCGGTAATGTACAAAGAAACGCCATAACGCAAACGATTAACTTCTTCATAATATGATTTTTTCTTTTGTTTTGTTATCGACAAAAATAACAAAATATATTGGAAAAACCAACAAGAAACATTAATCTTCAAAAACTAACAACAATACTATGCGAACCGGAAACTATCCTGCCAAAATACATTGGCGACTCACCTTCAACAGTAATATTATTTAGCGGTTTCCCATTATCAGTAACTTTACATTTTGAAGAAATAAGTGGTAAATAAAGTTCGGCATTCATATTTGCAGGGATATTTAGTTGCATCATATACAGCTTCCTTTTGTTCTCAACTTTAATATGAATAGCCCCCCTTATTGTAGGAATCACAGCATTTGCCCATTTCAAACTACCAATTTGGGGCTTTATACGAACAAGGCTATATCCCGGAATCAACGGTTCAACACCCATTAATTTCATCGGAATGGTATTGGCCGGCGCACTTCCCCAAGCATGATTCCAATCTTGATTCGGCTTATACTTATTGTCCCAAGCCTCCATGGTAATAGTAGAACCGGCTCTTAGCATATTATACCAACTTCTATCATCTGTTTTAGTCAACATTCGCAATGCATAATCAGCATCACCGGCATTATAAAGCGCATCCAATAAAAATTGCGCACCATAAACGCTGCATGCCATTTCGTGCGTCTCAATATATTTAATAACTGATTGCCGGTTTTCATCCGATACCATACCAAAAGCTAAGGGGAAAATATTAGAATGAAGTGAAGCATGCGTAGTAGAAATGCCGTCTTGATAGCAGCCTTTATTCTCATTCCAAAACGAATGATTAAAATGCGACTTTAATTCATTTGCTTGTTGCAAATAAGAACCTGCTTCATAACTTTTTCCAACAGCTTTGGCTATTTCAGCCATCACTTTCAATCCTTCATAATAATATGCATTAACAACAGCATTATAGTCGGTAAAGACAAACCCATCCGCTTCTCCTCCGTTTTTTTCATTTAATCCTTGTCCCGAACTTGGCCAATCAACAATATCTCTTATCTTGCCTTTCGATTTAATCGATTCAAGAAAATCATGCGTTTGCAAACCTGTTGTAGTACTGATTAGTCCGTTCTTCTCTTGTAACTGTTTAAGTAGATACGGCTTCAACTGTTCATAAGTTGCTAAAAGCATACTGTTATCACCTGTATACAAATAATCATTCCACGCAATCAAAACCGTTTGTAAAATCCACTCTGTTGGCCATGTGGGATGATTAAGGATATAATAATATGAACGACGAGCCATAGAATATTCACGATCCGCATTATAATGTCCGAGTTGATTTATATATGCATCGGCAGCATAAGGAGTGCGTTCTCGGTCACCATCAATGTAAACGCCGGTAAAAGAAGTTGCCTTTATCGAATACTTGCATAAATCATACACCTTATTTAATGTATCATTACTGCACGAAAAAGAAGACGCGTTATCATCAAACGGATAATGCACCGCTTCACGAACAATATTTCCTTTCTTTAACGATATTACATGCCCATCAATCTCGCAATACCTAAAAGGCATTACTTCGCCGATATATGACGGCATAAGTATTGCACTTCCGCTTGTGTTACGTGCATCTTTAGCTATTTTTATATGATATGTATGTACACCTTTTAATAGAGGTAACAAATACCGACTATAACGAATAGTTCCACCAGGTTTGCGATTAACCCTGCCATTTGAAAGGCGTTCTCCTAAATGCACCTGAACCGTATCTTTATCTCTATCGGAAAATAACGTCAATGTTAACTGGCCGAAAGCATCTTTACCGAAATCTGCTAAGAAAACATTAGGAGATGGAGATGTAAAAGAGACCGGATATTCATTTGATTTGACTAAGGGGTAATATGACGGAGCACAATCAGATAAAGAAGGAGCTGTCCTAAAAGCCTTAATATCAGACCAGTCACTCTCTCCGTCGGCATTAGTTTTAATCTTCACTCTCCAAAAATAAACTTTATTCGGTTGCAAAGGTTTTCCTTGATATACAACGGCTGTTGATTGGTTGTTTTTAACCCATCCGCTATTCCACATCATACCCTTCTTTATTTCAACATCATTATAATTGTCAGATACAACAACATGATAAGCCGTCTGATATGTATTTTGTTTTTCTCCTCCTACAATCCAACTGAAAGATGGCTTTGAAGACATTATTTGAGCATATTGCAAAGGTCCTTTTACCTTATCGATTTGCCATATCATGATATTAGTCATATATCCGTTTTGCCAAGTCTTATCCGTATGCTCCATTAAATCGGTCATCAACCCGTAAGGCTTAATACCCATAGCCACTACCGAAGTGCCAAACAGAGTAGTAAATACTACATATAAAGTGAAAAATAAAATACTCTTTCTATTCATAATTTTCAAACAATAAATATTTGCTCAATACAGGGCAAATCGCCTAATATTGAGCAAATATACAATAAGTCAACTTTTTGCTGAAACAAATCAGCATATATTTTGCCCCTTCAATAAGGTTATAACTTTGCCTTTACTTTCTTCTCTATCGGATTTTTCAATTCAAACGACAATGTTTGCCGAATATCACTTACTGAAGAACCTATTAAGACTTTATATGCACCGGCATCAGCTACCCAACAGTTAGAATCTTCATGGAATGAAGCCAAATCCGGAGCAGCAAATTTCAATGTTAAAACTTCCGATTCTTCCGGTTGCAATAACATTGTTTTTGCAAAAGCTTTCAACTCATATGTCGGTTTATCTATATCGCTCTTAGGAGCAGAAATATACAACTCAGCAACTTCCTTTCCTGATGCTTTACCGGTATTTGTTATTTTTACATTTATTTCATAACCATTCTTCGTTCTTTTTATCTTGGCATTATTATAGGTGAATGAAGTGTATGAAAGTCCATAACCAAATGGGTAAGAAACTTCTTTGTCAAATGTATTGAAATAACGATAGCCTACCCATATTCCTTCATCATATTTCGTATAACCGATGTCCTTTTTATTTGCATCGAACGGTTCTCCTTTATAATCGTATGGAAAATTCTTTGATGATGGGATATCCATGTAGTTTACAGGGAATGTCATAGGTAATTTACCGGAAGGATTAACATTCCCTTTTATAACATCTGCTATTGCATTTCCACCTTCCTGTCCTGGTTGCCAAGCCAATATAATGGCATCGGGCAAATTCTTCCAAGAAGCGGTTTCAACTACTCCACCCGTATTTAAAACCACAATTACCTTTTTATGCTCCGCATGAAAAGCATTTACCACGTTTGTCAACATTTCGCGTTCTGCCGCAGTCAACAAGAAATCACCTTCACCTGAATGACGATCTGTACCCTCACCTGCATTGCGCGTAAAAGAAATAATAGCCACCTTGGAATCTTTGGCACGAAGTTGAATGTATGTAGGGTCAATAACAGCTTCATTCGGTAAAATAGGTGACCACCATGGGCGTACGTGATTCACTTCATTCAATTGCTCTTCCTTTTCAAAATTAATATACTTTTCATAAAATGTATTTACTTTGGGTTGAAGGCCGAAACCGGCATTCTCCATGCCTTCTTTAAGATTCACCACATAAGCTTTATTTACATCTCCCGATCCAGTTCCACCAGCTATTAAATAATATGAACCTATACCAAATAGCGCAACATCCTTCTCTCCTTTTTTTAGCGGCAAAGTGTTATCGTCGTTCTTCAACAAAACGATTCCTTCATCAGCTGCTTCACGCGCTACATTTGCATGAGCTTTCAAATCAGGCTTGTTGGTATATTGATAATGTTTAAAATGTGGTGTCTTCATCAAGAATTCCAACATGTTTTTTACATTCCTATCCACATCGGACATAGATAATCTTCCGTCTTTAACGGCTAAAATAATTTCTTTAACTTGTTCTTTATTCCCCGGCATTAAGAGATCATCTCCGGCATGTACCTGAGCTGCCGTATTTCTTGTGTCTGTCCAGTCGGTCATAACGATTCCTTTATATCCCCAGTCATCCCGCAACAAAGTTGTCAACAAAGGATAATCCTCCTGAGTATATACACCGTTCAACTTATTATACGATGACATAACAGTCCATGGATGGCCTTCTTTTACTGCTATCTCAAAACCTTTCAAATACAGTTCTCTCAATGCCCTTTGAGATACATCGGAACTATTTTCAGTTCTGTATGTTTCCTGATTATTAGCTGCAAAATGTTTTATTGAAGTACCTACTCCTTGTGATTGGACACCATTCACCATTGATGCAGCCATTTTACCTATCAACAAAGGATCCTCTGAATAATATTCAAAATTACGACCGCACAATGGGTTACGATGAAGATTCATACCAGGTGCTAATAATACATCACATCCATATTCCAACACTTCGTTCCCCATTGCTTTGCCTACTTCATTTACCATACCGGTGTTCCATGTAGAGGCTAGTGCTGTGCCGATGGGGAATCCAGTACAATAGAAAGTTCCACTTTCTCCCTCACGTGTAGGAGAAATTCGTACTCCGGCCGGACCGTCAGTTTCCACTGTGGCAGGAATTCCAAAACGAGGAATGCTAACAGTCATCCCGGCTGCTCCTATTTTTGCTTCTGATAAAATTGCACCTCTTTTGCCATTTACTACTTCGTAACCTCCGCCTACCAATAAATTAGCTTTCTCTTCAAGCGTCATGGTAGAAATAATTTTATCAACAGGTGCCTTTCCTAATTGATAACCCTTTTGTCCTGCATTTGTTTGACAGCATATCAAACAAGCAAATAATAAAAGAAAAGTATTCTTTTTCATCTTTGCTATTTTAAAATTATTTTATTCTTCATTTTAATTCAAATGATTGTGATTGCAAGTTTTCGCTGTTCGCACCAATCATTACATTATACTTTCCAAGTTCTGATATATATTGCAACTTATTATTGTAATATTTAAGCATACTCGGTGTAATTGTAAATTCCACATTTTTACTCTCTCCTGATTTCAAGTGAATTCGTTTAAAGCCTTTCAACTCTTTCACAGGCCGAGCTACACTACCTACATCTTGATGCAAATACATTTGAACAATTTCATCACCATCACGGTCTCCGGTATTCGTCACCTTAACATTCACATTTATTGTATTGTTCTTATCAATATGTCTAGAACTCAATACAGGTTTACCATAAGTATATGTTGTATAACTCAACCCGTAACCAAACGGATAAAGCATGTCATTGCTTACATCTAAATAATCACTGCGGAATTTCTGAAACCATTCACCTTTCGCTAACGGACGACCGGTATTTTCATGCAAATAAGAATAAGGCAACTGACCTACATTTTGGGGAAACGATACTGTTAATTTCCCTGATGGATTCACATCACCGAACAAAACCTCTCCGATTGCTCTGGCCGCTTCACTACCTCCAAACCATACATCCAATATGGCAGGGACATTTGCTTTCTCCCAGTTCAACACCAACGGACGGCCGTTAAATAATACCAATACTACCGGCTTGCCCGTTTTCACCAAGGCTTTCAATAAAGTTTCTTGACATTCTGGTATATCTATTTGTGAACGGCTGGCACATTCTCCACTCATACCGGCAGATTCACCTAATGCGGCGATCACCACATCAGAACGGTTTGCCAAACTCACTGCCTCATCAAGCATTTCTTCATTACTGCGATTGTCCCGGTCAAGAGGACATCCGATTGTCTCACGATCTTGTTTGGCAGGATCACTCTCCAAATTACATCCTTTGGCATATAAAATCTGGACATCACTTCCGCCAACGTCTTTCAATCCGTCGACTAAAGAACATTCCGAATTGGAATTCACGCTCCAAGTACCGTTCATGTTGTTTCGAGCTTCAGCCAAAGGGCCGACCACAGCTACCGTTCCACTTCGATGCAAAGGTAACAAATGATCGTTATTCTTTAACAACACATAACTTTCACTTGCCATTTTTCTAGCCTCAGCAAGATGTTCACTCGCGCGTTCTTCTTTCTTTGCGCGTTCAGCATCACAGAATCTATATGGATCGGCAAATAATCCCAACTTATATTTTGCCTCCAATATATAACGACAGGCTTTGTTTATTTCAGCCTCAGTCACTTTACCTTCAGACAAAGACTTTTTCAAAGTACCTACAAATCCTCCTGCTCCCATATCCATATCTACACCGGCGATCAGGGCTTTGGCAGACACTTGTTGCAAATCACCCAATCCATGTTGCCTAAGTTCTCCTATTGCCGTAGCATCTGTTACGGTAAAACCGTTGAAGTGCCACTGATTTCGTAGAACGTCAGTAAGTAACCATTTATTTGCTGTTGACGGGATGCCGTTTACAGTATTAAAAGACGTCATTACACTTCCGGCTCCAGCTTCCACAGCAGCCTTATAAGGAGGGAAATATTCATTAAACATTCTATATTCGCTCATATCCACCGTATTGTAATCACGTCCGGCCTCTGCGGCTCCATATAACGCAAAATGTTTTATGCAAGCCATTATATCGGTATTTGACGACAAATCTTCCTGATACCCTTGAACCATAGCTGTTGCTATAGCAGAACCCAAATAAGGATCTTCTCCAGCTCCTTCGGCAATTCGTCCCCAACGAGCATCATGACATATATCCACCATAGGACTGAATGTCCAGTTAATACCATCGCAACTTGCTTCAAGGGCAGATATACGTGCCATATTTTTTATACCTTCCATATCCCAGCTGCATGACATAGCCAATGGAATGGGAAATGTGGTTTCATACCCATGAATCACATCCAAGCCAAACAGTAACGGAATCCCTAAACGTGCTTTCTTCACTGCCACATCCTGTAACTCCTTTATCACGTCCAAACCCCTTAAACTAAGGATAGCACACACTTGCCCACGGCTTACACTCTTGGCCACATCACTGTTCATTACCTGACCGGGCGTTAAGTTGCCGGCTCCTGATAAATTTAGCTGACCTATCTTTTCATCAATGGTCATTTTAGACATCAATTGTGAAACAAATCGATCCATTTTTTGCATCGATTCAATTTCCTTCGGCATCAATGCGGAACCTCTGTTTCTAAAAGTCCCAGCATTCACAAAACATGACATGCAAATGTATATTGCCAACAATATTATAAAAAATCGTTTCATTTTTCTTAATATGTAAGTTTATTATTTCATCTTCACTTTAAGCAAATACTCTCCAGATACTGGAGCTTAACGCCATTCTGTTATTTCCTTTTTCCGTAACTTCCAACTCCATTCTCTTGTTTAGCGATTCACCATATTCGGTAACAGCGTTGACATTGTCGGTAAGTGAATTAATAGTAGCATGCGTGTTTGTCAAAATTTTAGTCCTTAACACATACTAACCTACCATCAAATGTATACCACAATTAATTTAATGAAACTGAAGCTCTAGCTACTATATTTTGTGAATTATTACCTATTTCTATTTCATAATTACATTTATCCACTTTCCAATCTGCTGTATGTATGTCATAATATGAAAAAGCATTTTGTTTCAATATAAAGTTAACATTCACACTTTCACCGGCTTTTACAAACATCTTTTTGAAATATTTTAATTCATGTATCGGACGCTCTACAGATGGATTAACCGGCTTCACATATACTTGAACAACTTCTGCTCCATCAACCTTACTATCATTAGTCAAAGTTACACTTCCTTTTACTTGGTTATCTCCTATATTCTCAACTTTTAAGTTACTATAAACAAATTTTGAATAAGAAAGCCCAAAACCGAATGGGAATTGAGGTTCAACATTTTTTGTATCATAATATCTATAACCAACCATCAAGCTATCTTTATAAATGACATTATCATTGTCTTGATAAGCTAATTTATAGCACGGAACATCAGCTAATTTCTTCGGCCATGTAAACGGTAATCTGCCTGACGGATTGACTTTGCCGAATAATACATTAGCAACAGCAGTACCGCCTTCCATACCTGGGTACCATGATTCACTTACTGAACGAACATTAGGCAACCATCCGCCTATTTCCAAAGGAGACCCATTAATCAACACTACATTTATATTTTTATTATACCTAGCCAAATGATTAATTAAAGATTCTTGTGCCTGTGGAAAAGTTAAGCTAACCCTGTCTCGCCCTTCAGTATCCAAACTGTTATCTATTCCGCCAACATATATTACCGCATCAGCTTTTTTAGCCGCTTTATCAATCTTTGCCAATTGTTTTTTCGATAATTCGGATTGTGGCGTTTCCCATTCAACGCGTATAGCTGCATCACCTATTCCTTTGCTATATATAATGCATAGATGATAAGGAACACCTTTCTTCAAATCAATAGACGCTGTAACCGGGCTCAAACCTCGTTTAGGATCAACAATAGCTACAGGAGCTCCAGCCCACTCGTTATTATAAACCAATGCACTCCCTCCACCTACGATAAAGCGGAAAGTATATTTACCACTTACCATAGGCATTATTTTTGCATCAAAACGAGCTTCTCTAAAGTCTTCCACCTTAATAGATTTATCCGGTGCATTCATTTCCCACATAAAATCAACAGTTTTATCTACACGATTTAGTATCGGTTCACTCTTGCCTTTTACATAATATCTGCCATTAAAACCTCCAACTCCGTTTATCGGCTCCAAAACATTCTGAGGTATAACCTTAAATCCTCCCAAATTATCTGATGAGATATAAGTTACTTTAGAATCTCCAATTAATTTTTTAAGACCATTCAAAACAGTTACTTCATACGGAGATTCAACCCATGAACTACCGCCCATCCCAATTATGCAAAAACGTTTATCTGCATTCGGACCTGTAACCAATATATTTTTTACCTTACTGGCATCCAAAGGCAATGTATGGTTCTCATTTTTTAATAATACAATACCATCTTCAGCAACATCCTTTGCGATCTCTTGATGTGCGTTTGTATTTAACTGTGCGCCTTTTTTAAAATCAGAATTATCCAATGCACCAATTTTATCATATATGCCAAGTATACGACGGACTTTGTCGTTTATAACATCTTCAGATACTTTTCCTGATTTCACAGCTTTAAGTAAAGAAGTGCCGAAACCACATTCATCTCCTCCCGGCATAGAAATGTCTAATCCGGCAAATGCCGCTTTCTCCGTAGAACGAGTTTGCAGCCAATCTGTCAATACCAATCCCTTGAAGCCCCATTTATCTTTTAATATATCAGTAAGTAGTTTTCGGCTATCGCTTACATATTCATAATTTACACCATTGGCAGAAGTCATAATTGTATACACATCACCATCTTGAACAGCAGCCTTAAAACCAGGAAGGTATATTTCATGAAGAGTACGATCATCCAAAATAGACATATAATAATTTCGATTGTTTTCTCTGTTGTTGCAAACATAATGCTTGGCACATGCAGCCACTCCTTCACTTTGAATTCCCTTAATTAAACCAACTGCAATAGCTCCATTAAGATAAGGATCTTCTGTATAATATTCAAAGAAACGCCCATTCAACGGATCTCTTAATATGTTTATGGCAGGTGCTAACAGCACTCTATAGCCCAATGCTCTAGATTCCTCACCCATAACCTTACCGGCTTGTTCAATAATAGTAGGATTCCAAGTAGCCCCCAAAAGGACTCCTGATGGAAAAGCCGTAGTACCGGAGCCCACACTTGCTCCTCTAGGTCCATCAACTTCCCGAACATTAGGTATGCCTAATCTTTCAATTCCTTTAAAACACGGTCTATCTCCGGGTATTCTTCCTCCGGAACATAACGATACTTTTTCATCTAATGTCAATGATGACAATATTTTTTCTATCCTTTGATTGGTATTTCCATTATTCTGACCATAACAGATAGGAAATATCAAAAGGAATAATATAAAACAGTTTATTCTCTTTGTTTTCATAAAAATATTTATTTTAGATATATATTATTTCACATTTATTTTACGATAACTTACATTCAGTACATACAACCTTTTCAACTGATATTGCAAACGCTTAAAGAAAGAATCCCAACTCTGTTCGCTCGCGTCTGTCCATACTTTCTCAGAAAGAGCTAAAGCTCTGGGGAACATCATATATTGCAAACGGGTTTTTGATGGAATCATCTCCGTCCATATATTTGCCTGCATACCTTTTATTAAAGAATGTTGCTTTTCAGATAATGAGTCAGGGACTATGTCGCCTGTATACAACCTTTTGAGAGTATTATCGTCTTGTTGATAATCAAAATAGCAATAAGAAGTAGGACATAATATCACTTGATTACCTTGTGAAGTAGTTTTCCTTACTACATCACCGTGATCCCCTCTCCACCAATCCACAGTGGCAGTCGTAGACAATCCTCCTTCAAGGATCTCATCCCAACCTATTAGTTCCTTACCATGTGAATTAAAATATGCTTCCATTTGATGTGTAAACCATGCTTGTAATTCATCCTCAGATTTTAGTTCTTTTTCTTTTATCACTTTCTGACAATAAGGACATTTCTTCCAATTTGTTTTATCCACTTCATCTCCTCCTATATGAATATACTTATAAGGAAATAACCTAAAGATTTCTTTATCTACATTCTTACAAAATACAAACGTACTTTCCTTTCCGGGACAAAGTGGTGATGAATTTAAACATGATAAATAGGGTCTACTGAACGGTGATATTTAGCATTAATTAATTGAATATGAGGATATTATATAGTAGCAAGTTTTTATTTTTAAATAAAAAGAAGTATCTTTA
>Ga0210129_1000019_pt1 | contig 45844 bp, 26 predicted proteins | sample WestPond_Cattail_2_FD_185582 | JGI IMG/M metagenome (GOLD analysis project Ga0210129, IMG submission 185582) | Wetland microbial communities from the San Francisco Bay, California, USA, that impact long-term carbon sequestration -... | ecosystem: Environmental > Aquatic > Marine > Wetlands ... | reverse complement strand
TGTAGTATCCCAATTCCAACCCTTCATAATCCAGTTGAAAGTACGACTCATTATTGCAGGATTTACTTGCTTCTCACTCAACGGTAACACACCGTATGCCCCAAGAACGGCAGGATGGTCTGAAATCATCTTTATATCTTTATATGTATTCGGCTCGCTTTCGGCAGCCAAGTAAAGACTGTCTTTCTGTGCCAACGGAGCCAGTTTGTCAATAACCTCATCACGATGGGTATCACGCTTCTCGCCTAAACGTTCACGCCACTGCTGAGCTATACCCAAAGCCCAATGCCAATAAGAAAGTTCGAAAGGCGGATTCACCGTACGGTTTGCCGGCAAGGTTTCCTGAGCGGCAATGATACCTTTTAATATATAGCGATTATTCAATGAATCGTATGTAGCAAAAGAAGTCATAAAATCAGCCGTAGCTTGTACCAATGAATTATATTTCAACAACGTTTCGCGCGTAGGATGCGAACGATAAATCAATTCCGCCAAATAAATGTAATGCGGCTGTTGCCATATCAGGAAAGAACCGACTTTCGACGGTGCTTCACTACCGCTCGGATCAGTCATCTTCATCCAGCGTAAACCGCCAAAGCCTTGCCGACGAGCTATATCATAAGCTATCGGAGACACCTTTTGATACCAACCCATAACACGTTCAAGCATTTCAGTATGTCCCCAAAGAGCCAACCAAGCCTCATGCCACCATGTCATTTCTAAGTGGAACTTACCGAACCAACTGTTATATGTCAACCCTGTTTCCTGCGGAGGAGTATCGCCTGCACACTGAATAGCCAACAAATATTGCGACAAAACAACACGTCGTTCTATTTCGCGAGCCTGTGGCGAAGATGATGCAGAGCAATCAATCATACCACCTTTTGTCCAGAAGTTGTGCCAATATTCAGCACAACGTTGTCCGTTCTTTACACAAATCTCACTATTCTTAGGTTCAGTCCTCGTGAACGCACACGAAAAATGAATATAAATATCATGTGGAACAAGCATAAAATAATTATCACCCAATTGCTTAAACGAGCAATTACCTGCCCATTTTACAGTTACATAATAAATGGTATCGTCAACTTGCCTTTTCAATACGACATATCCATTGCCTTTGGTAAAAACAGAAGTTTTATTTCCTGCATTAGTAGTCCAAAGACAAGCATCATCAGTATGTTTTCCGGTAGGATAAGGGAAACGAAAAACAACCGAGGCATTACCGCTCTGTGCCAAAGGAGTAACCGCCGAACAAGTCAATTCATCACGTTCGGGATCACAAAAAGTTTTCACCGAAACAGATTTATTCAAATAAGAATAATTACTCTCTATACATCCGTCCCAAAGATTAAGTTTCTGATGAATATCTTTTATATCCGTAATTTTTGCCGCATGACGTTTGTTATCGGTAAACTGAAAACCGACAACTCCCAAATGCAATCTATGTGGATTTGCCCTATACCAATCAGAGGCATCGCGTGCCCTGCTCGGTTCTTTAAATTCAGTAGCATACAGTTCCTTGTGTCCGTGAAAATCATATTCTTTCAGAGCCTCTTCAGACTTCAGGTTCTTAGGGTTGGCAAACGAATGCCACCCCCATTGCGACATCGTACCTAACGGGATACCACTTTTATAAACGTCCGGAAAAGATTGTAACCCTGTTGCATCTGCCGTAAAGCAAAACTCACCGTTACCGACTGAAAACGGTGACAATGAATCGAAATGTGTTACAAACGGTTCATTACGAACGACCACTTTTTGATGATCGAATGCAACGGCATTTATTGATATGCTCAAAAGAAATAATAAACTAAATATATATATTTTCATCTACCTTTTAAACGAATATGTTATTGCAATACTTCAAATTTTTCATAAATATAGCTAGTTCTAATCAGTTATCATATATATATACAAATTAAAAAATAAAAAAGCAACTTGCCCTCTTTCTTTGAATCAGAGCAGTAGTTGCTTTTTGAACTATTTATTAATACTTTATAAAATCAACATTGAGACTATTTAATTATATCTTCACTATATCTACATATTTTACCATTAAACGATACACCTTCAATGGTAATATGATATTTCTGTGGATGTTGAGTTGCCGGAAACTGTATAGTAGTTTCTCCTGCCTTGCCTAACTGTACAGTAGGATTCCAATATATAGTTGTACGGTCGCTACTAATATCGCGGAACCAGACAGGCCATGCATAGCCCAACGGATAAGAATATACCATACGAGAATCTGGTATTTCAGGTAATAACTGCGCATCAGGCCTTAATGTTATTACAACTGCTGCGCTACCTTCATTTTCCATATTATATTCTCGCGATATAAATTCAATATTCGTAATGTCACGCGCATCAATGCGTTCGAGTACACCTACTACAGATTCTTCTCCTTTATAAATCTGATCATTAACGACGGCAGTGAACAATCTTCCATAATATGAAGAATTATTGTCACCTTTATCTCGTGTTGCTATTGTGGAATTCTCAGATGTACCATAATTAGGATTCTCCGGGCCTAACAAGGCATCTTCCGGATTATTGGAGGCTCGTGGCAAAAACTTAAATGGAAATTGATAAAGTATTATATCATTTACCAATGATAATCCACTTTTTATGATATTAAAATCAAAATTCTTGTTCAATTTCGTTTTATCAAAACTTGCAAAAACGTAAGACGAAGAAAAATATTTACTTTTACTTCTATTACCTTTTACTTCTACATCTCCCAAATTGATGACTTTGATCCCCTTACGCAAACGCAACGACTCAGCCTCATCTTTAGTCATGCTTGACATTATATAATTTGAAAATGGATTTTTATTATATATGTCCGGAAAGTCATTATCATTGGTTGTTATATCAAGCCCTCTCTTACGCTCAGATAACACTTTAATGGCAAATACGGTAGAATCGGGATACTGCAAATTATTTATCTCAAATGAGCCATCATCTTTTAACTTTGAATCGCCGAATGTATTATCATTTACTGACATAGCACTTATTTTGTCGCCATGTTCGTCTTTGGGTAATCCCTTAACGGAACCCGTCAAACTTTGTCCGACTTCAATAGGATAATTAAATGAAATGGAATCTGTGTTATAATAATCATTGCTACTCGTCATCATCAACAAATCCAAAGCTTGACGATGTTGGGCATCATTAGCTCCGAAATACCATCCTGCGTGCCATACCGATTGCTTTAATTCGGAGGTCAACAATAAATTGGATACGATATTATCCCGTTCATTATCAACCGTATACTGTGCATTATCTGTAACACATACAGAAAAGTCACCATTCATTGGACGATTACTATTGTCTTTAAGTGCAATTGATAATTTTACATTTGCGCCATTGTCGTAAGAAGATTGGTCAGTTGTGACCGTCCACTTTTGCTCGCCAAAATGATTATCAACAAAAACCAATCTCTTACTCAAGACCTTACCATCTGATGAACAAAGCTTTAATTGAAGTATTCCATCGGGATAATTTTTTATTGAAAGCGTATCTTGCATTTTATTCAATATACGTTGTTGCAATATACGTCCATGACTTTCTGCCAACAACATCAATGTCCCTAAAGAATTTTGCCCCAATACTTGATAAGAAAGTATATCCTTTGAAGCGTCAACAGCTAATGACAAGCCCTGACCTGCAACTGCCGGCATCTTAAATTTTAATGTGGGCATATCCGAAGATATTGCATACATTAAATCTCCGGGGTTTGCAGTTATTTCGAACACCCCAAAGCCGTCATGAGTAGTAGCCATTTGTGATAGATGTTCGCCTTTTGGGTTACACAGATAGCCATCAAACGGAGCCGGAGTACCATCGGCATGCGTTGCCTTAAATGCAACTTTTTGCTTTATACCCGACAATAAGACTCCACCTTCAGGGAAGAATTCTATTTTAGCAGGCAATCCATTATTCTGAGTTGCCTTCATACCCGAATTGTCTATCCTTATATTATGCATGAAAAAATAATCGCGGCTAAAATTACGCATCCAAAGTGTGTATGCACGAATATAGTAATCGCCGTTAGGTAAACTCACAGGCAAAATGAAATTATTATCAAAAGAAAAATCAATTCGTTTTATCTTTTTACGCGCCACCAATGAATCTCGTTTATTATACAACTCAACATAAACAAAATTACTCTTGACGAGATAAGAATCTGATGATGCATTTATCAAGAACCCTCTAAACCAAAGAGTGTCTCCAGGAAGATAACTTGATTTATCCATGCTTAAATAGAGCTTCTCATGTGGAATTGCTTGGTTCCCTTTTGTACTCATAGCTATAATGAATAAACAAATAAAAGGGAAAATAATTTTCTTAAACCTTAAGTTTTTCATTTTATCATTATGTTTTAAACTAACCACATATCACCATCTAAATTTCAGGAACCATGTACTCTCATCATTAGTATATGTTGGAGCGGCACTCGATGAATATTCATATTTACCCCTTAAGCGTTGAGTTAAGAAAGCGCCACCATCCAAACCTTCTTTATTTAATCTATGGGCAATACGGATTAAATCAAACCAACGATAACCTTCGAATCCACATTCTAATGCATCTTCATCAACAAGATATTGTTCAAGTACATGTGTACTATCGGTTCTAGTACTAACAATATCAATAGAAGGAATATTTTTCATCGTGCGATTCTCTAAATTTGCATGCCCGGTACGAACACCGTAATTCATACGCCATGGCTCACGATAATGAGGATTATCCATATATCGTCCATCCAAATACCATGGAGACGGATATGGTACTTTTGCTGAATCACCACTTACAAAATCATAACTCTTCGTCCCTTTACCTGAAAAATTAAATGTACTTCCTCTAACACCATCATTAAGCAAAGCCCATGCTACTTTAGGATAACCGGCACGGTTTGCAGCCTCTGCATAACGTAGGATAATCTGCGTAGCACGATACAAAAACAGGTTACCATCATTTAATGTTGTAGTAGTTGTATTTGTACTATTATCCAAATCGGCACGATATTTATATTTGTATATTTCATACGTTCCATCCGATTGTTCTACAAAACTTGCATCTTTACCTCGTGGATCATAATTAAATCCATTAGCTTGCTTTTGATTATTCCACAAACTGTCCACGGCATATTTTGAAGCCATCAATTGATAATCTCCACCGGCGGCCTTATTATAGAATAGGGATTTAAATGGAAAAGTAGGAGCAAAACTTGCATCATAAGGAATACTCCATATCCATTCATAACAATAAGGTTTGTTTTGAGGTAACCCTTGGAACATCAGTTTCCAGAAATTACCCATTGAGTTAATATCTGAGTTATGATAACGTAAATAAAAAATTTCGAAATACGAAGAAGTACCAAAAGTTAAGGAATTGGTAGTTTCTCCACTCGTGCTGCATTTAAAATATAAATCATTATCTCCCTCGTCCATAGCATCATCACGACCAAGCACTTTATAATATTCTGTTCCGGCACTAGTATAGTCTCCATGCCATAAATACAAATCACCTAATAGCAGATGCTTATTAATAAATGATGTATGCAAATCATAACCGTCCAAATTATAATTTACCAAATCGGAATTAGCGTAACTGTCCAAAGCTGTTGAACCTAAGTTTGTATACAAACCCTCCATTTCTGCAATTAACTTCGTTATCAAAGTATCCAGTGGAATAGTCTCTTGCTTTTTAGCTAGAGCCTTAACTTCTGAAATATCGTTTAGGGGTTTGGTTATATATGGGATATTACCGAATTGTACGCCCAACTGCAAATAAGTATAGCAACGCAAACCTACCATATCAGAATATAATTCCTTATATTGATCATCCGTTAAAGTACCTTTAGCTTTCATTTTATCAAAATTGCTAATAGCATCATTACAGTTCATTATCACTGTATAAAATGGTGTCGGGTCAGCATATTGATTGCCATCATCAGGCGTTTTTGAATTAATTTGTTGCAAATCAGTAGAGGCATTGGAAGTAACGTCAACCAAATCACCTCGTAATTCATTCAGCACAACCAATTGTTTACCAAGTTTCTGGAAACTGGCATACGCGCCTAATACAGCATTATCAGCGTCGTTTACAGTTTTGTAATTATCGGAAGGATCCAATTGTTCCTCCATTTTAGAATCCGTACAAGCTGTAAATGCTATAGAAACCAAACAAAGCAATATTATATATTTTATATGTATCATATTTTTATCATTAAACGGTTATTATAATCCAAATTTCACGCCAAAATAAAATGTTGCTACTGTAGGACAAATAAATGCATCGATTCCACGAGCTAATGGGTTTAAAGATGTTGCAATTTCAGGATCATATCCTTTATACTTTGTTACCGTAAACAGATTTTCAGCAGCACCGTAAACAGTTAATCCTGTCAACAACCCTTCTTTAATAGGAACAACATACGATAGACTTAATGTCTTCAGTTTTAAATATGATCCGTTCTCTATCCAGCGATCGCTAAAACGTGAATTACCGCGCGGATCACCATATTCAGCCTTCGGCATAGAAGTGTTTTGTCCTTCAACACTCCAACGATTACGAACAGCTTTTGTTTGATTTTCATAACCCGATTCACTTTCCAGTATGCGGCGCGTATAATTATAAATATCGTTACCGATTGAGTAAGTGAACAATGCATCTAACATTAATCTCTTATATTTAATAGTAGAAGTTATGCCGCCAAATACATCTGGATTAGGATCCCCTATTTTTACCATATCATTCTTATCTATCAATCCTGCAGAATCACCATTAGTATTTACAAAACGTACATCTCCAGCCTGAAATGGTGTAGCTACAGTTCCAATCATTGTTTTTAATCCAGCGCTCGTAGCTTCAGCAGTTGTTTCGTAGATTCCATTTGTTTTATAGCCGTAAAATATACCTATTGGCTGGCCTACCTGAGTACGAACTTCTCCATCATAAGCATCGGTATTATACGCCCCACTTTCCAATTTCGTTACTTTGTTCTTATTGAATGTGGCGTTTATTCCTAAATCCAATGTCAAAGCAGAATTTATTATGCGGCCCTTAACTGCAATATCCAAACCTGCATTACGCATTGACCCTCCATTAGTTATATATGTTGAAAAGCCGGAAATTGTAGGTGGTGTGCCATTAGTAATTAAATTATTAATATTATTATAATAATAGTCAACAGAAAGTGATAGCCTATCATTGAACATTGACCAATCTACACCTACATCAAATTTCTTATTCAATTCAGGTTTTAAATGATCGTCAACAATATTACCACGAATCAAACCTTCATTACCATAATAATTAATCTCTGTATAATAACGACGTCCGGCATAGTTGCCGCCCATATCATCATTTCCTGTTATGGTATATCCAACACGTAACTTTAACAAATTAATCCAATTAATATTCTTCATAAAATTCTCAGAAGATATTAGCCATGATGCTTGTAATGATGGAAAAGGTTGAAATTTGCTAACTTTTGTACCATAACGTGACGAAGCATCCATAGAAAGTATTCCTGAGAAGAAATATTTATTCAAAATTGAATAGTCCGCATTAATATACATGGCAGCCCATTTCCAATTACCTAATGTGCCTCCTGTTTGACGAAGTGCATTATCACCATCACCTAACGTGGTTAACTTATCACTGGCACTATTATAGGCTTTACCCCAATCTTCTTCAGAATGTGTAGACATATAACGAAAACCGGCAGTTGCATCGATTTTATGGAAGCGATCAAATTCATGTTTATAGTTCAAACGCGTTTCGCTAAATACTGCAAATAGCCGTTCAACTCTACTGCGAGAAGAATTTATTACTTCTGTAGATGATACACTTGGATATTTAATTCCAGTACTAGGATAAAATATAGTCTCGCGTTCTTTATTAAAATCTATGCCAAAATTTGTAGATAATTTCAAATCATTACTTAATGCATAATCAACATCAGCATTACCTATGAAACGATAATTTGAATTTTTCTCATTAATATCATCAATGATTGCTTTAGGATTTGAAATTCCCAATGAATCGGATCCTTCTAAATTAGGTGAAGGCACATTTTCTTCATTATAAACATATTTTGTCATAAAAGGAGCTTTAACTAAAGCCGTATAAATTGGAGCAGTAGATTCTGTACATGCCTCATCTCTCATTTGTTTTTGCCCATACAAGAAACTCATATTGACATGCACTTTCATTTGCGGTGAGAAATTCAAGTCTGAATTAACTCTTGTATTAAACCGATTAAAGCTTGTTCCGTCAATCAAACCGTTGTTATTAATAAATCCCAACGATAAAGCATACACAGCCATATCATCACCCCCTGTTACATTCAATCCATACTGACCTTTCACACCGTTATTAAAAATGGCATCTTGCCAATCGGTAGATTTATTATAACGATAGTAATCCGTATTACCGCTCCATCTACCCCATTTATCTTCAGTAGGCAATGTGGTATTAAACAATCCCATATTTTGAATCTGTGAAGCAGAATATCCTTCACTTTGGTACATATCAATAAGATAACTTTTAGCCTCATTTGCACTCAGCAAAGGGATTTTATGCGGGGTTAAATTCAAGCCATACTGTACGTGGGCTGTAATTTTTGTTGCCATTTGCTTAGAACGCAATGTCTCAATAATAATAGCGCCATTAGCACCTTTCACGCCATATAAAGCCGTCGCGTCTTTTAATACCGTAAGGCGTTGAATATCATGAACATCAATAGAGCCTAACGGAGTTGAGACATAACCTTCAATCAACGATGTGCCAAATGCTTCATTTTCAATAACCATACCGTCAACTACCAACAAAGGTTGATTGTTGCCATATACTGAATTTACTCCATTCAAATAAAGGTTTCCACCTACTCCTTCCTGTCCTGAACGCATTTGTGTTTCCAATCCGGCTACTCTACCTTGCAAAATTTGTTCAGGCGTATAAGCAGGATTATTTGAATAGTCACCATTCAAATACGTTGTTGAAGCTGTCAGTCTAGTGTTGTTGACATCTCCGAACGGCATCAGCACATCTTTGTATGATGAATTAGAATAACCTTCTTCATACATTTGTATTTTAAGATCCTTTTTACCTCTAACAAGCACTATTTGTGTTTCACGCAACGGACCGCTTACATTTAATTCCTCATTGAATGAAGGCAATTTAATATCAAACTCACCTTTATCATTTGTCATTGCTGAAACCACTCCGGTTAACGAAATGCTAATGCCGGGTAGAGGTTTGCCTGTTGCAGCATCAACTACTACGCCCTTAACTTCCGATTTACCTTCATAACGTGACTTCGCAAACTGAGCAATAGCCGGTTTATAATGCCTATTGGTGCTAGTAGAACGCGTAGTCTTCTTAACCGGCTGAAGACGATCATTAGTGAACGTATTAGTTTGGCTATGCTGAGAATGTTTGGAATGTTGAGCATTAACGATCCCTGTACACAACAGAACAAATGAGAATATTATATATTTTAAATTTTTCATCTTTTTTCGATTTTAATGGTTCATATCTCTTGCAATATATTATTCATCAATTTGAGGTACCAATTTAATATAATCAAGGAAGATCCATCCATTATATTTGCTCGTTTGTGATGAAGTATAAAATGAGTTAGTAACCCAAAAACGAGTCTGACCGTATGTAGCGACGGGTAATGGAGATGCAACTCCTGAAGTTGTATTTACCGAACCCGGGTCGGTTCCGTAAGTCTTTTTGGAAGCATTGTATGTTACATTTAAACTATAAAGTTTTAATTGTGTTTCTTCATTCAACCCTGCATTATGAACATCGCCAAAAGCATAATACTTATCATTGCCTGTCATAATATTGTTATCAGCCCAGTTATTTTTTATCATACCTATCACTGTAGAATTATCACGAGTAAGCCTGGGATAACCACTAAACGACACATATAATTTCATACCTGTATGCGAAGTTGATGCACACATTTTTGTCGGATCCGAAGAATCATAATCAGGGTCAAGAGTACTGCCTGTAGATGAATTTTCATGAATGTGACCGCTATAATCATCATACGATTTCCAATATATATTATAATTGCATGTATACAGATTTGTCAAATACTCAATCCAACTACCAATTGCAGTAGAATAGAAACTTGAATTATATACATAATTATAATATAGTGTTGATACTTTCGTACCTGCAGAATTTAAAGAATCACGGCTTTGTTGATTCCACCCGGCTAATATTACATCCTTACCTCCACTGGCATAACTTCGAATACGAGTCATAACATAATTAGACTCATACATATTATTGTAATTTTCCGCTTCTATAATAATCGTTTTGATTTTATTTTCTTTCATCGTAATATTAGCATCATCAACCTCTTGAACGCTACCATTAGACAATGGATTAGCAGTTCCTATGGAATTAACGTTAACCACGACACCATCCACATCAGTTTGCACTCCGGTTGTAAGATTAGATGTCTTAAATGTCAGATCCTTAATTAATTCATCTTTGGCTATAGAATCGGCCATTGCGGATTGACGGGCAAGTCCTTTACTATCTGACAATGTCTGTCCCCACGATAACGTTTCATCATCAGGAGCAGGTTTCATATATTTAGCATATTTAGCCTTCAACGTATTAAATACACTATTAGGTAATAATGCAAACGTATATGTTGAATCCTCATTGCTGAAAGCTGCCTTACTTAAAAAACGATTATAAGCCACGTACAACGTGTCATATATCGGTTGGCCACTACTGCTATTTACACCGGTTTCTATGCTATTATCCAAATCAGCTTTATAAATAGTAGCATTCAATAACCAATCGACCTCATCATATTTACCTTTCCCTACTACATTTGTCAAATATTCCAGTATATTAAGTTTCGGCATAACAACATTGGTAATTGTACGCAGAATTCCGTTTGAACAAAGGCATTCAGTGTTATTGTCCGAAGGAAATTGTAATTCAGAAATAGTTAAATTCTTGCCATTTACCGAACGTAATGTTTTCAATGAAGATAACTCACTATCATTATGTTTCAGAAAAGTAATTTGATTTTTCACAATTACTTTCTGAATACTGTCAGATGCAGAAGTATAAGAAGACAAAGCAGTGTTACTAGGTGCAAACACTGTAAATTCACTACCTGAGCGCAAGACTTTATCATAACCTGTATTCTTAAGCATTTGAGCAAATGTACTCAAATTCGTATTATTATTTATTGCATCCATAATCGTACCACCCAATGTGGATGTCTCAACTTTTACGTGATCGTCCCATTGATTAGTACAACCGATCATTGTTGTAAACGTTATTACAACGAACAATCCGAACACCCAATTCTTTATATTATTCATAACCATTTATTTTTGTATATATTACGATGTGTCAATACGGGAAAATATTAGAAGCTGCCGTTCCTTCCGGAACTAATGTACCCCGAATATCTTGACGTGGCCAAATTTGATCTTCGTCAACCGGAATAAATTGAATCTCATCCAAGAAAGCATTAGTGGCGGCTGCATTCGTTGCCGTAAAAAGTAAAGTATGCTGCCCTGTTGCATATACTGTAATTGTACCCAATAGCTTACTACACATTGTTATATACTGATTTTTAGCAGTATAATATTTCCAACCAAGAGCCAATAATTGGTCATCTGTATATTTACTATTTGGTTCGTCTGAGAAATTAGCTATAATAGGCAATACCTGATCATCATAATTATCCTCTTGGAAAGTAGTTTTTACATAAATAGGTTTAGTAGAACTGCCTGATTGTCTATAACATACCCACACTTTATAAGTACCGGCAACCAACAACGGTAATTTCATTGCCATTGACTTAATATAGCTTGTTGAAAGTCTAAGACTCATATAATCTCCATTTATAACTTGCCATTTTTGCTGATAATCAGCTGCACTCGTTCCGTTAGCAATATAAGTCAAAGTATTAGAAGAACTTCCACCAAAAGTTATATTCGAGAAACTCGACACCGTATAATTAATACTTGTTCCTTCTTTTTTATAAGAGCTGTTAGCTTCAATCTCCGGTTGTGCACAAATATCCCAATATACACGATATGGTTTATGTGCTTTAACTTCCAAATTTGACTCCAGAGTTTGGATTACCCCATTTGAACAAGTATAATCAGTATAAGTACTTTTACGATTTACAAGAATGCCCTGATCATTCAATTCACCCTCTTTAAACTCATTTACAAGTAATGAATCATTGCGATAAACCAGAGTCAACGGCTGATTCAAAAGCTTTGTGCTTAATGTAGTTACAGCTGTCATATCTGTTATATAAGATCTTGACGGTAATATATGATACGCAAACCAATTATAAAGCATTCCGGAAGGATCGGTTGTTGTTGTGGCATTATTTTTCAATTCAGCCTGAAATGCGGTATAAAAAGCATCCTTATCACTAATATTGAAACCTGCATTAATAAATGCGGAATCATTTTGAAGTAATAATGTTCGAAAGCCACCGCCACCGTCAATCAATGAATCCATTTGTACTGCATCCAACTTAGAAGCCAAAAATTTCATTACACTGTAATCATTGCCCAAATTCGTGAATTTCTGATATACCGTTGAATCTTGTTGCGTCAATACTTTATCTATTTTATGAATATAACCGTTACCACATTGAATATTTCTATTTACAGTACCTAAAATGCCCTGACGATTAACTAATATGCTGTTGTCATTCTGTGTTTGCGTAGTTAAATAAACATTCAACATATTAGCATAAGGTAATCGTCCATCAATAAAACTACTGGTTGGGATAGTATCGCTTATAGTATGAAATTTTACGATTTGTGCTGCTTGAGCTTGAGTCATCGTACTAATTGACAAATTGTTTTCTTTTAAATATGTATTAACAGCACTATCAGTAGGAGCGAAACATGTATATGTTCCGTAAGCATGCATCATACCTTGCAGTCCTGCCTTACTTATGATACTTAAATATAGATCCAAATTAGAACCTTTAGTTGCCATATATTCATCAATCATCTGCGTTGTACTGTCACGATATTGACCGGGATTCAAATATGAACTACATGAAGTAAAGACTAAAACGATCAAGCCTATATAGGCTATTTTCGTTAAAATTTTTGTTCTTATATTATACTTTTTCATAATGTTATCTATTTACTTGTAGTTGATTCATCAGCATAGAAACTATTTTGCACTAATAAAGAATTACTCTTCATATCATTAATATATATCGGAAGATAATGACTGTTATGGTTATTATACTTGGCTTGTAAAGAATAAACCTTGTCAGACGTGGTACTATAAATACACATATCGGTTAAATAGTGAAGATGTGCATAACTATTGCGTTTCGCATTACGAAGGACATCATACCAACGTTTCCCTTCAAAGGCCATTTCACGCGCCTCTTCTTCAAGTATAAACTCTTCTACCATGGAAACGCTCATCTGGCTGGAACGGGTTATATCGGTAGCATCTACAGCATTAGACCTGCTTCTTACTACGTCTACATCAGCTAAAGCTTCTGCTATTTCGGCTTGTTGAGCATCACCTGTCATAGAAGCAGCCAATTGATTTTCAGCTTCGGCACGCATCAAATATATTTCAGCCAGGCGATAAACAATCAAATGATTCGTCATCTGAGTCGAGGTTCTTACTGTTTTATCATTTAAAGCCAAACCTGAATATTTCCACACCGAATTATTTGCCGAACATATTTTCTCACGTATATCCTGACTAATAGAACTTCCTACTGTTGCAGACGGGAATAATTCATCATTAATAAAATCAGAATTTGGAATAACATAACTGTGTGGAGATGTTGCAAACCAATCATAGAACGGATTCAAATTATCAGAAGCAAACTGCAATTCAAATATGCTTTCCGTGCTATTACCGTTCACATATAAATTAGTATACAAACTTTCTGCACCAGCTGTAGTGGCATACGTAACAGTATCTATTTCTTGAGTATCTTCATCAGTTACGACTTCCGTTCCCTTGGCAACGGGAATTAAAGCATATTGGCCGCTACTTACAATTTTATCGCAATAATCTATTGTCTTCTGATAATTTTCTTTCCATAAATACATATCAGCCAATAAGGCGTATCCTGCATAACGAGTCATTTTACCTTTATTATATGCTGCAGTTGAAGTACTATAAGATGTAGGTAACTTCTCAACCCATCCTTCCATGTCACTTATTACTTTTGTCAGCACAGAATCTTTATCACTCTTTGCTATGTCAAAATTTTGTGTATCATCAGTATATGCTGTAGTAGTATATGGTATATCTCCAAAATTACGAATTAAATAAAAATACATTAAACTACGTATAGCCACTGCTTGAGCTTCATATTCTTCAAGCGCAGTTTGAGTAAATGAATTGTCATTGTTTTTCACTCCCGGTGCATATTTTAGCAATGTGTTGCAATCATTTATAATTGTATAAAACGATGCCCAATTGCAATACGCATTATTTTCGGTGATTTCACCTTCTTTAATTAAAGTCAAATTGGAGTTATTCCATGTACCGGTATTAATCATATCGGCACGCATCTCACCCCAAAGCCACATCTTTAATGAAACATCACTTCCTACCAATCCGGAATAAAGTCCTGTAGTAAACGAAGCAACATCTTCTTTGGTTTTCCAATAATCATCACGCGCAACGCCACTGGTAGGGGTTAAATTCAACCAACTATCACATGAACTTGTAGCTAATGCGGCAATAATCAATACTAATAATATTCTTATCTTTTTCATTTGTATCAGCTTTTAAAATGTTAATGATAAACCGATAGCATACTCTTTCGGGCGCGGTGACGTTGCATAATCATATCCACTCGTGTCACCACTGGGAGATGTAGTGATTGAAACCTCAGGATCTTGTCCGGTATACTTTGTCCAACAATACAGATTTTGCATCGTTAAATAAATATAAGCATCTTGTATAAAGGTACGCTTTAAAAAATCACGTGTAAAAGTATATTTAATCTCCAAAGATTTCCATCTTACAAATGAGCCGTCTTCCATATATCGATCACTTCCCATATCATTATATCCTTGATTAAACAATGCACGTGGCAAAAGATCTTTAGGAGCTGTCGAAGGATCGCTATAAGAGCTGCGCCAACGGCGAAGTGTAGCTTTACTTTGATTATCATATCCGTACATGCGCTCCATATTCCATTTTGCATAATTATAAATCTTATTGCCGTAACGGAAATTGAAATAAGCATTTATGCTCCACTCCTTATATCTGATATTAGGTCCGAAACCTCCGGTCAATAATGGATTAGCATTACCTAAATAGACAATATCCTGATAGTCTATATTGCCATCATGATTTTGATCTTTGTACTTTGCATCACCCGGTTGAAATTGATAAGCTATAGATGGATAGCCGAATTGCATCTTCACTGGAGTTTGATTGCCTGAAGAATCATAAGTATATATTTTATTGCCACTGGCATCCGTTGCTATTGCCTGATCACTATTCAAATATACGCCTTGATATTGATATCCGTAAAATGAACCTAAAGGTTGACCTGATATCCATTTTCTAATCATACCGCGAGTACTCCAACTTCCACTCTCGTTTGAGATTAAACTGGTAATCTTCTTGATCGTATTCACATTCCGAGCCAATGCCAAACTGAAACTGACTACTAAGTCTTTCTGTCTGATTGGTGTTACATGCAAATTTAATTCCCATCCATTATTATCCATAGTACCTATATTCATATATGCTGCTGTAGAAAAACCAGAAGTACTTGGAATACTAACATTTCTAAAAAATAGATCATTTGTTCTTTTAAGATAATAATCTGCATCAATCATCAATCTATTATCAAAAGCTGCGAAATTCAAACCTAAATCAGTCTGCTCACCGCGTTCCCACTTTAAATTTGATAGTTCAAGATTACTTGGATATGTTCCTGTATCATTCAAATATTTATAATCGTATAATGAATAAGTACTAACAGCTACATAATTCGTAGATGGCTCATTACCATTCTGACCCCAACTTGCACGAAGACTTAATTCATTTAGCCAACTATCGGATGCTTTCTTCATAAAAGGTTCACCACTAATACGCCACCTACCTGATGCAGATGGGAAAAAGCCCCAACGGTGATTTGATCCAAAACGAGAATTGCCATCAGCTCTACCTGAAACATTCAACAAATAGCGATCTTTAAAACTATATTGAAATTGCGAATATGCTGAAAATAATCGATATTCGCTATTACCACTCTTAATGCCTAATGCCGACTGTGTAATAATACGTGACGGAATTGAAGGATCTGTCAAATATGGACTGGCCGTATTTGCGGTAGAGCTACTATAAGATGATGATTTATTATCGGTAGTTTGGGTTCCTAACAAAATTTGCAAAGAATGGTCCTTTCCAATATGCGGATTAAAGATCAATTTGTTAAATATCTGCATATCAAATGATTCCGAGTCTGAATCGTCAGCTTTATTAACACTTAATTCAGTCCACGGACGCCCTGTAGCAGTTTGTGGTAAGAATGCTGTAGACTTATTATTCATTACATCAAAACCAACATCAAAATTATATCTTACCCAACTCCAAGGAGTCCAGCTTAATGTCAATTCCGGAATGATACGATCACTCAATAATTTATATTTGCCCTCCTTTGCCATAGCTACAGGATTATAAACGCCACTTAATGAAGAAGAGTTCCAATAGCCTTGTAATGTAGTAAGCGGTGTGAAATAGTTATCTGTTTTCTGTCCCAACTCGTTATATTCATAAATACTCAAATTAGGAGCTCGTGTATAAGCCATTTCTGTTACATCTTTTTTGCTGCTGAGATATGTTATGTAGCACCTGTTATTTAAAGAATGTGTATAACTCATAGAGGCAGAAAATCTTAATTTGGTTGACACCGTATAATCAACATTAATACGTGTAGAAATACGACTGAAATTGGTATTTATAACTGTACCGCTCTGATCATAATAGCCTATGGAAGCACGATATTGAGCACGGTCACCTCCACCACTGATTGATACATTATGGTCATTTGTCCAACCTGTTTGCGTAACAGATTTAAACCAATCGGTATCAGCACCATAATTATAATAGTTATATAAATTATTAGGATCACTTGCCAATGTAGGGTAAAGATTAGGATCAAATGTCTTACCGGCATTTATCAATTCCTCTTGAACCAATGTTTTATATTCATTACCATTTAAGACAGGTATACCACGACCTTGTTTATCCATTGTGGTTTTTAATGTATAAGTAACTCGAGGTTTACCTATAATACCACGTTTTGTAGTAATTAGCAACACACCATTTGCTGCTTTTGACCCCCAAATAGCTGTAGCTGCAGCATCTTTCAATACCGTAATCTCTTTAATATCACCAGGAGCTATATTCAACATCTGACTGTATTGTTCTTCATTTGCATTTGCAAAATCAAAATCCGAATCAATAGTAGTAGAATAAGGGAAACCATCGACAACAATAAGAGGTTCGGCGTTACCGTTAAGAGTAGATGTACCACGAATACGAATGCTCATACCTGAGCCAGGTGTTCCACTATTGGAAACAATATCCGCACCTGCGATACGTCCTTGTAACGCATCGTCTACATTAGCACCGGTAACATCCTGCAATTCATCCATTGATAGGCGTTGAGCACTTGATGTCAAATCACGTTCCGCTATATTCATCATACCATTGCTGACTTGGCGTTTAGCTGTAACAACAGCACCACCTAATTGAACCACATTCTCTTGCAATGCTACATTAAATTGAAGTTGTGAGGCATCTTTAAAATTAATTACTTGCTTCTTATATCCTGAATATGTGAATACCAATTGATATCCTGATTTCACTTCACCTACCAACGAATAATTTCCATCTATATCTGTTGCCGCAAAAGCAATGACACGATTATCTTTATTCACTAATTGGACATTAGCTCCAGGTAAAGATGAACCATCAGTTGAACTCGTTACCACACCTTTCAACATCACATTCGTTTGCGACATAAGCAACTGAGGCAACATGATCAAGCTTAAAATCAAAAGCCATATACGTAATGTATTTTTCATTTATATTGATTTTTAATTAACTGTATAATTTAAGTAACCATTAACTTGATGTATCACACAACGTGGACCTATGATATTACTTCCACTGAAGACTCTTTCTACTTGTACCGTACCTGAGCCCTTCACTAAGGTCGTTGACCCGTCTGTAATATCATTAGCCTTAAAATTAAGGAAATTACCACTATCTTTATAAGCTGTAACTTTCGATTTGTTAGTTTCATTATTCACTGTATAACTTTGCAAAGTAGAGACTGTATAACTGGAATTGTTTAGGAAATCTACCGTTATATATTGTCTACCATCATCTGGAAATACCGTTCCATCTAAAAAATGATTGTATATGAAAGTCAATACTTGTGAATTCTTTGTTGCATCTGTTATATTCCCATTGGCATCAGCCCAACTTGAATACGAAGGTAGAACACCTGCTGCTACTGCATTACTGATAGCATTATTGTCAGGTATTAATATGGTATAATATCGTGCGTCGGGTATTGAGAGTAATGAAGATGCATTCAATGCCTTCCAATATTTATAAAATGAAGACACTTGAGTATTACCGGCCAAATAGTTAGTTACAAAAGGTAATGTAGACTGTTCATCCCAACCATCTGTTGCTGAAGCATCAGTGTTTCGCAGAGAATAATTTGGCAATGAACTTTCTTTAAACACTTGACCGTTAATATATGGGTTATTGCCATTACCATCTAAAATTTGTGTTACTTGTACTGTAGTACCTTCGCGAACATTTCCACACCATTGCAATTGATTATTCTTATAACGAATCATATCGCCATAATAATCTGTAGCAAATCCATAACCGTTATAAGCAGCAATGCCGTCAGTTTGAGCTGTAAAATTAGGAATAATACTTGATGTGTTGCGTTCAAACACACCCATTGTAAGCATTCGTTCAATACGATCCATTGCAGACGTTGTTGTACCTGTTGGAATTAACGAATTTGAAAACCTATCTGTAAAGAGATTCTTTGAAGAATCATAAGAATAACCGTCAGCAGTAATTAAATCATCTCCAGGCACCAAAAGTGTGATATTCTCCGTTAAATAACCTTTTAAATATGTTCTTAAAAAATCTGAAGACAAGCTTGACGAATATATATTATTCATCAACAAATATGCATAATTGTAATTACTATTCATCAATATAGGAGCATATACAGACTCAAAGTAGCCACTACGAACACACGAGTTAATATCATACATGAAACCATTCGAAGCCATTTGACTCTTAGTAACACCGAAATTGGCAAATGCAGTTCCGTTAGTTCCAAGACCGTTGACATATTCTCCATTTTCATTCTGTGCTGATGTAAATGCCGAAGGCCATACAAGCGAACCTACCATGTGGGCTTGCATAAAATATGTCCAAGCATCTGTCGGGATATCTGATTCATCACTATAACCGTATATTGACTCTTGTTTTGCTATCCATGAATTAATTGCGGACGTACTTGGTACAAACAGCGTAGTTGCATCCGATTGATTATCCACATCTGTAGTTGCTGCAGCCTCAATATTAAAACCAAAAGGCAATGTGTAATGCTTATAATATAAATGTGAAATATTATCACTAGGATAAGCTTTTTTATAATAGCTCGTCTGATCAGTATTCTCCGTATAAGTTATAAATTGATATGAGCCGTCAGCCAATTGACGATTCAATATACTTAAAAATTTACTATAGTTGCTATCATCTTTTAGCCTTTCATCTATATTACGCATGTCGGAATTCACACGATTTGTTTCATAAACTACTCCGTTTTCTACAGCGATGTATGCAGAATCATTGGATTGATTATGAACACCGGCTCCCATAACATTTATACCGTTGCTTTCACTATTTGCCAAACCCGGATAAAATGTTTCGTAATCTGCATTAGTAAAACCTTTAGTTGTTTTATAAATAGGAGTAAATATAGGTAAATAACGATAAGGTAATGACGTTTTTGTAGTACTATTGGCTAAAGTAGTAGTAGTTCCTGCTTGATCACCGGGATCAATTACCCATGAAGTATTACCATTAACACTTTCTTGATAAAGCCCCTTATAATAAGGTGTAAGTTTACGAACCGAACCACCTACCGTCCATGTAGAACCTGCTATATCGCCAAGATACTCACTGGTATAACTATTATACACCAACGAATATGCAACGATCTTTGCCGCCATAGTATCAGGTATCTGACTTACGCTTGTATATGAATTACCAGCTAAATAAATTTTGAATGCTGCATCATTCGGTGCAAAAATTGTATAGCTTCCCGAACCTTTCAGCACAGAGCTATAACGAGTACGGTCAACTAAACTTAAATAATTTGTGAAGTTACCTTTTGCATTAAGTGCATCATAGGCTGATTCCTCAAGCCAAGACGGACGCTTAAAATAATTTTCAAAATCATTTGAACACGATGTGATCAATATTGAAAATAATAACAAAAGTATACTTGCACTAAAAGTTCTAATTTGGTATAATTTTTTCGAATTTAGAGTATGGCTACAAAGCCTATACTCATCTTTCTCAAAAGCTAACACCTTAATTAAATAAATGTTTCTCATGTTATAAGAATATTAGTTACTAGATTATCAAAAATATTTATTACGATATATAATGTATTCAATAGACAAAAATATACCTATCGCCAATATTATATATGGAAAATCGTACATTATCATGTAAAAATTATCATATAGTAATTAAAATCAATATCCAGTTAAAAAAAACAATGTTTTTATACAATTTAATTGTGTATAATCATCTATTACATATCTATATAAAGGGACCCATAAAAATAATTATAACAATAAGCACATAATATCAAAGTGCAAAATTATTTAATCGCCATATTATCTTGAAGAGTCCTTATTCGTTAACAAATCAGCCTCAACAATGCGAAGATAACATCCCTTTTCATTAGAAGATACATGATCCAATTGACCTGCATTCTTGACTGATACTTCTTTTACATCTCCGAATTTTGAATTATTCTCTGCTCTACCTGTCATGCGTATCGCTATTACGGATGACTTTACAGGTTTCAACAACAAATGTACATAGCCTAGTGATACATCGGTATTGCCTTTCCATACCAATTGATTGTCTGCATATACTTCCAATGGATAACTTTTTGAACGCCAACCGGTCAGCTTTAGTACCACTTCATTTACGACCGTTGGATTGAGCAACTCATAAGTTATCCAAGCTGAAGAAAGATTTCCATCATTCTCCCACTCGGTATTTTCATTATCATCCATTGTATTTTTAGCTGCATCTGCATTAGCTCCTACTTTTATATTTTTGACTGCTACACTAAATTTCTTATCCGTGTATGAAGGTGTCGGCGGTGTTTCACCCCTGTCAAGAACACTTGTTTGCGCGTCTGCTCCAAAATATGTGGACAATCCATCTTTATTTTCTACAGACTTGGCTTCCCACCGTATCGTAGCCATAGGCAAACTGTCGGCGACTGCTGCAAGTTTAACGGCTCCTGCATCACGCGTGCTACGTATTAATACACGATTAACACCACATTCTACCGGTAAGATTTTTGAGAAGATGCAATTATCCTTACCATTAGCTATACCTCCGCACCATTCCGCAGGACCTTCAATCGAAAACTTAACAGTGCGATTATCCAGAGGACAACGCTTACCATTTTTATCGACGACTTCCACTTGCACTAAAGCCATATCCGATCCATCAGCATGAAAACCTTGTGGCGATGTTTGTACCGTAAGACGTAAAGCAGCCGGTGTTCCCGCTGTTTGCAAAGTATACTCGGAAAGAATCTTGCCTTGTTCATCCATACCTACAGCTTTTAATTCACCATATTGATATGCCACATTTTTAAATGTGTACAAAAAAGATGATGAACATTCGCCATACCCAAGCGATTTACCATTCAAAAATAGTTCAACTCGAGGCGCGGTAGAAACCACATACACATTCTTAACCGTACCGGGATTATAATTCCAATGACCTATAATATAAGTTTGTTGTTTTTCTATATCTACCCACCCGTTCCACATAACTTGATTCACATAATACGAATCTTTTGGAATTCTCATGGCATCAACCACACCACTGGTACGATATACAGATTCTCCTCGAGCATGGGTATTGGTATCGGAAAAAACTATCTTAACGCCACCTGCACTAACACGATTACCCATCCCCGGGCGCTCCTGCCAATAATCATACCATCTACGAACGTGCTCTAAGGCAAAGCTGTCGCAGTTACGGTTATAATCCGAAGCATCACCACATTTATAAAGAGGACCTACTCCATCTTTATGATACGGATAACTGTAATCATCCCAATATTTACGCAAAGCTTCGTCTCTGCAATATTCCATAGCCCACATAGGTTTTTTGGTGCTCTTATTAATATAAAGCATCTCTCCTCCATACTCTGCCTCATCAACATCGAGCATTTCCCGACAACCTATAGCTCGTCCTCCATAAGGGTCATACCTATCTCTGATAGATTTCATAGCTATCATGTGCTCTTTGGAAATTCCTTTATTGCCGCATTCATAAAACAAAATACTCGGATTATTACGATTATATATAATGGCACCACGCATTACTTCCATTCGTTGTTCCCATTGACGCCCATCGGCATCTTTTTCTGAATCGCCTGCCGGCATAGATTCTATCAATCCTACGCGGTCGCATGACTCAACGTCTTGTTTCCAGGGAGTAACATGCATCCACCGAACCAAATCGGCATTGCCTTTTACCATTAAGTTATTTGAATAATCACTAAGCCATGTCGGTACGGATAATCCTACTCCCGGCCACTCATTTGTGGTGCGTTGAGCATATCCCTTCATCATCAAAACTCGATCATTCAGCCATATCTTACCATCGGCAAAACGTGTTTTGCGAAACCCTGTATGTGTGGAAACTTCATCCTGACATACACCATTAACTATAAGGCGAGTTTTTATTGTATATAGATAACCGTAACCCCAACTCCAAAAATGCAATCCTGATACAGGAGCAAAATCAGACAGAACAGCCGTTGAATAAGATTTCACTCTTATTTCATTAGTTGTAAATTTTGCTATACTATGATTGGTAACATCAAAGACTTCCACTTCATACTTTACCGACTGATCTTTCCCCGTTTCGTTTTTAACTTGAGATTCGGCATGTATTACCGCTTTTTTGTTTTCTATATCTATGTTAGTGGCATATACGTATACACCAGTAGTACCAAGATTATCATAAAGAGGCAATGTTTGATAAAGTTTATCTGTTATATACAACTTAACATGCTTATTGATTCCTCCATAATTGGCATAAAAATTACGATCATTCCATTCAAAAGTTGAATTTGTAGAAACTTCACGATACGCCCAACTACTATTTACTTCCACTGAAATGGTATTTTCACGATCATAAAATATATAAGGTGTAATATCAAAACCAAATGCCATTATACCATTTTCGTTTATGCCTACCTTATGACCGTTAACATAAACAACGGCAGCCTGACGAACACCTTCAAATTCGATAAATACTTTTTTACCTTCATTCGATGGAGGCAAACGAAACACTTTATGGTATAAATAAGAACCATCTGGTAAATTATTACAGCGGACACGAAAAGCAGCACTTTCATTAAAGGCTCGCGGTAGGTTAACAGCACCGTCCTTTGACAATAACGATCTGTTTCCGACATGTTTAATAGTAGTGTCTTTCGATGCTGAAAGATACCAATCCATATCAAAATTATAAATGCTACGCTGACCGAAACACGATAAATCGAATAAGCATAGACATACAATTAAAAATGCTTTAATATTTTTCATAATATCAACTATAGGATATGGCAAAAATACTTATTCCGCCATCTTGATATATGGAAAATCGTTCAATTACATGTAAAAACTAGTATTCCGGCAGTAGAAATTTCTGTATTGCCTATCAATGCCTTTGCTCCGTCAGGTAATTTAAATGTATATGATTTATCTGAATAATTCATCACAATACCTAATCCGTTGCGATACTCTATAGTTAATCCGTATGGTAAATTCATAACAGGTATATTAAGCATGTCATACAATTTGGTAAGTATCGATTCTTCCATTTGTCCATCCTCTGTATCAACACCAACATATATAACCGAACCTTTACCTATTTTACGATATGTTACGGCAGGTTTGCCATTATAAAATTCGCTATCGTATTTTGCCCATACTTTGGTATCGCCATCAGGAGTAAGCACTTCTCCCCATGTATCCCAATTATAATCGTTCCCGTCAAAAGATACTTTACCGGGACTTGTTTTATCCAATAAATGATCATAAAAGTCTATTTTATCTCCTGTTAAGTCTGCCAACATACCTCCAAATGGAATTTCTGGTAAACGTCCGTAGCGATCTTTTTGAGCTGTTCGACAAGTGATAACAAGATTCCCTCCATGCGCGGCATATTCTTTCCATTTGGCTATAAGTGCCTTATCTGCCATTTGGTAAGCAGGAACAATCATTATTTTATATTTTGAAAAATCTTGATTCTCATTAATAATGTCTACAGGAGCACCGAAAGATTTAAGTGCTTGATAATAATGACGTATATGACGATCAGTGTCCCAAAGGCGGGTCTGTTTTTGCCTGTCTATGCTCCAACTGTTTTCAGGATTATAAAGTATTGCTGCACGGCGGGCTGAATAGTCAGCCGGTACATTGTCTTTGTCTTTTGCTACTTTCGTTAAGGAAGCAACTTCTTTCATGAACTGTTCATACTCACGTCCTCCGGGAAGTACCGTAACACCATCGGTACCAACTATACCGTTGTGGTATTGTTCCGTTCCATATAACGGTTGACGAAAACGATATGTGCATACAAAATCGCTACCGCCGGCGAACACGCTCCAAAGCCACAAACGCACAGCTCCAGGCAACGGTTGAGGATTAATGCCACCCCAATTAACTTGTCCGGGTTGCAACTCCATTACGCCGTATGTACCGTTAATCGGACGAAAGAAGTCATTAGCATAGGCTATACGCAGCGGATCACCTACCCGGAATCCTCTGTCACCTATACCTTCATTCTCTCCATATACCATATATCGCGTATATGTAACAAAATCCAGGTCTTTACTCATACCTATATGACCGGCACTATAGTCAGGTATATAGTTTGAAGTGACCCATTGATTGTTGGCATATTTCTTTATCAACAGGCATTGGTTATTTAAGAAGTCATAAGTTTCTTTGGCAGCAAATCGATGGTAATCAAGTATTTGATGGTGGTTCATAAACATCTGACTCATCTGCGGAATATTTATTTGGCTAAACGAAGAATAGACCTCACTCCAAAAAGATGTACCCCAAGCATCATTAAGTTGCTGAATATCATTATGGTATTTATCTATCAAGAATTGGCGGAATTCATTTTGTGCGGCATCATTGTAGTCGAACTGTACAGCAGGCTCGTTATCAAGTTGCCAACCTACGATACGTTGATCATTACCATAATGCTGTGCCAACTTCTCTATCATTTCATAAGCCAACTTTCGATACAAAGGTGAAGAGAAGGATGCTTGCTGGCGTGCACCATGGTCGAGCCGAAAACCTTTTTCATCCTTTAAAAGTATCTCCGGGTACTTACGTGACAACCACACCGGTGGTGTTGCAGTACTTGTGCACATAATCACTTTAAGATGATATTTTGCTGCCAATGCCACAGCACGGTCAAGCCATGCAAAATCATATTTACCTTCTTCGGGTTCCAGTTGAGCCCACGCGAATTCGGCAAAATGAGTAAATTGGAAACCTAAATCATGCATCAGCTTGAAATCACGATCCCATTGTGATTCTTTCCAATGTTCAGGATAATAATATACGCCTGTTTCTATAAAGTTGTTGCGACTAAACCACTGTTTGGTTTTATTCACAGCGTTTACATTATATAATATGCTTAAGAAGCATAAAGATAAAATCAGTTTTTTCATCAAATGTATTATTTATTAAGATATACAAATCGCTATGCAATATTCAACAATTTTTTTGAGATAAACAAAAAACTTACTGGTAATATCATTATCAATAATTACATTTAAGCATATAACGAAAAATGAAGGCAACAAACAAGTACAACAACACAAAAATCTATTAATTTGTACACAATTACATGCTTAAAGAACCAACTTTGGTGTATTTTTGGCATTGTCTTAAATTATTGATTCATGAAAGACTTAAAAAGTATAAAGACATTAATTGTTTTACTTCTGTTGCCACTCTATTCAAACGCGCAACAATATATTGACATCTCCGGACAATGGAATTTCAAAATCGACCGATTTGACATAGGATTGAAACAACAATGGTATAAAACTCAACCATGGAATGATGTTATTAATTTACCTTCTTCCATGCCTATACAACATAAAGGTGATGATGTAACGGCGAATACTAAATGGACTGGAAGTATATATGACAGTTCATACTACTATAGCCCTTATCTAAAAGTATACCGTGAACCGGGGAATATTAAATTCCCTTTTTTCCTAACTCCGGATAAACATTATATAGGTGTCGCATGGTACGAAAAGACGTTTAATATAGATAATCCGGGCAATTTTGTCACTCTTTATTTAGAACGCCCTCATATCCAAACGACGGTATGGATTAACGGTAATGAAGTTGGTACTCAATATAGTCTGACTACTCCACACCTATATGATATTGCACAATATATCAAAAAAGGGGCGAATCGCCTTACCATTCGCATTGACAACAGATTGCACGACCCTTATAATGTAGGTCAGGATTCACACAGCGTAACCGACCAAACACAAGGTAATTGGAATGGTATAGTCGGGCGAATGGAAGTTATTTCAGAACCGCTGCTGCACGTGAGCGACATTCAAATATATCCTGATGTAGAAAAGAACAGCGCTAAGGTGGTAATAAAAGTATCTTCTAATGAAGATGAGAAGATTAAATTGGATTTGTCTGCGGAAAGTTTTAATACTCCTGTAAAAGATAAGCACGAACAAAGTTATGACGTGAACTTAAAGAAAAACGAACAGGAAATTACCGAATATCTGGATATGGGTAAACATCCGTTGCTATGGGACGAATTTTCACCGGCTTTATACCGTTTAAACATAGATTTTTCAATAGGCTCTAATATATATAATTACAAATGCGACTTTGGTATGAGAGATTTTACCATAAAAGGTAAATACTTTTATGTCAATGGTCGGAAGATTATTCTCAGAGGGACAGTGGAGAATTGTGATTTCCCACTTACCGGCTATGCACCGATGGACGAAAAGTCGTGGGAGAATGTGTTTCGCATCTGTAAAAACTATGGATTGAATCACATGCGTTTCCATTCTTTTTGTCCTCCGGAAGCAGCCTTTGAAGCTGCCGACATCGTGGGGTTTTATTTGCAACCTGAAGGGCCAAGTTGGCCGAATCATGGAGTAAAGCTCGGTTACGGCAAACCAATAGATACTTACTTAATGGATGAAACCAAACGCATGGATAAATTTTATGGCAATCATCCTTCATTTTGCATGATGGCATGCGGAAATGAACCTGCCGGCCGATGGGTAGAATGGGTAAGCGACTTCGTCGATTATTGGAAAGCACATGATACACGCCACGTATATACCGGAGCATCGGTAGGAGGAAGTTGGCAATGGCAACCGAAAAGTCAATATCATGTTAAAGCCGGTGCCAGAGGCCTAAATTGGTTGAACACGCGTCCTGAGACCAAAAGTGACTTCAGAGATAAAATTGGTGATGTCAAGCAACCATACGTATCGCATGAAACCGGACAATGGTGCGCTTTCCCGGATTTCGGCGAAATACCACAATACACAGGATTAAACAAAGCTAAAAACTTCGAAATATTCCGCGACTTGTTAAAAGAGAACAAGATGGATGGTCGGGATCATGACTTTCTGATGGCATCAGGTAAATTGCAAGTTCTTTGCTATAAAAACGAAATAGAAAAAATACTTCGTACTCCTGGTTATGCAGGATTCCAATTATTGGCCTTGAATGATTATTCCGGGCAGGGGACTGCTCTTGTCGGTGTTTTGAATGTATTCTTTAGGGAAAAAGGATATGTTGATTCCGAACAATTCCGCCGTTTCTGTAGTACTACCATACCGTTGGCAAGAATGCCTAAATTCGTTTATACTAATGATGAGACGTTCAAAGCCGACATTGAAGTGTCGCATTTCGGTGCGGAGCCGTTGAAAAATGCTGTCACATCATATACGATAAAGGATAGTAAAGGTAAAATTTACAGTCAAGGAACACTGAGCACTAAGAATATTCCCATCGGCAATTGCTTTTCGTTAGGTACGGTTAACTTTCCTTTGGATGGTGCCACAGAGGCTGTAAAGCTCAATCTTGAGGTAAAGATTTCGGGCGCCAATGCTGTAAATGATTGGGATTTCTGGGTTTATCCGCAAAAAGTTGATATAGAAAAAGGCAATGTATATATAACAAATACTTTAGACGCGACAGCTTTATCTAAATTAAAAGAAGGAGGAAAAGTACTTATATTGGGAGCAGGAAATATCAGTTACGGAAAAGATATTGTACAATATTTCCAACCTGTATTCTGGAACACATCATGGTTCAAGATGCGTCCGCCACATACATTAGGCATATTCACCAATCCGGAGCTTCCGATATTTAAAGAATTCCCTACCGAATACCACAGCAATCTACAATGGTGGGAACTGCTTAATCAATCACAAGTGATGCAATTCCCTGAATTCCCCGATACGTTCCAACCTCTGGTACAAAACATCGACACTTGGTTCATCAGTCGTAAAATAGGAGTGTTGTTTGAAGCAAATGTACTTAACGGTAAACTCGTCATGACAAGTATGGACTTGACCAGTGATCCAGAACATCGTATCGTGGCAAGACAGTTATACAAATCGATACTCGACTATATGAATTCTGATAATTTCAAGCCTGCTTTTAGTGTTGCACCGGATATCATCAATGACTTGTTCACAAAAGAAGCTCCTAAAGTAAGCCTGTACACAAAAGAGTCGCCGGATGAATTGAGGCCTGTAATAGGAAAAGGCAGATAATAACAACATATATAATGAAAAACAAAATATTTATTTTACTAATCGTAACTGTAATAGCTACCGGTGCATCGGCACAACAAACCGATTATTCATTTTGTTTCAACGATGCAAAAGAAATATCGAAGAATGGAATCAGAATAACGAATAAAAACATATATAACTCCAAAATCGGTTACGGTTATGACCTTATTGCACCTCCCAAAGGGAATGCTCCTTTCTTCTTTTCGGTAAACGAGCCAGACGGCAATTATTTGGTGACCGTAACACTAGGTTACAAAAACAAAGCCGGTGAAACAGTTATCAGAGGAGAGTCGCGAAGACTGTTTTTCGAAAATATAACCACACGAAAAGGAGAATATAAAACGGTTTCGTTTGTCATCAACAAACGTGACACAATAATAAGTCCCAATAAATTTATAAGAATCAAAAAGAGAGAAATACATAAATTGGACTGGGACAATAAGCTTACATTTGAATTCAATGGTGATGCACCTTGTGTCTCAAACATAAGTGTTAAGAAAGTAAATAATGTAACCACTTTATTCCTTTGCGGCAATTCCACTGTCGTCGACCAGGATTATGAGCCGTGGGCAAGCTGGGGACAGATGATCCCACGCTTTTTCAATGACAAAATAAGTATTGCCAATTATGCCGAATCAGGAGAGACCGCAACATCTTTCCTGGCAGCCGGACGTCTTGCAAAGGCTTTAACGCAGATGAAAGCCGGTGATTACGTCTTTATGGAATTCGGGCATAACGATGAAAAAGATAAAGGCCCTAATGCAGGCCCTTATAAGAATTATCAGAAATCTTTAACAAAATTCGTCACTCAAATACGTGCTAAAGGTGCAATTCCTATCTTTGTAACTTCAACTCAACGCCGTACTTTTAAAGATGGTAAAATCTGGAACTCGCACGGTCAATACCCGCAAGCGATGAAAGATTTAGGCAAGCAATTAAATGTTCAGGCTATAGATTTAAATGATATGACACGCATATTATATGAAGCGTTAGGTGAAAAAGAGTCTGTAAAAGCTTTTGTACATTACCCAGCGAACACATATCCTGGGCAAACTACGACATTGGCTGACGATACCCATTTCAATCCTTACGGAGCCTATCAAATAGCAAAGTGCGTTATTGAGGGAATGAAAAAGCTGTCGCTACCTTTTTTAAAAGATTTGCGCAAAGATTATCGGGGATACGACCCTGCTCATCCGGATGCATTCAGTTCTTTCCATTGGAAAGACTGTCCGTTTATTGATATACAGAAACCCGACGGGAACTAAAAAATATTGGAATTAATGAAAAAAGTTATATTAAGTATAGTAGCACTTGCGGTTTGCGGTGCAACGTTTTCACAAAATTGGCCTGCCGCTCTGCCTGAAGCGAAACCTTATACTCGTTGGTGGTGGCTCGGAAGCGCGGTGGACACGGCAAATCTTAATTATAATCTTAGCGAATATGCACGTGCCGGCATCGGCGGAGTGGAGATTACACCTATTTATGGTGTAATAGGTAACGATGCCAACGATATTAACTACTTATCGCCGCACTGGATGGAAATGCTACGATATGTTGAAGATACCAACAACCGTTTGGGGTTGGAAACCGATATGAACAACGGTACGGGCTGGCCGTTCGGCGGACCTAATGTTTCCATTGCCGATGCAGCCACAAAAGCGATATTTCAAGATTATACATTGGAAAAAGGCAAAAAACTAAATTACAATATAATACCTGATGATCCCAAACAACAGAAAGTTGCCTATTTGGATAAATTGATGGCTTATAACGATAAAGGTGATGTAATCGATTTGACCGACAAAGTAAAGGATGGTATATTGGACTGGGAAGCTACAAGTGATTGTCACCTTGTTGCACTGTTCATCGGTAAAACTCTACAAAAAGTGAAACGTGCCGCTCCCGGCGGAGAAGGTTTGGTGATGGACCATTTCTCACATCAGGCAGTAGCTGATTATTTTAAAGCATTCGATAAGGCTTTCAGCCAAAACGGTACACCTTTTCCACATACGTCTTTCAACGATTCGTATGAGGTATATGATGCTGATTGGACACCTGAACTGCTAAATGAATTTGCCAAAGAACACGGATACAAGTTAGAAGACCATTTCCCTGACTTCCTGACAGACAAGCAAACGGATATACATACCAGACTTGTTTGCGACTATCGTGCTACTTTAGCCGATATGTTACGACAAAACTTCACCGAACAGTGGACACAATGGGCACATAGCCACGGAATGATTACAAGAAACCAGGCTCACGGTTCACCGGGCAACCTCATTGACTTGTATGCCACCGTAGATATTCCCGAATGTGAAGGTTTTGGTTTGAGCCAATTCAATATTAAAGGATTACGACAGGATTCTTTGACACGGAAAAACTTTTCCGATTATTCCATGTTGAAGTATTCATCTTCTGCGGCTCATATTACAGGCAAACCTTTTACATCTTCAGAAACGTTCACATGGCTTACCGAGCATTTCCGCACATCTCTTTCGCAATGCAAACCCGATGCCGACTTTATGTTCATTTCCGGTATCAACCACATATTCTTCCACGGTACGCCCTACTCTCCCAAAAATGACGAATGGCCGGGGTGGCAATTCTATGCATCAATAGACATGTCGCCCACAGACAACATGTGGCACGACGCACCTTATTTTTTCAAATATATCACTCGTTGCCAGTCATTCTTGCAAATGGGCAAACCGGATAATGACTTTTTAGTTTATCTGCCGATATACGATATATGGAAGAATGTAAGCGGACGCTATTTGGCGTTTGATATAAATAAGATGAGCCAACGTGCTCCGAAATTCATTGAGACAATACTTAAAATAAACGACAGCGGATATGACATAGACTACATTTCCGACAGGTTTATCATGAACACCGAATATAAAGACGGTGCATTGGTAACAGTCGGAGGAACCAAATACAAAGCCTTAATCATTCCGTCAACGCATCTAATGCCGGATAACGTAATTGCAAAAATCAAATCTTTGGCACAAGCCGGAGCAAAAATAGTATTTATCGACGATTATCCCGATGATGTTCCGGGATTAGGAACATTGGATACACGCCGTGCCCACTTCAAAACAACAATGGTGACGTTCCCGATTGTTAAGAATTTTAATAAGACGCAAGTAACGCCTATGGGCAAAGGAGAGATAATTACAGGCTCCGATTATCGCCAAGCATTGAAAGCTTGCAATGTTATGCCTGAGGAAATGAAAACTACATTCGGACTACATGCCATTCGCCGCACCGACAATACCGGTTATCATTATTTCATTTCTTCACTCCAGGCCAAAGGCCTTGACAGTTGGGTGCCGCTTGGTGTACATGCCACGTCTGCCGCTTTATTCGACCCGATGACTGGGAATAGCGGAAAGGCGCAACTTAAAAACGAGAACGGACAAACAGAGGTTTATCTTCAACTTCATTCGGGAGAATCAGTTATTTTGCAAACATACACCGATAGGAATATCGACATACCTGCATGGAAATATGTACAAGAGCAAGACAAGCATTACCCGCTGGAACACGGATGGACGCTGAGTTTCCCCAAAAGTGCACCGGCTATCAACGGTACATTTAATATTGACATCACGCAATCATGGACTAATCTTCCTGTAAAAGAGGCCAAAGAAAACATGGGTACCGGTAAATACAGCATCACATTTACACTACCTAACGTAAAAGCTGACGACTGGATTCTTGACTTGGGTGATGTACGGGAAAGTGCCCGCGTAAGAGTAAACGGGCAAGATGCAGGATGCGTTTGGGCTGTACCTTACCAACTATATATCGGTAAATATCTTCATTCGGGTAAAAATACATTAGAGGTTGACGTAACAAACTTATCGGCCAATCGCATATCCGCTCTTGACAGGGCCGGCGTAAAATGGCGCAAGTTCAAGGAAATCAACGTCGTCGACCTGAATTACAAAAAGACGAGTTATGCTAATTGGGCTCCGATGCCATCAGGACTGAACAGCACAGTGCAACTCATTCCTGTTAATTATATGTTTTGAAGTGCACTACTGCAAAAAATAGCGCAAAATAAATAAGGCCGACAAGTTTCTTCAACATAAAATTTTTCATTTAAAACTCAATAACTTCACCGCCGTCTGAGCGGGCATATTTCTTCAACAACTCCTGAACATAATGGGCACATGCCAAAACATTCTCTCTGTCGCCGTCGTAACCATTGACAATAACTAATATTTTCGTCGTACTTATTTCTATCTTTGTGCGTTCATTATCGCTTGTCGGTGTACCGACTCCCCCTAAATTATCTCGATACACAGGTAGCCCTTGAATATTGATTAATCCCCTGCCGATGCCCTCGTAAGGTTCATTTTCTTTACCGACACCGAGCGTCAGTGTATCGCCTTCAAACTTATTGGCATCAAAGCCTCCGATACTGTAGCCGTATGCTATGGAAGCCAAATTTATCAAATCTACTAAATTATCTATCTGATAAAGTTTTAGATTGTGCAGCATTCTGCGAATAAGAGCTTCGCCCGAGGGACGATAACGGCTCGGGTCTTTGCCGCATGCACGGTACACTTTGCGCGTAGCTTCAATAGAAGGAATACTTTTTATAGTTTCCGTGGTATATTCGGCCTTATACTTATCGCCCCACTCTTTAATCTCGTTCCACAGCTCATCGCTTCGCCCGGCATTTACCACATCAGCTATCACGCCTGCACCGACAAACGACGGACAGACGGACTTTATTTCATCCGATACAATAATATTCATAACCAATATGTTTTCGCGATTGCAAAATTAGTAAATAAATGCAGGTTTAACAAGACCGTGGTATAATTTATAATTCAGCATCTATTCCAAGCAACCATTCCACACTGGGAGCACATCTATATCCAATCATTATCAGAAATGTACTCTTCTCTTTGTTCTTTGTATTAATTTGGACATTTCTACATAATTCATCCCATATTTTCAATTTCTGCGCATGTGTTTCAGGTTTCAGATCACCTTTGTTTATCGGCATTTCCGGCTGTAAGGCTGAAGGATTAAGTGTTCAGACTATGTTATTCAAAATTTCAGCCTGGAGCCATAAGATTAACTTATTTATAAATATCATCTAAAATATAATATTATTATCAATACTATACAGCGATAATTGCATTGTTTATCAGCATGTTAACCGTATTTCATCAGCAAGAATCTTATTTTTTACAGCTGTGAAAATATGATTTTACAGCTGTAAAAAGATATTCTTACGTATGTAAGAATATCTTTTTACGACCGTGAGAAATAGTAAACACAACGTTCTTTCACGGTAAACATGACGTACAATTAGGTAAATCGTGCTGAAAAGCTTTGTTAATCGCGATTTAAAGTACACTGTTTATGCGCATAGACATTATCGTTTTTCCTGAATACATTTAAATAAAAAGGATATATATCCTTTTATTACACATTTAACAAATTCTACGCTGAATAGTTCAACGTATTCAGGTATACAGCTGGAATCATCAATAAATATCAGTATTTTGAGACATGAATAGATAAATCAAATTTTAATACTATGAGAGGTATCCGGAAGTATTCAGCCATATTTTTAATCATTATTTATGTATTCATGGCTGAACACCTATACAAAAAAATAGTCTTATAGAGCTTTTTAGCACAAAAACAAAAAATAATGGTATCAAAGTGAAAATTTTATCGCTAAAATTTTTGAATATTCAAAGTTAACTGTATATTTGTCTAAATTTTTGGTAGCATGACTGAAGGAGAAAAGAAGTTAATCAATACATTCGAAGCCAGAGTAAGGCATTTCATCTATCTCCATGAGGAACTTAGAAAAGAGAATGATGATTTGAAACTTTTACTTTTGGATAAAGATGAAGAGATTGACAAAATCTCAAAATCACTAAAAGAACTTCAGACCAATTATGCTAACTTAAAAATAGCAAAGGCTCTCAATGCTGAATCAGGTGGTGATACTGCCAAAACGAAGCAACGATTGTCTAATATAGTGCGGGAAATCGATAAATGCATCGCTTTATTAAATAATTAGGTGTATGAACGATAAAAAAATAAGAATCAACCTGACTATTCAGGGGAAAAATTATCCCTTGGTAATCGAACCTGAAGAGGAAGCATGTTACCGCAGAGCCGGTAAGGAGGTTGAAGAAATGATGATTGAATATAAGAGTATGTTTAATGCTTCAGGCATGAAAGCCAATGGGTTGGAGGACATCGACTATTACGCAATGGTGGCCATTTCATTCGCTTTCAAAAATGTAAAAATGGAAGATAAAAACGATACTCAACCTTTTGAAGAAGCATTGACCGAATTAACTCAAGAGTTGGAAGACTGCTTCAAAAAAGACTCCGAGAACTATTAATCATCAACTTTATAATTAATTTTGGACACACCGCATTGCTATTTTTCAAAGTATTATTGATTTACGTTGAAAAGTCGTGATGCGTTTTATTTATATATAAAAACATAGAGAAATATGGGAAGTATAATTTTAGCGATTGTTTGTTTCTTGATTGGCGGCATCTTAGCATATGTCACTTTCAGATACATATTAAAGTCAAAGTATAATAAGGTATTAAAAGATGCCGAAAGCGAGGCTGAAGTAATCAAAAAGAATAAACTGCTTGAAGTAAAGGAAAAGTTTTTGAATAAAAAGGCTGACTTGGAAAAGGAAGTTGCACTGCGCAACCAAAAAATTCAACAGGCAGAAAACCATTTAAAACAACGTGAATTGGTTATCAACCAAAAGCAGGATGAGGTACAACACAAGCGCCAGGAGGTTGAGAACATCAAGACGAACTACGAGAACCAAATGGTTTTGGTAAATAAAAAGAAAGACGAACTGGATAAACTGCAAGGTCAGGAGCGCGAAAAGCTCGAAGCTATCTCAGGTCTTTCAGCCGAAGAAGCTAAAGCTCACCTCGTTGAAGCCATGAAAGATGAAGCAAAGACTCAAGCTCAGTCTTATATCAATGACATAATGGACGATGCGAAACTGAATGCTAACAAAGAGGCTAAGCGCATCGTTATTCAGTCCATCCAACGTGTAGCAACTGAAACAGCTATTGAGAATTCAGTTACCGTATTCCATATAGATAACGATGAAGTTAAAGGACGTATCATCGGTCGTGAAGGACGAAACATACGTGCTCTTGAAGCTGCAACCGGTGTTGAAATCGTTGTTGACGACACACCTGAAGCCATCGTTCTGTCGGCATTTGACCCTGTTCGCCGCGAAGTTGCCCGCCTTGCTCTTCACCAATTGGTTACCGACGGACGTATTCACCCGGCACGTATTGAAGAGGTGGTAGCAAAGGTAAAGAAACAAGTTGAGGAAGAAATCATCGAAACAGGTAAACGTACCACAATAGATTTAGGTATTCACGGATTGCATCCTGATTTAATCCGTATCATAGGTAAAATGAAATATCGTTCTTCGTACGGACAAAACCTGTTGCAACATGCTCGTGAAACAGCTAACTTATGTGCCGTTATGGCATCTGAACTTGGATTAAATCCCAAGAAGGCAAAGCGTGCAGGCTTATTGCATGATATAGGTAAGGTGCCTGACGAAGAACCTGAATTGCCACACGCATTGATAGGAATGAAGTTAGCTGAAAAATATAAGGAGAAACCTGATATTTGCAATGCAATAGGTGCTCACCACGACGAAGTAGAGATGACAAGTTTGCTTGCCCCTATCGTTCAGGTTTGCGATGCAATCAGCGGAGCTCGCCCAGGTGCACGCCGTGAAGTTGTTGAAGCATACATCAAACGTTTGAACGACCTTGAACAAGTAGCAATGAGCTATCCGGGCGTTACCAAAACATACGCCATTCAGGCCGGCCGTGAACTACGTGTGATTGTCGGTGCAGACAAGATCAGCGATCAGGAAACGGAAAGTCTTTCAACCGAAATAGCAAAGAAAATTCAAGACGAGATGACTTATCCGGGACAAGTAAAGATTACAGTAATACGTGAAACACGTGCAGTAAGCTTCGCCAAGTAATAAGAACATCATATTTTTGTAACATTATGACGCACTAAGTACTGAAAATGTACTTGGTGCGTTCTTTAATTCTTAAAATCGAGGTCAAATAGATAAAAGATGTTATAAAACATACTTTTATAATACATTTATTTGGCAGACACAAAAATACCCCTTACATTTGCATCAGGAAAAGGAAAAAGAAACGATAAAGGTTTCAGTGATAACAAATTAATTTTTAAAGAAGTTTTTAGTATAACAAATTTTTTAAAAGAAGTATTTATGAAAAAAGTATTTATGACATTAGTAGCAACATTGTTCGTCTCAGCTACGCTTTTTGCAGCAAACAAGAGTTCTGAAGCAAAATGGGAAGGCAACATTGATTCTTACAAGTTAGGAGAATACTTGAAATTGAATTCTGACCAAAGTGATGAAGTATCTGACATTTGCGATTATTTCGCTGAACAAATGCAGAGAGCAAACAGTTCAAAATCAGACAGCAAAAAACTCTTACACAATGCAGTTTACGGTAATTTGAAACTGATGAAAAAAGTTCTTACTTCTGAGCAATACAAAAAGTATGCTACAGTTTTGAACTTAACCCTTAGAAACAACAATATCGTTGTAGACGCTGATAAATAATCATAATAATAAAAAAGAAAGGCAGGTCAATTCATAATGATCTGCCTTTCTTTTTTTATTACTTATTGTATTCATACAATATCTTGTTTTTTCAGTATTTTCTTAAATAGCTCAATCTTATCATTAATGATCAAAGCATCCGGGAAGTCGACTTCCTGAATAAGTTCATCAACCCACTGATGTTTGGCAATGTCAAAAGATATGTGGGCATCACTCCCCACAATTACAGGTACTTCGTATTTTTTGCAAAGACGAAGTATTTCCAAATTATTCGGTCGGGCTTTCTCACGATGACGCACCGGATTCAAAGAACTGTTGTTTATTTCAAGCAACGTGTGATATTGTTTAGATGCTAAGACCAGCGGTTCAAAATTCAGTTCGGCAGTACCGTCACCTGGATGGCTAATGATATTAATCAAGGGATTCTTAATAGCTCCCAACACAGCGCTTGTATTTTCTTCAATTGTTCCGGGTTTATAGCAAATACCGTGTAGACCGGCAATTTTCACATCAAGCATCGGATAAAAAACATCATCTAACAAGATTGTTCCTTTATAATCAATAATATTGAGTTCAGCACCCATCAACAGTTCCACGCCATACATCATTCTTGGTACACAATGCATATTCCTGAAATAAATAGGGTCACAAGTTCCTGGTATACCAGGTCCATGTTCGGTCAAGCCCAATAATTTAATATGCCTTTCGGCTGCAGCACGTACCATTTCCTGTAGCGAACTGAAAGCATGGCCGCTTGCCAGCGTATGCGTGTGAATGTCCAATAAATAGTCTTTTATCATTATATTATACAAAATAGCATTTAAATTGTCACATAATCAAATCAATACCACAAAAGTATTCAATTAATCATGATTATTAGCAAGAACGCTGATGTTTATTTGATAGCTTATAGCTGAGTTTGATAAATATTTTGAACAAACAAGATACAACCAAAAGAAAGATTATGTATCTTTGCCGAATGAAAAGCCCTGCTTTCATTTTATTAATCAAGGCTTTGAGTGTCATGGGGTTGACCGGTTTTGACAGCGGGCAGAAATAGTGAGTAAGCATGCAGAGCGTCGATGATTTGCTCTATAATCTCAGTTATCAAAAGTTTATCTGGCAATAGAGAATATGCTCTTGCTGCCTGATCGAAGTATAGTAGATCTGGCTTAATCTCGGTACTAGGTGCTGAGACAAGACGTCACTCGAAAGCTGTTTTTCCGAAGCATTTCGGTTCAGTGGCGCAGTTAAATCGGGAATAGTTTAGGTATGTCTCGCTACCTTTACGAAAATTTAGAGGCTAAGGTTCAAGTTGGTGGCTTCGGTCTTGCTTGAGCACGAAAATCGAAAGCGAAGATAAGCATGTAGAAAGCTTATGATTTCCTCGTTTGGACGGGAGTTCGAATCTCCCCAGCTCCACAACATTGTAGAATTAAATGGTTAACTAAATACCTGAAAATGAGAACAGCTTCTCTTTTCAGGTATTTTTTCATAAACACAGTATTGCTCACGCACCGCCTGACACGCGACAGATAAGTACCCTACGTAGCTGTCATCTCCCCTATTCTATGCTATCTGTTAAATGTCGCCGTTGGCAATATTTATAATTACCATTTCGGATACGAGTTATTGATAGTCAACAGCGCGATAACTTTTATCGGATTATGGATATTAAAAAGCGATAAGCCTGTCAATATCCCACAGGATTATAAATCATAGGAATAAAATCGGATGAAACGCCTAATACTTTCTGAACTGCATCCGGGCTGGTGCCACAATAACACGGTACGGTATTAAGTCCTGTAGCAGAGCAATACAAACAAATATTTTGTGAAACATAGCCTGCATCCAATGCGCCGAACGTTGCAGCCTTGTCAAACTTTCTGAATTTCGACTGGTCGCTAACCAAAAGTATAACAACAGGAGCCTTCATGATATATGTGTTACGGCCTGCTATAACGGTACGCAAATCTTTATTGCTCACTTTTTCCAATTTATTATCTGAAGCAATATAATGATATACGCCATCGGATTTACAGGCATATAACTCTATATCCTGAGCGTTGATAGCCGAAGGAGCAGTACGTTTGCCGTTCTTACGATTCACTCCGTTGGCTGCCCATAATAAGTTGGAGAGTATCTGATTAGATATGCTCTTATCTGAAAAAGTACGAACCGATTGACGATCTTGAAGAGCTTTCATTAAATTAGAACCGACATTCTTTTGATGTGGCGGTAAGGTCACTTCCTGTCCTCTTGCATTGCTGCAAGGGTTTGCAACGCCCATTAATATAAAAAGGCATGCAATTAAATAAAAAAATTTCTGCCTCATATTATTTTGAATTATTGTAAGTATAATCTTTCAAAATCGTTTCAAAACGGAACAAATATAATTATTTTAATCGAATATATTCAAAAGAACTTCAACTAATATTTTTAAGTACATATTTTGCCCTTATGCAAAGTTACATTACAATACAGCATTTTTAAATAAACAAATATATTTTGTATCTTTGCGATGTAAGCAATTTTATAAGATGATAAATATTATAGAAAATCCTTTTGTTATCGGAGGATACGTATCACGCGACTTCTTTTGCGGCAGGGAACGTGAAAGGCGTGTCATTATGCAAGAACTGCTTGAAGAACACAATATTGCTCTTATCAGTCCACGCAGAATGGGAAAGACTTCATTATTGAACTACACATTTAGTTTTCCGGACGTGAAAGACGAAATAGATACTATTTATGCCGATTTGATAAACTGTAAATCATTGAACGACTTCGCAACAGAACTTAAACGAGCTGCCAATAAAAAACTGAAAGAACGAGGAAGCAAGATAAATATTCCACAACGAATGTCTATTAACGGCTTTATGGATTTTCTGAACAACAATATACGGCCTGTAATAATTTGCATTAATAATTTTAACGAAATCAAACAATTCAAAGAGAAGGATATTCAAAATCAATTTGAATTATTAGTAATGAATAACAACAAGATACGGTTTATATTTGCTGGCAGTGATCCAACAGCGATGGAAGATATATTCATTTCAGCATTGAATCCTTTTTACAAAAAAGCGACAATTGTAAGGTTAGAGCCTCTAAAATTACAAGAATATACCGAATTCTCACAGCATCTCTTTGAATTAGGCAACAAGCATGTGACAAGTGAAACAATAGCAGAACTATACAGGCGTTTAGACGGCATCACTTGGTATTTGCAAGTTGTACTGCATACACTTTACAACATGACGCCGGCTAATGCATATTGCGAAGACACGATGATTGAACCGGCACTAAAACAAATTATCGACAATTTCAGATTCACGTTTGAAGACTTATATAAACATATGACTACCAAACAAAAAACCTCCACTGCTGAGGACTTATTCTTCAGGCTATGGTTGGACTCAACAATAAATACGGAATATAAATAATTAAAATATAACACAATGAGTATAGTTGACAGATTTATAAAGTACACTACTTTTGATACGCAAAGCGACGAGTTGACAGGACTAACGCCAAGTACACCGGGACAAATGATATTTGCCGAATTCTTGCGTGATGAATTGATAAACGAAGGATTGGACGATGTCTATCTGGATTCTAACGGATATTTATATGCTACATTGCCCGCCAACACTAAAAAGGATATACCGACAATAGGATTCATTTCGCACATGGATACTGCGCCGGACATGAGCGGTAAACATGTTAAAGCACGTATTGTAAAATCTTACGACGGTTCTGCAATTGAGCTAAACAAAGACATAAAACTTGATCCTGAGCAATTCCCCGAACTGCTCAATCACAAGGGAGAAGACATCATCATAACAAACGGCAACACTTTGTTGGGTGCCGATGACAAAGCCGGCATTGCTGAAATAGTAGAAGCAATGGTTTATTTGAAAAAACACTATGAGATAAAACACGGGAAAGTTCGTATCGGGTTTAACCCGGATGAAGAAATAGGATTGGGCGCTCATAAATTTGACGTCAAACTGTTCGGTTGCCAATGGGCATACACTATGGACGGCGGTGAAGTCGGTGAACTTGAGTTTGAAAACTTCAATGCTGCCGCTGCAAAAATAACTTTTAAAGGACGAAACGTTCACCCTGGTTCTGCCAAAAATAAGATGATAAATAGTATGCGCATAGCAAATGAATTTGCCAACATGCTGCCACGCCACGAAACTCCAGAACATACAGAAGGATATGAAGGTTTCTATCATTTAATAGGCATGAAGGGCGAAGTTGAAAATACAACGCTAAGTTATATCATACGCGATCATGACAGAAAGATGTTCGAAAACCGCAAAAGAGAGATCGAGCATTTAGTCCACAAAATAAATCATGATTACAATCCGGATACCGCCACACTCGAGATGCACGACCAGTACTATAACATGCGCGAAAAGATAGAGCCTGTAATGCATATCGTGGATATTGCTTCCGATGCGATGAAAGAAATTGGAGTTACGCCGAAAGTCCAGGCTATACGTGGAGGTACAGACGGAGCACAACTCAGTTTCAAAGGACTTCCTTGCCCAAATATATTTGCAGGTGGCATGAATATGCACGGACGTTATGAATACTTACCAATACCAAGTATGGAAAAGGCTATGAACACAATAATAAAAATAATAGAGATTCTGGGGAAAAGATAACAACACTTATGTTTCATCTGGCACCTCTTATCACAGATTTAGCCGTTATACTCTTCAGCGCAGGAATAATCACGCTGTTGTTTAGACGGTTGAGGCAACCATTAGTTTTAGGCTATATTGTTGCAGGGTTCCTTGTGGGTCCTCATTTGGGACTACTTCCATTCAACATGGACATGAACAGTGTGCAAACATGGAGTGATATAGGGGTCATATTCTTGCTTTTTGCCTTAGGTCTTGACTTTAGTTTCAAAAAGATTCTGAAGACAGGAGGATCAGCAGTTATAACTGCCTGCACAGTAATATTCTGCATGATATTGCTAGGCATCATTATTGGGTTGTCATTTCACTGGCACCGTGTAGATTGCATCTTTTTAGGCGGCATGTTGGCGATGTCATCCACCACCATTATATATAAAGCCTTCAATGATATGGGGATACGGCAACAAAAGTTTGCCGGACTGGTGCTAAGCATATTGGTTTTTGAAGATATTCTTGCCATAGCTTTGATGGTTATTCTCAGCACTGTTGCAATAAAATCAAGTTCAAAAGGGACTGAACTGTTATTTTGTCTCGGCAAATTAATCTTTTTTCTAGTACTCTGGATCATTATAGGAATATATTTATTGCCGTCATTCCTGCGAAGAGCAAAAAGTAATTTAAATGATGAAACTTTACTTATTATAAGCCTCGGACTATGCCTGTGTATGGTTTATATCGCCACGAAAGTCGGTTTTTCTCCTGCATTCGGTGCATTCATAATGGGCAATATACTGGGAGAAACCTCTGAGCAGGAAAAGATAGCCAAATTGGTAAAACCGGTGAAAGACTTATTCGGAGCTATATTCTTCGTCTCAGTAGGAATGATGGTTGACCCGGCGATGTTAGCTCAATATGCTATACCTATTATTGTGATAACATTTACTGTAATTATCGGACAAAGCTTATTTGGGACATTCGGAACTTTACTTTCGGGACAACCTTTGAAGACAGCTGTTCAATGCGGCTTTTCACTTACACAAATAGGCGAATTCGCTTTTATCATAGCTTCTTTAGGCGAAAATCTAAAAGTGACAAGTTCGTTTCTTTATCCGATAGTAGTAGCAGTATCGGTTATCACCACATTTACAACACCTTATATGATAAGGTTGGCTGTACCAACTTACAATAAGTTAGAAAAGATATTACCCGATAGTTGGATAGCATTCTTCAACCGCTACAGTAGCGGCTCACAAACGATAAACCCTGAAAACAATTGGCATAAACTATTATTTGCCATAACCAAAATAGTTATTGTATATTCAATAATCATCATCGCTGTTATATTATTGTCGTTCCAGTTTATAACGCCTCTTTTACGTAACGCACTTCCCGGAATATGGGGCTCGCTTGCAAGTACGTTAATCACATTAGTGTGCATATCTCCTTTTGTGCGTGCAATAATGATAAAGAAGAACCATTCCGACGAATTACAAGCCCTGTGGAATGATAAGGATATGAATCGCGGACCATTGGTATCACTCGTAGTATTAAAGTTTATATATGCCATGCTATTCGTGATGTACGTAATTTCCTCACTGCTCAATACCGACTTGGGCGTAGCCTTAGGTATAGCTATAATTATATCATTTGTTATGGTATATTCTCAACGTTTGAAGAAACAATCCATACGCATTGAAAAGAAATTTTTGAAAAACCTGAACTTCAAAGATGAGCAAGAGAAATACATTGGTAAAAAGAAACCTTCATATGCACACCTACTCGTTTCACGCGATATTCACATGACCGACTGCACGTTGCCTGCTGATTCATCATGGGCAGGAAAGACACTTAGCGAATTAAGCTTAGGCAAAAAATATAAAATACATGTTGCTTCAATATTACGCGGTTCACTACGCATCAACATCCCGAACGGTAAAGAGCATCTTTTCCCTGACGATGAAATGCAAGTAATCGGTTCGGATGAGGACTTGGAACATTTCGATAAAGAAATGAAGCGAACAATGCCCGGTATTATTGACGAAACGACCATTGAAAAAAGTGACATGCAATTAAAACAATTAATAGTTCATTACGATTCGATGCTGTTGGGGCATACGCTTAGAGAATGCGACATACGCAACAGGTTCAAATGCCTGATAGTTGCTATCGACCGGGGAGAAGATTCGTTATTGATACCAGATGCTAATGATACTTTTATAGAAGATGATATTATATGGATAGTAGGCGAAGAACAAAATATTTACCAAGTAGCAAAAGAACTTATTTATTAACAACATAAAAAATAAAAGATTATGGAATCCGATCCAAAAGAATGTCTTTATTGTCAAAACAACGATACGCTGCATGGCCTAATGATTGAAATAGCTCAACTTAGCGTATCACGTGTATTCTTATTTAAAGAACAAACTTATCGCGGACGTTGCCTCGTTGCATACAAAGACCACGTAGACGACATAAATCTGCTAAGTGAAGCTGACCGCAATGCTTTTATGGCTGATGTAACACGCGTAACACGCGCAATGCAAAATGCTTTCCACCCAGATAAGATAAACTACGGTGCTTATGCCGATACGCTACAGCACCTGCATTTTCATCTTGTTCCCAAATATAAAGGTGGACCTGACTTCGGAGGTGTTTTCCAAATGAATCCGCGCAAAACTTATTTAAGTGACGAAGGATATGAAAAGATGATAAACGCCATGAAGGCTAATCTATAGTAGTATCAATCTTCGTCCGAATCGAAGTCAAAATCGAAATCATCTGCGGTAGTGAATTGTTCAAGTTCACGCCGCTCTTTTTTTGTGGGACGACCTGTACCGCGAGCTCTGTTTACGAAACCGCTTATGCGGTTCATCTCAAGTAATTCATATTGATCTGGAGTAGTGACATTCTCTAAATAATCCTTTACAAACTTGGCTCCCACCCTGTTTTCCAACGGTTGCAGCACTTTAAATGAATAAGTAACAGGACTTCTCTTTACCTGAACTATGTCGCCCTCTTTCACCATGTGTGACGGTTTCATCACCACATCCTTTATGGAGATACGACCCTTTTTGCAAGCATCGGCAGCAATTGTACGTGTTTTAAATATACGCACTGACCATAGCCATTTGTCCAATCTTGCTTCTTTTATCATAATTCACTTATGATTATTATATCTGTTCATCGTGACATCAATGCCCGACAACACAAAACTTTGAATAATTTCAATAGACGTATTAATAAGTTCGGGCATTTGTTGCAAT
>Ga0210129_1000018_pt1 | contig 46596 bp, 51 predicted proteins | sample WestPond_Cattail_2_FD_185582 | JGI IMG/M metagenome (GOLD analysis project Ga0210129, IMG submission 185582) | Wetland microbial communities from the San Francisco Bay, California, USA, that impact long-term carbon sequestration -... | ecosystem: Environmental > Aquatic > Marine > Wetlands ... | reverse complement strand
CCACCGACACCCCGGCGGTCGCGCCGTAAACGATCAGCAGGACCGAGGGCGGGATCAGGATGCCCAGACAGCCGCCGGCCGTGATGGCACCGGCTGACAGTTTGATGTCGTAACCCGCCTTGAGCATGGCCGGCAGGGCCAGCAGGCCCATGAGCGTCACGACCGCGCCCACGATGCCGGTGGCAGTGGCGAACACGGCACAGGTCACCAGCGTGGCCACGGCCAACGCGCCGGGTATGCGCACCAGCGCCAGGTGCAAACTCCTGAACAGCTTTTCGATCAGGTTGGCGCGCTCGACCAGATAGCCCATGAACACGAACAGGGGAATCGAGATCAGCACGTCATTGCCCATGACCTTGAAGGCGGCCTGGACCATCAGGTCCAGTGTCTTGGTCGTGTTCTCTTGATAGGCCAGCCAGGTGAAGATCATGCCCATGCCCATGAGCGTGAACGCCGTGGGAAAACCCAGCATGATGGCCACCACCACCAGCGACAGCATCAACAGGCCCAGGTGGCCGTTGGTGATTTCCTTGGCGCCAAACAGCATGGCCAGGGCGCCGGCCAGGATCAAGCCCATCAGGATGAAGCCAAATCGGAGTTCTTTTTTGATCTTCATGATTTCGCGCCTTCTTTTACAACGTACTGATCGAGGGCTGCGATATCTTCGTCCTTGACATGCACCATGGCCTTGAGTTTTTCCACATCCACTTCTTCCACGTCCTCTTCACGCGAGGGCCACTCGCCGTCGCGAATACAGATGACGCAGCGGATGATTTCCACCACCCCCTGCAGCAGCAGCATGCCGCCCGAAAGGGGAATGATGAATTTGAACGGATACAAAGGCAGGGGGTCCGCATTGAAGGTCTGCTCGCGGATGGCCAGCGATTCGGTTGCGAAGGTCCAGCCGGCCCAGGTCAGGGCCACGATGCCAGGGATGAAAAACACAAAATACAGAATCAGGTCCAGTATGGCCTGCGTGCGCGGCTCAAAAAAGCCGTACAGCACGTCGCCGCGCACATGCCCATTTTTGGACAGCGTATAGGCACCGGCGGTCATGAACAGGGTGCCATACATCATGATCTGGGCATCCAGCACCCAGGCGTGGGGATGGTTGAGCACATAGCGGGAGAACACTTCCCAGCTGATCAACAAGGTCAGGGTCAAGGCCATCCAGGCGAAGGCCTTGCCTATGAAGGTAGACAATCGGTCTACCGCGAGTAGGAAATTCTGCATTTACATTCCAGCCACTAATCGGTTTGGAGAAAACATCGAGGGCGCTGCGACTTTCGTCGTAGCGCCCTCAAGGGGCCTGACTTTAGATTGTCAGCTTACGCCTTTTTGCCTTTGGCAAAGTAGTGGTTATAGGCCATCTTGAAGTCGACCATATAGTCGTTCTGCCACTGGCCAGCACGCTGGGCATAGGCTTTCTGGGAATCCAGAACCTTCTTGAACAGCGCGTTCTCGCCGGACTTCTTGGCGATGACCTTGTCCCACGCAACGAGCTGGGCCCGGAGGATGGCGTCAGGCGTCTTGTAGAACTTGACCTTGTCCTTGGTCTTGAGCTCGATGTAGTCCTTGGAGTTGCGCTCAATCGCTTTCCAGGTCATCTCGGCCGACGAGGCATTGACCGCCACGTCGATGATGGACTTCAGCTCGGCCGGCAGCGTATTGAGCTTGGTCTTGTTGAACAGGATCTCGAACTGCTCGCCCGACTGGTGGAAGCTCTGCAGCATGCAGTTCTTCACGACATCGGGGAAGCCCAGCAGACGGTCGGAGGTGGCATTGTTGAACTCGGCCGCATCGATGAGGCCGCGGTCCAGTGCGGGGACGATATCGCCACCGGGCAGCGGGTTCACCGCAGCGCCCATTTCGGTGAAGATATCGACCGCCAGACCGACGGTGCGGTACTTCAGTCCCTTGAGGTCACCGACCTTGGCGATCGGCTTCTTGAACCAGCCCAGCGGCTGGGTGGGCATGGGGCCATAGACGTAAGAGACCACATCGATGTTCAGGCTCTTGTAGATTTCTTCCAGCAGCGCCTTGCCGCCGCCGTGGTGATGCCAAGCCAGCACCATGTTGGGGTCCATGCCGAAAGCAGGACCAGAACCCCACAGGGCCAGGGCCGAATTCTTGCCGTACCAGTAGGCCAGCACGCCATGGCCGCCGTCGAGCGTGCCCTTGTTCACGGCATCAAGCATCTGGAAAGCCGGTACCACGGAGCCCGCCGCCAGCACCTCGATCTTGAGCTTGCCGCTGGCCATGGAATTGACCCGCCCGGCGAAGTCCTGGGCATACTCGTGAAAGATGTCCTTGGACGGCCAGGTGCTCTGGAAGCGCAGCGTGGTGGTGGTTTGTGCGGTGGCCAGCATCGGGGCGGACATGGCACCAGCAGCGATGGCAGCGCCCTTGAGCAGGCTGCGACGACGGGGGGTATTGTTATCAGTCACGGTTGTCTCCGGTTGTAAAAAGTAACGAGCGCGTTGCGCCTCCGGAATCATTCTCCACCATTCCTCGCCGCTACAGTTCTAGGGGTTTTTACCAAGTATCAAGCCTGTTGGCATAAAACTGTTTTCACTTTTTTGCACTCATTGGCAGCAGCGGCCTCTTGCATGCTCCGCGCGCCGGTCCTGGGTCGCATGGCTTGCGGTCGGACTCAAGTCGGCCTAGACTGCGGCACCCGCTTCTCCATCCCGAACAAGGAACAAATCATGGATCGACGAAATTTCTTCCAGAGCTCGGCTCTGGTCACTTCCGGCGCCCTGATCGGTTGCGCCACGCCGGGCGTGGCCCAGCAACAGCCCAAAACACCGTTCAATGTGTCCGACACCTACATCCCCATTGTCGGTTCCGACCAGCTGTTCCCGGTCCGCCGTATCTACTGCATCGGCCGCAACTATGCCGCCCATGCCCGGGAAATGGGTTCCGACCCGTCGCGCGAGCCGCCGTTCTTCTTCCAGAAGCCGACGGATGCCATCCAGCACGTGCCCGCCGGCACGGTGGCTGACCACCCCTACCCGACGTTGACCAAGAACTATCACTACGAGGCCGAACTGGTGGCCTGCCTTGGCAAAGGCGGTCGCAACATTCCCGCTGACAAGGCGCTCGAGCACGTCTACGGCTACAACCTGGGCCTGGACATGACGCGGCGTGACCTGCAGCAGGCCATGGGCAATCAGAAAAAGCCCTGGGAAATCGGCAAGAGCTTCGACCATTCCGCTGTCCTCGGGGCGGTACACCCGGTCGCGCAGACCGGGCACTACACCCAGGGCGCGATCTGGCTCAAGGTCAATGGCCAGATCAAGCAGAACGCCAACCTGAACCAGATGATCTGGAACGTGGCCGAGCAGATCAGCAAGCTGTCGGAAGCCAATGAGCTGTTCGCCGGCGACATCATCTATTGCGGCACGCCCGAGCACGTGGGGCCGGTGGTGCGCGGCGACGTGATCGAGATGCACATCGACGGCCTGCCCAACCTCAGTGTGAAAATCGTCTAGCGAACCGCAGGCCCGTGGCCATCCCGGCGCTGAAGTTGATCGGCTGCCAACTGCCGGTCAACAGGGATGCCGGCGTTGGCCCCGGGCTGCAACCGCTCAGCCCCGGTCCCTGACAGCTCGCCGCTCAGCAACGGCGCAAAGCGCTTATCTGCCCACATTGCCCGTACGGCAACCAGTTCCCCCCTGCCCCGCCATGAAACCCATTCAGCTTTTTGACCCGGCTTCCAGCACCTACACCTATGTGCTGTTCGACGAAGTGTCGAGAGAGGCGCTCATCATCGACCCGGTGGACGAACAACTCGACCGCGACCTTGGCGTGCTGCGTGAATACGGCCTCAAGCTGCTGTGGACGGTTGAAACCCACGCGCACGCCGACCACATCACCAGTGCCGGCCAGTTGGCAGAGCACACCGGGGCCCGGACAGCCGCCCCGCAGGGCTGCGACATCCGGACGGCGGCGGTTCAACTGCAGGACGGCGGCAGCCTCAAATTCGGCAGCCAGGAAATTCGGGCGCTCGCCACGCCGGGCCACACCGCCGGCAGCATGAGCTACCTGTGGCAAGCCGGCAGCCGGCTGCATGTATTCACCGGCGATACGTTGTTGATCAACGGCTGTGGTCGCACCGATTTTCAGTCCGGCAGCGCCGAGGCGCTTTACCGCAGCCTCACCACCGTCCTGTTTGCCTTGCCTGATGACACCCTGGTCTGGCCCGGGCATGACTATCAGGGTCGGACCCACTCCACGATCGGCGCAGAAAAATCCGGCAACGCCCGGGTCGCCGGCAAGACCCTGTCCGAATTCATCGCCATCATGGCGGCGCTGCACCTGCCCAAGCCTCGCCGCATTGATGAGGCCGTTCCGGCCAACCTGACTTCCGGCCTGCGCCACGATGCCGGCGGCCTCCCTCTTCTGGCCGTACGTGCCGCCACCGGTTATGCCGGCGACGTTTCTCCGCAGTTGGCCTACCAATGGTGGACAGCGGGCGAAGCGGTACTGATCGACGTTCGCTCCGATGCGGAGCGCGAATGGGTCGGCTTCGTCCCCGACGCGATCCCCCTGGCCTGGAAACAGTGGCCCGGCATGGCCATGAACCCCGGCTTCGATGAAGGGCTGCGTGCGGCCGTGCCGGCCGGCAAAAAGGTCGTGCTGCTATGCCGCAGCGGCGTTCGTTCCATTGCAGCGGCCAAACGTGCTGCCGAACTGGGAATCGAGGCCTACAACATCCTGGAAGGATTCGAGGGCGACCCTGACGAACAGGCCCACCGCGGTCGCAAGGGTGGCTGGCGCCATCACGGCCTGCCCTGGCGGCAAGGCTGACTCCCGCTGAACCCGGCGACGCAGCCGGTTGATAATCCAGTACACGCTTCTTACCATCATGACTTTTCTCGCTGTTGACGTTGGCAATACCCGTTTGAAATGGGCCCTCTTCGGTTCGCCGCAGCCCGGCGCGCTCCTGCTGGCGCAGGGTGCCGAGTTTCTTGACAACATTGACAGGCTGGCTGACGGCCCCTGGGCTGAACTGCCGGCTCCCTCCTACATGCTGGGCTGTGTCGTGGCCAGCGATGCCGTCAAGCACCGCGTCGAAGCCCAGATGGAAATCTGGGACGTCTCGCCTCAATGGGTGGTTTCAAGCGTCTTCGAAGCCGGGCTGACCAACGGCTACGATCATCCGGCACGCCTCGGCCCGGACCGTTGGGTGGCCATGATTGGGGCCTGGCATCGCATGCTCGCCATGGGTGCGCCCCGCCCGATCGTCGTTGCCATGGTCGGTACGGCGGTCACGGTGGAGGCGATCAACACCAGCGGGAAATTTCTGGGCGGCTACATCCTGCCCGGTCACGGCATCATGCTGCGCGCACTTGAATCAGGCACCGCCGGCCTGCACGTACCGACGGGCGAGGTGCGCCCCTTCCCCACCAACACCAGCGACGCGCTCACCAGTGGCGGCACCTATGCCATTGCGGGGGCCATGGAACGCATGGTGCAGCATGTGCGCCAGCATTGTGGCGCCGAACCCTGGTGCGTCATGGCCGGCGGGGCGGGCTGGAAAATGGCGCCCAGCCTCTCGGTCCCGTTTGAACTGGTTGACAGCCTGGTCTTCGACGGTCTGCTGCACATCGCAGCCAGTCGCGGCTTCAAAACCTGAGCCGCCACTTGCGCCTCCAGGCTTGATGTCGGCGGCAGCAAGCTTGCCGCGCCCTTCCATCTCATGCAGTCCGGGCCAGCCAGGCTTCGGCCAGCCGCACCCAGTAGCTGGCACCCAGCGGAATCAAATCATCATTGAAGTCGTAACTCGGGTTGTGCAGCGTGCACGGCCCCTCTGCATGGCCGATCTCCCGGTGCGCACCTTCACCATTTCCGATGAAGCAGTACGCCCCCGGTTTTGCCTGCAACATGTAGGCAAAGTCTTCCGCCCCCATGGTGGGCTCCTGCGTCAGCACATTGGCCGCCCCCACGATGCCGGCCATGACCTGGCGCGCAAAGTCGGCCTCGGCCGGCGAGTTGATGGTTGGCGGGTAATTACGATCGAATTCAAATTCGCAGCTGACGCCAAATGCGGCACAGGTGTGTTGCGCAATTTCTTTCATGCGTTGCTCGATGAGGTCCAGCACCTCCAGCGTGAAGGTGCGTACGGTACCTTGCAGCTCGCAACTGTCCGGGATGACATTGGTTGCTGCGCCTGCATGGATCATCGTGACGGAGATCACGCCGGCATCAATGGGCTTCTTGTTGCGGCTGATGATGGTCTGAAAAGACTGCACCATCTGGCACGCCACCGGCACCGGATCCATGGTGTTGTGCGGCAAGGCGGCGTGTCCCCCCCGGCCCCGGATGGTGATCTTGAATTCATTGCTGGACGCCATCACCGGCCCCGGGCTCAGCGCAAAGGTCCCTACGCGCATCCCAGGCCAGTTGTGCATGCCGAAGACCGCCTCCATCGGAAACTTTTCGAAGAGACCCTCGCGCATCATTTCTCGCGCACCGCCGCCGCCCTCTTCTGCCGGCTGGAAAATCAGGTACACGGTTCCATCAAAGTTTCGGTGCTGCGCAAAATATCTTGCAGCTGCGAGCAGCATGGCCGTGTGCCCGTCATGGCCGCAAGCATGCATCTTGCCCTCATGCCTGCTGGCATGCTCAAACGAATTGGCCTCCTGCAGCGGCAAGGCATCCATGTCGGCACGCAAGCCCACGGCACGCGTTGAACTTCCATTTTTGATGATGCCGACCACCCCCGTGCCTCCAAGGCCGCGCTGCAGGGGGATGCCCCATTCATGGAGCTTGCTCGCCACCAACTCTGCGGTGCGAACCTCCTCAAAACACAGCTCGGGATGGGCGTGGAGATCACGCCGGATGGCAGCCATGCTGGCTGATTCGGTAACGATGGAATCGATGACTTTCATGGATGCTCCTCATCCTGAAGTCTATTCCGTCAGGCAACTTGTTGCCAATTGGGGGAATTCCCCTGCCCGATGCCGACCAACGCCTCAGGTCCGGACCCGGCCGTCTCCGGTCAGCATGGACAACTCCACAAAGTGGGACGCCACATGGTTCGTGGGTGAAAACTGGACAGCAAAACCACCAAATGACTGGGTTCCCATGGCCTCAATTCCGTGGATCAGGCCGTCCCGTGTCAGGACTTTTCCTCCTGCACGCTTGAGTCCTTCGGTGACCAGCTTGGCGGCCAGATAGCCTTCCATGCTGGAAAAATTGGCCTGCACGCTGCCCCCCGCTTTCTTGATCGCTTCCGCAAATTCGCGCGCAATCGGGTTGGCCGCATAGTAGGGCGAAGGCACGACCTGTGACACCACGACTCCAACCCCGTCCTTGCCCAGTTCATCCGCCAGCGCCTGGGTCCCCACGAATGACACGTTGAAGAAGGTTCCACCAAAACCCGCCTTGCGCGCCGCACGGATAAAGGCCGCACAGGATTTATAGGCGCTGATCTGGACAATCGCATCTGGCGAAGCTGCCATCAGTGTTTTGACTGCCGCATCGACATCAACCGAATTGCGCTCCACGGTGGCCTGCGCAATCGGCTTGAGATTGAGCCCCCCCATGGCGAGCGTCACCCCGTCCAGGCCGGCCTTGCCGTAGGCGTCGTTCTGATAGAAGACGCCAATCTTTTTCAAGCTCAGATTGGTCAGCTGTTTGACGATCAACGCCGTCTCATCGTTGTAGGAGGCGCGCAGATGAAAGACGTTTTTATGCAGGGGCGCACGCAATCCCATGGCACCGGTAAATGGCGCAATGAACGGGATTTGCGATTTGGTCACCAAGGGCAATGCCGCCAGGCTGGTCGGCGTTCCAATGTAGCCAAACAGGGCAAACACATCTTCTTCAAGCAGCTTGCGCGTATTGGCCACACAGCGGTCCGGCTCGTAACCATCATCCATGGTCTTGATTTCGATCGTCTTTCCGGCAACGCCGCCCTGGGCATTGACCTGATCAAACCAGAGCTTCGCCCCCTGGTGGAACTGAATGCCTAGCTGCGCGGCTGGGCCGGTGAACGCCGCTGATTGCCCCAGGATGATTTTGCTGCTGCCTTGGGCCTTGCTTACGTTGCAAACGGCAAGCATGGAGGCGCTTGCTAGCACGTTAAATTGACGGCGTGTAATCATGTTGGCTCCTCAGTCTGCATTATCTGGCTGCCCAGGCAATGCGTGGCGTATGAAGTATGCCGATTTCCAGAATTTTGTGACCTATTTGGCTTCCTGCAGGCCAAACGCAAGAAAGCCCTCGTGTAGAGGGCTTTCTTGATTTCTGGTTGCGCGAGTAGGATTTGAACCTACGACCTTTGGGTTATGAGCCCAACGAGCTACCAGGCTGCTCCATCGCGCGATAAGTTTATATTATAGCTTAATTCGCCTTGGCTGTCTCAGCCGCGGGGGCTTCTGTGACTTCGGGGCGATCCACCAGTTCGACCAGGGCCATCGGGGCGTTATCACCCACGCGGAAACCCATTTTCAGAATACGGGTGTAGCCGCCGGGGCGGGCCTTGAAACGCGGACCCAGTTCATTGAACAGTTTGGTCACGCTGTCGCGGTCGCGCAGGCGGTCAAAAGCCAGGCGGCGATTGGCCAGCGTGGCTTCCTTGGCCAGCGTGATCATGGGTTCGACCACGCGACGCAGTTCCTTGGCTTTCGGCACGGTGGTCTTGATGACCTCATGCTCGATCAGCGAATTCATCATGTTGCGCAGCATGGCGAGGCGGTGCTCGCTGGTGCGATTGAGTTTACGGAGTCCGTGTCCGTGACGCATAGTGCTTTCCTTTCGTTATTTAGCAGGCAGCCGTATCAGGTACTGCCTGTGGCACTGAGCCTGATTTCAGGCTCTGGATTTTCAACGCTTCTCGAGTGCGGCGGGCGGCCAGCTTTCCAGCTTCATGCCCAGCGTCAGACCGCGGGAAGCCAAGACTTCCTTGATTTCATTGAGCGACTTGCGACCCAGGTTCGGGGTCTTCAGCAACTCGTTCTCGGAGCGCTGGATCAGGTCGCCGATGTAGTAGATGTTCTCGGCCTTGAGGCAGTTGGCCGAACGCACCGTGAGTTCCAGCTCGTCAACCGGGCGCAGCAGAATCGGGTCGAACTGCGTGCTACCACGCGGTGCCGGCTGGTCGAAGGCGGCGAGTTCGCTGCCTTCGAGCTGAGCAAACACGGCGAGCTGCTCGACCAGAATCTTGGCGGAGGCGCGAACGGCATCTTCGGCGCTGATGGCGCCGTTGGTTTCAATCTCGACCACCAGCTTGTCCAAATCGGTACGCTGTTCAACGCGGGCACTTTCGACCGTATAGCTGACACGCTTGACCGGGGAGAAAGAAGCATCAAGAACGATGCGGCCGATGGATTTGGTGGGCTCATCGCCATGACGACGCATGGTTCCGGGCACATAACCGCGACCCTTTTCAACCTTGATCTGCATGTCCAGCTTGCCGCCTGCGGACAGGTTGGCGATCACATGATCAGGGTTGATGATTTCCACGTCATGCGGCGTCTGGATATCAGCCGCCGTCACAACGCCCTCGCCATCCTTGCGCAGGCTCAGGGTGACTTCATCGCGGTTGTGCAGCTTGAACACAACCCCTTTGAGGTTCAGCAAAATGTTGACGACGTCTTCCTGGACGCCATCGATGGACGAGTACTCGTGCAAAACGCCAGCGATGGTGACTTCCGTCGCGGCATAGCCCGGCATCGACGACAGCAGAACACGGCGCAAAGCATTGCCCAATGTGTGTCCATAGCCACGCTCGAATGGCTCAAGCGCCACTTTGGCGCGGTTCAGGCCAAGTTGCTCTACGTTGATTGCTTTGGGTTTTAGCAGACTGGTTTGCATGCAGACTTCCTGTCAATACCCCCGGCTCGTTACACCGGTAAGGCTGGTGAAGCACCCGAATCGCGGAGGGCCCGCAATCCAGGAACGAATTCAAAATGCGTCGCGATTAACGTGAATACAGTTCGACGATCAACGATTCATTGATGTCGGAGGCGAACTCGTCACGATCCGGCACCTTCTTGAAGGTGCCTTCGGCCTTGTCGATATTCACCTCAACCCAGGCCGGCATGCCCACCTGCTGTGCCAGTTGCAGCGCCTCGACTACGCGGTTCTGTTTCTTGGATTTTTCGCGCACGGCCACGACGTCACCGGTCTTGACCATGTAGGAAGGAATATTCACCGAGTGGCCATTGACCGTGATGGCTTTGTGCGAAACCATCTGGCGCGCTTCAGCGCGGGTCGATCCGAAACCCATGCGGTACACCACGTTGTCCAGACGGGACTCCAGGATGAACAGCAGGTTGGCGCCGGTATTGCCCTTGCGGCGATCGGCTTCTTCAAAATAGCGGCGGAACTGACGCTCCATGATGCCGTACATGCGCTTGACCTTCTGCTTCTCACGCAGTTGCAGGCCGAAGTCGGAAGTACGGGCACCGGAGGTGCGGCCGTGCTGACCGGGCTTGGAATCGAATTTGGCCTTGTCGCTGATGGAGCGGCGGGCGCTCTTCAGGAACAAGTCCGTGCCTTCACGGCGGGAGAGTTTGGCCTTGGGGCCTAGATAGCGTGCCACTTGAACTTCCTTTTCATGTCATCTGCCGCAGTTTCCTGCGGGAGCCATCAGCAACGAGCCGATGGCGGTGGGCTTAGTTAATAAAACGAATTACGAAAACCGGGCGAAGACGCTTAGATACGACGGCGCTTCTGCGGACGGCAGCCGTTGTGCGGAACCGGCGTCACATCGGAAATCATGTTGATGCGAATGCCCAGGGCGGCGAGCGCACGCACCGAGGATTCGCGGCCAGGACCGGGGCCCTTGATTTCGACGTCAAGATTCTTGATCCCCTGCTCCATGGCAGCACGACCAGCCACTTCGGAAGCCACCTGAGCGGCAAACGGCGTGGACTTGCGCGAACCCTTGAAGCCTTGACCACCCGAAGAGGCCCAGGACAGGGCGTTGCCCTGCCGGTCCGTGATCGTGATGATGGTGTTGTTGAAAGACGCGTGAACGTGCGCGACACCGTCGGCAACATTCTTGCGAACTTTCTTGCGCACTCGCTGCGCGGCAGTATTGGCGGGAGCTTTAGCCATAGTTAACTTTCAATGCCTTTTATTTCTTCAGTGACTGCGCGGCCTTGCGCGGGCCCTTGCGGGTACGGGCATTGGTACGCGTGCGCTGACCGCGCATCGGCAGTCCTCGGCGATGACGGAAACCACGATAACAACCGATGTCCATCAAACGCTTGATGTTCATGGTCGTTTCGCGTCGCAGGTCACCTTCGATGGTGAACTGGGCGATCTGATCGCGGATTTTTTCCTGATCAGCGTCGGTCAAATCCTTGACCTTCTTGGAATAAGCAATGCCACAAGCCTCGCAAATTTTGCGAGCGCGGGTGCGACCAATACCGAAAATGGCGGTCAAGCCAATTTCAGCATGTTGATGCGGCGGAATATTGATGCCAGCGATACGTGCCATTTTCGTCCTCTATAACTCTTGCAATCAGCCCTGGCGCTGCTTGTGACGCGGATCCGTACAGATCACGCGCACAACGCCCTTGCGGCGGATAATTTTGCAGTTGCGGCAAATTTTTTTGACCGAAGCCGAAACTCTCATTTCACTCTCCTAAAACTTCTTAAGCCTTGCTCCGACTTTGAATTGTCCGGAACCCGTGCCATTTATTTGGCCCTGAATACGATCCGTGCCCGCGTCAAGTCGTACGGTGTCAACTCAACAGTCACCTTGTCACCCGGCAAAATCCGGATGTAATGCATGCGCATTTTCCCGGAAATGTGCCCCAAAACCACGTGGCCATTTTCCAGCTTCACGCGGAATGTCGCGTTCGGCAGATTCTCCACCACCTCACCCTGCATCTGAATAACGTCGTCTTTCGACATGTCGGTCAAGCGCCCTATGCAGTCTTGAAATTAGCCTTTTTAAGCAGCGATTCATACTGCTGCGACATCAGGTAATTCTGCACCTGCGCCATGAAATCCATAGTCACCACCACGATGATCAAAAGCGACGTGCCACCAAAATAAAACGGCACGTTGTACTTCAGAACCAGGAACTCGGGCAACAGGCAGACAAAGGTAATGTAAACAGCACCCGCCAAGGTCAATCGCAACAATATCTTGTCAATGTAGCGCGCCGTCTGGTCACCCGGGCGAATACCCGGAATGAAGGCGCCGCTCTTTTTCAGGTTGTCCGCCGTCTCCCGGCTGTTGAACACCAGGGCCGTGTAGAAGAAGCAGAAGAACACGATCGCTGAAGCGTACAACATCACGTAGATCGGCTGACCTGGCGTGAGACTGCCGGCAATATCCTTGAGCCACAGCATGGACTCGCCGCTGCTGAACCAGCTCACCACCGTAGCCGGTAACAGAATGATCGACGAGGCAAAGATGGGCGGGATCACCCCGGCCATGTTCAGCTTGAGCGGCAAGTGCGACGACTGGCCACCATAAACCTTGTTGCCCACCTGACGCCGCGCATAGTTCACCAAAATCTTGCGCTGACCGCGCTCGACGAACACCACGAAGTAGGTCACCAGGGCCACCAGGACCACGATGAACAGCGCCACGATGATGCTCATGGCGCCAGTACGCACCAACTCGAGCAAGCCACCGATCGCATTGGGCAGACCCGCCGCAATACCGCCAAAGATGATGATCGAAATGCCGTTACCCAGACCGCGTTCGGTGATCTGCTCACCCAGCCACATCAGGAACATGGTTCCGGCCGTCAAGGTGCAGACCGCCGTCATGCGGAAGCCAAAACCCGGGGCGATCACCAGACCTGCCGAGCTTTCCAGCGCCATGGCAATGCCCAGTGACTGGAACAGCGCCAAACCCAGCGTGCCGTAGCGGGTGTACTGGGTAATCTTGCGACGACCGGCTTCACCCTCTTTTTTCATCTGCTCGAAAGCCGGCAACACGTAGGTCATCAGTTGCATGATGATCGATGCCGAGATATACGGCATGATCCCCAGCGCGAATACCGTGAATCGCGACAGCGCACCACCCGAGAACATGTTGAACAGGCTCAGGATACCGCCCTGCTGGCCCTTGAACAGTTGCTGCAACTGGTCCGGGTTGATACCCGGAACCGGGATGTGCGCACCGATACGGTACACCACCAGCGCGAGCAACAAAAAGACCAGGCGGCGACGCAGGTCGCCGAACTTGCCGGTTTTTGCAATTTGAGCCGCGTTAGTTGCCACGTCGATCTTCCTTCAGTCCCGCTCAGGCAACGCTGCCGCCGGCCGCTTCGATCGCAGCCTTGGCGCCCGCTGTGGCACCAATGCCATTGAGCTTGACAGCCTTCTTGATTTCGCCCGACTTGATGACCTTGACCACTTTGGCCAGCTGGCCAATGAGGCCGGCTTGCTTGAGCGCCAACAGGTCAACACTGTCCGCACCCAGGCGCTCGAGCGCGGTGAGCGTGACCTCGGCATTGAACTTGAGCAACTGGGATTTGAAACCGCGCTTGGGCAGGCGACGCTGCAAAGGCATCTGACCGCCTTCGAAACCCACCTTGTGGTAACCGCCCGAACGGGACTTCTGGCCCTTGTGACCGCGACCCGCGGTCTTTCCAAGGCCGGAACCGATACCCCGGCCGACACGACGCTTGTAGTGCTTTGCACCATCGGCGGGCTTGATGCCATTGAGTTCCATCATCTTGCCTCTTAGAGAACTTTGACCAGATAACTGATCTTGTTAATCATGCCGCGGACTTCGGGCGTATCCACCAATTCGCTCGTGCTGCGAATTTTGCGAAGACCAAGGCCGCGAACGGTAGCGCGGTGTGATTCCTTGCAGCCGATCGGGCTGCGAACCAACTGCACTTTGACTGTTTGTTGTGTTGTCATTTTGAAGTCTCCGATCAGGCGAAGATCTCTTCGATAGTCTTGCCGCGCTTGGCTGCCACGTTGGAAGGCGTGGTGCAGTTGGCAAGAGCGTCCAGCGTGGCGCGAACCATGTTGTAGGGGTTGGTGGAACCATGGCTCTTGGCCACGATGTCCGTAATGCCCATAACCTCGAAGACTGCGCGCATCGGGCCGCCGGCAATGATGCCCGTACCCTTGGGAGCCGGCGCCATCATCACCGAAGCAGCACCGTGTTGACCCATCACCTTGTGGTGGATGGAGCCGTTCTTCAGAGTCACCTTGGTCATGTTGCGACGGGCTTCTTCCATAGCCTTCTGCACGGCAGCAGGCACTTCTTTGGATTTGCCCTTGCCCATGCCGACGCGGCCATCGCCGTCACCGACCACGGTCAGCGCCGCGAAACCAAGAATACGGCCGCCCTTGACCACCTTGGTCACGCGGTTGACCGCAATCATCTTCTCGCGCAGGCCGTCTTCAGGACCCTCGGCCCCTTTACCCTGCATCTTTGCTTGAACTTTAGCCATCTTTATTTCCGATCTGCTTAGAACTGCAAGCCAGCTTCGCGGGCCGCATCAGCCAGCGCCTTGACGCGGCCGTGGTACGCAAAACCTGCACGATCAAACGCCACTTTTTCAACCCCGGCGGCCTTGGCCTTTTCAGCAATGCGCTTGCCGACGATCTGAGCCGCAGTGGCATTGCCACCCTTGCCCGCAGTACCCAGCGACTTGCGCACTTCGGCTTCTGCCGTGGATGCGCTGGCAATCACCTTGCCGCCGTCGCCGGAAATCACGCTGGCGTAAATATGCAAATTGGTCCGATTCACGGTCAGACGTGCAACACCCTGTGTTGCAATGCGAATGCGTGTCTGACGTGCCCGACGGAGACGCTGCTCTTTCTTGGTCAACATGTTGCAGCTCCTTATTTCTTCTTGGTCTCTTTGATCGCGACCTTTTCATCCGAATAACGGATGCCCTTGCCCTTGTAGGGCTCGGGAGGACGGATCGCACGAATTTCGGCAGCCACCTGGCCCACGCGCTGACGGTCCGCACCCTTGATCACGATTTCCGTGGGGGCGGGCGTCTGCACCGTGATACCAGCAGGCATGTCCTTGTTCACCGGATGGGAGTAGCCCACCGTCAGGTTCAGCTTGGCGCCCTGGGCCTGGGCCTTGTAGCCCACGCCGATCAGGGTCAGCTTCTTCTCGAAGCCCTTGCTCACACCGGTCACCATGTTATTCACCAGCTGACGCATGGTGCCGCTCATGGCGTTGGCTTCGCGAGAGTCGTTCGCGGGGACAAAGCTCAGCTTGCCACCCTCATTGGTAATTTTTACCAGCGCCGACTGGGCCTGCGTCAGGGTACCACCGGCACCCTTGACGCTGATCTGGTCAGCCTTCACAGACACATCCACACCAGCGGGGATGGCAACAGGCATTTTTCCTACACGTGACATTTCAGTTTCTCCTCAATGCCGCGTTAAGCCACGTAGCAGAGCACTTCGCCACCGACACCGGTAGCGCGCGCTTTGCGATCGGTCATGACGCCCTTGGGGGTCGTCACAATGGCCACGCCGAGTCCGTTCTGGACCTGGGGAATGGCGTCGTGGCCTTTGTACACACGCAGGCCGGGGCGGCTCACGCGCTCAATACGTTCGATCACGGGGCGACCGGCGTAGTACTTCAGGGCAATTTCAAGTTGGGACTTGCCGTCTTCGGACTTCACCTGGAAGCCGTCGATGTAGCCTTCATCCTTCAACACTTGCGCAATGGCAATCTTCACTTTGGAAGAAGGCACCGACACAGTGGTCTTGGCGACCATCTGCGCATTGCGGATGCGTGTCAACAGGTCGGCGATGGGATCACTCATGCTCATGTTTAATCTCTCCTACCGCTTACCAGCTGGCCTTGGTGATGCCGGGGATGTCCCCTGCAAACGCCATTTCGCGGATCTTGGCACGACCCAGACCGAACTGGCGGAACGTGCCGCGCGGACGGCCGGTGATGGCGCAGCGATTGCGCTGACGCGTCGGGTTGGCGTTGCGCGGGAGCTTCTGCAGACCCAGACGGGCAGCTGCACGCTCTTCATCGCTACGCTTCATGTCGCTGGCGATTGCCTTGAGTTCCGCGTGTTTCTTCGCGTACTTGGCGACCAGTCTGTCTCGCTTGAGCTCGCGCTCGATTAAAGCCATTTTAGCCACGGGTCACCTCAGTTCTTGAAGGGGAAACGGAAGCCAGCGAGCAGTGCCTTGCACTCTTCGTCGGTCTTGGCCGTTGTGGTGATGCTGATATTGAGACCGCGCAAGGCATCGACCTTGTCGTACTCGATCTCAGGGAAAATGATCTGCTCTTTGACGCCGATGTTGTAATTGCCACGGCCATCAAAGGCGCGGCCAGAGATACCACGGAAGTCACGCACGCGCGGCAGGGCCACGGTCACGAAACGGTCCAGGAACTCATACATCTGGACGCCACGCAGCGTCACCATGCAGCCAATAGCCTGGGCTTCGCGGATCTTGAACCCAGCGATAGCTTTCTTGGCCTTGGTCACCACCGGCTTCTGACCGGCGATCTTGGTCAGATCACCCACCGCGTTGTCCATCACCTTTTTGTCGGCGACGGCCTCGCTCACACCCATGTTCAGGGTGATCTTGGTCAGGCGCGGCACCTGCATGGGCGACTTGTAGCCAAACTTGGCGATCAGGTCGGGAACCAGCTTCTCACGATAATGTTGTTGCAGACGTGCCATGTTTATGCCACCTTGATTTCTTCGCCGCTGGACTTGTAAACGCGCACGCGTTTGCCGTCAGCCAGCAGCTTGATGCCCACACGGTCAGCCTTGCCGGTAGCCGCATTGAAAATGGCCACGTTGGACTGATGGATCGGCATGGATTTCTCGACGATGCCGCCAGTCGTACCCTTGAGGGGATTGGGCTTGGTGTGTTTCTTCACCATGTTCACACCCTCCACCATCAGATGGGAGTCGTCCTTGCGCAGCGCAACCTTGCCGCGCTTGCCCTTGTCGCGCCCAGTGAGCACAATGACGTCGTCGCCTTTGCGAATCTTGTTCATGGCGTGTCCTTAGAGAACTTCAGGAGCCAGGGACACGATCTTCATGAACTTCTCGGTACGCAGCTCGCGCGTGACCGGTCCAAAGATACGGGTGCCGATAGGCTCCAATTTTGCATTCAGCAACACCGCAGCATTGCCATCGAATTTAACCAGCGAGCCATCGCTACGACGAATGCCCTTGGCAGTACGAACCACCACAGCACTGTAGACCTCGCCTTTTTTGACGCGGCCGCGCGGAGCACACTCCTTGATGCTCACCTTGATGACATCGCCCACGCTCGCATAGCGACGCCTGGATCCGCCGAGCACCTTGATGCACAAAACGGACTTCGCGCCGGTGTTGTCAGCGACTTCTAATCGAGATTCAGTCTGGATCATTTCAATATTTCCCAACTTGCACCGAAAGGTTCTTGAAACAAGAACAACCCCGGTCAGTCTTGGGCCCGTCGTCCGCAGCATGAACCACTCATGCTGTCTCCGTTAGGCAGAATCTTCAGCTTTTGCAAGCGAAGCCCACTATTATGCCCAATAATTGTTGGAGCGTCAAGCGGCTTGATCCGGCAAGTGCAAATATTCCTGCGCCAGATCCCGAAACGCCGGAGTCTGCGGGTCGCCGCCGGTTTCCTGCGCCAGGATCCGTCCGACCTCCTCCGCCAAGCCGGCCGCCAAGCTTGCGTCCAGAAACAGCAGCCGACTGCGACGTGCCAGCACATCCTCTGTAGTGCGCGCATACTCACATCGCGCAGCAAATCGAACCATGGCTTCACTCAAGCCCTCAGTCAGCCAACGCTGGGCTCCCGGCAGGGCCTGTACCGACGGTGCTTCATCCCCATATAAATGAATCCCCGGCGCGGCGCTGATGGCCGGGCGCACCTGATCAGGCGACCCAGCGCCTCCGGTTAATTTCAAATCCGTGGTTGCACCTGCAGCAGCCCGGACCAGCAGGCCCGCCTTGAAACAGCGCTCCAGAACATCTTCCGCCATGGCGCGATAGGTCGTCCATTTCCCGCCCGTCACGGTGACCAGGCCGCTGCGGCTGACCAGCACCGTGTGCTCCCGGCTCAGGCCCTGGGTATGCTCCCCCTCCTCGGCCCGGGGCTTGACCAGCGGGCGCAGGCCGACCCAGACGCTCTTGACGTCGGCCCGGGTCGGCGCCCTATATAGATAGCGGGCCGACTCGCCCAGAATGAATTCGATCTCCTGACTGAAAGGCCGCGGTTCGCGCGCCAGGTCCGCACGCGGGGTATCGGTCGTGCCCAGAATGACCTTGCCCAGCCAGGGCACCGCAAACAAAACCCGTCCGTCCGCCGTGTGCGGCACCAGCAGGGCGTGCTCGGCGGGCATGAAGGCGCGGTCAACCGCGATATGCACCCCCTGGCTCGGAGCCACCAGGGGCCGGACCGGACGGCCCAGGACCTCGCCATCCTGTTGCCGCAGTTCATCCACCCACACCCCGGTTGCATTGATGACGCAGGCAGCCCGCAGCGTGTAGCCTTGTCCGCTCTCCCGGTCTTCGCAGCGCAGCCCGACGAGCTTGCCGGCCTCATGCAGCAGCCCGGTGGCAGCACAGTAATTAACCAGCAACGCGCCACGACTGGCGGCGGTCCGGGCCAGCGCCAGCGCCAGCCGGGCATCATCAAACTGCCCGTCCCAGTATTTCACCCCGCCCTGGAGCCCCCTGGGCTGCAGGTTGGGCAAGCAGGCCTGCGTCCGGGACCGGCTCAGGAATTCGGTCGGCCCCAGGCCGGCCCGTCCCGCCAGCAGGTCATAGGCCTTCAGGCCCAGCCCATAGAACGGTGTCTGCCACCAGGCGTAGGAAGGCATGACAAAAGGCAGCGGCTGCGCCAGGTGCGGGGCATTGCGCAACAGGGTGCTGCGCTCGTGCAGGGCCTCGCGCACCAGCGAGATATTGCCCTGCGCCAGGTAGCGCACACCCCCATGCACCAGCTTGGTCGAGCGCGAGGAAGTGCCCTTGGCAAAGTCATGCGACTCCACCAGCACCACGCTGAAGCCGCGGGCCGCGGCATCCAGCGCCACCCCCAGACCGGTCGCGCCGCCGCCGATGATCGCCACATCAAAAACACGCGGTTCGGCCAGCCGCGCCAACAGTTCCGCGCGCAGGGTCAGTTGGGGTGCCGCCGGACTGACCATGGCTTCAGGGCCGGGCCCAGGCGCGGGAACGTTGCACCGCCTCTCGCCAGCGCGCCAGCTTGGCGCTGCGCGCCGCATCCCCCAGGCGCGGCTCGAACCGGCGATCCACCACCCACTGGGCGACCAGTTCGTCGGCGCCGGCCCAGAACCCGGTGGCCAGGCCGGCCAGGTAAGCCGCCCCCAGGGCGGTGGTCTCCGTCACACCCGGGCGCACCACCGGCACACCGAGAAAATCCGCCTGCATCTGCATCAGCAGGTCGTTGCGGCTGGCACCGCCATCCACCCGCAACTCGCGCAAGGGCAGGCCGGCATCGCGGCTCATGGCGCCGAACACATCGGCGGACTGCAGCGCGATCGACTCCAGCGCCGCGCGCGCCAGGTGGGCCCGACCGGTGCCCCGGGTCATGCCCACCAGCGTGCCGCGGGCATAACTGTCCCAGTCCACCGCCCCCAAGCCCGCAAAGGCCGGCACCAGGTAAACATCCTGCGTGTCAGGCACGCTGGCAGCCAGCGCCTCGACCTCCTGCGCCGAGCGGATGATCTGCAAGCCGTCACGCAGCCACTGGATCGTGGCCCCGGCCATGAACACCGAACCCTCCAGCGCATAGCAAGCCTGTTCTGATTGCAGGCCCTGCGGCGCCGGCCCGGACCCGGGCCCGACCCAGGCCACGGTGCTGAGCAGGCGGTGCCGGCTGGGCACGGCCGCGGGACCGGTGTTCATCAACATGAAGCAGCCGGTGCCATAAGTATTCTTGGCCATGCCCGGGGCAAAGCAGGTTTGGCCGAAGGTGGCCGCCTGCTGGTCCCCGGCGACCCCGGCAATCGGGATCGCCGCTCCCAGCAGCGCCGCATCGGCCACCCCCAGGACGCCGCTGGACGGCAGCACCTGGGGCAACACGGCGCGCGGCACATTGAGGAGCCTTAAGAGCGCCGCGTCCCACTGCAGGGTATGAATGTTGAACAGCATCGTGCGCGCGGCGTTGCTGGCATCGGTGGCGTGAATGCGCCCGCCGGTCAGATTCCAGATCAGCCAGGCGTCGATGGTGCCAAAGGCCAGTTCACCGGCTTCGGCCCGGGCCCGCGCGCCGGGCACCTGGTCCAGCAGCCATGCCAGCTTGGTGCCGGAAAAATAGGCATCGAGCACCAGGCCGGTCTTCTTCTGGATCAGCCCGGCCCGGCCCTGCGCACGCAGGGCGTCGCAATGCCCGGCCGTGCGGCGGTCCTGCCACACGATGGCCGGCGCCACCGGCTCACCCGTCCTGCGATCCCACAGCACCGTGGTTTCACGCTGGTTGGTGATGGCAATGGCCGCCACCCGGCTGGCGCTGAGCTGCCGTTTCGCCAGCACCTCACGCGCCACCGCCAACTGGGTTTGCCAGATCTCCCGGGCGTCATGCTCGACCCAGCCCGGTTGCGGGAAGTACTGCCGGAATTCCCGCTGCGCGATCGCGGCCACCTGGCCGGCACGGTCAAACAGAATGGCCCGGGAACTGGTCGTTCCCTGATCGAGTGCGAGGATGTAGTCCATGTTAGGGTCTGCTCAAGAGCGGACCCTAGCCTACCGCATACTGCGACAATTCACACCCGGCATTTACCGCCGCCGGGAGCGGCGATCAAAGGAAAACCAGAACCATGAGCGAACGGATTGCATTCATCGGCGGCGGCAACATGGCCAGCGCCATCATCGGCGGCCTGATCAAGCAGGGTTACTCGCCCGGCCGTATCGAGGTGGTCGAACCCTTTGCCGAAGCCCGGCAACTGCTGCGGGACAAGTTCCACCTCACGGCGCATGAGGGCCCCGGCGCCTTTCTGGATGGCGTCGCCATGGTGGTGTGGGCCGTCAAACCCCAGACTTTCAAGGAAGCGGCGCTGCAGGTCCGCCTCCATACCAAGGGCGCCCTGCACCTGAGCGTGGCCGCCGGCATCCCCAGCGCCAGCATTGCCCGCTGGCTGGACACCGACCGGGTGGTGCGCAGCATGCCCAACACCCCGGCCCTGATCGGCATGGGCATCACCGGGCTGTTTGCCCGCCCCGGCGTCAGCGATGGCGACCGCGACTGGATCGAGCAGGTCGTGGCAACCATGGGCCAATACCTCTGGCTCGAGCGCGAGGAACAGCTCGACGCCGTCACCGCCCTTTCCGGCTCGGGGCCGGCCTACGTGTTTTATTTCCTGGAAGCGATGGTCGCGGCCGGTACCGAAATGGGGCTGACGCGAGAGCAGGCCTACAAGCTGGCGCTGGAAACCTTCCGCGGCGCCAGCGCGCTGGCCCACGCCTCTACCGAGCCGCCGGAAACCCTGCGCCAGCGTGTCACCTCCAAGGGCGGCACCACCCATGCCGCCATCACGGCCATGGAAACCAGTCAGGTGAAATCCCTGTTTGGCCAGGCCCTGCACGCGGCCGAGCAACGCGCGCGCGAACTGGGTGTGGAGTTCGGACGCGACTGAGCGTTTCTACTTCAAGCCATAGCCGGCCACGATGCCGGAAAAAACCGTGAAGCCGAGCCAGTGGTTGAGGCGAAAAGCGGTGAAGCAGCCTTCGCGCGTACGCCCGCGGATCAGCCGGTAGTGCCCGAGTGCCTGCAACAGCGCCAGGACGACTGCCGCGTACAGGGCCCCCGCGTACACCCGGTCATGCAGGGCCGCGACCCAGATCACCAGGTACAGCCCGTAGCTCAGCATGACGGCTGCCACGTCGAAGCGCCCGAGCGTGATGGCCGAGGTCTTCATGCCGAGGCGCAAATCATCATCGCGGTCCACCATGGCGTATTCGGTGTCGTAGGCCAGCACCCAGAACAGGTTGCCCAGCAGCAGGGTCCAGGCCAGGACCGGCACCTGCCCCTGGACCGCGGCGAACGCCATCGGGATGCCGAAGCTGAAGGCCACGCCCAGCACCGCCTGCGGCATGGCGAAGAAGCGCTTGGCATACGGGTAGACCACCGCCACCGCCAGCGCGGCAAAGGACCAGGCCACGGCGACCGCGTTGGTGGTCAGCACCAGGCCGAAGGCCAGCAGCGCCAGCACGGCACCGAACCCCAGCGCTTCGCGCACCGACACCGCGCCGGTGGTCACCGGCCGCTGCGCCGTGCGCTTGACATGCCGATCGAAATCGCGATCCGCCACATCGTTGAGGCAACAGCCCGCGCTGCGCATCAGGATGGTGCCCAGCACGAACACGGCCAGCAGGTGCCAGCCCGGGAAACCATCCGCCGCCACCCACAGCGCACTTAAAGACGGCCACAGCAGCAGCAACCAGCCCGCCGGGCGGTCCCAGCGAATCAGGTCGAGATAAAGGGCGGGTTTGTTTCGCCGCATCAGAGACCGAGCTGGCGCAGGTCGAGCCGGCCGTCGCGTAGCGGCGGGCACCAGAAATAGGCGCCGTTCACCGGCTTGGAGAAGCGAAAGAGCGCATCGGTAATGCCGTCCTCATGGCCCGCCATGCGCCGCATCTGCGCCTCGAAGGCGTCGAACGAGCGGCCGAACGCGACAAACATCAAGCCGGCCTTGTTGCTCATGGCCCAGGGCATGGAACGGCGCAGCACAAAGGCTTCCGGCTCGAAACTTTCCTGCGCGGTGCGCTTCACATGGGCTGACTCGGGCGCATCTTCCAGTTCCTCGTTATCGCTGCGCCGCCGGCCCACCGCGTTGTCCTGTTCGTCCGGCCCCAAGGCTTCGAAGGCATCGAAATCGTGCAGCCATTGCTGGACTGCGACAAAGCTGGCACCATCCGACCCGGCTCCGGCACCCTGCACCAGAGCGGCGGCTTCAGCGGCAGCACCCTTGGGGTTTTCAGTGCCGTCCTCATAGCCGGTCAGGTCGCGGCCATGGCCGTTGGGCCCCTGGCCATGGCGGAAGGCATCGACCGCGCGGTTCAGGTGCAGCGCGGGCGCCACGGCCTGTTCCAGCCGGCGCGTCAGGTTCACCAGGTCACCCCGGTCGCTGCCGCGCAACCAGCACCACAGCGCGGTGGGCGTGGTGGGCACCGATACCCCATGCCCCGACAAGTCGGGCATCTCGCGCAGGCCCGGCACGGAGGCCCCCAGCGCCGCGACGGTGGCGGGGCCGAGAGCCGCCACCACAGATTCGCCGTCGGCCAGCGCGGCCAGGCGCACCAGCGCCGCGTGCAGCACCGCCGGCTGCGGCAGCGAGAAGAACAGGTAGCGGCCCTGGCTGGGGACCGGCTGCAGGATGCCGGCTTGAACGGTCTTCATCGGGCTCTTTCCTTCATCAACTCAGGACAGCCGCACCACGCCGGGCAACTCGCAGGCATAGACGGCATTGCGCAGCGCGGCGATCGCTTCGTAGCGGGTAAAGCTGCGCCGCCACACCAGCACCACCCGGCGTGTCGGCGGATCGCCGGCGAAGGGCAGGTACTTGATGAAGTTGTCTTCCTGGCGCTTGCCCTTGGCGGCCAGCGCCGATTTCGGGATGCTCAGCCGCGGCACCAGCGTCACACCCATGCCGGCGGCCACCATGTGCTTGATGGTCTCCAGCGACGAGCCTTCGAAGGTCTTGCGGATGCCTTCGGCATTGCTGGAAAAGCGCGCGAACTCCGGGCAGACCTCCAGCACATGGTCGCGAAAGCAGTGGCCGGTTCCCAGCAACAGCATGGTCTCCTGCTTGAGCTCTTCATTGCTGATGCTCTCGCGCTGGGACAGCGGATGTTTGGCCGGCACGGCCGCAAAAAACGGTTCGTCATACAAGGGCGCCACGGCCAGCCCGGCATCGGGGAAGGGCTCGGCCAGAATGGCACAGTCGATCTCCCCCGTGCGCAGCATTTCCAGCAGCTTGACGGTGAAGTTCTCCTGCAGCATCAACGGCATCTGCGGGGTGTGCGTGATCATCTCGCGCACCAGATCGGGCAGCAGGTAGGGGCCGATGGTGTAGATCACGCCCAGCCGGAGGGGGCCGGCCAGCGGGTCCTTGCCGCGCTTGGCGATTTCCTTGATGTTGGCGGCCTGCTCCAGCACCGCCTGGGCCTGGCGCACGATCTCCTCGCCCAGTGCGGTGACCGTCACCTCATTGGCACTGCGCTCGAACAGCTTGAGATCGAGTTCCTCCTCCAGCTTCTTGACCGCCACCGACAGCGTCGGCTGCGACACGAAACAAGCCTCGGCCGCCTTGCCAAAATGTTTTTCCCGGGCGACGGCGACGATGTATTTGAGTTCGGTCAGGGTCATGATGCGATCGTGATATTCAACTTTATACCTGGGCTGACGCCGTGCCCCGCTCAGGGCGCAGACACCCGCAGTTGAAGCAGGCGCCGGGCCTGCGTGGCGGCCTCGCTGCCATGCACCCCGGGCTGCGGGCTGCTGCCCGTGACGGCCAGCGTCACCCATTGCCCCAGGGGAGCACCCACCGTGGTCACCAGCTGGCTGCGCGATTGCGCCGGCAACTCGGTGCCGGTGCGCGCCGCCACAGTCGCCGACTGCACCTCGACCTCCACCGTCACGACCCGCTGCCCGCCGGGCCAGCGCGCTTGCACCGAAATTTTCTGGCCGGACTCCATCCAGACCAGCGCCTGGCTGACGCTGCCGCCACTGCTACGGGCCTCGACGCCCCCGGCGGACAAGAACGCGTTTTTGCTGGAGACCGACTGCACCCACTGCAGCGCTATCGATTGCCCCAGGCTGAAGCTGGCCTTGCCGCCATTGCGCACCTGGATCTGCTGCGCCGGCATCAAGGCCAACGCGGGCTGGGTGCCCACCGCGTAGCCCGCGCCGCTCTCCTCGACCTGGCGCAGTTCCACCGTCAGGTCGCGCTGCGGCAGTTGGGCCAGGGCGGGCAAGGCCGACCAGCAGCAAAGCCCGGCCACGGCAAGAAGGGGGACAAGCCTGTGCTTCATGATGTCGGCCATTGTTTCACGGATGGATTCGCCTGCCAAATCGGGGTTGTTCCCGCCATGCCACAATTTAGCGCCCTACTGGCCGGGCGGCCAGTGAGTTCCAAGTCAATCTCTTTAGGATTTCCCGTGAGCCTTCTGTTTTCCCCCTTCAAGTTGCCATCGCCCCGCGGCGGGCTGGACTTGGCCAACCGCATCGTCATCGCCCCCATGTGCCAGTACTCCGCCATCAACGGCGAAGCCGGCGACTGGCATCTGGCGCACTGGACCAACCTGCTCAACAGCGGCGCCGGCCTCATGACCATCGAAGCCACCGGCATCACGGCCGAAGGCCGCATCACCCCGGACTGCCTGGGCCTGTGGGACGACCGCACCGAACACGCCCTGGGCAGCCAATTGCAGCGGGCCCGCAAACTGGCACCACCGATGCCGGTGTGCATCCAGCTCTCGCACGCCGGCCGCAAGGCGTCCAGCGCCGCGCCCTGGCATGGCGGGCAATTGCTCCCGGCCGACCAGGGCGGCTGGCAGCCCGTGGGACCGTCGGCCCTGCCGCAACTGCCCACCGAAGCCCCGCCCACAGCGCTGACGCCGGAACAGATGGCGCAGATCCGGGACGCCTTTGTGGTCGCAGCACAGCGCGCACGGCGCATCGGCATCGATGCCATTGAACTGCACGCCGCCCACGGTTACCTGTTGCACCAGTTCCTCTCGCCGCTGGCCAACCAGCGCACAGACGAGTTTGGCGGCAGTCTGGAAAACCGGATGCGGTTCCCGCTGGAAGTGTTTGCCGCCGTGCGCAAGGCATTCGACGGCCCGGTCGGCATGCGCGTGTCGGCCACCGACTGGGTCGAAGGCGGCTGGGACCAGGCCCAGACCTCGGAATTCGCCCGCCGGCTCAAGACTCAGGGCTGCGACTTCATCCACGTCTCGACCGCCGGTGTTTCACCATTGCAGAAGATTGCGGTCGGCCCGGCCTTCCAGGTGCCGTTTGCCAGCGCGGTCCGCAAGGCCAGCGGCCTGCCCATCACGGCCGTGGGCCTGATCACCGAGCCGCAACAGGCCGAGGCCATTTTGCAGGCCGGGGACGCCGACCTGATCGCCATTGCCCGCGCCCTGCTCTACAAACCGCGCTGGCCCTGGGAAGCGGCCGCCGCGCTGGGCGGCCAGGTCACCGCCAGCGTGCAGTACTGGCGCTGCCTGCCGCGCGAGGCGCAGGCCATTTTTGGCAACGTGCGCATCGGGCAGCGCTGAGCTGCCCGATCCAGCAAGCCGACGCTGGCTTATTCCGGCAGCAGCCCGATTTCCTTGGCGGCGCTACTCCAGCTCGCATACTCGCGACCGAGGAAGGCGCCCGTCTGCTCGGGAGCGCCCAGGGGCGTGGCCATGGGGCCGATGATGGCCATGTGTTTCACCACATCGGCATCAGCGAGCAGGGTGTTGATTTCCTTGTTCATGCGCTGGATGACCGCAGCCGGCGTGCCGGTAGGTGCCACCAGGGCGAACCAGCCCACCATCTCGAAGCCAGGCAGCAGCTCGGCCAGCGCCGGCACCTGCTCCCAGCCGGCCACGCGCTGACCGGACGTCACGGCGAGATAGCGCAGGCGGCCCTGGCGCACCAGCTGGGCAGTGGAGGCCAGATCGGCCACCACGGCATCGGCGTGGCCGCCAATCACGTCCTGCACGGCCACGCCCACCGAGGCATAGCCCACCAGATTGGCCTGCATCTGGGTGCGGGCGTTGATCACGCGGGCGATGATGCCGCCAAAGGTACGCGGCCCTTCATTGGCCAGCGACACCGTGCCCGGCGCCGCCTTGGAGCGATTGATCAGGTCCTGCATGGAGCTGATGGGCGACTCGGCTTTGACCAGCACGGCAAACGGGCTCTTGGCGATGAAGGCCACGGGCACGAAGTCCTTCTCGGGGTCGTAGGGCATGGCCTTGAACAGGTACTTGTTCGTGACCAGGGCCGCCGTGGTGGCGAAATAGAAGGTGTAACCGTCAGCCGGTGAGCGCGCCACAGCCTGGGCCCCGATGATATTTTGGCCCCCCGGCTTGTTCTCGATGACGATGGCTTGGCCCAGCGACCTGGTGAGGCGCTCGCCCAGCAGGCGCGCCACGTTGTCCGGGCCGGAGCCCGGCGGCTGGGAAAGGATGAACTTGACCGGCTTGTCCGGCCAGCTCCCCTGGGCCCAGGCGGCGGGCGCGGCGGCGGCCAGCAGGCCGGCTTGTACAAAGTTTCTGCGTTTCATTGTTGTCTCCTTGGTTGAAATATCGTGGTTGAACATGGGTAACTCATAACGCGGCCAGCGCCCCGAGTTGTGCCGCCAGTTCCTGTGCGCTGGACGCCACACCATACACATAATGGTCGGGCCGCACCAGGGCCGCGGCACAGCCGTGCCGCTCGAACCAGCGCTGCAGCACACCCTCGGTTTCCGTCAGTTCGGCGGTTCCGAGCTGTGCCACGCGCAAGCCCGGCAGGGCCAGATCGCGCGCCAGTCGCTGCACATCGGCATCGGCGCGGCGGTCGAGCACCAGCCGCCAGCCGCTGCCCAGCACATCGTCCATGCGCTTCGGTTCGCCGTCGGGCAGCTTCAGCCAGGGCTGCGGGAAGATGGTGCCGCGCGCCGGATGCGCCTGCGCGGCCAGCAGGCCGTGCTGCAGCGCCGGTTGCACGTCCTGCCGCGGTGTCGGCTTGACGACGCCGCCGCATTCGGCCAGCAGCTTCGCATCCCGCTCGCGGGCGCGCACCGGATCACGCTCGCAGATGATCTTGCCGATGCCCTTGATGCGCGTGGTCAGCTCGGTGACATGGCCCTTGCGCTCGGGCCCGTAGGTGTCGAGCAGCCGCTCGGGCGCGCCCGCCTTGAGCACGGCACCGAGCTTCCAGCTCAGGTTGGCCACGTCGCGCAGGCCCTGGCACATGCCCTGCCCCAGGAAGGGCGGCTGCTGGTGGGCGGCGTCGCCGGCCACAAACACCCGGCCCTGGCGCCACTGGCCGGCCACCAGCGCATGGAAACGGTAGCTGGCCTGGCGCCAGAGCGTGGCGTCGTCAGGAGTGAGCCAGGGCGCGAGCAGCTTCCAGGTGCCTTCGGGCGTGGCCACTTCTTTCGGGTCCTCGCCGGGGTTGATGGAGATTTCCCAGCGACGATGCTTGCCGGGGCAGATCAGGTAGGTGCAGGGGCGCTCGGGGTTGCAGTACTGCACGCTGGTCTTCGGCAATTTGGCCAGGCCCCGCTCGTTGACGAGTACATCCACCACCAGCCACGGCTCGTCGAAGCCCAGGTCTTCCAGCGTAATGCCGACCTGGCTGCGCACCGTGCTGGAGGCGCCGTCGCAGGCGATCAGGTAGCGCGCCTGCACGGTGGTGGTCTTGCCGTCATCGCCGCTCAGGTCCAGGGTCACCAGCGCATCGTCCTGGCGCACCTGCGTGAGTGCCTGGCCCAGCGCCACGGTCACCGAGGGAAAGGACTGTGCATGCTCACGCAGAATGCGCTCGGCCGGCGGCTGGGTGAACACGATGGACGGCGTGTGACCCAGCGGGTACGGCGGCGCCACGGTGGACATGCGCTTGATGATCTGGCCATCCACGCCGTAGTAGACCGAATCCGTGAAGGGCTCGACAAAAGGCTTGATCTTTTTGGCCACGCCCATCTGCTGGAACAGCCGGATGATCTCGTGGTCCAGCGCGATGGCGCGCGGCTTGTCGTACACATCGTGCAGCTTGTCGCAGACGAAGGTGCGGAGGCCCTGCGCGCCCAACAGGCCCGCAGCCACCGCGCCCGAGGGGCCGAAACCGACGATGGCGACGTCGTAGATCGCCTGCTTGTGGTCCGCCATGCTCATGCCACCTCGTCTTCGATGGTGTTGCGCAGCACGCCGATGCGTTCGATGTCGATCTCGACCACGTCGCCATGCTTCATCCAGACCGGCGGCGTGCGGGCCTGGCCCACGCCGGCCGGGGTGCCCATGACGATCAGGTCGCCCGGCTCCAGCGTCATGCACTCGGTCAGCAGCTGGATGGTCTCGGCCACGCCCCAGATCATGTCGCGCGTGTTGGCGTTCTGCATCACCTGGCCGTTGAGCCGCGCCTGGATGCGCAGGTCGGTCGCGCCGGGCGGCAGTTCGTCGGCCGTCACCAGCACCGGGCCGAACGGACCGGTGCGGTCGAAGTTCTTGCCGATGGTCCATTGCGGCGTCTTCTTCTGGTAGTCGCGCACCGAGATGTCGTTGAAGCACGAGTAGCCGAACACCGCATCGAGCGCGTTGTCCAGGGTGGCGTGCTTGACGGTCTTGCCGATCACCACGGCCAGCTCGGCCTCGTAGTCCAGGCGGTCGGAGACTGTGGGCCGCAAGGCCTTGGCCTCGGCCGCCAGCAGCGAGGACGCGGCGCGCAGGAAGAACCAGGGATAGACCGGCTTCTCGCGCCCGCCCTCCTTGGCATGGTCGTAATAGTTCAGCCCCAGGCAGACGATCTTGCCGGGCTCGGGCAGGATCGGCGACAGCGACAGGCTGCTCAGGGCCAGGCGCGGCGCGGCCGACGCCTGCGCGGCGCGGGCGGCCGCCGCCAGATCGACGCCGGAACGCAGCGCGGTTCGCAGGTCGGCGCTGACCTGCGGCTGGGCCTGGTTCAGGTCGATGACTTGGTCGCCCACGACCAGGCCCAGTCGGTCCTGGCTGCCCTGGCGGAAGGTGGTGAATCGCATGGAATGGCTCCTCTTGTACTCAATGGATCAGGAAACAAAAACAATGGCGCGCTGCGCCTCTTTCAGGCGTGCGCTCGGCGGGGCGGAAATGCCCCACTGATCGACCCGGCCCGGGGGCCAGGTCCAGTCAGACGGCTGGCCGGCCTGGTAGCTGTCATCGACCTGCTCGACCTCGGCGGTGTATTCGATCACCACATCGAAGGGGCCGACAAAGTAATTGAAGGCGTTGTCGCCGGGGCCGTGCCGTCCCGGCCCCCACTCGATGCCAAAGCCGGCATCCCGCATGCGGCCGCCGCCGCGCATGACCGACTCCAGATCGGGCATCAGGAAGGCGATGTGGTTGAGCGCATCGTTGTCGGTGTCGCCCAGCGCGATGCTGTGGTGGTCGCTGTTGCAGCGCATGAAGGCCATGATGCGCGTGCGGTCCGCGAGCGAAAAGTCGAACACCTGCTCCATGAAGCGCTGCGTGGCCGCCACATCGTGGCTGTTGAGCACCGCATGCGCCAGGCGCACCGGGCGATCCTTCACCTCGCGCGCGTCGGCATGCTGCGCGTCGCCATGCACCAGCCGGAAGATGCGGCCATCGGCATCCGCCACCGTGACGGCCGTGCCGCCGCCCGGTTCATCCAGCGGGCCGACCGGTTGCACCACCCGGCCGCCGGCCTGCACCACGGCCTGCGCCACCTGCTGCAACGCTGCCGGGCTGCGCGCGCGCAGCGTGACGTTGCGGATGCGCGCCGGGCCCGGCGCTTCATGCAGGGCCAACACATGGTGGTCGGCACCCGTGGCGCGCAGGTAGAGCGCCTTGTCGGCGCGGGCCGCGACATCGAGGTGCCAGATGCTGGTGTAAAACTTTTCGGCCTGCGCCAGATCAGGCACCGTGAGGGCCACGCTGCGCAGGGCGCTCACGCGGGAAGAAGCATGCGTCATGGTGTGGTTCCTGGAGTGGAAGGATCGAGGCCCAGAAAGCGCCGGGCATTGGCCTGCAACAGTTGCTCGACCAGCGCGGCGTCAAAGCCCGCTTGCTCAATGCGCGCCACCGGCTGGTGCTCGTGGAAATTGAAGGGATAGTCGGTCCCGATCATCAACTGCGAGGCGCCGAAGGTCTGCACCAGATGGTGCAGCGTGGGGGTGTCAAACACCAGCGTGTCATAGAACAGCTCGCGCGCCTGCTCGCGCGGCGAGCGGGTCACGCAGTCGCGCAGTGCGGGGAAAACCGACACCGCCTGCTCCAGCCGCGGCAACAGCATGGCCAGCGTGCCGCCGCCGTGGCTGAAAGCCAGGCGCAATTGGGGCCGGCGCGTCATGAGGTTGCTGGTCAGCACCGAGGCCGCGGCCAGCCCGACATCGGTAGGATAGGCCAGCACCTGCTGCAAGGGCGCGGGCCCGACCAGCCGGTCCATGCCGGCCGGGCGCAAGGCATGGACAAACACAGCCATGTCCAGCGCCTCGCAGGCTTCGAAGAAGGGATCGAGCCGGGGGTCACCCACCACCACGCCGTTGATATTGCTGCCGATCTCCACCCCGGGAAAACCCAAGGTGTGCTTGAGGTAATGCAGCTCCCGGATCGCCAAATCCATGTCCTGCAGCGGCACGGCGCCCAAGCCGACCAGTTGCCCGCCCGACTCCGCCACCATGCCGGCGATCTGCTCGTTCAGAAACCGCACCAGTTGCGCGCCGTCGGCCGGCGCCAGCCAGTAGCCCAACAGCTCCGGCATCGGCGACACCGCCTGCAAAGCCAGCCCCATGTCCTCGAAGTCAGCCAGGCGGCGCGCCGTCGTCCAGCATTTGTCGGACACCGTGCGGTAGTTCTTGCCGTCGATCATCACGTGGCGATGGCAGGCATCGGCCGGCGCCATGGACGGCCAGCCCGCAGGCGCGGCGCCACCAAGGTACCTGGGAAATTCGCCCGGAATGACATGCGCATGCACGTCCACGCCGCAGCGGCAACTCATCTTGCCCATGACCCGGCGCTCAAGCCGCGCTCAGGCCAGCGGCCTCGATGCCGGCGATGCAGATGGCTTCGTCCTCGTCGCCGGTGCCGCCGCTGGCCCCCACCGCACCCAGCACCTGGCCGGCGGCATTCTTGATCAATACCGCGCCCGTTTGCGGCAGCAGCTTGCCCTGGGCCGTGGCCGCCAGCGACACGAAGAAGTTGGGGTTGTCCTTGGCGCGCTGGCCCAGCGTCCGGCTGGAGGCGCCCATGCCGACCGCGCCCCAGGCCTTGGCCTGGGCGATCTCGAAGCGGAACATGCTGGCGCCGTCTTCGCGCGCAAAGGCTTTCAAATGGCCGGCCTCGTCGAGCACGGCAATGCCCATGGGCTTGTAGCCCGCCGATCGGGCTTGGCCCAAGGCGGCGGCAATGATCTGGTTGGCCTGTTCAAGCGTGAGGGGCTGCACGGCACGGGTCTCCTGTCTGTTTTTCAAACTTGATCTGCATCAAACGTCAAAAGAAGCGAAGTCTAGACAGCGCCAGATCATTGATCTAGCCGATTTTCTGGATATATAGAATCCACGCCATGGATATTCGAACGGTCGATCTCAACCTGCTGGTGGTGTTTGACGCCATGGTCGAACACCGCAGCGTGACCCGGGCGGCTGAGGCTTTGCGCCTGAGCCAGCCCGCCATGAGCGCCGCGGTCGCCCGGCTGCGCGCCCTCTTCGACGACCCGCTGTTCGTGCGGGCCGGCGCCGAAATGCGCCCCACCCCGCGGGCCACGGAGCTGGGCGCACCGGTGCGCCAGGTCGTGCGGGCCATCAAGTCGGAAATCCTTCAGCGTTCGGCTTTCGACCCGGCCAGCAGCAGCCGGACCTTCACGCTGCTCATGCCCGATATCGCTGAAGTCAATTTCCTGCCCCGCGTTCTTTCGAATCTCGCCAGCGCGGCCCCAAAAACCAACCTGAAAACCCTGGCCATGCCGCGCCATGTCGCCGCCGAGAGCCTGGAATCAGGCGCTGCCGAACTGGCGCTGGGCTACTTCCCGGACCTGCACAAGGCCGGCTTCTTCCAGCAGCTTCTGATCCGCAATTCCCACGTCTGCCTGGTGCGCCGGGACCACCCGACCATAGGCAAGAAAATCACCCTGCCGCAGTTCCTGTCGGCCACCCATGCCGTGGTCAAGCCGGATGGGCGCGAGCATGTCTTCGAGCAGTTCCTGCAGAAAAAAGGGCTCAAGCGGCGGGTGCTGGTCGAGCTCTCGCACTTCATGAGCCTGCTGCCGATCGTGGAATCGTCCGATGTGATCGCCACGGTGCCCAGGGACCTGGCCGAATTTTGTGCCCGGCATGGCCAGGTGCGGTACGTGGACACCCCGATGAAGTCCCCGGTGATTGATGTGCACCTGTTCTGGCACCGCCGCTTTCAAAAAGACCCCGCCCACACCTGGTTGCGCGGCGCGATCCACCAGTTGTTCCGGGATCGGAGCTGAGCCGCCAGAGCGGCGCCGGCCCGCAAGCCCTCAGGGCCGCTGGCGCAACACCAAGGCGGGCAGGTCGAGCGCCTTGATGCGCAGGGCGGCCTTCTCGGCCTCGTCACGGCGGGTGAACGGACCCACGCGCACGCGAATCAGCGGCCCGGTCGCCGTCATGATGGGCTCGGCGCCCGTCTCCAGGCCGAGCTCCTCGACGCGGGCGCGCGTCTGCTGCGCGTTGCCGTCCTGGGCATAGGCCCCGACCTGCACCACCCACACATAGCGTACGCGCACGGCCGGGGCCGGACGGGGGGCTGCGGCGGGCGCTGGCGCGGCCGGCGCGACCTGCGCCGCGGATGGGGCAACAACAGCAGCCGGCTGGCCCGGGGCTGCGGCAACCGGCTTGTCTGTGCTGGCGGCAGCCACCTGCACCGGCCTGGGCAGCTCGGGCCGGACCGGCTCGGCCGACAAGACCACCTTCGCCGCCGGGTTTTCAGCGGCTGTCGGCGCCACGGCTTGCGTGCTGGCGGGTGCGGTCGCTTGCGGGACTGGTTCGTTTGCCGGCGCGGGGAGCTGTGTTGCCGGCGCGTTCGTTGCCAATGAAGCTGGCAGGTTCTCGGGCATGACCGCGCCGGCCGAGGCCATCACCGGCTGGGTCGCCATGGTCAGTGGCCCGCTGGCCAGTGACGGGGATGGCTTCGTCTGCGCCATGTGCGGCCCCTCCTGGTCCGGGTTCATGACAAACGTCACCACCCCTGCCAGCAAGGCCATCAGGGCCACATTGACCAATGCCAGACCGTACCAGCGCGTGTTGGTACTGGCCTGATCTGCCAGCACTTCGCAGGCGCCCTTGATTTCGGACGTGCTGCGCAGGGCGGCGGAAATCTTCTCGTTGCAATAGGTGTAGAACCAGGCATTGGCATACAAGCCGGGCCAGATGAAAGCCCCGGTCAGGAACACCAGAAACAGCAGCAGCCCGGTCGCGTCGGAGTAGCTGAAGACCAGCTTGCCGACACCAAAGATCAGCAGCGCCAGCCCCAGCAGCGCGGCGACATAGGCCAGCGCCCAGCCCCACATCCGGCGGTAGGCAAGCCAGTTCAGGGTGGCCCAATAGGCCGGCCAGTGCCAGGTGGCGCCGGTTTTGCCATGGGCATCGAACTTCATGAAATGGCGCAGGTAGTAATCCTGGCTGCGGGGGCCGATGGCCGCCCGGTACAACTCGGCCGTGACGCCGGTTGGGGGGATGTTCACTTTTTCGGAGGCCATCGAAGGTACCTGGAGGTATGGCCGGGCAAAGCAACCCAGTCCTTGGGGAGAATGGCGCGAGTTTAAAGCAAACAGGCCAAAATCCCATGCCCCGTGTGGAAGGGGCGCTACAAATTTTGCGTTTTACAGGCTCAGGCCTTCAGGTAGTCGATCTTGCCGCCGAGCCAGCGCGCCAGGTGCTTTTCGGCCAGTTCCGGGTGGCGGTCCAGCATCACGGGGGCGGCTTCGCGCGCCCAGGCCAGCAGTTGCGAATCGGTGGCGAGGTCGGCAAAGCGCAGCAGCGCCGCGCCCGACTGGCGGGCGCCGAGGAACTCGCCGGGGCCGCGGATGTCCAGGTCGCGCCGGGCGATCTCGAAGCCGTCGCTGGTTTGCGCCATCGCCTTCAGGCGCGAGCGCGCCGTCTCGCCCAGGCGCGGCGCGTCGCCGGTGGCGTACAGCAGCACGCAGGCCGAGGCCGCCGCGCCGCGCCCGACGCGCCCGCGCAACTGGTGCAACTGCGACAGGCCAAAGCGCTCGGCATGCTCGATCACCATCAGCGAGGCATTGGGCACATCGACGCCGACCTCGATCACCGTGGTGCTGACCAGCACCCCCATCTGGCCGCTGACGAATTGCGCCATCACCGCCTTCTTCTCGGCCGTCGGCATGCGCGAGTGCAGCAGGCCCACCAGCACGCCGGCGCCCCTGTCGACGGGCCGCCCCAAGACTGGGGCAGCCCCCTCGGGGGGCAGCGACCCGCGCAGCGGCGGAGCGTGGGGGTCATTCAATGCCGCACTCAACTCGGCATGCGTCTGCGTGGCGTTGGTCAGGTCCAGCGCCTCGCTCTCCTCGATCAGCGGGCAGACCCAGTACACCTGACGCCCCTGCGCCAACTGGCCGCGGATGCGGGCTATCACCTCGTCGCGCCGCTGCTCGGCCACCACCTTGGTGACGATCGGGCTGCGCCCGGGCGGCAGCTCGTCAATGGTGGAGACATCGAGATCGGCGTAGTAGCTCATGGCCAGCGTGCGCGGGATCGGCGTGGCCGTCATCATGAGTAGGTGAGGTTCGCGCTGCGCGCCAACCTCACCCCTCGTTTTATTGACGCTCGCCCCCTCCCCATCCCTCCCCCCGCCGGGGGAGGGGTCCTCAGGCCCCTGCGACTTCGAACGCAGCGCCAGACGTTGCGCGACGCCGAAGCGGTGCTGCTCGTCGATGATGGCCAGCGCCAGGTTCCTGAACTGCACCTGTTCCTGGATCACCGCGTGCGTGCCCACCACCAGGCCGGCCTCGCCGCTCTCGATCAGGGCCAGCATCTCCGTGCGCTCCTTTTTCTTCTGGCTGCCGGTGAGCCAGGCCACGCGCACACCCAAAGGCTCGAGCCAGCCCACCAGCTTGCGGAAATGCTGGTCGGCCAGGATCTCGGTCGGCGCCATCAGCGCGCATTGCCAGCCGGCATCGATGCAGAGCGTGGCGGCCAGCGCCGCCACCACCGTCTTGCCCGAGCCCACGTCGCCCTGCAGCAGGCGGTGCATGGGTTTGGGCTGGGCCAGGTCGTGCGCGATCTCCGCGCTGACCCGGTGCTGCGCCGGGGTGAGCTGAAAGGGCAGCGCCGCCAGCAAGCGCTCATGCAGGGGCAGCGCGCCGCCTTTGCGGGCTGCCACCGTCAGCATCGGCGCCCGCAGATGGGCGCGCTCGCGGCGCGACTGCAGTTGCGAGAGCTGCTGGGCCAGCAGTTCCTCGGCCTTGAGGCGCTGCCAGGCCGGGTGGCTGTGGTCCTCCAGCTGCGCCAGCGACACATCCGGTGTCGGGTGATGCAAGAACGACAGCGCCTTGCGCAAGTCCCACAGGGGCTGGCTGCCGATTTTGCCGGCGACGTCAGCGGGCAGCGTGTCCGACAGGTCGGCCCGGGCCAGCCCGCCCAGTACCGCCTTACGCAGATAGGCCTGGGGCAGCCCGGCCACCGTGGGGTACACCGGCGTCAGCGCGGTCGGCAGCTCGCCGCTGGCGGAGCGGCAGTGCGGGTGCATCATGGTCCAGCCCATGAAGCCGCCCCGGATCTCGCCGCGCGCGCGGATGCGCGTGCCCACCGCCAGCGCTTTTTGCTGCGAGGGGTAGAAATTGAAGAAGCGCAGCACGCAGGTGTCGCTGCCGTCGTCCACCGTCACCAGCAACTGGCGGCGCGGGCGGAAGCCCACCTCGCTGGCGGTCACCACGGCCTCGATCTGCACCGTGTCGCCCTCGCGGGCATCGGCCAGCCGGATGATGCGGGTCTCATCCTCGTAGCGCAGCGGCAGGTGCAGGGCCAGGTCGATGTCGCGCCTGAGGCCCAGTTTCTCCAGCGCCTTCTGCGGCGCGCTCTTGGCCGGGCTGCCCGCGCTGGCCTTGGCATCGCCTGGCCCTGCCGCTTTGGCGGCTCTTTTCACGGCGGGTTTTGGCGGCTTGGCGGGCATGGGACAATTCTGCCCTGTCTTTTCCTTTTAAAACCACTTGGAACGGGTTTCACCGCCTGGCGGCGAAACCCGCAGGGTATTCACAGCATTGCTTCGCGAGCGCGATGCATAGCGGCCCTCAATATCATGTCCACTGCATCCCCCGACGCCACCCGCGTCTTCACCCTCAGCGATTTCGATTTCGAGCTGCCGCCCGAATTGATCGCCCAGCACCCGGCCGCTGAGCGCAGCAGTTCACGCCTGCTCGATGGCACCACGTCCGAACCGGTGGACCGCATCTTCCGCGACCTGCCCGGTTTGCTCCGGAAGGGCGACCTGCTGGTCTTCAACGACACCAAGGTGGTCAAGGCGCGCCTGTTTGGTCACAAGCCGCCTCCCCCCCATGCCGCCAAGGCGGCTTCCCCCCAGGGGGGGGCAGGCAACTTGGGGCGGCCCGGCGTTGCCTTACCCACCGGCGGCAAAGTTGAGTTGCTGATCGAGCGCGTGCTGGGCGGCAACCAGGTGGCGGCCCACATGCGCGTGAGCAAGAAACCCGAAGTCGGCACCACGCTGGCCCTGGTCGGCGCGCCCGGCACCCGCGAGCACTTGAGCGCCACGCTGCTGGGCCGCTGGCCGGACGCCGACGGCCCGCTGTTCCGCTTTGTGCTGTCCAACGACGCGGGCGACGACCCCCACACCCTGATGGAGCGCCACGGCCATGTGCCGCTGCCGCCCTACATCACGCACACCGATACGGCCGAGGACGAGCGCCGCTACCAGACCGTCTTTGCCAAAAACCCGGGCGCGGCGGCGGCCCCCACGGCGGCGCTGCATTTCGACGAAGCGTTGCTGGCCGCACTCGAAGCCCGCGGCGTGCAGCGCGCCAGTGTCACCCTGCATGTAGGTGCCGGCACCTTCCAGCCGGTGAAGACCGAAAACCTGGCCGAGCACCAGATGCACAGCGAGTGGTACGAGGTGCCGCTGGCGACCCAGCAGGCGATTGCGGCGACCAAGGCGCGCGGCGGCCGCATCGTGGCGGTGGGCACCACCAGCGTGCGCACGCTGGAGTCGTGGGCCCGGTCCTGTACAGGACCCGACTGGTCCGGCGGTCAGGCCAGCGGCGACACCCGGATCTTCATCACCCCGGGCTTTGCCTTCCAGGTGGTGGACCTGCTGATCACCAATTTCCATTTGCCCAAGTCCACGCTCATGATGCTGGTCAGCGCCTTTGCCGGCTACGAGCACATCCGGGCGCTGTACCGCCATGCCATTGAGCACCAATACCGCTTCTTCAGCTATGGCGATGCCATGCTGCTGCAGAGAAAGCCCTGAACCATGCTGCAATTCGACATTCTCAAAACAGACCAGGCACAAGGTGCCTACCCCGGCTCCTTCGCCCGGCGCGGCCGCCTGACCCTGAACCACGGCGTGGTGGAAACGCCGGTCTTCATGCCGGTGGGCACCTACGGCACGGTCAAGGGCGTGATGCCCAGGAGCCTGGAAGACATGGGCGCGCAGATCATCCTGGGCAACACCTTCCACCTGTGGATGCGCCCGGGCCTGGACGTGATGAAGGCGTTCGGCGGCCTGCACAAGTTCGAGAACTGGAACCAGCCCATCCTCACCGACTCCGGCGGCTTCCAGGTCTGGAGCCTGGGCGAGATGCGCAAGATCTCCGAGGAAGGCGTCAAGTTCTCCTCGCCGGTCAACGGCGACAAGCTGTTCCTCACGCCCGAGGGCTCGATGCAGATCCAGACCCTGCTCAACTCCGACATCGTGATGCAGTTCGACGAGTGCACGCCCTATGTCTCGCTGGAGCCCAAGACCAAGGGGCAGCTCACCACCGAACACGAAGCCCGCTTCTCGATGGAACTCAGCCTGCGCTGGGCCCAGCGCTGCAGGGATGAATTCGAGCGGCTGGAGAACCCCAACGCCCTGTTCGGCATCGTGCAGGGCGGCATGTTCGAGAACCTGCGCGACGAATCGCTGGCCGGCCTGGAGGAGCTCGACTTCCCCGGCATCGCGGTCGGCGGCGTGAGCGTGGGCGAGCCCAAGGAAGACATGCTGCGCCTGATCCGCCACATCGGCCCGCGCCTGCCCGCGCACAAGCCGCACTACCTGATGGGTGTGGGCACGCCGGAGGACCTGATCGCCGGGGTGCAGAACGGCATCGACATGTTCGACTGCGTCATGCCCACCCGCAACGCGCGCAACGGCCACCTGTTCACCCGCTTTGGCGACCTGAAGATCCGCAACGCGCGCCACAAGACCGACGAGCGCCCGCTGGATGAGACCTGCACCTGCTATGCCTGTGCCGGCAACTCCGGGCTTGCTTATGCGCAGGGCGGACGCGACGGCTTCTCCCGCGCCTACCTGCACCACCTGGACCGCTGCGGCGAAATGCTCGGCCCCATGCTGACCACCATCCACAACCTGCACTACTACCTGAACCTGATGCGCGAGATGCGCGAAGCGCTGGAGGCCGGCCGTTTTGGCGCCTTCGTCCAGCAGTTCCACGCCGACCGCTCACGCGGGATCTAGCGACCGGCCCAGGAAAGAGGGAACCCGGCAGCGCCCCGTTCTGGCCAACGGGTCACTTCAAGTGCGAGCGCAACACCCAGGCAAAGGTTGCCAGCAGCAGGACGGCCAGGATGACGCCATACAGGACCCAGGGCTTCTTCTTCTCCGCGTAGGGGTCGGTCAGCGCCCGCTCGGCGTTGGCCGGCAGTTGGGCCAGTTGGGTCAGCGAAGTGCCAAACGGAATGTTGATCCGGGCGCGCGCGTTGATGGCCCAGCCATTGGCATCCAGGATCGGCCCGAGATTGCGGCTCCTCAGCTTGAACCAGGCCAGCAGGACCGCCGGGCCGGAGACGATCAGCAACAGGCCGGCCAGCGCGAAGGGCAACTGCCACCAGGCGAGGGAAAACAGCCCCGCCAGGACCGTGGCCAAGGCCCCGCCGATGGCGCCCACGGCCAGGCCGATGGCCGCGAAAATACCGGCGAACTTGCCGACATCGAACGGCGGTGCCGCCGCCGGCTTGGCCGGCGCGGCGGCTTTTTTGGAGGCATCGACCACGGCCGCGCCCAGTTTTTCATCGGACTCCTTGGCCTTGTTGGCCGCCATCTTTTGCGCCTGCTCGGCGACAAAGCGGGCCAGCCGCTTGTAGGGCGACCAGAAGGCCTGGCGCAGGCTGATCGGATGATCGACGATCTTGCTGATGGTGGCATCCCAGTCGCGCCCCTGGCGGTCGTAGAACACGCCGTTGCGGCCGGCCATCAACTGGTCGGCATCGCCGGCGGTGAAGGCGGCCGCAATGCTCATCTTCTCGGTGCCCCGCACGCAATCGCAATACACCAGGCAGATGCGCGCCAGCGAGGCCAGCGCCGCGTGCTTGGCGGGGTCATTGACGGCCACGCAGAGTTCGCAGGAACGTCCGTCCAGATAAAGCGTCCCGACCTGGAAGGTCGCCTTGCCCTGGCGGGTGTAGAAGTCGCGAAAGGCGACGAAATTATTGGCCAGCGCCATCAGGTCGCGCACATAGTGGGCCAGCTTTTCGAGTTGCCGCACCCCCTCGCCTTCGGCCGCCGGGTCCGGCTTGCTCGCCAGCCAGTCGGCATAGGGAAGCAGTTTGGCCTGGAGCGCCCGCCAGTCGGCCTCGCTCAGCCCCTCGCGCTGGCCCAGCAGCGGCGTCACCGCCAGTTCGCGCAGGGCGCCGATGCGCTCGGCCCAAGCCGGGTTGAGGCCGGCCGTCAGGGGCAGCTTGGCGTCGGCCTGCACCCGGGCCAGCGGCAGCGCGGCGATGCTGGCGGCATCGGCCTTGAGCGGGCCTGCGCCCAGGGCGGCCAGGGTTTCGTCGGCGGCATTGAGCGCACTGCCGGCGCGCGGGTCGAAGGCGGCCAGCCGGCAGCGCACAAACCAGTCCTCGATCTTTTCCGTCACGGCCATCAGGGCGGCATGCGCGGCCTCGGTGGCGTCGCCCAGCGGCCGGGCCTTCTGGCCGGCGGCCCCCCACCGGGTGAGCGCACGTTCGGCGAAACGCACTTGCGCCGCGCTGGCCGCCTGCACCGTCACCATGCCATCGTCCGCACCGATGTCGGCCAGCAACTCGCGGGCGGCGGCGGCAATCTGCGCGCCCTCGGCGTCATCGTCACGAATGGCCGCCAGCGGCACCCCGGGCAGTTTCTGCGCCAGCACCTCGGCGTCCTTCAGGCGCTCGCCGGCCCATTGCACGGCGGCAATCAATTCGGGGGCACGCACCTGCGCATCGCCATCGCCGTCCACGAAGGCCAGCGTCCGGCTGTCGAATTCGATGCCCTTGACCGGGCAGGAAAGCGCCACCCAGAGCTTCTGGTCGAGCGTGGCCAGGGCCAGGAGTTCAGCGGCGGTATCGAGCCGGACCTGGTCGAAACCGCCGGCGCGGAAGAAGCGCCAGTGTGGCAGGGCAGGGGTCATGATGACTTTGCTCCTTGATGGATGCGGCCATTATTACCCGCAAACCACGGTGGGTCCAGGCTGCGGCTGCGGAGCCGGGCTCAGCGCTTCAATCGCGGCGCCGTAGCAGCAGCACGCAGGCAAGCAGCAGGGACAAATTGCTGACGGCGGGCAGGACGTTCGCCACCAGGAAGCCCAGGGGTTGGTAGCTGAACGTCACATTCATCGGGGAATCTGTCGCCCAATCACGCGTGAACCAGGAATCGGGCGCGAAAAGAACACGTACCAACAAGGCGGCAGCGCCCGCCAGCACCAGGCAGGCGCCCGCGCCGCGATGGCCGCGGAACAAGCCGACCAGGCCCAGCACCAGCCAGGCGGCAGGGAACAGCCATATGGAGATATAGGCCCACAGTGAAGCGATGTCGTTCATTTCTTTTCCCCGTCAAATCGGTTTTCTTCAGTAATCGAAAATGTGCTCGACCTGCAGGCCCGCGGTCTGCCACAGCCGCAACTGCATGGCCAGGCGGTTCACCGGCACCATCAGCGTCACGCGCTGCCGGTCGGGCCGCGTGAGAATGGGCTGGGCGAACACCACCGGCAAATCGAGCGGCGCGGTCCAATCGGGCTTGGTCAACAAGCTCACCAGAATGAAGTTGCGGTTGCCGGCGATCTCCTCGAAGTTCAGGCCCTTGGCGGCCAGTGCCTGGGCATAGACCGTGAAGGCCTCGTAGCGCGGCACGGTGACCAGGGCCCCGCCATCGGGCAGGGCCTGCAGCAGCTTGAGCTGTGGCAACCGGGCATCCGGGGCCGGTACGGTCCGTGTCACCACGGCGGTGACCAGCAGGGGCTCCTCGTACACACGCTTGGTGCCGAGCTTGATGAGCTTGCCGTACAGCATCTTGATGCCGTATTCGGTGCTCAGGGCAAACTTGCGCTCCCACTTGCGCAGCGGGTCCTCGCCCCAGTAGCCGGTCTCGCGCCACAGGTCGCGCAGCTTGCCGGCAAAGTCGTATTCATACCAGGGCCGCACGCGGATGAAGGCGACATAGTCCTTCGCCACCCTGGCGGCGTAACGGTCTTCTGCCGTGGGCTTGGCGGACAGCACCTCGGTCAGGCGCCCGATCAGCCGCTCGTAACCCGAGCGCAGGGCGTACTCCACCGTGGTGCTGACACCGATGACCATGATCATCAGGTGGTAGCCGGGGTTGAGGTCCAGCTCGCGCTGGCGGCTCTCCTCGGTCACGGCCAGGTAGCTTTCCCAGAACTGGCCGATGTGCCCGTAGAAGGGGAAGCGGCTGGGCGGCTGGCTGGCGATGAATTCCGCATATTCCTGCGGACTGAACACCAGGAACCACTCGGGGTAGGTCAGCAGCGTCTGCTCCGCCCCGCGCACATGCTCGGCACCGGCCACGGGTTTGACGAACTGGGCCAGCGCCGACACGCCTGCGGCCAAGGCCACGACCAGCAGGAGTGCGGCGGCGCAGCGGTGCAGCCCCCGCTTCATGCGCCACCTCCGGTGCCGGCCTTGGTGAAAGCCATCAGCACGTTGTTTGAGGGATCGTGCGCCTGCAACTGGCGCTGCCCGCTGTCGCTCAAGCCCCGTTCCCGCAGGTAGGCGACCCAGTCGGCCACCGGGCGGAAGTGGCGCAGTTCGGCCTGGTTGGTTTCCCACGGTTCCTTCAGGCCGGCATTGAACACGGTATGCACCAGCGAGACGAAGGTCCGCATCTGCGGCGTGCTGACGTCGTGGTCGCGCAGGATGAACAGGCCGCCGGGACGCAGCACGCGCACGATGGAGCGCACGAAGGCGTCGAGCCGCTCCAGCGGGCAGTGGTGCAGGCCGATGTAGCAGCTCACCACGTCCACGCTGGCGTCTTCAATGCTGGCCGGCAGCGGCTCGTAGTTGTTGAGCGGCACGAACTGGCCGATCTGGCGCAGGCCGCCGCGCTCGGCCATGTCCACCGGCGAGCTGCCCGGCGCCGTCTCGTTGACCAGGGTGATGGGCCCGTCCACCTGCACATGTTTGCGCAACTCGCTGATGTAGCGTCCGGTGGAGCCGATCTCGACATAAGCGCCGATCTGGCGCAACGGGCCCAGCAGTTCAAGGGTCTGGCGCGCCATTTCCTTCTTCTGCTTGAAGAGGGACGGCAGGGCCAGGCGCAGATCGGCCAGAAAGGGCTTGATGCGCTTCAAACCGCGCTGCAGGCGGCGATAGACCTCTTCATCGCTTTCGAGCTCCAGCGCCAGTTGCTTGATCAGGGTGTGGAAGCGGTCTTCCGGGTAGAGGCGGTAGATGTTCTGCAGGAACAGGTAGAAGCGGTCGTGCCAGACGGTGTCGGCAAACACGGCACGGAACTCGCCGGCCGCCTGGCTGAGGTCCGGCTGCGGCTCGGCATAGTACTTGTCCCACAACACATTGCGAAAGCGGAAATCAGGGTCCAGCTTGCGCTTGAGCGCAAACAGCTCCCGCGCGCGCGGGTAGGCCGCGTGGAACTGGGCCGGCGTGGCATGCGCCTGGTAAGGCAGGTAGTAGCTGCCGCCCACCTGGATGACGGCGTCGATCAGCTCGCGCGTCCAGACGCCGACCCGGTTGATGGCGTTGTCGCGGGTGCGCTGCTTGTAGTACAGCACGAAGGCAAAGGTCTCGCCGCGCGCCCAGGCCATCAGCGAGCCCGGGTCGGCCTGCGCATGGCGCACCGAGATGTTGAGCACGTTGACGCGGTGGCGCTGCAGGATCTCGGCCATCTGCGGCACGAACGCGTCGAACTGCTCGACCGGAACAAAATATTCCTGCAGCACATAGGTGCTGAAGCGGCGCGAGACCGGCTCCAGTTCGGCCGCGTCGTAGCTGGCCTCGTAGTTGCGCCAGTGCACCTTGCGCCGCAGGTACAGCAGCGGATCGATGAGGCGCTCGCGCCGCCACTTGCCGAACGGGGTTTCGGTGATGGCCCAGAGAAAATAGCGCTCCAGTTTGTAGCTCATCCCGCCCCGGTGCAGCCGGCGCAGCTCGGTCACCGGCGCGTCGGTGCGCATCCAGGTCACGGAGCGGGCGCGCCGGTAATCGGGCGGGTACAGATCGGCATTGTGAAAAATCGCATCCGGCGAGGGCCGCACCTTGTCCTTGAAATGCGCCATGTACTTGCCGGCCGGCAGCTTTTTGGCCAGCCGCCTGACCTTCACGTTCTCGGCCAGCGCCAGCTCCACCTCGACCATCACGCCCAGGCCGCCGTAGCCGCCGATGGCACCGTAGAAGAGTTCGGCGTTGTGGGTCGGCGAGGCGTCTTCCAGCCGGCCATCGGCCATGACCATGCGGACATTGCGCACCGACAGGATGACCGGGCCCAGCCCCATGTAGCGGCCATGCACGTTGACGCTGAGCGAGCCGCCCACGGTGAAGTTGGCATAGGTCTGCATGATCTTGACCGACAGCCCGTGCGGATCGATGAACTGCTGGATGTCGCACCAGCGGATACCGGCCTGCACGCGGATGGTTTTCTGCACCGGCGAGAAGGAGATGATCTGGTTCAGGCTGCGCAGGTCCATGTGCAGGCTGCCCGGGCTGGCGGTCTGCCCGCCCATGCTGAAGTGGCCGCCGCCGATGGACACCGGGCCCTCCGCCCGGTGCAGCGCCGTGACCACGTTCTCCACATCGCTGGGCCGGCTGATGGCCCAGACCGGTACCGGGTTCAGTCCGGTCACATCGTTGATCAGCAGGAATGGTTTTTGCATTGTTTGTGCGCTCTGTTGCAGTTAGCGGACCGTCAGAAAATCGCCCTTCACATACATCGGGTCCTCGCCCCAGCGGTTGGCCTGTTCCAGACCCCGCCGCATGGCCAGTTGCCACGCCAGCCAGCCCGCGCCGAACACCGGCACCACCACCGCCAACAGCCACCAGCCGGCGTAGTTGCGGTCATGCAGGCGGCGCACGCACAGCGTGAACAACAGCCACAGCATGGGCCCATTGATCAGCCAGAGCACGGTGCCCTGCGGCGGCAGCGCCGACACTTCCCAAATGCCATAGAACAAGGCCCACAGCAGCAGCGATTGCAGCCAGAACTGTCCGCGCGACAGGCGCCCCTGCAACAGCAGAATTTGCTTCAACACTTTCATTCTTCGTCCCCTTCAAGCAATCGAGTTACTTGTTGGCTCACATTCTGCATCAGCCCAGGGCGAAAGCCAGCGCCAGATGCGCAGCCGGGCCTGGAGAGGTCAGGCTTTGGAATCCTGGTGTAACAGGGCTTGCAGGGGTGGCTCTTGATGTGCTTGAACATGCAGGCATGTTTGACCCGCGGCAGCAAGAACCAGGGCGAATTTCAGTGCAGGTCTTGTCTTTATGAATCTGAAGTATCAAGATTGGATACTTTCCCCCGAGATGCTTCAGAGTCATCCCGCTGCGCAGGACCACATGACGCCTATCCACGAGCTGCTGGCGCGCATCCGCTGGGATCCTGAATTCGGGGCCGGGCAGTTCGTGATCGGCTACTTCGACCGCGTCATCCGGGCCGAGGTCACAGTGCCGCTAGAGCAGATCCGGTTCGAGCCGGGCGAGGGTTTTGCCTTCGAGGCCACGGCCGAGGACGGCAGCACCCACACCGTCCCCTATCACCGCGTTCGAGACGTGTGGCGCAACGGTGAACTCATCTGGCACCGTGACGCACCGCCCGCCTGAACATCGGACGCCTTGCTTCACTCACCCCAAGCCGGCAGGAAACTACACGCCCGCCGGAAGCTTGGACCGCATCATCTTCCTGCGGTCCAGCTTGCGCCCGTCGGCGATGAAGGTGCCGTCGCCCACGGCGTGCAGCATGCGCTTCTCCTTGCGCGCAGCGTCAAACCAGGCCGCAACGCCTTCGAGGATGACGATGCTGTGCTTGCGGTTGAAGTCGATCACCTTGCACTCGATGTTCGCCAGGCATTGCTTGATCAGCGGCGCCTTCACGTGCTTGCCCGGCACTGGCGTCAGAGCGAATTTCTCGAACTTGTCCGTGTCGGTGCCGGAACAGGTGCCGATGCCCACCACCTTGTCCAGCAGGTCCACCGTGGGAATGGCAATGACGCACTGCTTGGTCTTGCGCAGCGCGGCGAAGGAATGGTTCCACGGCCCGGTGGTGATGGCAAACACCGGCGTGAAATCCACCACCATGGTCCACGAGATCGTCATGACGTTGTTCTTTTTCCCGTCATGCGTCGTGACAAGAACCACCGGGCCGGGTTCCAGCAGCGTGAAGGCTTTGCTGAGTTGAAGTGTTTTCATTTCCGCACCTGATTGAAACCGCCAGCACGGAAGAAACGCCCCTGTTGCAGGGCAGTCGTCATGATGGCTGTGGGTCATTGGCGTATCGGCCATTCTTGCCGGTTTGGCCTGCAGGCGCAATGTCAGAAGTAACCAAGCGATGACATTGCGCAAGTTCTGTCATTCGAGTTGTTTCATTTTGACTCGGGCGCT
>Ga0210129_1000017_pt1 | contig 47164 bp, 40 predicted proteins | sample WestPond_Cattail_2_FD_185582 | JGI IMG/M metagenome (GOLD analysis project Ga0210129, IMG submission 185582) | Wetland microbial communities from the San Francisco Bay, California, USA, that impact long-term carbon sequestration -... | ecosystem: Environmental > Aquatic > Marine > Wetlands ... | reverse complement strand
CCCCCGCCAGCCTCGTGGCGCATACCCTGCATCAGGCCTGGCAACTCACCGACCCGCCCTTGCGGCAGCGGGCTGACACGCTGGCAAGCGCTCACCCCGCTTCTCCATTACTGGATCGCCTCACGCTCTGTCCCGCCCCGCATCTTGAAGCCGAAGCGCGCGCCATCGCCACCTGGGTAGCCGGACAATTGCACACCGGGAGGCGCGATATCGCACTGATCGCGCTCGATCGCGAAACCGCGCGCCGGGTGCGCGCGCTGCTGGAGCGCCTGGACGTGCTGGTGGCCGACGAAACCGGCTGGACGCTGTCGACCACCGCCGCCGCCGCGGTGATCGACCGCTGGCTGGAATGCGTGGCAAGTGATTTTCCGCACATCGAACTGCTCGACCTGCTTAGATCGCCGTTTCTGCTCGGCGACCTCGCGGCACGGCAGGATCAGGTATTAGCGCTTGAGCTCGCGTTGCGGCGACAGGGCGTGGCGCAGGGCATGGCCGACATTCAGCGGTTGGCACGCGTCCAGTTCGGCGCGTTGCCGCCCTGGCTGGCCGCCCTGTTTGGCGCCAGACACAGCTTTGTGCAAAGCCGTGCGCCGCTGGCGGTCTGGCTAACGCGCTTGATCGACAGCCTCGCGCAACTCGACGCCACCCTCAAAACGGACGCCGCCGGTCGCGCCGTGCTCGATACGCTCGACACCTTGCGCCGCGACCTGGCGGACGACAGCGAAAAATACAGCTTCGGCGAATGGCGGCGCTGGCTCAATCTGGCGCTGGAGTCGGCCAGCTTCATCGATACCAGCGTCGCCAGCCCCGTCGTGCTGACCTCGCTGCCCGCCGCACGCGGGCGCGTGTTCGAGGCCGTCGCCGTCATCGGCGCCGACGCCCGCCACCTGCCCGCTCAACCCGCGCCCGGTCTGTTCAGCCAGTCGACCCGCGCCCAGCTCGGCCTGTCCACCGCGTCGATCGAAGTCGCAGCAGCCGCCACCGAGCTGATCCAGCTGCTGGTCCAGGGGCCGGCGCTCATCAGCTGGCAGGCCTGGAACAACGACGAGCCCAATCCCGCCTCGCCGCTGGTGCTGCGTTTGCAGGCGCTGCATCAGGCCGCATGGGGCGAGCCCCTGCCGGAGCAAACCGGCGGCCTGCCGCCGGCCCAGCCCAGCCCGCTGCCCGGCGCCAGCGAACAACCCGCTCCGGCGGTGGCGGCCGCGCACTTGCCGCGCCGCTACTCGCCCACCGCCTACCAGACCCTGCTCGATTGCCCGTACCGGTTTTTCGTCAAAAGCGTGCTCCGCATCGAGGCGCTGGACGAGGCCGACGAAGCCCTCGACAAGAGCGATTACGGCAACGCCCTGCACCGCATTCTCAAAAACTTTCACGACAGCGTCCCGCCGCCCGAACGCGATCCGGCACGGGTCCGCCTTGCCGAAATTTCCGCCGCCGAGTTTTCGAAGCTGCCCGCCTGGACCGCCGCCGCCTGGCGCAGCAAGTGGGAAAAAATCCAGCCTGCCTACATCGACGCCTGGCTCGACTGGGTGGCACAGGGCTGGCACTACGCATCCGGTGAAACCGATTTTCCGGTGACGCACAGCGTCCCCGGTCTCGGTGAAATCATCCTGCACGGTCGCGTCGATCGCGTCGATGAGCGGGGCGAGGCCCGCACCGTCATCGACTACAAAACCGGCGCTGCCAGCGGTCTCAGGAAAAAACTCAAGGATCCCGCGGAGGCCGTCCAGCTGCCTTTCTACGCCTGGCTCGCCGACGCCGCGGCCGCCTACCTGCCGATCAACGAAACCCCCGTCGCGCCACTCCAGCTGGACGGCGAAACCGACGTCGACGCCATCAGCCGCCGCCTACCGGAGCTGCTCGAAGCCATCGCCGCGGGTGCGACCCTCCGCGCATCGGGCATCGACGCCGTTTGCCAGTATTGCGAAGCGCGCGGGCTGTGCCGGAAGGGGATGTGGGGTGAATCGGATGAAGTCACTAGGGATTAGCTGCGACTCTGCGTAGTAGAGGGCAAAACCACCAAACGACTGGTCTGAAAAGCTGATTACCCCTTGAAGATATTCTGACGGTGATAATCCAGAAATTGGCGATGGGGTCTCAATTCAAATCGCTCAGGCAGCAATAATTTCATATCCACGTTAAAGAGCCGCACTGCCGTATCGGGAAGCCGGTCTTTCGCGAGCAGCAAACTGAAATCATCATCAATCGAAATCAAGCCACGATCAAACATCCAATGAACAGTACCGGATAGTGCGATTCCATTTCTAACACTGTCCGGCCCTCGATGTTCGACAGGGCGGATATGAGCGGCTTGCACCTCCGATCGCCCACCCCCATTGATAATCTTAAGTCCGGTGAAGGCGCAGGTATCGTGGTAAGCACTCTTCACAGCGGCAGAAAACGCCTTATCACGAAAAGGCCGCGATACAAGTTGCTCAACAATCCGCCGATCCTGCACCATCGGCACGTGATCATGTGGCTCGGACGGTTCCTCTGCTAACCATACGGTAGGAGACATCGGTGCTTCCGGAATATCGGGCGCCGGGCGAGCACGTTCTACAAGCCCAATCACATGACCAAATCCGGCCTGCCAAATAAGGTCGTATTCATCATCGGACAGCATGCGAACAGCTCTGCCGAACGCGCCTTTGTTGGTTGAGCCGTCCACTTTTTCGAGACTAGTTTCGTAGTAATGCACTCCCTCTTTAAATGGGACAGGGCGGACGAAAGGGAGGTAATTTGAAATTTCTGCGTAGAAGTGATTCGCAAGAACTGGGTCAGGATAAATCGATTCGACACGCGCCGTTGCAAAATAAACTTGCCGCCCCCCACTGCTTGAAAGCTCACCCGTAGAACGGCGCGGCTCATAATAGACAATCCAATCGCCAACCGTTCGACTAACCTGATTGAGATACGCTTTGGGGAAGTGATATCTATTTTCCGGCAGGTCATCGTAGACCGGCGAAACCTTGGTTGTCAGCACAGCTTTCGTCATGGTGTTGTGAGCTTGGTCGATTATTTTTAGATGAAGAAGTGCTGGTCCGCGTTTAACGAGTATCGCCTTCTCCCCCGAAAACCCCGGTTAGGTGGTATTTAAAATATTGCTTTCGGGCCGCACATGACTATACCCCTCGATACCGCCACCGCCCTTTCCCCCGCCCATTCAGCGGTGGTGGAAGCCTGTGCCGGCAGCGGCAAGACCTGGCTGCTGGTGTCGCGCATGATCCGGTTGCTGCTGGCGGGTGCGGCGCCGTCGGAACTGCTGGCGATCACCTTCACCCGCAAGGCGGCGCAGGAGATGACCGACCGGCTGCATGCCTGGCTGCGCGTGCTGGCGCTGGAAGATGACGCGACGGTGCGCACGTTTCTGCGTGAACGCGCAGTGCCGGCTGACGGGATCGATGCGCTGCTGCCGCGCGCGCGCGGGCTTCTGGAGACGGTGCTGACGGCACAGCCGGGGCCGACGGTGACGACCTTCCACGGCTGGTTTCTCGATCTGCTGAAGCGCGCGCCGCTGGAAGCCGGGCTGCCGTGGGGTGCGCCACTGCTGGAGCGCGAAAAGCTGTTGCAGAACGAGGTGTGCGACCGCCTGCTTTCGCAGTGGGCCGTGGGGGCGACGCCGGAAGGTGCCGCGTTGCTCGGGCTGCTGGACGATATCGGCGAGCACAATCTGCGCGCGCTGCTGAAGCACTTCGTCGACGCGCGGGCGGAGTGGTGGGCGTATACCGACGGCCAGGCCGACCCGGTCGGCCATGCGCTGGAACAGTTGCGGCGCGGCCTGCATCCCGATCTAGACGCCGATCCGATCGCTGCGTTCTGGGCCGACGAGCTGACGATGGCACGCGCGAAGCAGGTGGGCCTGGCGTTGGAGAAAGGCACGGAAACCGAACGCAAGAAAGGGTGCTCGATTCAGCAGGCGCTGACCGACACAGACTTCGACGCGCTGCGCAAAAGGATTCTCAAGGCCGACGGCGGGCGACTGGCGAGCAAGGCGACCAAGGGCCTGCTCGTCGCGCTCGCATCCGGGGCAGACACCTATCTGCGCGATTACGACACGCTGGAAAACGCACTGGAAGCGGTCGCCCGGCAGCAGACCGACATCCGCATCTGGAACCTCAACCGCCACGGCCTGCTGCTCGGTCAGGCTTTGCTCACGGCGTATCAGGACGCCAAGACGCAGCAGGGGGTGATCGATTTCGCCGATGCCGAATGGCAGGCCTGTCGCCTGCTGCGAAGCGAGGAGCACGTGCCGGGACTGGCGGAGAAGCTGGACGCGCGTTACCGGCATCTGCTGCTCGACGAGTTCCAGGACACCAACCCGCTGCAATGGCAGGCGCTCTCCACCTGGCTGCGTGAGGCGCGCGGCGCGGGCAGCGACATGACGGTGTTCATGGTGGGCGATCCCAAACAGGCGATTTACCGCTTCCGGCGCGGCGAGGCACGAGTGTTCACGGCCGCGGCGGATTTTTTGCGCACGCATTTCGACGCACCGCATTTCAGCACCACCATGACGCGGCGGCTGTCGCCCGCCGTGGTGCAGGCGATCAACCCGGTATTTGCGGATGTCGACGGCTACGCGCCGCACAACCACGCGCCGGAAAATGAGGCCCGTCCCGGCGCGCTACGCTGTCTGCCAATCAGCGCAGACAAAACGGAATCTCTCCCCCCGGATGGATTGCGCAACCCGCTCACCACGCCGCTGGCCGAGGCCGACGACAAGGCCGTGCACGTCGAGGCGCAAACCCTTGCCCGGATGCTGCGCGACGAGGTGCTGGGACGCTGGGGCGTGGTCGACGGCAAAACGAAAAGCAGCCGTCCCGCGCGCCCCGGCGACGTGATGGCCCTGGTCAGGAAACGCACCCACCTGAACGTCTACGAGCGTGAACTGGAAGCTGCGGGCATTCCCTTCATCACCTCGCGGCGCGGCGGCCTGCTGCATGCACTGGAAGCGCAGGATGTGATCGCGCTGTTCGAAACCCTGCTGCTGCCGCACTCCGATCTGAAATTGGCGCACGTGCTGAAGAGTCCGATTTTCGGTTGCAGCGACGATGATCTGCTGTGCGTCTTCGCGCCGCAGCCGCCGGACGACACGCGCGGCTGGGAACGCCTGCGTGTGCTCGCCGATCAGCCAGACTGCTCGGCGACACTGCCCCCGCAAGAGGCAGGCCGCGGTTGTATGGGCGCTGAAGCCCTAAAGGACTCCGATCCACGATGGCCTGAAGGCCATGTGGAATCGTATGCGCCAACAACCGCGCTCGCGCGCGCCGCACGGCTGCTCGCCGGCTGGCGCACGCATTGCGGCATCCTGCCGGTGCACGATCTGCTCGACCGCATCTATTTCGAAGGCGACCTCGAAGCACGCTACGCCGCCGCCGTGCCGCAGGCGCTGCGCCCGCAGGTGGCGGCGAACCTGCGCGCCTTCATGCAGCTGGCGCTGACGCAGGACGGCGGCCGCTATCCGACCCTGGCCGGGTTCATCCGCGAGCTGGCCTCGCTCGTCGACGATGCCGATGCCGCGCCCGGCGAGGGCCTGGCGGCCGACGGCGAAAATGCGGTGCGGCTGCTGACCATCCACGGCGCCAAGGGACTGGAGGCGCCCATCGTCTGGCTGCTCGGCGGCAGCGACCACGTCCGCGGCGACAGCTACGCCGTGCTGGCGCCGTGGTTGCCCGACGCACCACGGCCCGAACATTTTTCCCTGTTCGGCAAACAGGATGAACAGGGCAGCTGGCGGGAACCCTGGTTCGCCGAGGAAGCCGCACTGGCGCAGCGCGAATCCGACAACCTGCTGTACGTGGCGCTCACCCGCGCCGAACAGGGGCTGATCGTGAGCGGCGATGCGCACAAGAGCGCGTGGCTGCAGCGGGTGGCGGCGGCGTGGCAAGACCAGCGTCTGCCGGCCGATCTGCCGCCAGCCAGCGCTTCCGATGAACCCTGGTTTGCCGCGCAGCCGTCGCGCATCCACGCCCCGGCCATCGGACAGCGGCTATCCCCCACGCCCGCCAATCCGGCCACCGCCATGGGTGAGCTGTTTCATGCCTGCCTCGAAAGGCATGCCCCGCCAGGCAAACCGCTCAACCTGCCGGCGCTGGCGAGGCGCCTGGGGCTGGAAGCCGATCTGACCCGTATCGAGGCCGAAGCCCGTGACCTGCTGACGCAGCCCCATCTGGCGCGATTTTTCGACCCGACACAGTACCGGTGCGCGTTCAACGAGCTGGAATTGCTTGATAGTGGCGGACAAGTGCAACGGCTCGACCGGGTGGTGGAATTCGACGGTGCAGTGTGGTTGCTCGACTATAAATCCGGTGAAGACAGCCGCATGATCCGCGAGGCCGAATTGGTCGCCCGCCATCACCCCCAGCTGGCGAGGTACCGCACGCTGCTCGCCGCGCTGTACTCCGACCGGCCCATCCATGCTGCCCTGCTGCTGGGGGATGGACGGCTGGTCAAGGTGACGACAGTGTAAAAAATAGTCATGCGGCTGCCGCTCAACCCCGAAAAAAGCCACACTTCAATTCAATAGCGATTCATACGGAGAACGCCATGACCCGCATGCTCTATCTACCCGTCGCGGCCGCACTGCTCGCCGGCTGCATTTCCTTCAGTTCCACCGAGTCGCCCACCCCGCCCGACTACAGCGCTTTCTGCCAGGACAAGGAAGCGCTGTGCCGGTCTATCTGCGGCGACGCCGGCGTACAGACCTTTTCCTGCAAAGCTGCGCCGCGCGAGGGTGTGGATTACCAGTGCCAGTGCAAGAAGCCAGGACAGAAGCTGTGACCGACAAGCCCTACTCCGAATCCAGCGAGCAGAATCGCGAGCCTATCCTTGCCGTGCTGCGCGAGGTTTTCGCGGACCGCACCTGCGTGCTGGAAATCGGCAGCGGCACCGGACAGCACGCGGTGTATTTCGGGGCCGAATTGCCCCATCTGCGCTGGCAGACGGCCGATCTGCCGCTGCATCACCCCGGCATTCGGCAATGGCTCGACGAGGCCGCCTTGACCAACGTACTGCCGCCCATCGCGCTCGACGTGAACCAGACATCCTGGCACAACGGCCGCTATGACGCGGTATTTTCAGCCAACACCCTGCACATCATGAGCTGGATCGAAGTCGAGCGTTTCTTTGCCGGCATTGGCGAAGTATTGGAGACGGGCGGCATGCTGGCGGTTTATGGTCCTTTCAACTACAACGGCTCGTTTACTTCGGACAGCAACGCCCGTTTCGACGTTTGGCTGAAATCACGCGACCCGGCCTCCGGGGTACGCGACTTCGAGGCGGTGGACGCGCTGGCGCGTACCCGGGGGCTGCTGCTGCATCAGGATATCGCCATGCCGGCAAACAACCGTACCCTGATCTGGCGCCGCATGGGCTGAATACGTCTTTGCCTTGCGATTGGCTTTGCTATAAAGAAAAGAAAGTCAGGTAGAGGAAATTCCATGCGCATCGCCGAACTGATCCAACGCTGGGGCAAGCAAAGGCTCTCTCGCACATCGGTACGCCCCTACGCCGTCCATCTGCCACTGCGCGATGCGGCGCGGATTGAGGCCCTGCATGTGATGTACCCTGGCCGCAGCGATTCCCAGCTGATGGCCGACCTGATCAGCGCTGCCCTCGACGAACTCGAGGTCGCGATGCCCTATATTCCTGGCAACCGCATCATCGCCGAGGACGACTACGGCGACCCGATTTACGAAGACCTCGGACCCACACCACAGTTCTTCTCGCTGTCGCACGAAATCCTGCGCAAGCTTGCTGCCCTGCCGCTCGGCAAGTAACTATTAATTGTCGACGTTATTTACATTTCTGCCTGCGTTTGACCCCGGCCAAATCGCAAGCCATTGAATCGCAAGCAAACTATTGACCTGGCACAAGGATTGCTGATATCCCGATACAACAATTTAGAACTGCGGAAATCATGTACCTCGGCCCGGCTTTTCTATTCGCGGCGTTTGCCAGTCTGTTCTATGTCCCTGGCTTTCTGGACATGCCCCTTGGCATGCTCACTTCGCGCCAACTCATCTCGGAACTGCTGTTTTCCGTATTCGCGCTCATTTCACTGGCATCGCTGGCACGCTCGATCGAATTCGATCCGGTTTGGCCATGGCGGCCCGGGTTTCGCCGTGCCATGAACTGGTTGCTGGGGCGCGCACAGTAATTCACCCCGTCATATTGCCGGCGGCCCGGCATAAAATATCGGCTTTCCGTCCTGCGAAGCCGCCATGCCCGTCAACCTCTCCGCTCCTGACCCCGCCTCCCTGCTGCCTGTTGCGGGCGTTCGCCTGGGTATCGCGTCTGCCGGCATCAAAAAGCCCGGGCGGCGCGATATAACGCTCATTGAACTTGCACCCGGCACCCGGGTGGCAGGCGTGTTCACGCAAAACCGTTTCTGCGCCGCGCCGGTGACCGTATGCAGGCAACATCTGGCGCACGGCAATATACGAGCGCTGGTGATCAACACTGGCAACGCCAATGCGGGTACCGGCGAAGAAGGGCTGAACCGGGCGCGCCAGGCCTGCGAAGCGGTGGCGCGGCTGATGGGCTGTGCGATCGAAAGCGTGCTGCCGTTTTCCACCGGGGTGATTCTGGAGCCGCTTCCGCTCGACAGAATTCTGCCCGCGCTGCCCGCCGCGCAGGCCGACCTGGCGCCCGATCACTGGTCGGAAGCCGCACACGCGATCATGACCACCGACATCGTTGCCAAGGGTGCGTCGCGCCAGGCGCAGGTTGGCGGCAAGACCATCACGGTAACCGGCATCGCCAAGGGATCCGGCATGATCCATCCCAACATGGCGACCATGCTGGGCTACGTGGCGACCGACGCGGCGATCGCGCCTGCCCTGATGCAGCAGCTGGTGAAAGAGGTGGCCGACGTCTCGTTCAACTGCGTCACCGTCGACGGCGACACCTCGACCAACGACAGCTTCATCCTGATCGCCACCGGCCAGGCCGGCAATCGCGAAATTGCCGACGTCGCCAGTACCGATTACGCCGCGCTGAAAGCCGCCGTCGACGCTGTTGCGATTGAACTTGCACAGGCGATGGCGCGTGATGGCGAAGGCGCGACCAAGTTCATCACCGTGCAGATCGAAGGCGGGCGCGACCACGCCGAATGCAAGCAGATCGCCTATGCGATTGCGCGATCACCGTTGATCAAGACGGCGTTCTTCGCCTCCGACCCCAATCTCGGACGCATCCTCGCGGCGATCGGTTACGCCGGCGTGACGGACCTCGACGTCAACACGCTGCAGGTTTATCTGGGCGACGTGCTGGTGGCCGAAAAGGGCGGCCGCGCAGCAAGCTACACCGAGGCGCAGGGCGCCGCAGTGATGCAGGAAGCCGACATCACCGTGCGTGTGGTGCTTAATCGCGGCGGCACCTCCGCCACGGTATGGACCTGCGATTTTTCCTATGATTACGTGAAGATCAACGCGGAGTATCGAACCTGATGCCATGAGCGTCCAGCTGACCGTCGAGCAGACCGCATTTTTGCAGGGTCCTGTATCGATCAACGTCGCCGCCACCCGACATGACGGGTGGCCGTGCGTGTGTCGCGCGCAGGGCTGTCTGGTGGCGCGTGACAGAGGAATGGTGACGGTTCTGCTGTCGGCCCGGCGCGGGCGCGAGCTGCTCGATGCGCTGGACGGCGGCAGCGGCATCGCCGCGGTGTTCAGCCGGCCGGCAACCCACGCGACACTGCAGCTCAAGGCCGGGCAAGCGACACGCGTGGCGCTGAAGGATGCGCACCGGGCCTGTGAAGTGCGGTATGCGCGGGCTTTCGCCGACGAACTGGTTACGCTCGGGTACGGCGCTGAGCTGGGGCAGGGATTGATTGCCATGATGACGGCAAGCGATCTGGTCGCACTGCGCTTTGCTCCGGAAATTGTCTTCGACCAGACACCCGGCCCCTCCGCCGGGCGCGTGCTGGCGGCGACATGAAACCTTCGCTCGATGCTTTGCGGCCTTGCCTGGACGGCGCGATTCCCGCCGTCGTCGCGACTTGCGCGCGGGACGGCACGCCCAATGTGGCCTACGCCTCGCAGGTCCACTATGTCGATGCGGAACACGTGGCGCTGTCATATCAGTTCTTCAGCAAGACGCGAGATAATGTGCTCGCGCATCCCTACGCCCAGGTGCAGGTGATCGAGCCCGGCAGTTTTCGCCATTTTCGCCTGCGGCTCCATTACCTGCGCACCGAAACCACAGGCCCGCTGTTCGCGTACATGAAGGCGCAGCTCGCAGGCATCGCCGCGCAAACCGGCATGGACAAGGTATTCGTGCTGCGCGGCGCGGACATTTACCGGGTGCTCGACATCGAGGCGGTCGATCCGCACCTGCCTCCCGCGATCCCCCTTCCCGACGCGCTCCTGAGCCTGCGCCGTGCGTTCGATCTGCTGGGCGATGCTGCGGACCTGTCCGAACTCGCCGACCGCGCGCTCGCCGCGCTGAGCCCCGGCTTTGGCATCCACCACGCGCTATTGTTGATGCTGGACGAGACGGGTGGCACGCTCTACACCCTGGCAAGCCTGGGGTATCCGGATTCCGGAATCGGCGCGGAAGTGAAAGTTGGCGAAGGCATCATCGGTATCGCCGCACACGAGAAAATCCCGGTGCGCATCAACTACCGCACCGGCGACTACAGTTACCACGCAGCGATGCGCGCGGCGAATCCGGGCGAACCGCGCATTCCGTTGCCGGTCCTGGCCGAGCCTCACAGCCAGATCGCCGTGCCGCTCATCCGGGGCGGCCGGCTCATCGGCGTACTCTATGCCGAAAGCGAGCACGACGCCTGTTTCAGCCACACCGACGAGGACGCGCTGGTCGTCTACGCCGGCCACCTCGCCACGCTCGTCACCCAGACGCCGTGCGAGCCGGACGAAGCCGAGCCCGCACGCACCGAGCCCAACCCACGGCCCACCGGCACGCCGCTCGCCGTACGCTACTTCGCCATCGATCACAGCGTTTTCATCGACAACGACTACCTCATCAAGGGAGTGGCAGGCAGCATCCTGTGGACACTGCTCAACGAACACGTCGCCAATGGCCGCCGCGACTTCTGCAACCGCGAACTGCGGCGCGACCCGCGTCTGCCGCTACCCGATTTTGGCGACAACCTGGAGACGCGCCTGATTCTGCTGCAGCGCCGCCTCGCCGAGCGCTGCCCGGCGATCGCGCTGGAAAAGACCGGCCGCGGGCGCTTCCGCCTGGCGCTGACCCGCCCGCTGACTTTGAATGCAAGCTAGCGTTTGCTGGTCATCTGCGGCAGATTTTTCGGGGTGAAGTCGAAATACGGCGTCGCCACTTTCCCGCCCGGCGGCACGTAGGCCGGCACCGGCTGACCCTTGGCCCCCAGGCTGCGCACATAGCGGTAGATCGCCTTGAGGTCGGCGTCGCTCATGGACCGCAGGGACGGTGACGGCATCGGCGGCCGCATCGGCTGGCGGGCCCGCGCAAGCCAGGCTTTTTCATCCAACTGCTGGAACAATTGGCGCAGGTTGGCTGGGTAGGTCGTGCCCCACGGCCCCTGCCAGCCCAGGGTGTCGCCGACCAGCCACTCGGCCTCGGGCACCTTGCCGTCTTTTTGCATATAGCCCGGCGTGTGGCAGTCGTTACAGCCAGAAGTCTGCACCAGATAGCGGCCATGGCGAATGTCGGCGTCTTCCGCGGGCGGTTGCGCCCAGACCAGACTGACCCAGCCAGCGATCACCGCGCCCGCAATATTCATGGATAGCCTCATGTTCTCTCCTTCGTCGTTCGCCGGGCGCACGGCGCACCCGAATAAGTACGAGCATAGACGGCCGCTTGCTGCTGCGTTGCTAAGTCTTTGCTAGGCAGAACCTAATTTTTTCTTAAGCGACTGGAGGTCGGTCACGCGCGCACGATCCGCTAGAATCGCGACATGATCGATCTCGACGCCCTCCTGCCGCGCCTTGCGCATCTGCTCGACCGTCTCGAAGGCCCTGCCATCGCCCGGCCGGACTGGAAAACCCTGCGTGCCGCCCGCTGGTCGGTGCAGGCAGGCGGGCTCAAACCCATCCTGCATCCGCAGCGGGTGGCGATGAAGGACCTGCTGGCGATCGACGAACAAAAACAGCGGGTGGACGCCAACACCCGCCAGTTCGTTGCCGGCAAACCGGCCAACAACGTGTTGCTCACCGGTGCACGCGGCTGCGGCAAGTCTTCACTGGTCAAAGCGGTGCATGCCAAATACGTTTCGCGCGGCCTGCGCTTGATCGAGGTGGACAAGGCCGGGCTGCCCAGCCTGCCCGATCTGTTCGACCTGCTGGCTGACGCGGATTACCGCTTCATCGTTTTTATCGACGATCTCACCTTCGCCGAGCACGAGGCCGGTTACGCCAGCCTGAAGGCCGCACTGGACGGCTCGCTGGCCGGGCCGTCTGACAACGTGCTGATCTACGCCACCAGCAACCGCCGCCACCTGATGCCGGAATACATGGCAGAAAACCTGGAAACCCGGCACCTGGGCGGCGAAGTGCATCCGGGCGAGGCGACCGAGGAGAAAATCTCCCTGTCCGACCGCTTCGGGGTGTGGGTGGCGTTTCACGGCATGGATCAGGACACCTATCTGGCAATCGCCCGGCACTGGGCCACAACGCTGGGGGCATCCGCTGACGACGGCTTCGATCGTGCCGCGCTGCAATGGTCGCTTGGCCGTGGCGCGCGCAATGGCCGGGTAGCATGGCAGTTTGCGCGAGACTGGGCGGGCAAACAATGAGTATCCTGTTGCGCAAACTGGGCGTGCCCTCCCGTTCCCGGCCCGCCGGGTCCGGCACCCGGTGCTTGCGTGAGTGGGCAGGATGCAATTGAATCAGCCCCCCGTCACCGAAGTCGTCGCAGCGGTGCTCACCCAGCCCGATGGCCGCGTGCTGCTGGCGCAGCGCCCGCCAGGCAAGGTCTACGCGGGATACTGGGAATTCCCCGGCGGCAAGGTGGAACGGGGCGAATCGCTGGAAGCCGCGCTCACGCGTGAGTTGCACGAGGAACTTGGGATTGTCGTCACCCGCGCACATCGCTGGATTACCCGCGTCTTCACTTATCCACATGCCACCGTACGGCTGAATTTTTTTCGCGTGTTCGGATGGCAGGGCGAGCCACACCCGCACGAGGGACAGATTTTTTCCTGGCAGCTGCCCGACGCCGTCGAGGTGACGCCGCTGTTGCCGGCCAATTTCCCGGTTCTGAAAGCGCTCTCGCTACCGTCGGTATTGGGGATTTCTCATGCCGAGTCGCTCGGCGTGGACACCTTTTTGGCGCGGCTGGATCTGGCTTTGCACAACGGACTGCGGCTGATTCAGCTGCGCGACAAGACGCTGCCCGAGGAGGCTCGCCTGCAACTGGCGCGCGAAACCGTGCGCCGTGCGCGCCCTCATGGCGCGCGCGTGCTGGTCAACGGCAGCCTGGAACTTGCCCACGCGGCGAATGCCGACGGCATTCACCTCGATTCGTCCGCTGCGGCCGCATTGACAGCCCGTCCCGATTGCGCCGCACCAGATTCCTTTCTGGTCGGCGTGTCCTGCCATGGCGCGGCCGAACTGGCGCATGCCGCTGTAATCGGGGCTGACTTTGCGCTGCTGTCGCCGGTGTTGCCGACGCTCACCCATCCGGGTGCGGCCACGCTGGGCTGGGACGGCTTTTCCGCGTTGGCCGCCGCCAGTCCGATCCCGGTCTATGGCCTGGGTGGTCTGGGGCGCGACGATGTGGCGCTGGCGCAGTCGCATGGTGCCCACGGCGTGGCCCTGTTGCGGGGAGCGTGGACATGAAGCGGGTAGGTGTGCCGTTGCTGCTGGCGCTGGCGCTGGTGGCGATCGCGGTGGCCGGCTACTGGCTGAAGCGGCCGGCCGAAGCCCTCGCGATACCCTGCGCCGACCCGCTGGCCGGCTGCGCGTTCAGCCACCGCGGTGCACCGGCCAGTGCGCGCTTCTCGATGCCGCCGGCGCCGCTGGAGGCCTTCGAGCTCAATGTCACGGCGCCGGGCGCCACCAAAATCAGCGCGGAATTCCACATGGTCGGCATGGACATGGGCTTCAACCGCTATGACCTGCGGCCTGCCGGGGATGGTGAATTCACCGCGCGCATCACCCTGCCGGTTTGTGTCAGCGGACGGCGCGACTGGGTGCTATATCTTGAAGTCGACGGCCAGCGCTACGCGCTGCCCTTCGGCACCCGGTGAGAGTCGCCGTTCATGGATTCGTCATAATGCCGGGCATATAATCCGGGACGGATTACTGGAGAAGTCAACATGATGCTATCTGAACACACCTACAAGCAGTTCGACGCTGAACTGGAAGCCGTTCGCGCCAGCGTGCTGAAAATGGGTGGCCTGGTCGAGGAACAAATCACCAAGGCGGTCGAAGCGCTCGTCAAGGGAGACATGGACCTGGCCGACCAGGTTGACGCCAACGACCACAACGTCAATGCGCTGGAAGTCGCCATCGACGAGGACTGCACCCACATCATCGCGCGCCGCCAGCCCACCGCGTCCGATCTGCGCATGGTAATGATGATCGTGAAGACCATCACCGATCTGGAACGCATCGGCGATGAGGCGGCCAAGATTGCACGCATGGCGAAGCTGATTCACCAGGCCGAGCGCATCAGTCTGCCGCGCTTCAGCGAAGTCAAATACATGGCCGATCTGGTACTCGACATGCTGCGCAAGGCGCTCGACAGTTTCGCCCGCCTGGATGCCACCAAGGCCGTGGAAATCGCGCGTCAGGACCAGTCGGTGGACGAGGAATTCCGTCTCAATCTGCGCCACCTCATCACATTCATGATGGAAGACCCGCGCACCATTTCGGTCTTCATCGACATCCTGTTCGTCACCAAGGCGATCGAGCGCATGGGTGATCACGCCAAGAACATGTCGGAATACGTGGTCTATATGGTCAAGGGGAAGGACGTGCGCCACACCTCGCTGGAAGAGATCGAAAAAGAGGTGATGTAAGGGTCTTCAGGGCCAATAAAAACGGGCTCCCGAGGGAGCCCGTTTTGCCGTGCAGAGTCCGGATTACCTGCTGGGCGGAACATAACCCGTAGCGGCATCGACATTGCCGCCACCAAAGAAATAGCGCTCCATCTGTTCCATCAAATAGCTGCGCGCCTGCGGATCGGCCAGGTTGAGGCGGTTCTCGTTGATCAGCATGGTCTGGTGACGCTGCCAGCCACCCCAGGCCTCCTTCGATACATTCTCGAAAATCTTCTTGCCCAGATCGCCCGGCACCGGCTGGAAGGCCAGACCTTCGGCTTCGCGCCCGAGCTTCACACAGTTCACCATCCGCGTCATTTGCTGCTCCTGAAAAAATCAATCCCCGGATTTTAACCCAAGCGGCTTGTTGATTAAGGCAGCCTCGATTCGCCGCGCGAACACGCCCATTTCCTTGGCCGCCTGCTTGTCGCCCCGCGCCTCGGCCACCGCGATGCCCTGCTGGTAAGCCGCCAGGGCCTCGCTCCAGGATTCGGCATCGGTCAGCGCCTTGCCCAGCAGTTTCCAGGCGGCGGAATACTTCGGGTCGTGTTCGACCGCACGCCTCAGGTGTTCGGCGGCCTTCGCCGCGTCACCCTGCTTGAGGTATTCGTTGCCGAGTGAAAAGCGCAGCAGCGCGTTGTCGCGGCCGCCAGCCAGCATGGCGAGAAAGTTTTCCAGCGGCTCAGGCACGCCAGAAAGTCCGGGTGAACAGGACGAACAAGGTCATCAACTCCAGACGACCCAGCAGCATGGTGAAGGTGCAGACCCAGGTCTGGAAATCGGTCAGCCCACTGTAGTTGGTGGCCGGCCCCACCTGGTTCAGCCCCGGCCCCGCGTTGTTGATGCAGGCGATGATGGCGGAAAAGGCGGAAATGAAATCCAGCCCGCTGGCCACCAGGATCAGGGTCAATGCGATGACGCTGCTGATATAAAGCATCACAAACACCTGCACCGCGAAGACCACCTGATTGGACACAGCAATGCCCTGCAGCTTGATCGGCAGCACCGCGGTTGGGTGGATTTGCCGCTGCAGTTCGCGCTGGCTCTGCTTGAACAGCAGCAGGCTGCGTATCATTTTGATGCCGCCGCCGGTCGACCCGGAATTCGCAGTCACGCAACTGAGAAACAGCATCCACAGCGGCGCGAAAATCGGCCACTGATTGAAGTCGGCGCTGGCAAAGCCACAGTCCGTCGCCAGCGACACCAGATTGAAACTGACATGGCGCAGGGCAGTCCAGTAACTGGGATAGGTGCCCGCCTGCCAGATGTAGAGGGCCACTCCGATGCAGCTGATCACCACCAGCACCAGCATCGGGAAGGCTTCCGGATCGGTGCGATAGACGTGCAGGCTTCGGCTGCGATAGGCCAGAAAATGCGTGGCGAAATTCATCGCCGCAACCAGCATGAAAAAAATCAGTACCGCTTCGATAACCGGAGAATTGAAATAGCCGACGCTGGCATCATGGGTGGAAAACCCGCCCAGCCCCATGGCGGCAAACGCATGACAGACCGCATCGAACCAGCTCATTCCCGCAATTTTGAGCGCCACGATGCAGGCCAGGGTGATGGCCGCATACACCAGCCACAGCGATTTGGCGGTGTCGGCGATGCGCGGGGTCAGTTTTGAATCCTTCATCGGGCCGGGGGTCTCAGCCTTGAATATCTGCCGGCCGCCGATCCCCAGCATGGGAAGTATCGCCACCGCCAGCACAATGATGCCCATCCCGCCCAGCCAGTTCAGAAAATGCCGCCACAGATTGATGGACGGCGGCAGCGCGTCCAGACCGGTCAGCACGGTCGCGCCGGTAGTGGACAATCCGGACGAAGTTTCAAAATACGCGTCGGTAAAACTCAGGCCGGGAATGGAGTACAGCAGGGGCAGGGCGGCAAAGGCGGGCAGGGCGGCCCATACCAGCACAACCAGCAAAAACCCGTCGCGGGTCTGCAATTCACGCTTTTTGTGGCGCGTGAACAGCCAGATAAATAACCCCGATGCGACGGTGATCAGAAAGGCTTCGTCATAGGCACCCAGCGCGGCATCACGCCAGATGAAGGAAACCGCCAGTGGCAGCAGCATGGTGAAGGCGAAAATCAGGATCACCAGCCCCAGCACATGCAGGATAGGAAGCACGCGACGCATGATTCAGAAGAACCCGAAACCGACCTGAAACAGCTTTTCCACCTTGGGAATGATGCGCTTGTTGAGCGCGAACAGGATGAGGTGGTCCTCCGCCTCGATCAGGGTGTCATGGTGGGCGATGATGACATCGTTGTTGCGGATGATCGCGGCGATCGTCGAGCCTTCGGGCAGGCCGATCTCCTCGATGCGCCGGCCCACGACGCGGGAGGTCTTGGCGTCACCGTGCACTGCCGCCTCCAGCACTTCAGCCGCGCCACGCCTCAATGAATGCACCGCCACCATGTCGCCGCGGCGGATTTTGGACAGCAAGGGTCCGACGGTGGCCTGCGCCGGCGAGATGGCGATATCGATCTCGCCGCCCTGCACCAGGTCGACATAGGCCGAGCGGTTGATCAGCGCGATCACGCGGTGCGCCCCCATGCGCTTGGCCAGCAAGGCAGACATGATGTTGTCTTCGTCATCATTGGTGAGCGCGCAGAACACGTCCATGGCGGCGATGTTTTCCTGATCCAGCAACTCCTCGTCGGTGGCATCGCCCTGCAATACCAGTGTGTGATGAAGCTGTTCGGCCAGCAGATTGCTGACGGCCTTGTTATGGTCGATGACCTTGACGTCGTAATCACGCTCGATCCGTGCCGCCAGCCGCCGCCCGATATTGCCGCCGCCGGCGATCATGACTTTCTTGACCGGACGTTCCATGCGGCGCAGCTCGCGCATCACGGAAGGAATATCCTGTTTGCGCGCCAGAAAGAACACTTCGTCGCCCGGCTCGATGACGGTGATGCCCTTGGGTACGATGCCACGGTCGCGCCGGTAAATCGCCGGAATGCGGCATTCCAGATTCGGCATGTGGCGCTTGATGTCCTGCAACTCGTGCCCCACCAGCGGGCCGCCATGGTAGGCCCGCACCGCCACCAGCCGCACCTTGCCGTTGGCAAAGTCGAGCACCTGCAGCGCTTCGGGGTGCTCGATCAGTCGCCGCAGGGTATCGGTCACTTCCTGCTCGGGGCTGATGACGTCATTGACCCCGAAATGCTCGGCCAGGAATCCGGCCTCCAGTCCCAGGAAATCGCCCGAGCGGATACGTGCGATGCGCGTGGGCACATTGAACAGGGTGGATGCGATGCGGCACGCCACCAGATTGGTTTCATCGCTTTGCGTGACCGCGACCAGCATGTCGGCGTCTTCGGCGCCCGCCTGCTTCAGAATCGACGGATGCGCCGCGTGACCGCGCACGGTGCGCAGGTCGAAGCGGTCCTGCAGCAGCGCCAGCCGGGACGCATCGAGATCAACGATCGTGATGTCGTTATTTTCGGCGACCAGGCTTTCAGCCAGGTTGCCGCCGACCTGTCCCGCACCGAGGATAATGATTTTCAAGCAGCTCCCTGCCTTTACAGGTCTTCGTCGAGCCGCCGTCCATGGCGGATATTCAGCTGCTTGAGCTTGCGATAGAGGTGGGTGCGTTCGAGGCCCGATTTGTCGGCGACCCGCGTCATGCTGCCGCCTTCCTTCTGGATCAGGTGCTCGAAATACATGCGCTCGAAGGTATCGCGCGCCTCGCGCAACGGGATGTCCAGCGGAATACCATGCGCAACCGCGGGCGCCGACTGCTTCATGGGCACGAGCACGCGATTGACGTCGGCAGCGTCGATTTCATTCGACAAGGCAGTGACCGCCAGTGTCCGCACCACATTATTGAGTTGCGGCAGATTGCCCGGCCAGTCGAAGTTGCGCAACTGGTTCAGCGATGGCGTGGTCAGCCGTCGCATCGGGCAGGCGCCTTCCTCCACCAACTGCACCAGCATAAAGTTGGCGATGTCGGGTATGTCTTCGCGGTGCTCTCGCAGCGGAGGCACTTGAATCGCAAGGCTGGACAGACGGTAAAACAGGCGGCTGTCGAAGTCTCCCGCAGCCACCATGGCGTCGAGACTGCGCCCGGTGGAGCATACCAGGCGCGCACCCCCGCCTTCGATTCGGTCGAGCAGCAGCCCCAGACCCTTCTGCTCCAGTCGCCCCAGTTCACCAACGTCTGGCAGGTAGAGCGTACCGTTGCCGAGCGTTTCGACAAAACTCAGAGGATCGGTTACCAGGCGCGCGCGGTCCTTGATTTCGACCCAAGGGCTGGCGGGCTGGTGCAGAAAACGGGCACAGACCTCAAATCCGCTGCCAGGCTCGCCCTGCAACAGAACCGGCGCGGTATTGCCAGCGATCTGGGTAAGGCGTTTCTTGAGTTCGAGAATCAGGGGGCTTTTTCCAAGCGCCGATAAGTCCATGCTGGGTGTGCGCCGGGGCAGCGCCACGCCACGCTTGATCGCCTTGTTGACGGTATCGATCAGCTTGGCCAGGGACACCGGTTTTTCCAGAAAATCGGCGGCGCCAAGCCGGGTGGCCTCGACCGCAGTATCGATGGTGCCATGGCCGGACATCATCACGACCGGCATGGTGAGCTGGCCACTGCCAGCCCATTCCTTCAGCAGCGTCACACCATCGGTATCAGGCATCCAGATGTCGAGCAGAACCAGATCGGGGCGACGTTCCGATCGGAAGGCGCGAGCCGCCTCGGCATTTTCCGCCAGATGCACATCGTAGCCCTCATCAGTGAGGATTTCCGACAACAATTCACGAATGCCCACTTCGTCATCCACGACGAGAATATGCCCGCTCACGTGCTCTCCCCTGCTGCCACATAAACAGGCAGTGCAATCTGAATGGACGCGCCGCCTGGTTTAAGATTTTCAATCTGGATTTTGCCTTGATGCTCTTCCACAATCTTTTTCACAATGGCGAGGCCCAGCCCCGTTCCCTTGGCCTTGGTGGTTGCGTATGGCTCGAACAGCCGTGTCATCAGATGCTCCGGGAACCCGGGTCCATTGTCTGTTATGGATAAACAAACTGCATTTTTATTTTGGCGCAGGCGCGTTCCGATCTCTACCTTTGGCGAAGGGTGGCCAGCCAGTGCATCCTGCGCATTCTGCAAGAGATTATGTATCACTTGACGCAATAATGTGGAGTCGCCTGCGATGAGTGGCAGGTTGGCACCGAGATGCAACTGCAGTCCGAGTACCTTGGTATCGTAAAGCGCCAGCACTTCATGCACCAGCGCATTGAGGTCAAGCGCCTCGAGCTTGGCGCGCGGCATCCGTGCGTAGCCCGCAAATGCGTCCACCATGCTTTTCATGGCGGCAACCTGATTGACGATGGTTTGCGTTGCGCGCACGAGGAACTCGGCGTCCTCCGGCTGCAGCCGGCCACCCAGCTTGCGCGCAATGCGTTCGGCCGACAGTTGGATAGGTGTGAGCGGATTCTTGATCTCATGGGCCAGCCTGCGTGCCACTTCACTCCACGCGGCATTGCGCTCGGCATCGATCAGCTTGGTCATGTCGTCAAACACCAGCACATAGCCGCGCTCGACGCCCGGCGGCAGGCGGGTGCCGCGCAGCAACAGCGTCTGGCTGCCGCCATGGTCAGTGTAGTCGATTTGCTCCTGCCACTCGCCCTCATGCTCGCCAAAGCGCGCCGCAACGGTCACACCAAACGCATGCAGGGCTTCTCCAGGGAGGCCCAGCCCTGTGAGTGGCTGTGCGTCCAGCACCGATACCGCCACCCCCAGAATTTGCGCTGCCGCGCTGTTCATCGTGCGCACCCGCAAGGCGTCGTCCAGCACCACCACGCCGGACGACAGGTTGGCCAGCACGCGCTCGAGAAAAGCCTTGGCCTGCTCGGTTTCCTGATGGTTCAGCGCAACCTGTTCGCGCGCGTCTGACAACTGGCGGGTCATGCGATTGAACGACTGGATCAGCACGCCCAGTTCGTCACGGCTCGACACGGACGGCATCTGCGAAAAATCGCCCTTGGCCACTGCCCGGGTGCCCCGCGCCAGCGTGCGCAGCGGCGCGCCAAGGCGATCCGACAACAGGTAAGCGATAACGAAGGTCATCAGCAGCGCCAGCATCAGGGTAAGGGTAAGGGCGACGCCGTAGATACGCTTGAGTCCCAGCCGCGAAACCGCGATCTGCTGATACTCCTGGTACGCCAGCTGCACGGCCTGCGCGTCGCGCGCAAGCTTCGCCGGGACCGGCTGCACCAGTTGCAGCACGCGTGTCTCGCCCGTCAGCGCAGTAGTGTAGACCGGCACCATGACGTGCATGATGAGCCCGCGTTCGGCAACCTCCTCGATGCGGCTGTAAGGCTGTTGCTGCCGGACCTGCCATAACGCGCTGCGATCAGGCAGCAACGGCAGCAGGGTGCCGCGCTCGCTGCCAACGTGAGCAATCACGCCGCCGCGGTCATTGAACAGGGTCAGCTCCTGCACCGCACTCTGCTCGCGCAGGGTCGAAAGGCTGGTGATGATGGATCCCATGCCCTCGTCCGACAGCGACAGGGCCATGCGCTGGGCTTTTTTGTCCAGTTCGCGCAGCAGATCGTCGAGTGCAGCCTGTCCAAGATTGACGCCGGAGGTCAGCGCATTGTCGACCCGCACGTCGAACCAGGTTTCGATCGAGCGGTTGAGAAAGAATACCGAGGCGCCATAGACCACCAGACCGGGCAGCATGGCGACGACGCCGAACATCATCAGCAGCTTGAGCGTGAGCTTGGCGCCAAATACGCCACGGCGAATCCTTTTTTGCAGCCACCACAGTCGCCAGCCCAGCAGCACCAGGAGTGCCATGCCCAGCACGCCGCCCCCGATGAACAGGGTCGGCAAGGTGTCGGAAAAAGCGCTGCTGCTTTCGCTCGCACCAAACAGCAGCGCCAGCAGAACGACACCAATGACCAGGGCGACAGCGATCAGACCGCGCATCAAGGCAAAGGCTGTGAGGAAGCAGGGGGGGGAATGGCGGGCGCATCAAACGACCAGTCATACCAGGGCGTGACCATTTCCCATTTGTCACTTGTGACCGCACCGATGGACAGGGGTCTGGGCAATAGCGCGGTGTCGAGCCTCAGCCGCAGGCGCGCATCGTAGTGACGCCCCGCCTTGAGGGCATCGCGCTCCAGCACCTGCCAGCCATCCACCCGGCCGAGCATCGCCAGCGCTTCGCCCAGTGTGGCAACAGTCCGGGTTGTATAGCCGGATTCCACCACATAGCGCCGCAACAAAAGGTGGTAATAAATCCGCGACTTGCGCACCGGCTCGGCGATGTCTTCGTCCAACCACCACTCGCGCGGCCGGCTGAGCTCCAGTTCCAGCAGAAAATACAGGTTAATGCCTTTGCTCAGTGCGTCTTCCAGAGTGGGATTCAGGACGATATCGACATCCGCATCCAGCACATAGCCCTGCGGGACGGCCCGGATGGCCGCCTGCCTGACCACGCTCTTGTCAAAGGCCAGCGCGCTTCCCGCGAAAGCCAGCCAGCAGCCGACCAAAAGCCCGGCGAGCCAGCGAACAGCAGGATCACGTTTTGCGCAATAGGGCGTAAAAAAAACCATCATGCTCGGCATCAGGCAGCAACGATCCGTCGGACAAGGTTTCAGGAAGCGGACAACGCTCGGCATCCTGCGCATGACGCGCCAGAAACACCCGCATCTGCCCGTCGTTTTCTTCATTGAAGATCGAGCAGGTCGCGTAAAGCAATGTACCACCCGGGGCCAGCAACGACCAGAGTCTCTCCAGCATAACGGCCTGCTGTGCTGCAAATTGAGCGATGTCGTCGGGGCGGCGCAGCCACTTGATGTCGGGGTTGCGGCGCACGACGCCAGACGCACTGCACGGCACGTCGGCCAGAATGCGGTCGAACGGTTTGCCGTCCCACCAGGTTTCGGGGTGCGCGGCATCGCCTTCGATCAGGGTTGCCTTCAATTGCAGCCGGTCAAGATTTTCCTGCACCCGCACCAATCTCGCAGCGTCCGCATCGAGCGCAGTCAGCATCACGTCGCTTCGCTCGAGAATGTGTCCGCTCTTGCCCCCGGGCGCCGCGCAGGCATCCAGAACCCGCTCGGCGGGCTGCGCATCGAGCAGCCGCGCCGCCCACTGTGCACCTGCATCCTGCACCGAAACATCGCCTTGTTCAAAACCGGGCAGGCTGTGCACCGGCACGGCCTTGTCGAGGGTGACGGCGTCCACGCCGGTCTGTCGCGCCGGCAAACCTGCTTCGTCCAAACGTCGCAAGTAGCTCGCCACGTCACCGTGACGGCAATTCACGCGCAGGGTGAACGGTGGGTGCAACAGGCTGGCTTCGAGGATGCCTTGCCATTGGGCCGGATGCTGGGTTTGCAGTTTGGCGATCCACCAGTCGGGATGCGACCAGCGTGCGGATGGCTGATCGTCCGCGACTTTTTCCAGCTCGGCGCGACGCCGCTGAAAGTTGCGCAGCACTGCGTTGGCCAGTCCCCGTCGCCAGCCCTCGCCTGCGGCTGTGACGGCGTTATGCACCACGGCATGAGCAGGCGCACGGGTATAAGCCAGTTGATACAAGGCCACGCGCAGTAGCCAGCCCAGCTGCGGATCGGTCAGCGGACGTCCGAGCAGGGCTGCCAGCCAGGCATCCAGCCGCCCAAGCTGACGCAGGCTGCCGTACACGATATCCTGCAGCGCGCCGCGTTCGCCCGGGGTTTGCAGTTGCTGCAGCCGCCGTGGCAATACCTGATGCAGCGCAGCACCGGCAAGGACCTCTTCCAGTGCGCCGGCGGCAAGGTTTTGCAGCTTACGCATCATCCCCTTTCGTCTGCTGATTCATTCGGTTCCAGCCGCTGCAATAAGCGGCGGATGATAGCAGGACGGGGTATCACCGCGCACGGTTCATCTGCATCAGGCGCGCGACGCGTTCCTCGGTGGCGGGGTGGGTGGATAACAGCCCGGCAAGTCCGCCGCCGGACAATGGGTTGACGATCATCATCTGCGCCGTCTCGGGATGCGCTTCCGCTACCGGCAGGGGCAAGCCCCTGGCATACGCTTCGATTTTGCGCAGCGCACTGGCGAGCGCCTGCGGATCGCCGGAAATTGCCGCACCGCCCGCATCGGCACCGAATTCGCGGGCGCGCGAAATGGCCATCTGGATCAGCATGGCCGCGATGGGCGCAACGATCATGATCGCAATACCCAGCAGGGGGTTGGCAGAACGCCCATCGCTGTCGCGGCCGCCGAACAGCATGCCGAAGTTGGCCAGCGCCGAAATCGCCCCGGCGATCGACGCCGACACGGTGGATATCAGGGTGTCGCGATTTTTCACATGGGTCAGCTCGTGCGCCATCACGCCGCGCAGTTCGCGCTCGCTCAGCAGTTGCATGATGCCGGTGGTGGCCGCCACGGCGGCATGGTCGGGGCTGCGGCCGGTGGCGAACGCGTTCGGTTGCGCTTCGTCGATGACATACACACGCGGCATCGGCAGTTCAGCGCGCGCGGCCAGATCCTGCACCATGGCGTAGAAACGACCACCGCTGCCGGCATCGACTTCGCGCGCGCGGTACATCGCAAGCACTGCCCGGTCGGAATTCCAGTAGGCGAACAAATTCATGCCGACGCCAAACAACAGCGCGATCAGCATGCCTTGCGCGCCTCCTATGGCGGCACCGATTGCACCGAACAAGGCAATGATTCCGGCAAATAGAATGGTGGTTTTGACCCAGTTACCGAACATGAATAGCACCTCGCATGCGCCGGGATAAGGCGACTCGTCACGTCAAATGCGGGTGGCCCGGTCAGGTTTCAATGGCCAAGCCGGAAACCCGGCGGCAGCAGCCGTCCGGCGAGAAACGCTGCGGCGGTCATCCGCCTGCTGCCCGCCGGTTGCAGTTCCATCACGTTCAGTGCACCGTTGCCGCAGGCAACCACCAGTTGATCCGCAGCGGCAGGCAGAATTTCACCCGGTAAATACGATGCTTCATGGGCTTCATCCCGCAGAAAGCCGGTATCCCCTTGTTGGGCATTCGACCCGCCATGCGTTTTGGCACGCAGTGGGCCGGCGTCTGCAACAACTCGTGCCGACCAGATCTTCAGCGGCGCGCCATCCAGCAGCGTCCACGCGCCCGGGACCGGATTGAAGGCGCGCACTGCGCGCTCGAGTTCAAGGGCAGGCCGGCTCCAGTCCAGTTTGGCTTCTTCCTTGCTGAGTTTGCCGGCATAGGTGGCCCGGGCCTCGTCCTGCGCCTCCGGAACCCGCGCAGCGTAATTCGCCAGTGCCGCGACGATGGCGCGCGCGCCCGCCTCGGCCAGGGCGTCGTGCAGGCTGGCCGCCGTCTCACCGCCACGGATCGGCAACACGGTTTTTGCCAGCATCGCCCCGGTATCGAGTCCAGCATCCATCTGCATGATGGTGATCCCGGTTTCCGGATCGCCCGCCAGAATTGCGCGCTGGATCGGCGCCGCCCCACGCCAGCGCGGCAGCAGTGAGGCGTGAATGTTGAGGCAACCGAAGCGTGGCAGGTCGAGCACGGCTTGCGGCAGGATCAGGCCATAGGCGGCAACCACCATGACGTCGGCATCCACGGTCCGCAGTTCGGCCTGGGCCTCGGGCGTTTTCAGGCTGGCTGGCTGGTACAACGGCAGGCCGCGCCCCAGCGCGGCCTGCTTGACCGCACTGGGCGTGAGTTTCATGCCGCGTCCGGCGGGGCGGTCGGGCTGCGTCAGCACCAGGACAATTTCATGGCCGGCATCCGCCAGGGCGTTGAGTGCCGCAGCCGCAAACGGCGGCGTGCCCGCAAAGATGATGCGCATGAAGCGACTCAGAGCGACGCCCGCACGGGCGCGGCGTCGGGACGGTGTTCGCGTGCCTGTTTGGCCAGTTTGGCCTTGATGCGGTTGCGCTTGAGATTGGACAGGTAATCGACGAAGACCTTGCCCATCAGGTGATCCATTTCGTGCTGGACACACACCGCCAGCAGACCGTCCGCCTTGAGCTCAAAAGGCTTGCCGTCGCGGTCGAGCGCGTGCACGGTGACACGCTCGGCACGTTCGACCTTGTCGAAGATGCCGGGCACCGACAGGCAGCCTTCCTCGCTTTCCTCGCGGCCGGACTGGGCGACGATTTCAGGATTGATGAACACACGCAACTGGTCGTGGGTTTCGGAAATGTCGATGACGATGACGCGTTCGTGCACATTGACCTGGGTTGCGGCCAGTCCAATGCCCGGAGCGGCGTACATGGTTTCGGCCATGTCGTCGATCAGTTTGCGGATGCGCGCGTCCACCAATGCCACCGGCTTGGCAACGGTATGCAGGCGGGTATCGGGATAATGCAATATATCGAGTCTGGCCATTATGGATTCGGCACGATGTAGTTTAAGGAGGCTTGCAAGGGGAGATGTCCGATTTTTTAATTGGGGCAATGTGCGCCGACTCAATATTCGTTAAACACAACATTTTTGTTGATCCGGCCCCCAAAGCCGATCCGGGGAAACGCCCTTCGTGTTCAATGACGGATACACCAACATCATCTGAATGCGCCAATAAAATCTTTACGAATGAATGGGCTGGGCGCACACTTTGATGCAAAATCTGAATCAATGATGCGCATGACCCTAAATATAAGGCGGCAGATAGCCGTAAGCTAAGCGCACAGTATATTTTCAAAGCAAAATTAGACAAAGTCTAAATGGAGGGTTACCCCGTGCGTCAACTCGTTCTTTCTCTTGCCCTGCTGCTGGCCGTGCCCGCGCTGGCCGATACCCTTCAACTCCAGGACAGCGCGCCGGACAAATATGTCGTGGTCAAAGGCGATACGCTTTGGGACATATCCGGACGTTTCCTCAAGGATCCATGGCGCTGGCCCCAGATCTGGAACATGAATCGCGAGGAAATCAAGAATCCGCACTGGATTTACCCCGGCGATATGGTCGTGCTCGATCGCAGCGGCAAGGAACCGCGTCTGTCGCTGGTCAAGGGTGACCAGGGCAGCCTGCCAACCGTAAAGCTGTCGCCCGGCATGCGCGCAACGGATATCGGCAACGAAGCCATTCCGCCCATCCCGGTCCGCGTGATTCAGCCCTTCCTGTCGCAGCCCCGGGTGGTTCCCCTCGGAGCGCTCGATGATGCGCCCTTCATTCTGGGCAACAATGTCGAGCGGGTGATCCTGGCCGCGGGCGACCCAACCTTCGCCACCGGCGGCAAGCCCGGCGTAACCCGCTGGAACGTGTTGCGTCCCGGCAAAGCGCTCAGGGATCCGGTTACCAGCGAAGTGCTGGGACACGAAGTCGAATACCTGGGCGACGCACGCACCCTGGTGGAAGGCGCACCGCAGACGATTCGCATTACCAGGTCGGCGCAGGAAATTTTTCCCAAGGATAAGTTGTTGGCTGCAGACGACAGCGCCACCTTCGAATACATTCCGCATGCACCGGAATCCAAGATCAACGGCCGGATTATCTCGGCTTACGGTGGATTGTCCGACAGCGGCGTTTACCAGACCGTGGTCATCAACCGCGGCGTGCGCGATGGCCTGGAGCCCGGTCATGTGCTGGCGGTGTTCCGCGAAGGCCTGGCGGTCATGCTCAGCAAGGATGAAAATGACCGCATGGCGTGGGTCAACGAAAAGTCCGCGGGTGTTTCCGATGACCGTGCCTGGCTATACAACGATGTGCGCTGCCTGAATGAAAACAGCATGGTTTTCTATGACCGGACCGCCGATGTGCACAAAGCTTTCCGCAACACCTGCCTTAATACCCCTAGCGATCGCGCCGTGAAGCTGCCCGATTACCGCAGCGGCCTGGTAATGGTCTACCGCGTGTTTGACCGTGTGTCCTATGCGCTCATCATGCAGTCCGAGGGGCCAGTGTATCTGCTCGACTCGGTACGCAACCCTGATTGAGCGACCTTGACCCCTGGCTGCGGCTTGCCCTCGCACCGGGGGTGGGCAATACCAGCCTGATCCGTCTGTTAACGGCCTTCGGTACTCCGGAGGCCGTTTTGGCATCTGGCCGCAGCGCCCTGGCGAGGCACCTCTCTACCGCTCAATGCGACGCGCTGCTCGCCGATCCCGAGCCTGCGCAGCTAGATGCCGTCCATGCCTGGCTTGCCCAGCCCGGCAACAGCCTGATGACATTGGCGGACGAAGACTACCCGCAGGCCCTGCTCGAAATCGCCGATCCGCCTGCCTTGCTGTATTGCAAGGGGCGGCGAGCTTTGCTCAGCCAGCCCAGCCTCGGCATCGTCGGCAGCCGCAACGCGACGCCGCAGGGCGTACGCGACGCCGAAGCGTTCGCTCACGCGCTGTCTGACGCCGGACTCACCATCGTCAGCGGGCTGGCGCTCGGCATCGACGCGGCAGCGCATCGTGGCGGACTGGCCGGCACGGGATCGAGCGTCGCCGTGATCGGCACCGGCCTCGACCGCATTTACCCTGCACGCAACAAGGCACTGGCGCATCAGTTGGCCGAAAACGGCCTCATCGTGTCGGAATTCGCGCTTGGCACATTGCCCTTGCCCGGCCACTTCCCACGCCGTAACCGGCTCATCAGCGGCTTGAGCCGCGGGGTGCTGGTGGTGGAAGCCGCACCTGACAGCGGCTCGCTCATAACGGCCCGGGTAGCCACGGATCAGGGGCGAGAGGTGTTCGCCATCCCCGGCTCGATCCATTCGCCGCTTGCGCGTGGCTGCCATGCCCTGATCAAGCAGGGCGCCAAGCTGGTCGAATCCGCTGCCGACATTCTTGACGAGCTAGCCTGGCAGCAGCGGCTGGCACCGCCGGTACTGCCGGAAGCCCGATCCGATCCGGTTCTGGACGCGCTGGACGGAGCGCCGACCACCCTCGACACGCTGGCACAAAGGACCGGGTTGACGCTGGATGCGCTTTCGGCGAAGCTGTTGACGCTTGAACTGGATGGGCAGATCGCTTCCCTGCCTGGCGGGCGCTACCAAAAAACTCACTGACACTATGCTCGACATCCTGGTTTTCCTGTATGAAAGCTTTCGCATGGCGGAGCTCGCGCCCGACCGCGACGCGCTGGAAAAGCGCCTGTTTGCCGCCGGGTTTGAAGAATCCGACATCAATGCCGCGCTCGACTGGTTCGCCAATCTGACCGGCAGCGCAACCCACGAACGCCTGGCCCATGCGCGTTACCGGCATTACGCGCCCGAGGAACTCGAGCGCCTGAACGAAGCCTGCCGCAGCGAACTGGCCTATCTGGTCGGCGCCGAGATTCTCGATCCCGAATCGCGCGAGTGGGTGATTTCAGGCCTGATGGCGCTGGGCGGCGAAGACATCGAACCCGATCACGTGCGCTGGATGACCCTGATCGTATTGTGGAGCCGCGGGCTGATCGAACATTTCACGCATCTTGAAGACATGCTGCTGAACCATGAACCGGGGCGCCTGCATTAAGGCGACACATCAAATAGCATGTCCAAACTCGTCATCGTCGAATCGCCGTCCAAATCCAAGTCGCTGAAGAAGTACCTCGGCGCAGACTACGACATCCTCGCCAGCTACGGTCACGTGCGTGACCTGGAGCCGAAAACCGGCGCGGTCGATACTGAAAATTTCACCATGAAATATCAGATCATCGAGCGCAACGCCAAGCACGTCGAAGCCATCGTCAAGGCTGCCAAGAAGGCCGACGAGGTGTTGCTGGCCACCGACCCGGACCGCGAAGGCGAGGCGATTTCCTGGCACATCAGCGAAATTCTCAAGGAACGCAAGGTCAAGACGCCGATGAAGCGGGTGGCCTTTTACGAAATCACCGAATCCGCCATCCAGGACGCGGTGCGCCACCCGCGCGAGATCGCGACCGACCTGGTCGACGCGCAGCAGGCACGACGCGCACTGGATTATCTGGTCGGCTTCAACCTGTCGCCGCTGCTGTGGAAGAAAATCAGCCCCGGGCTGTCCGCCGGCCGCGTGCAGTCGCCGGCGCTGCGGATGATCGTCGAGCGCGAGGAGGAGATCGAGGCCTTCGTGCCGCGCGAATACTGGACGCTGCACCTCGACAGCCACAAGGGGGTGCAGCCGTTCACCGCCAAGCTCACCCACTTCAAGGGCGAAAAGCTCGAGCAGTTCACGGTCGAGCACGAGGCGCGCAGCAAGGAATGGCTGGCGATGCTGGAAGGCCGCGATGCCACGGTGATGCGCATCGAGAAGAAGCGCCGCGCCCGCCACCCCGGCGCGCCGTTCACCACCTCGACGCTGCAGCAGGCCGGAGTGCGGCAACTCGGCATGACGACCGACCGGGTGATGCGCACCGCCCAGCAACTGTACGAAGGCATCGACCTCGGCGAAGGCCCGGTTGGCCTCATCACCTACATGCGAACCGACTCGGTCAACCTGGCGCAGGAAGCGATCACCGATATCCGCAAGTATGTGGGCGCTAACTTCGACAAGGAATTCCTGCCCCCGACCGCGCTTCACTACAAGGCCAAAACCAAGAACGCGCAGGAAGCGCACGAGGCCGTGCGCCCGACCTCGGTGTCCCGTACACCCGAAGCGGTGAAGCCATTTCTGTCGCATGACCAGGCACGGCTCTACGAACTGGTCTGGAAGCGCACCGTCGCCTGCCAGATGGCCCCGGCGCAATTCGATACCGTCGCCGCCGATATCACGGTGGGCGAGGGCACCTTCCGAGCCACCGGCCAGACGCTGGCGTTCGCCGGCTTCCTTGCGGTGTACCAGGACGACGAGGACGAGGAAGGCGAATCGAAATTGCCGGCGCTCGCCGAAGGCGAAGCCCTGCCGGTCGACAAGCTCTACGGCGAACAGCATTTCACCCAACCACCGCCGCGCTACACCGAGGCGAGCCTGGTGAAGGCGCTGGAGGAATACGGCATCGGCCGGCCATCCACCTACGCCAGCATCATCTCCACACTGCAGGACCGCGAATACGTGGTGCTGGAGAAGAAGCGCTTCCAGCCGACCGATATCGGCCGCCTGGTCAACTGCTTCCTCACCCGCCATTTCAACCATTACGTCGATTACGACTTCACCGCCAAGCTGGAAGACAAGCTGGACGATGTATCCAACGGCAAGCGCGTGTGGTCGCGCCTGCTGGGCGAGTTCTGGAAGGAATTCGACGGCGAGCTGAAAGCCAAGCAGAACGTCGAGCGCGGTTGTCCCATCACCGATGCCTGTCCCAAGTGCGGCAAACCGCTGTTCATGCAGGCCAGCAAGCGCGGCCTCTTTATCGGCTGCTCCGGTTACCCTGAATGTGATTACACCCGGCCCTTGCATGCGGCCACTGCCGAGGGAGACAACATCCTGGGGCAGGACCCGGCTAGCGGTCTGGACGTCAAGTTGCTTTCCGGCCGCTTCGGCCCGTATGTGCAGATCGGCGAAATGCCGGAGGACAAGAAGGCGCCCAAGCCGCGCCGCGCATCATGGCCGAAGGACATCCCGCTGGAAAATGCAACGCTTGAGCTGGCGTTGAAATTCCTCTCGTTGCCGCGCGAAGTGGGACACCACCCGACTACCGGCCTGCCGATCGTTGCCAACAATGGCCGCTTCGGACCCTACCTACTGCACGACGGCAAGTTCAAGTCCATCCCCAAGACCGACAGCGTGTACGAAATCGATCTGCCGCGCGCGCTCGAAGTACTGGCGATGGAACGCCCCCCACGCGGCGCCGACTCCGCCGCTTCGGTACTGAAAGCCCTGGGCCCGCACCCGGAAGACGGCAAGGACATCACCGTACGCAGTGGCCGTTACGGACCCTATGTGAAGCACGGCAGCACCAACGCCACGCTGCCCAAAGACATCACCCCGGAAGAAATCACGCTGGATGAGGCGCTCGCCTTGATCGCCGCTCGTGTGGCCAAAGGTCCGGCCAAAAAACCGGTACGGAAGGCGGCTGCCAAACCCGCAGCCGCGAAGAAGGTCTCTGCCGACACTGCACCAAAGAAGCCTGCCACGAAGAAAAAAGCAGCGCCCAAAAAGGCAACCCCCGCCAGCGCGAAGAAACCGGCCAGCAAAAAACCGGCCGCATGAGCGTGCAACCCAGCCTGCTGATGGTCAACGCCTTCATCGGCACGGCTGGCTACAAAAAGCTGTATCAGGAACTCGGTTACACCGTTGTCTGCGAATGGTCTGAACGCAAGGCCATCAGCCTGGTACGTAAAACACCGCCTGACGTGATCGTGGCGGACTTTTACCACCAGACCGATTTTCGCGACCGGCTCTCCAACCTTGAATCCCTGCTGGCGACAGCGCAAGGAACGCCCAGCACCCGCATCCTGGTATTTTACGAGAGTGCCCACCAGGCTGTGCTCGAAAAGGTCAGTGCACGCTTGCGTATCGACGCTGCGCTGACACTGCCTGTCCAGGAAAGCGCATTGCGTGCCATGCTGCGGACCTGGCTTGAAACTCCATCCGTATCCAGTTAAGCCACGAATAACTTTTTACATAACGGACCGTATTCTTCACGTCAATCCGTGGAGATGAACATAATCATGCTGAAATTTGTCCGCCTGATCGTGCCATTAAAAACCCGGCAATGCCGGGTTTTTAATGGGTAATCAAACGGACCAACGTCCGCTTATACATCAAGGTTGCGTACCCCCAGTGCGTTACTTTCAATGAAGGCACGGCGCGGTTCGACATCGTCGCCCATCAGGGTGGTAAAAATCTGGTCGGATGAAATCACATCCTCAATCTGCACCTTCATCAACCGGCGCACCTTGGGATCCATGGTGGTTTCCCACAGTTGGGCGGGATTCATCTCCCCCAGACCCTTATAGCGCTGGATGCTCATTCCGCGTTTGACTTCGGCAAGGAACCAGTCCATCGCCTCGCGGAAACTTTGTATGGGTGCTTCCTTCTCGCCGCGTTTGGCGCGGGCGCCCAGACCAATCAGGTCACGTAAAAGATCGCCGACCTTGACTAGTTGGTTGTAATCGCCGGTTTCGAGGAGATCCGCTTCCAGGAAATTGACGTAAGCGTTGCCGTGGGCATGGCGGGTGATCCGCAAGCGATAGCTATCTGTTTCGCTGATGTATTCGGCGGCCACTGCGAATTTATGTGCGTCCAGTGCGGCACCCAGGCTGGCCTCGCTCAGCATGGCCGCGCCGCTGTCGGCCAGGCTCAGACGCGGAATGCGCATCAGGGCCTGCAAGACGTCGTCCGGCAGCAGGCGGGCCAGGCGATCGCTCACCGCTTCGGCGAGGAAATATTCGCGCGCCAGCGTTTCCAGAGCATCTCCCGTGATCGGCATAGCGCCATCCATCGGCGTCAGTTCGGCGTCTTTCATCGCCTCCGCCATCAGGTGTTCCTTCAGCGCATGTTCGTCCTTGATGTAGCGCTCGGAACGGCCATGTTTGACCTTGTACAGCGGCGGCTGCGCGATGTAGATATGGCCGCGCTCGACCAGTTCGGGCATCTGGCGGTAGAAGAAGGTGAGCAGCAGGGTGCGGATGTGGGCGCCGTCGACGTCGGCATCGGTCATGATGATGATACGGTGGTAGCGCAGCTTGTCCGGATTGTAATCATCCTTGCCGATGCTGGTGCCAAGCGCCGTGATCAGCGTGGCGATCTCCTGGCTGCCGATCACCTTGTCGAAACGCGCACGCTCGACGTTTAGAATCTTGCCCTTCAACGGCAGGATCGCCTGGAACTTGCGGTCGCGTCCCTGCTTGGCGGATCCGCCGGCGGAATCGCCCTCGACAAGATAAATTTCGCATAGGGACGGATCCTTTTCCTGGCAGTCCGCCAGCTTGCCAGGCAGCCCCAATCCGTCCATCACTCCCTTGCGGCGGGTGATTTCACGTGCCTTGCGTGCGGCTTCACGTGCGCGTGCGGCATCGACGATCTTGGCGCACAGCAGCTTCGCGTCGTTGGGGTTTTCCAGCAGGAATTCGGACAGTTTCTGGCCAACGACTTCCTGCACCACCGGCTGAACTTCGCTGGATACCAGCTTGTCCTTGGTCTGGCTGGAGAATTTTGGCTCGGGCACCTTCACCGACAGCACGCAGGTAAGGCCTTCACGCATATCGTCGCCGGTGGTTTCGACCTTGGCCTTCTTGGCCACCTCGTTTTCCTCAATGTATTTGTTCAGTACCCGGGTCATCGCCATGCGCATTCCGGTAAGGTGCGTACCGCCGTCGCGTTGCGGAATATTGTTGGTGAAGCACTGTACGGTTTCCGAATAGCTGTCGTTCCACTGCATCGCGACTTCGATCGTCATGCCGTCCTTCTCGCCGACAGCGTGGAAGATCTTTGGATGCAACACCGACTTGACCCGGTTCATGTAGTCGACAAAACCCTTGACGCCGCCGGAATGCGCGAAATTTTCGGTTTTTCCATCGCGGTGGTCGATCAATTCGATCTTGACGCCATTGTTGAGAAAAGAAAGTTCACGGATGCGCTTGGCGAGGATATCGAAATGGAATACAACCTGGCCGACGCCAAATATTTCTTCATCTGCCAGGAAATGCACTTCGGTTCCGCGATTCCGCGTTTCGCCTATGACCTGCATCGGTGAAACTTCGACTCCGTTCTGAATTTCGATCGGGCGGTCGAGCACCTTGCCTTGATTGAAAGTCATCGCATACTTCTTGCCGTCACGACGCACCACGAGCTTCAGCCATTTCGACAGACCATTGACACAGGAAACGCCGACGCCATGCAGGCCTCCCGAGACCTTGTAGCTGTTCTGATTGAACTTGCCGCCGGCGTGCAGCACGGTCATGACGATTTCCGCCGCGCTGCGCTTGGGTTCGTGCTTGTCGTCGAATTTGATGCCGACCGGAATGCCGCGCCCGTTGTCGGAAATCGAAATCGAGTTGTCGGGATGGATGATGACCTTGATATCGTCACAGTAACCGGCCAGCGCCTCGTCGATGGCATTGTCCAGAACTTCGAATACCATGTGGTGCAAGCCTGTGCCATCGGACGTGTCGCCGATATACATGCCGGGGCGCTTGCGCACGGCTTCCAGACCTTCCAGCTGCTGGATGCTGTCTTCGTCGTATCCGCCGTTGGCGTTGCTGTCGGACTTGTCGCTCATGGTGTTGTTACCCCGCATGGGGCATTCCTGTCAGTTGTTGCTGAGTGAAATCGGTCGTGCGTGACGAACTTAGATGCGCATGGGCATCACGACGTATTTGAATCCTGCTTCGCCTTCGCTGGTCAGCAGCATGCTGCTGTTGGCGTCGCCCAGCGACAGCGTGATTTCGTCGCTATTGACCGCGCCAAGGCCGTCCAGCAGGTAGGTGACATTGAAGCCGACGTCGAGCGGATCGCCGTTGTAATTGACCTCGATCTCATCGGCGGCTTCTTCCTGTTCGTTGTTGTTGCAGACGATGCCCAGCGTGTTTTCGCTCATCACCAGGCGCACGCCACGGAATTTCTCGTTCGACAGAATTGCGGCGCGCTGCAATGCCTGCATCACGCTCTGGCGGTTGGCCTTGAGGTGGCGTGGCTGGTTGACCGGAATCACGCGCTGATAGTCGGGGAATTTGCCGTCGACGACCTTGGTTACCAGTTCGGTTCCGGGCAGTGTGATGGTGACCTGGTTGGCGCCGATGCGCAGAGCAACCGCATCGTCCACATCGTTCAGAAGTTTGGACAGTTCGACCACGGTCTTGCGCGGGATGATGACTTCACGTGCTTCGACCTCCGTCTCCAGTTCGGTTTCGGCATAGCTCAGCCGGTGACCGTCGGTGGCCACCACACGCAGTTGCTTGCCACCCAGAACCAACAGCATGCCGTTGAGGTAATAGCGGATGTCCTGGCTGGCCATGGCGAACTGCACCAGCTGCAACAGACGCTTCAGCGTTTTTTGCGGCAGGCGGATCGCTTCGCCTAAGCCGGCACCGGTCTCGACACGCGGAAAATCGGCAGCCGGCAGCGTTTGCAGGGTGAAGCGCGATTTGCCTGCACTCACCACGACCTGGCTGTCCTTGGTGTCGAGCTTGACCTTGGCGTCGTCGGGCAGCGCACGCACGATGTCGAATAGCTTGCGCGCGGCAATGGTGATTGCAAAGTCTTCGCCCACCTGCGCGCCAAGCTGCGTGCTGATCTGCAATTCCAGGTCGGTGGCCAGAACGGTCAGCTTGTCGCCTTTTTTCTCCAGCAGGAGATTGGACAGGATAGGTAAGGTGTGACGTCGTTCGACGACCCCAACAACCGCAGATAGGGAAGTTAGAAGAGCGTTGCGTTCGCTTTGTACTAATAGCATTTATATATTCCTGAGAATCATAATAAAGGCGGTCAAAATCTGGGGGTATGTCTTTTTATTAAATTAAATCAATCGCTTGTTATTGATTTTTCGTTGTGGATAAACCCTTGGCAGATGGGGATGAGTGGGGATGAATATTCCGCTGCGTGCTCCTGACATGATTTATTCACATTTCATCCTCAGCCAGTCAGGCTTTGTAATAACACCAGATAATCACGCCCGATATCCACTTCGGTTTCACGCAGTTCGGCCACCTTGCGACATGCGTGAATGACCGTGGTGTGGTCACGTCCACCGAACGATTCGCCGATTTCCGGCAGACTCTGGTTGGTGAGTTCCTTGGCCAGCGCCATGGCGATCTGGCGAGGGCGCGCCAGGTTTCGTGTTCTTTTCTTGGAAAACATGTCAGCGACCTTGATCTTGTAAAAATCGGCGACTGTTTTCTGGATATTTTCGATCGATACGATGCGCGAGGTCGATGCAATGAGGTCACGCAAGGCCTCTTTTACAAGTTCCAGGGTGATGGGTTTTTCGTGGAAGCGCGAGAAAGCGATCACTCGCTTCAAGGCGTCCTCCAGTTCGCGCACATTCGAGCGCACCTGCTTGGCGATGAAAAAGGCGACATTCTCGTCGAGCTTGACGTTTTCTGCCTGCGCCTTGGCCAGCAGGATGGCCACCCGCATTTCCAGTTCAGGCGGCTCAACGGCAACCGTCAAGCCCCAGGCAAAGCGCGACTTCAGACGATCGTCCAGGCCGCTGATTTCCTTCGGGAAGGTATCGCAGGTGATGACGATCTGCTTCTTGTTTTCGATCAGCGAGTTGAACACGTAGAAAAACTCTTCCTGGGTGCGGTCCTTCTTGGCCAGGAACTGGATATCGTCGATCAGCAACAGATCCAGCGACATATAACGCCGCTTGAGGTCGTCAAACTGCTTGTTGAGGTAAGCCTTGACCACGTCATCTACATAATCATTGGCGTGAATATAGCTGATGCGCGCGTTGGGATTGGCTTGACGAACGGTGTTGCCGATGGCCTGCAGCAGATGGGTTTTGCCCAGCCCCACCCCACCGTAGACAAATAGCGGGTTGTAAGCGACTCCGGGGTTGTCGGCGATTTGCAATGCAGCGGCACGCGCCAGCTGGTTGGCGCGTCCCGAGACGAAATTGTCGAAAGTAAACCCTGGGTTGATGCGCAGCCCCATCTGGATAGGTGCAGCGGCACTTATGGGTGGGGGCGCTGATTGAACGACAGAAGTTGGGGAATGGGATGGCCGGCCAGCTGCATTTTTTTTCCCCAGCGCGTAGGTAATGGCCACAGGACGAGCGTAAAACTCCTGTGCCCAGACGTCGATGTGATCGGCAAATTTTTCTCGCACCCAGTCCATCACAAAATGGTTGGGCGCCAGAATCCGCAGGTCTCCGCCGGCATCGTCAAATACCAGGGGCTTGATCCATGTACTGAATTGCTGCTGGGTCAGATTGGCGCGAAAGCGCTCTTGACAAAGGTCCCAGAAGGAATCCATAGGTGTGTGGGGGGAGGTAGGAAGCTGCATGGGATTCAAGGCTGAATCTTACTCTGCTTCGGTTAGGTTATCCACAGGCAGGAAATTGCTGGGAGTGGTCTGCCAAGTCAAACTTGACACCCCCCCGGGAGGGCTGGTCTAATACGCGGTTTTTCAACAGATTTTTTGTTTGGCCGATCCGCTCAGGCGGTAAAAAGGCCAGCCCTGCCAGAAAGGAAACGCCATGAAACGCACCTATCAGCCCTCAACCGTCCGTCGCAAGCGCACCCACGGATTCCGTGCCCGCATGAAAACCAAGTCAGGCCGTGCCGTGATCAATGCACGTCGTGCCAAGGGTCGCGCTCGTCTGGCTGTCTGATCAACGCGTCTCCTAACAAAACGGGTGGCGTGCCCTTCCGCGATGCGCGGCTGGTCAATAAAGCCGATTTCGATCGGGTGTTTGCCGACAGTCAGCGCGCCCGAACAGACTATGTGCTAGTGATGGCGCGCCCCAACCAGGCGGGTTTTCCCCGGTTGGGCATGATCATCGCCAAGCGCCTGCTTGCGCGTGCGGTGGACCGAAACCGCGTCAAGCGATGCGTGCGCGAAAGCTTCCGGCAGGTCTTACTCGAGTTGCCCGCTTGTGATTTTGTTGTTCGTCTGATCGCCAAGCCTGTGCCGGGTGATGAGGCACGCGATTTGTCACGCACATTCAAACGTGCAGGCCATCGTGCCATGGCAAAATGGCCCCCCGTGGTGTCAAGCGAATTGCCGATAGCCACGCCGGAATCCCCTCCCAACTAAACAGCGTCCCGTTACATGGATAACCAGCGGCTCATTCTTTTTATCGTCTTTTCCTTCTCGCTGCTTTTGTTGTGGGAGGCCTGGCAGGATAAAAACGCACCCGTCCCAACCGGCCCGACGGCCGCGAGCTCCCCGGCCGTGAACGCACCTCCCACGCCCAGCCAGGGGCTGAGCGCGCCGGCCGTCGCGCCCGCCCTGACCGAGTTTGCCAAAGGGCCGCGCGCAGTGGTCGAAACAGATGTGTATCGGGCTACCATCGACGCCAATGGCGGCGACCTGAGCGAACTGCAGCTGCTGCCCTATCGCGAGACTGAAGACAAGACAAGTGTCTTCACGCTGTTTGAATCCAACCAGACGCGGCCTTATCTGGCTCAAAGCGGGCTGGTCGGCAAAGGCTTGCCGACGCATCGCAGCGTTTTTCAGCTTAATCCAGGCACTTACCGCCTAATCGGCGGTGCGGCACAGCTGGAGGTTCCGCTGGTTTGGGACGATCCTGCCACCGGCGTGCGCGTCGAAAAGACCTACATTTTCAAGCGCGGCAGTTATCAGATCGCTGTCAGAACACGCGTAATTAACGGCGGCACCCAGCCCCTCGACCTGACCCCGTATTACCAGTTCACCCGCCACGGCGAAGCCCCGCGCGGATCATCTTACTTTCTCCATACCTACACGGGCCCGGCGATCTACACTGACGCCAAGAAATTCCAGAAAGTCGCGTTCAAGAATATCGAGGAAGGCAAGGCTGATTTCGAGAAAACGGCCAGCAATGGCTGGGTGGGGATGGTGCAGCATCACTTTGTGGCGGCGTGGCTGCCCGAAGGCAGCGTCAAGCGCGAGTATTACACGCGTGCGTTGGGTAACGGGCTGTATTCGGCCGGCGTTATTCTGGCCGAGGGCACGCTTGCGCCGGGACAGCAAAAGACGTTCACGGTGCCGCTGTATGCCGGTCCGCAGACGCAGACCCTGATGGAAAAAACAGCGCCCGGTCTCGATCTCTCACGCGATTACGGCTGGCTCACCCCGCTGGCGTATCCCATTTTCTGGGCGCTGGCAAAAATCGAGCGACTGGTCGGAAACTGGGGCTGGGCCATCATCATCCTGACCATTCTTCTCAAACTGGCGCTGTATCCGCTGTCGGCCGCTGGCTACAAGTCGATGGCCAAGATGAAGAAGCTTACTCCGCGCCTGCAGAAACTGAAGGAAACCTACGGCGACGATCGCGCCAAGCTGCATCAGGCGATGGCGGAGATGTACAAGACCGAAAAGATCAATCCGCTTGGCGGCTGTCTGCCCATCCTGATCCAGATTCCGGTATTCATCGCGCTGTACTGGGTGCTGCTGGCAGCGGTGGAAATGCGCGGCGCGCCTTGGCTGGGCTGGATCACCGATCTGACCGCGCCCGATCCGTGGTACATCCTGCCGGTCATCATGGGCATCACCTCCATCCTCCAGGTCAAGCTCAACCCGCAGCCGATGGACCCGATGCAGGCCAAGATCATGATGATCATGCCCGTTGCATTTACCGTGATGTTCGTGTTCTTCCCTGCGGGCCTGGTGCTCTACTGGGTGGTCAACAACATTTTGTCGATTGCGCAGCAGTGGGTAATCAACAAACAGGTTGGGGGCGGTGACAAACCCGTCATCGGCAAAGCCTGACCTGATCGCCGCCATTGCCACCGCCCCCGGGCGGGGCGGGGTGGGGGTGGTGCGGGTGTCGGGGTCTGACATCGTCACGCTTGCCACGGCCATTCTCGGTCGCGTCCCCGTAGCGCGTCACGCCACGTATAGCCGATTTCTAGACGTTGAAGGCGGAGTGCTCGATGAAGGCATTGCGCTTTATTTTGCTGCGCCTCATTCCTTCACCGGCGAGCATGTGCTGGAGTTGCAAGGGCACGGCGGGCCGGTAGTGCTGAATCAGATCCTTCAACGCTGCCTTGAACTCGGCGCGCGATTGGCCGCGCCGGGTGAATTCACCCGGCGCGCCTATCTCAACGGCAAACTCGATCTGGCACAGGCCGAAGCAGTGGCGGATGTGATCGATGCCGCGTCAAGCGAGGCAGCACGCTCGGCAGTGCGCTCGCTCTCTGGCGCTTTTTCCGCACGGATTGTCGAATTGGTCGAGGCGCTGATCCGCTTGCGCATGCTGGTGGAAGCCACGCTCGACTTTCCCGAGGAGGAAATCGACTTTCTGCGCGACGCTGATGCCTTCGGCCGGCTGGACGCCATCGACGTCGGTCTGCAGGCGGTGCGCAGGCAGGCTCGGCAGGGCGCACTGCTGCGCGAAGGGCTGACGGTGGTGCTGATCGGCCAGCCGAATGTAGGCAAGTCGAGTCTCTTGAACCGGCTGGCCGGGTTCGAGGCGGCAATCGTCACCGAGATTGCCGGCACCACCCGTGACACAGTGCGCGAGGCGATCCAGATTCAGGGCGTGCCGCTACACATCGTCGACACAGCCGGACTGCGCGATACCGACGATGCAGTAGAAAGAATTGGCATTGCACGCACCTGGGCGGCAGTGGAAAAAGCTGACGTGGCGCTGCTGCTGGTGGATGCCGCGCACGGCCTCAGCGGGCACGAGGCGGCAATACTGCAACGCTTGCCCGCAGTGACGCGGCTAACCATCCACAACAAGATCGACGTCACTGCCGAGGTGCCGCGTGTGATGGGCGACGAGGTTTGGCTGTCCGCAAAAACAGGAGCTGGGATGGAGTTGCTGCGCGGCAAGCTGCTTGAAGCGGCCGGCTGGCAGGCAGCGGGCGAGGGTGCTTTCATGGCGCGCGCGCGCCATCTCGATGCACTCGGCCGCGCCGACGGCCATCTGGCCGCCGCGCGCGCGACAGCAGCGCAACTCGAGTTGTTTGCCGAAGAACTGCGGCTGGCGCAGTCGGCGTTGTCGGAGATCACCGGAGAGTTCAGCGCCGACGATTTGCTGGGTGAAATCTTCAGCAAGTTCTGCATCGGCAAATAAGCGACTTCCAGGTCTTTCGCCCATGCGCGGCAGCGCTTATGCTTGGCGCGTGTTTCCCTCTTCAGGATTGCCAGAAATGCTGACCTGGCGCGGCATTGCCGACGAACTCAAAACCCACCGCGCACAGCTGCTGCAGGCAAATTTCGTGGCGCTGCTGGCGGTGATGGCTGCGGTGCCGGTGCCGCTTCTGCTGCCGCTGATGGTCGACGAGGTGCTGCTGCGTCACCCCGGGAAGATGGTCGCCATCATCGGTGCAGCGTTTCCGGCATCGTGGCACGGCCCGGTTCTGTTCATTGGCGTGGCACTCTTGCTGACCGTAGGCTTGCGGCTTGCCTCAATTCTGCTCAACGTATGGCAGGGACGCACCTTCTCGCTCTTGGCAAAGGAGGTGGTGTACCGCATCCGGGCGCGCATGCTGGCGCGGCTTTCCAGAATAGCCTTGTCGGAATTCGAAACCGTGGGTGCGGGGCGGGTGACCTCGCATTTCGTTACCGACCTCGGCGCCATCGATAGCTTTCTCGGCGCATCAATTTCCGGGTTTGTACTGTCGGTGCTGACCCTGGTAGGCGTCGCAGCGGTGCTGTTCTGGATGAACTGGCAACTGGCGCTGTTCATCCTGCTGCTGAATCCCGTCGTGATCCTGTTTTCAACCCGGCTCGGCAAGCGGGTGAAGGATCTGAAAAAACATGAAAACCGTGCATTCGAAGTGTTTCAGGACGCGCTCGGCGAAACACTCGACGCGCTGACGCAGATCCGCGCAATGAACCGCGAAAAGCATTATCTGGCGCGAATAAATGAAAAAGCCGCCGACATTCGGCAGCATGCTGCGGCATTCGCCTGGAAGTCGGACGCGATGAGCCGGATTTCCTTTTTCATTTTTCTCGCCGGCTTCGATGCCTTCCGCGCCGGGGCGATGTTGATGGTGGTGTTTTCCGATCTGTCCATCGGTGAAATGCTGGCGGTGTTCGGCTACCTGTGGTTCATGATGACACCGGTGCAGGAACTGGTGAACATGCAGTACGCCTGGTTCGCTGCCAATGCTGCGCTGGCGCGGATCAACGCCCTGCTTGGCCTGCACAGCGAACCGCAGCATCCAGCGCTGCGCGATCCGTTCGCCGGCCAGGCTGCTGTCGGCATCATGCTCGACCATGTGAGTTTTGCTTATGAAGAGGGCGAGACGGTGCTCGACGACGTCAGCCTGAGTGTGGCGGCGGGCGAAAAGGTGGCGTTGGTGGGGGCATCCGGAGGCGGCAAGTCGACCCTGGTGCAGGCGCTGCTGGGGCTGTACCCGGTGAAGTCCGGGCGCATTGTCTATGGTGACGTGCCGGTGACCGAAATCGGCTGGGAAAAGGTGCGCGAGCATGTCGGCGTGGTACTGCAACATCCGGTGCTGTTCAACGACAGTGTGCGCGCCAACCTCACGCTGGGGCGCGAAGCCGGCGACGCCATGCTGTGGCAGGCGCTGGAGATCGCCCAGTTGAAAGACATCATCGCCGCGTTGCCGCACGGCCTGGATACCGTGGTGGGGCGGCAGGGCGTGCGATTGTCGGGCGGGCAGCGCCAAAGATTGGCCATTGCGCGCATGATCGTCGCCAATCCGCAGATCGTTATTCTCGACGAGGCCACGTCCGCGCTCGACACCGAGACTGAGCGGCAATTGCATCAGGCCATGCACGCATTCCTCGCCGGCCGCACCACGGTCATCATCGCGCATCGCTTGTCGGCGGTGAAGCAGGCTGACCGTATCCTGGTGTTCGAGAACGGCCGCGTAGTGGAAGCAGGCGCGCACGAGGAACTGATCGGCCGAGGCGGTCTGTACCACAAGCTGTATCATTCAGCGTGAAAAAACTGCATCCACCGCGTAGTCGAAGCATTGTTATCGCTTGTGCCAAGCTGCTAAAGTTCAGCTTCACTTTTGTTAATCGTTAAAGGAATCGCTATGAAACGTACCTTATTGTCCGCATCGGCCCTGTTTCTCGTTTTATCCCTCAGCGGGTGCGGCGGCGACGAGGTGGTCGTGCAGAATACTTCGCAGAAAACCAAGGGGCAGGAATTGGTTGATCTGCAGCAGGCTTTCGACAAAGGCATCATCACCAAGGACGAATACGAAAAACAGAAGCAAATCGTCCTCGATCGCAAGTAAGCAGCATCTCTACCGGGGCGGATGGGGGCTGGATGCTCCTACCGCGAGCGGTGGAAACAAGGCTCAGCACTTCGCTTCCATAATTCTCCAAAATAATTGTGGGGGAATTAGAGTTTTCTGATACACTGAATCAGTTGTGCATACAGCAGTGGGCAGGCGAATTTATTGCCGCCGTGCCTCGGGACTGTTCTCACAGCCCCATCGTCTTCGACCTCTCAATTGTGCCGCCGGTTATTTTTCGCAATCGGCAGTGACAAGTCTTGTGGTTGGCGCCGATGTGATCGACGCGACCCGTTGGGCGTTTTCATGACGCCGCATATTTCCGGTTCGTATTTTATGACCTGTCTGGTTTTGGACCGGGCGCAGGTTTATTTTGCGCATTTGGGCGCACTGAAAAAAGGTTTGCCATGAGCTTTTCCGAACTGGGGCTTGATCCCCTCATCCTTAAATCCGTTTTGGCTGCGGGCTACGAAAATGCCACGCCGGTGCAGATGCAGGCGATACCCGCCGCGCTGACCGGACGCGACCTGCTGGTGTCGTCGAACACCGGCAGTGGCAAGACCGCGGCGTTTCTGCTGCCGTCGATCCAGCGCCTGCAGGCCGAACCGACCATCAAAAGCATGGGCCCGCGTGTGCTGGTGCTGACCCCGACGCGCGAACTCGCGCTGCAGGTCGAAAAATCCGCCATGAAGTACGGTAATGACCTGCGCCGTTTTCGCACCGCCTGCCTGGTCGGCGGCGCACCGTATGGCCTGCAGCTCAAGCGCCTGTCGCAGCCGGTGGACGTGGTGGTGGCGACGCCTGGCCGCCTGATCGATCACCTTGAACGCGGCAAGATCGATTTCTCGCGTCTGGAAGTGTTGGTGCTCGACGAAGCAGACCGCATGCTGGACATGGGTTTCGTCGACGACATCAAGGCTATTGCCGCACGCTGCCCGAGCGAACGTCAGACGCTGCTGTTCTCGGCTACGCTCGATGGCGTGGTGGGCAATCTGGCGCGCGAACTGACGCGCGACGCGCAGCGTATCGAAATCGAAGCCGTACCCAAGCAGGAAGCCAAGATCGAGCAGCGCCTCCTGTTTGCCGACAACATGGATCACAAAAACCGCCTGCTCGACGCGCTGCTGCGCGATGTGGAGATGGTACAGGCGATCGTGTTCGCCTCGACCAAGCGCAGCACCGAGGAAATTTCCGATCTGCTGGCCGAAAGCGGCTTTGCCTCAGACGCGTTGCATGGTGACATGCAGCAGGGCCAGCGCAACCGTGCGCTGCAACGCCTGCGCGAAGGCCGCACCAAGGTGCTGGTCGCCACCGACGTTGCCGCACGCGGCATCGACGTGGCGGGCATCAGCCACGTCATCAATTTTGACCTGCCGCGTCAGGCCGAAGATTACGTGCACCGTATCGGCCGCACCGGCCGTGCCGGTCGCACCGGCATCGCCGTCAGCTTCGCCGGCATGCGCGAAGGCGGGCTGGTGAAAAACATCGAGCGTTACACCGGCGACCGTATTGAAGTGCATACCCTGCCGGGGTTGGAGCCGACGCAGAAACCGAGCGCAGGCCGCCCGGCAGCAGGCCGTCCGTCGGCTGGCCGCCCGCGCAGCAATGCGAGTCCGCGTAGCGGCGGGTTTGGCGACAAGCGCAGCGAACCGCGCAGCTACGGCGACCGCCCGCCGCGTGGAGACAGTCGCGACAATCGTGATCGCGGCTATCGCGCTGACGCGCGTCCGAGTGGCGACCACCGGCCGGCTCGCAGCGATGCGCCGCGTGGCAACCGGTTTGAGAATGCCGTGCGTGGTCCGTCCGACGTGCCCCGCATGACCAGCGATCGCCCGCCACGCGGCGAAGGTTATCGCGGTGCCGCAGTGTCCGCGCCCAAAGCCGAAGTCAACGGCAACAGCGTTGAATATTGGGAAAAACGCGAGCGCGAGGCCAAGGCCAAGGCCGCAGCAGCCCGGAGCTCCGGCGCACGCGCCGGCCAGCCGCGCAGCTACGGCAATGAAAACCGTGGCGGAGGCAATCGCGTCGGGGTACGGGGACGATTCAAGGACTGACCGTCTGAAAACCAGGCGATAAGGTTGGAAAGAAAGGGGGTTTCACGTGAAACCCCCTTTCTTCGTCCGCGCGTCGCGGGTTACCTGAGCCGCACGATTGCCACCATCGCCCCATAATCCGGTAGCCCGCGCTGAAAGTATACGATCGCCGGGGCTTCGTACTGGATGGACAGCCGGCCCCTGGTGTCCACCATTGCGACCATGATGCGATCGATCGGCAGCCTGAGGTCATTCTTGTAACGGATATGCCGACGAATGGCGGGCTTGCCCCCAACATCACGGGGGTATTGGAGAGCTCCTGGGGTCAAAGTTCGCCAGCACCAGGATTGTAGCGATAGGCGGACAGGTCGGCTTCCAGTGCGGCCGGGCGCAGATCGGCGGTGGCATCGATAAAACGCTGGCGCGCCACTTCGCCACCGCTGGCATCCTTGACCAGCTCGCTGTAGTGATCGATGTGTTCCGTCCGGCAGTCTGTTCAAATACGAACATCTGGGGCGGCAGCACGACTTTTTTCGGACATGCGCCGGCATTTTTCGTAAATGCCGGGTTAATTGCGCTCATGGCGGCAAGTGTTGGCGTTGCCATTACACTTATGGCCATGAGCATCCCCGTGCACACGAATCGCCGCATCATGCAAAACGCCAAAATGGGGCTTCACCCCAAGATAAAGCCACTAACCGGTCAACCAACCGCGCCCTTGGCAGGGCGGTGGGTAAGTGAGCGTGGCCTGCTGCTAGAGACGGGTGACGCAACGCTGGAACGTTACGAAGCGTTGTTATCGAAGAATTTTGAAGAATTAGAAGACATGATCCCCGCAGATGGATGCCTGTTGCTGGTCATTCGTCGAGGCGCGGCGGTGTCGGCGCATTTGTGGGCGGCATTATCGACGCCGCTGGCTGAAACATCGGCAATAACTGGAAAACTGCGTGAAATCGCCGTTGAGTATGGTGGATCGTCCGGCCCAGACTTGCAGGCATTGGCCGAACGGGCCGGAATGGGGGTAGAGGCTTATATCAGCTGTCACGCCGCCGCGGAATACACCGTCGCCTTTTTGGGGTTTCAGCCCGGATTTCCTTATTTGCGCGGGTTGCCTCCCTCCCTGCACGCTCCGCGCCGAAAGTCCCCGCGGGTGAGGGTTGCGGCGGGCAGTGTGGCGATAGGCGGAGAATATACCGGTATCTATCCAACTGGCGGACCCGGGGGGTGGCAGATTATTGGACGCACGACAGCCATATTGTTTGATCCTCAGCGTGACGCGCCCGCATGGTTGATGCCCGGCGACCGCGTGCGATTTGTGCCCCAATGATCGAGGTGCTACGGGCCGGCCTGTGCGACCTGGTGATGGATCAGGGGCGACCGGGCCTGGGCGCGCTTGGCGTGCCCGTCGGCGGCGCGACCGACCCGGCGGCACTGGCGGCGGCCAACCGCTTGGTGGGCAATGATGAGGCGGCAGCGGGTCTGGAAATCACGCTAATGGGGCCGGCCCTGCGGTTTCGGGCGGGTGGCGTGGTGGCGCTTACCGGCGCGCGCTTTGGGGC
>Ga0210129_1000016_pt1 | contig 48267 bp, 79 predicted proteins | sample WestPond_Cattail_2_FD_185582 | JGI IMG/M metagenome (GOLD analysis project Ga0210129, IMG submission 185582) | Wetland microbial communities from the San Francisco Bay, California, USA, that impact long-term carbon sequestration -... | ecosystem: Environmental > Aquatic > Marine > Wetlands ... | reverse complement strand
TTTATAAAAAATGGCAAATTTTGCAGATGTAGTATGGAATGCAGCTCAGTACAAGCTGCCTGAAATCATGCAGAGGCCGGAATTTAAGCATAAACCCTCAACGACACTTATGACGTTGAAGCAGGGCGGTGCTATGTTAGTTCCTGCTTCAGAGCGTGAAAGAGTATGGAACGTAAAAACTTCCGACTCACAGACCGTTGAGATCAGTACACTCAACAAACAATCAACATCGGCCGTTACAGTTCGTAACCATGCCGCATCCGGTAACAACAACGACGGAACAAAGACAACCTTGTCATTTGTAACTCGTGGCCGGACTTTCAAAAACTCTGTTAAACAGGGTGACAAATCCGTTTTCTCACTTGCTGAAGCATTGGCTGTTCAGCTTCGTAGTGCAGCTATTGACTTGCACGGAACCCTGGAAACCTATTTCCTAGGTTTGCTGAATACTAACAAAACACAGGTTGCGGTTTCCTTAACTCCCAAATCGGGTTCGTGGGATGCAACAAATTACCTTTTCCAGATTGCCAATGCAAACAAAGACAGGGCATTTCAGAAGGTAAGGGGTTTCATGCGTGAGCAGTATTATCAGGGTGAACTTTCCGCTATCGTGGATGAGTATTTCATGCAGGAAGCTGAACACCTGATCCAGCAGGGACAGGGCAACTCGACTAACCTCGGTTGGCAGTTCAATGGACTTAATCTTGGCGTAACTGAGGAGCTTACAACCGATGCCGGTTACAATGGTATGGGCTATGTATTCCCTTCGGGTACTGTTGGTTTTATTGATTGGATTCCCTCTAAAAACCGTGAAGGTTTTGGAAACACTTTCCAGCTTGGTGGTCGTTACCGCTCAATGCCTGATCCCTTGGGTTCAGGTCTTGTTTTCGCAGTTCACGAACTTGCTGCAGGTGCTGACAACAGTGCAACTTACGGTGAATCTCAGGATATTGACATAGTATATGAAATCACTATCGACGTTGCTTTCCTGAAAGCCCCGATGAGTACATCAAATCTTTCTCCGATTGTTAAATTTGGATTACTTGAATCATAATGAGAAAGTTAATCTTTATGTTGGTTTTTGCGATTGTAGCAATCGCAGCCAGCGCACAGGTTCCGTATAAATCAGTTAAGGCTTCAGAAGCAGACACCAACAAAAATGCAGAAACGGATTATATCTATATTCCGGCAGTAGGTGGATTTGCGAAGGTTATGGATTTAAGCATTCAAACTCTTTGTACTGATGCTTACGGTGGAACTTCGGATGGTACTATTACCATTGAAAAATCAGTTGATGGAACTTCATGGAAATCCATGAACACCACTGTTGACACTGATTTAATCTGTACAAACGATACATTTACTATTGTGGGCGCGGGAGTAGCTCGCTTTAGGCTTAAAACATACGATTATATGTACAGGCTTAAAGTCGTAGGAACTTCCGCCGATACCACATTGCTAACTACTAAGTATATAGCAAAATAAATGTACGACAGTACGACCATATTAGGCACGACGGGACTTTACCAGCGTATTGGATTAAAGGAACCCACTAAAACCGGTTACACGGGTAAACTTGATGCTGCTTCCAAAGTCACAAGGTCAGGGCTTACGTATGATGAGTTTCATTCGTTGGCTAACTTCATTAACATTTTAGACTGCCAGGATGATCCTGACATCACCGATGCTGAAGTTAACGCTTTGATACTTACATGGCAGAAAGAAGCGATTAAAACAGGTTTAAACCGTGTTTTCGAGGGTAAAAGGGATTTGATTGAGAACAGGATGCTTTACACTCGTGAGAATGTGTTCGAGAACGCAATCGCAAACGAGGGTAAGTTTGTAGGTTTTGAAATCTCAGTACCTGAAACCGCTAATATTGTAAATGTGCTTAATAGTGTTATACTGCAATTCAACGGAGTAAAGGCTTTTAAACTCTACCTATTTCATTCATCAAAGAAAAGTAAAGTTGCTGATTTTAGTGCTACTTCCGTAGCCGACGACTTTTACAAGTTGGAATTGAATCAAAAACTTTACAATCAGACTTCGACGTATGGATCGGGTAAATTCTATTTTGGATATTTTCAGAATGATTTAGGAACTGTCCAAGCATACGACCGTGTATGGAACGGCGCAAACAAACACACAACATTTAACGGTATCAGGTTACGCTCAATAAGCGTTGAACCTAACGGAACAAATTTGTTTGATATTGGCTCTCTTTCATACCGGTCGGAATGCTGGGGACTGAACCTTGACATATCCTCTTTCTGTGATTACACGAATCTTATAATGACAAATCAAGCGATGTTTGACCCTATCCAGGGCTACTCGTTTGCTATTCGTGTCCTGGAGTTAATTAAAACCAGCGGAAGGATAAACGCAACGAAAAGGGTAAATGAAAAACTACCTGACATTGCAGCCTTCGACCTGGAAACACAGACTGGAGAGAATGTACCCCGTAATGTGGGATTGAATCAAAAGCTGAAGATTGAAATAGATAGAGTAAGAAAGTCACTTTTTAACGAATCATCCATAATAATAACATGAAAAAGATAATTCTTTTAGCCTTTTTCGTAGCGTTTCTTGTACCGGCTAAATCACAGCTTATTGATTGGGGTAAAGTTCTTAAGAACGATACCATATTCACGGCTACTATGACAGGTACGAGTGAGACGGTTGCGAAGAGGTTACGTGCGCCTAACGGTGCTTTGATATGGTATGAGTTTCCCTCGTTTGCCACTAATTCAACGGCTCAGATCGCTTGTGGTGAATCTGTAGACGGGGAACATTTCCAACTGCCTGTAGCTTTAACAGCTCTTATTCCGTTAACGAGCGCATCAATAGTGTATTTCGAGGGTGATTCGGTAATGGGACAGACAGTTAGGGCTGATAATATAGTAGGTCAGTATTGGGTAACGACACTTTATAAAGGAAACTCAACGGCGGATACTTTGATAATTCACTATTCGAAATGATCCATGCCAGGTCAAATACGGTAGGTATTGATAAGAGGATAAATTCAATACAAAGCAAATTAGAGGCTAAATTCATTAGTCTTGGATTGCTTACTGGTACATTTGACATATATGACAGGATTTATAAACTTAAGGACGGTCAGGATGTAACACCGGTGAAGTTTTCAAAGGAACTCAGTAAATCATTATTTACCACTGACAAGGCTGTAGTGTGCTATTTTTACGAGAAAACAAATCCAGTTAATACAAACGGGTTATACTCGGTAACAATCGGTAATGTATTTCATGTAAACCTGGAAACTTTATTCCCTTCAGTTACTCATCGGGCGGATTACGAGTTTATAAAGGTTATTACTGATTTATACCGTTATGAACCTTACGGATTCAAACTTGAAAACGTTATCACCGGCCCGCAGGTATTTTCTGATTTTTCCTTTGAAACAACAATAGAAGATATACCGCCTTACTTTTCTTTACGAGTTGATCTAAACATAAATTACAGAATATGACGCTGGAAACGATGGATTTTAACATTGAAAAACTCAAAGCCAATAATTTTGAGTGGTTTCAACTCCTTGTAGCCGGGTACGTTGAAAGCGGGGTAATTCCCAAACCCTCAGCGGCTACCATTAAAAAAGTTTGGGAATTAAAAACAGGTGAAAAACTTAAAATACAATAACAATGGCAGGATCGAATTTACCCAATATTGGGTACAACTTTACATTCAAACCGGACGAAATCCGCCGGTTTATGTTTGTCCTTTATAAAAAGGACGATAACACGCTCAACAAGGTAACACTTGCGAATGCGGCTGTTAAGGCTACATGGACGGCACTCATGGATGTTCCTAATTTCTCGGCAGACACTTCAATAAAGGTAGTTCCCACTCCTTTATGTTTTGGCGCTGGTGCTGTGGCTGGTGAGCCATTGGCATTTGATCAGAACGGTTATTTCAGGGTGCTTCAGGATGGTTCCGTAGACTTTGAATATACCTTCTATGACATTGCCCCGAAACTGGTAGGTCAGATGAAAGACCTTCAGAATTTTGCTATCGCAGCCTATCCGGTTACACAGGATACCCAGGTACTTGGAATAAAGGACGGAACGGATTTGAAACCTATCAGGATTCAGAACCTTACCACTCCGAACTACACACCTCCGACACGGGAAAAGGTATCTGAACTCGTTTGTAAGTTTAGGCTTGAAACCGGATCAGACATGAATAACATGGTTGCTGTAGCTATTGCCAGCGCAGACGTTACCGACGATTCAGATTTTTATTCACTAAGGGATGTAACCGGCACCGTAGGAACACCCGCAACAACTGGATGTACCTTGGTATTTGAAATGGATGACGTTGATCCTTCTGCTCCTGGAACAAAACTGTATCTTACCAGTTCATCGGTATTACACAGTTCAATTAAGTTTGCAGACAGGGCGGGTGGTGCAGATAAATCACTTGCTGGTTCCGGATCGCTTACTTATGTGGCTGGTACGCATACCTTCACGGTTAATGAATCGGCCTTGCTGACAACTGCTCATACGTATGATGTCCATGTGACCGTAAGTGGATTTGATATTACTTGTGGTGCTGTAGTTGTACCGTAATGATAGAAGATTGGGGGAAGATAAAAGTTGACCAGGATAGGGTCTGGAGGGATTCAGTCAATGAACTCAGAAAAGACCTTATCCGCATGAATCAAGAGCAGTTAAAAGCTGGTTTTGATGCCAAAGGAATGAAACTTCCCCCTTATTCTTCTCCCTATGCTAAAAGAAAGCGTATTCCACTTACACCTAAAACATTGAACGATACAGGGGAACATTACAAAGGAATGTACGCACTGGTATTTGATAAATTCATTGAAATGGGATCAAGAAGCAAGGGTGATCTTTTAGAGTATAATTGGGGTGAGATTTACGGGCTTACACCGGAGAATGAAAAGGAATTTACAAACCTATTAATACCCATTTACGCACGGAACCTTCAAAAAGCATTGTTACAATGAAGCCAATAACTAAATCAGACATTTTCACAACTGAATTTATCCAAAGTCTTAATAAGCAAATAGATGAAGTTATTGAATCTTATAAAGATAAGCTCGATAAAATTTGTAGTGAACTAAAGGAAAAAATCAAAGAAATAAGTGAATGAGCTAACTATATATAATTGTCCTATTGACAATTTCCAAGAGGTATCAATAGAAAACGATTATACAAAACTTTGCGAAGGCGGTACAAAGGAATTATACGAAAAGTTACTCGGTCAACTGATTGACGAGTTTGGACTAACAGAAATTAACCAAATAGTTTACCACAAAACCAAACAACTAGTAAAATTACAAGCAAAAAGAGGATACACGGAAGATGCTTCATTAGACATCAAAATTGCGCTTGTAGAAATTGAATTAAAAAACCTACTTAACAAATTTACCAAACATGAAAACATCCGTCAACAATACGAAACAACACACAGGATTTTAACTGAGTGGAGCCACAGGGATAGCCACAAATTAACAGTATTTCAGTATTACAACGATTTACGGGACTTTGAAAAGGAAATAAATGCCAGGAAGAATAGACAAAGATACCATACTCACACCGGGTACGATAGAAGCAATCCTAAAGGATCTCGATAGGATGGTTGCCGGTTTTCAGAGTAGACTTGGAACGATAAAAACCGAGTTTAAGAGTATCTATGACCAATTAGGACAGCCCATAACGATAAGCGGTGAAAACGTAACTAGATTGAACCAGGTTGCTGGTTCTGTACGTGAACTGACAGCAGAACAAAAGAAATTAACCGATGCCGAAAAGCAGGCGCTTAGTTTTAAAAGACAGTTATCAACCCAACTAGCTAAAATGACGCCTGAGAACATAAAGGCAGCTGCAGCTTTAAGGGAACACCGTCAGGCAACGAATCAGTTAATAACAGAACAGCAGAAGTTAAACGGTACTTATAAGCCAGGCGTAATCAGTAGTTTTATTGCCTCGATTAAGAATTTGGCTGTAGCTTATTTAGGGTTAAATTCAGCTATTAGCCTTGTAAAGAACATATTTACTACCACAAAGGAGTTAAATGTTCTTGGTCAGTCGTATAAATACCTTGTAAATGATGTTAATGAACTTGCAAAAACACAAGGATTTTTAACCGATATAACAAAGCGTTATGGGCTTGAAGTTATTTCAACCTCACAATCTTATTTAAAATTCAGGGCTGCAATAACTGGTTCTAATTTTGATTTAGTAGAAGCACGTAAGATATTTGAATCTGTTTCTAAGGCCGGTTCTGTTTTGGGGTTAAATGCTCAGAGAATGGAACTTGTTTTCCTTGCCCTGGAGCAAATGATTTCAAAGGGTACGATTTCAACGGAAGAGTTAAGAAGGCAGTTAGGCGACAATCTTCCTGGTGCAATGCGAATAATGGCAGACGCTCTGAATGTTACAATACCTCAGTTAATGAAAATGATCAAGAATAACGAGGTATTGGCCCAGGATGCACTTCCTAAGTTTGCTGTTGCTCTTGAAAAGGCTTATGGAATTCAAAGCGTAAAGACTATTGATAATTTACAAACAGCCGTTAACGATCTTAAAAACGGTTGGACTTTATTTGTTGAATCGCTTAAGGCGTCTGGAACATTTAAAAGTATTCTTAAATCTCTAGCTGATGAATTTGAGATGTTACGATTTGCCATGAATCCCGATCAATTCGTGAAAGATGCAGGTAAGGGACAAGGATTGAGTATGCTTAATAGCTTTATAGATAAGACAAAGCAACTTAAAACAGAAGAAGAACAAAGACTTGCTATACAGAAAAGAATAAACGACGCAATAAACGAAGCTAATCAGTTACAGTTTGAAATTAACCCTATTGAATCAAAAAATAGTCGATCAACTGAAGAACTTAAAATATTACGCACCAAAAAGGCACAGCAAGAAGCTAACAAGGTTTTGATAACCGAGCTACAGATATTATTAGCCAGTCAGGACGACTTTGCTAAAGCGTTTAAAAAGGCTTCAGGCGTGGCTCCGGTTACTGATGAAACTTTGGATAAATTACGCCGTGAACTTGAACTGGCAACCGGGATAATTGAAAGACTGGAAGCTAAAAAAGCTCTTTATGAATATAATGTAAAAAAAGCCACTGATCCGGTTATCATTGAGCAGATCAATAAAGAAATATTAGCCTTAGATAATGAGATTAAATATTACAAGGATTTAGGAAAGGCTATTGAAAGCAACATAAAAAAACAAACATTTAACAGAAAGTCAACCGATCCGGCGCACATCAACGAAATGGAAGATGTGATGCAGAAACTCGACCAGCGTAACCAGAAGATTGAAAACGACCGTCAGGCTTTATATGAAAGAATGGGTTTACTGGATCAGGAATTTTACGCTAATGATTTAAGGTTTTTAGAGGAATGGCATCAAAAAGGTAATAGCTCAGATCAAGAATACTTAGTTCAAAGAATATCGCTTTGGATGAGCTATAACGAAGACTTAATCAATGCTACGCAGCAATTTGCAGAGCAGTTTTTAAACCTTCTTGATGAACTTAACCAGGGTAAGATAGATGCTGCACAAAAAGAAGTTGATGCACAGGAAGAAAAGCTGAATACCTTAAAAAGCCAACTTGATGAAGAAAAGAAGCTGAAAGACGAAGGAAAGGCAAACGACTACGATAGGTTGGTTGATTCCATTGCACAAACACAATCCGTAAGAGACAAGGCAAATAAAGACCTTGAAAGGGCGCAAAAAAGACAAGCTCAAATACAGTTAGCAGCTCAGGCAAGTGATATAGTAACCGCTTCAGCTAACATAATAGAAGCATACTCTGATATTCCTATAGTTGGTGTTATTCTTGGATTGGCTGCTGTGGCTTCAATGATTGCTGCATTCTCAGCATATAAGAATAAGATAAACTCTATTTCAAAGTACGGAGAAGGTGAAGTAGATATAACCGGAGATGCAAAACCGCACTCACAAGGCGGAAAGATAGTAGAAATAGAACGTCACGAATCAGTTATAAATGCAGAATCGACAATGCGCTCAAAAAGGCTTCTTGAAGCTGTTAACGACGGTGTTTTAAGTGATATAGACCTGTTTAAGCTGAATTTCAGCCATAACCTTACCGATAGCAATTATCAACGGTATGATTCAACGAGCGAAATGCTTGCAGAACTTAAAAAGACAAGGCAGTCAAGTGAAGATTTGGTTAAGTATTTTACAGAAAAGGTAGACTATTTAACACTCAAAGACGGAAGTATATTACAGATAAAAGGTAATTCAACAAAAATTATCAGGCTTCAATGAGGTGGACATATTTCATAGAAGATCGACAGGTTTACCCGTACAATTCCAGGGAACTTAAGATCAAGGAAACCCTTGAAAGTGATCTTCTTTATGCCTATCGTAAAGAACTAGATGGTACTGTCACACTTATAAAATCGGATTACGATTACATTAAAACACTCGAACAGACACGCAGGCATGAAAAGTTCACATTTAATACCTTCGATAACGGTGTACTAGTTCAGACCTCGGAGTTTACTATTTACGATATTGAATTTGACGATTATCTGAAAACGTGTTCTTTTAAAGTCACACTAAGAGATAAATACACAGAGATACAGGAGAATGAAGATATCGAAGTGAATGTAATTTCAGGTACCGGAGTAGATATAACTTATAGTGTTTACTCATTTCTGATGTTTAAGAGTATTGCAGGGATTAATCTTCCTGCAACACTGGATACTTACTGGATGCGAATTGGGATCATTGCCGGTGTGTTTGGTTATTCAGAGAATCTTTATTGTACAGAAGCGGTAATAATTTACAAAGACGAAACCGCACCTGTAGGATTTGCACTTCTTACTGATTTGGAAGACTATAAAATCTATCAACGATATCCGGTAAATGTTACTATTCCTTCGGTTCACATGGGATTAAATTTCGATAGTGAAGATTTTTATGACATAATCACAACAACTACCTACTTAAACGAATCCTGGGAACTTAAATCTTCAATTAGCAGAACTTATTACTATGATAGAATAAACCTTATCTTCTCACGAACCGTAAAAGGCTATGAGTTGAAAGCTTCATTAAACAAGGTTCTTTCGCAGGCCTGTCCCAATTTCACCGGGACTGTTAAATCTTCGCTTTTTTTCGGGGATGATCAGGAATCGGGCAAAAGTATAGTCTATACCGGAATGACACCTAATACGATATATCTTATTTCAATTTCTGATTTTAAGAAGCCTAACGCAACACAGAAAACAACGAAGGAAGTCACCACGCTTAAGAAAATAATCGAATATCTTCTTTTAAAAGAGGATTTACGGTGGTTTATTGACGAGAATGGAGACTTAAGGATTGAACACGTTAAATATTGTGAACCTACCTTATCGCAGGACGTGGATTCTGATTCGCTGAAATATGCTTACAACTCAGGAGAAAAGCCAAACAGAGAATATATGTCCGAATCTCAGGCATGGAATAAAGACTTCGGACAGATTGAAGTTCTTTATGGTACTGTTCCTGCGCTAAACGGGGTAAAAGAAAACACCAAGACTAAATCTTTGAGTGAATTTTATACAGATATTGACGGACTTTCACAGCATTTAGATCAGCTTTCAGATGGTTTTTTGCTCGTTGATACAGTAAACGGAGTTGTTAACTCAGTTTTAGGATTTAAAAGTGGTGAACTTATCCAAAACGCTTTCTTATCGAATGCTAACGTTCTTAACACGTTTCACAGGTATAACGCTTATCAGCCTGATTTTTACATTGCCGGGAAAGCTGTTACCGCTTTATCACTTCGAAGACTTAAAAAACAGGATATAAACTTTACCTCAGTACCGGATATTAACAAGTTATTAACAACTAAAATCGGTAACGGTAAGGTATTGTCACTCGAAACGAAATGCGTAGAGGAAAACAACTTTAAAGCGGAGGTAATTTATGAATGACATCGTGCAGGCTTTAAGGTTTCATACTTCGGTTGATTATACGTTGTACAAGCGGCATGAAGCGATGCAATATAACTTATTCGTTCCGCTTATTGTCGATCCGGTGTACATCGTTCCGTTCGAGGTGGCTTATGATAAATCGGGTGGTGATTATTCGTTATTGACTACGGCGGAAGTGGTAAATTTCAGAACAGGCAGAACGGTAGACCTGTTAAGTTATTTTACTTTCATGTATTTCACAAATTCTGAAATTACCAAGCAGTATATATCTTACGCATCTGGTTCTATAATGCCAGCATTAAAACAGGGGATTTATTATATACATCTCGTTAATGGTGACGATGAGTGGTGGAGTGATCTTTTCAAGGTCGGTATATATAACGAACAGATTTCTATTGAATACACGAATGATGATCAGTTTTCCAATATCATATTCCATTCAAGGCAGATGTTATCGGCTACATATCGTGGACGGTCATTTGATAACGGGGAATATTCAGAACACTCAGAATCACAGAAAACGATTGATAACAGGGATGTTTACACTTATAGGAGAGTAGACAAGCTAAGAAGTTGTGAAATACTCGGTGATTCAAACGTTGTGGACCTTCTTAAAGTAGTCCAGATGTGTAGTTCTGTATATTTCACCGATGAAAGCGGTAAACGGGATTTGATAGAGATTTTAGAGGTAGCCACAGAGCCACAAGGGAAAAGCAATTATTTGAAAGTAACATTTAAATATTGGATTAAGAAAGATTCAAGTATTTCAGTTCAATTAACACCCACTGTAAGAACATATACTCAGTCGCCGGTATCAGTAACTCCTCCAGAAGAAGTACAGGGCGGACTGAAACACGGAGGTAAGATATTAACACATGGAGGAAAACCATTAAAAAAAGGATAAATGAAAAAGATATTTTTAACAATAGTTTTAATGATCCCGATGGCTTTATCGGCTCAGTATTTATCGACTGATTGGGATTCGATAACTCATACAAATTCAGGGATAACTAACAATTATCTTCTGTTATTCAATAAGACAACAGATGATATATACGGCATGTCCATTGAATACGCTTTACCCTGGTTGTTTAATGGTTCAAATATTATAACTCCGAGGTCGACATCACATAACCTGTCTTTAGGTTCTGTTCTCAATCCGTATAACGATAAGTTGTATATCGTAGGAGCACAGAGAACTACTGGAAACGCTTATTTCTCAGGAAGGATTTATCTGGGCCCTTCGAGTTATTTATCTTTTAACGTAACCACTAATCAATTAAGTCTTAGTGATCCTATTACAGGTTCTCGAACATTAGCACAGTTAGATGCTGGTGGATCAGCTTCTATCACTGAGGGAAATATGATTAATGTTGTCAATGGAGCTTCTACCGAGGTATTGGTAGACCCTAATGTAATTTACTACAATCCAGCAATGGCAGCTATTTATACCGGAACCATAGGAAGCGCAACTTATAATATTGACCAATCATCAACAGGCCAGTATATAATTGCGGCTGGTAAACAAATGGGAATCCGTAAGTCAAATGACTACGGGGCCACATTTACCACGTTTGATAGTTTAAGGGCTTATGAGGGTGTCTCAATGTCAAATACCGGACAGTATATTTTAATCGGTGACGGGAATGGTTATCAATTAAGATCAAATAACTATGGCGCAACATTTATCAATATGCCGGATAGTTTAGGATTTTATTTTACTGATATTTCAACAAATGGTAAATATCAGGTAGGTTGTTGGGGTGATGATAATCTTACTACAGGATACGTTTATCAATCCAGCGATTACGGTGCTACTTTTAGGCGTAAGGATTTAGATTTCGCTCAGATATTCTCAGACATTGAAATATCAGATAATGGAAAGTATTTAAGCGCAACGACATTGGATTGTGATTACTGCCCTGAAACGGGTGGTGTATGGGTTTCATCTGATTCAGGCGTAACTTGGACACAGAAATTAATGGTAGGTGATTTAGCAAAAGTAGCCATGTCAGGAGATGGACATTATCAACTAGCAACCGGATATAACTATAAAACATATCGTAGTGTAAATTACGGTGCTACATGGTCTGATATAGGAATTGCCGCTTCTGATGCTGATATTAGCAACAATGGTAAAGATCAGATATTACAAACAGCTTCATCTATTCGTATGTCAGGTGATTACGGCGTAACGTGGTATGTTGTTTATACCGATACTTACAATGGTGACCAGCAAATATCACTTAGTTCAGAAGGGGCTAACCTCCTTTATTCTGAGGGTTTGGTTATTAGCCGGTATAATGCCGACGATGCTATGGAGATTCGCAAACCGTTTACCGCATTAAAAGAAGCTCATTTTCAGGATTCGTTAACGCTTGACCTATATGATAATGGTTATGATCAGTGGTTGCTCGTAAACGCTTCTGGAACTTTGGTTGCAGATTCGCTTGGTGCTTCAGGATTTATGAATATAAAGGCTAACAGGTCGTCAATATCTGAATTTTTCACCGATATGAGAATGGTAAACGGGCTTCCTGAATTTGCGTGGTCGTATATGGATAAATCAGGAAAGATCGTTAAAACATACGACCTTCCGAATATTAAAAGGCCTACTTATCAAGTTCAAGCATTACAAGCAACTTTAGAGCGTAATCTATGGTATACTTATGAGTTAAAACAGGAACTCGATGCACTTAAAAAGGAATACGACATATATAAAAAATCAATAGAATACCGGTTACAGAATATTGAAGCGGACTTAAAAAAATAACTATGAATAAGATTTTATTTATCCTATTATTTCTTATTGGATCATCTACATTTGGTCAAAATATAATATTTAAGTTACCATTTGACGGTACTGATGCCGACAGTTCTGGAAACGCTTTTTCTGGGGGACATACAGGAGTAAATCCAATGACCTATAGCACTTCGGTAAAGTACGAAGGTTCTCATTCATGGATAGGAAATGAGTATAGTAACTGGGAATCAGCATCAGCTTACAATTTCACTGATAGAACATTTTCTTTTTCTTGTTGGATGAGAAGGTTTAATCTTTACGGTGGATCGCATATGATATTCACCAATAAAGAAAATAGCGGTTCTGCTGGTTTTGATATTCGTTGGGATGAAACAAATCAACGAATATACGGACGAACTTATGACGGTGTCACACCCAATGATTTTTATACTGCCAATAATGTTATGGCTTATGATCAGTGGTATCATTTGGTTATTAACTTTTATAGTGGATATGTAACGTTATATCTTAATGACGTAAAAATACCAATGGCGGATTCAACAATATTAACTAACTGGACTGATAATAAAATACTTGCTATATCATCTGGTTCTGACGGTATTGCTCAAAACTGGCTGGGCGGATACCTTGATAATGTGCATCTTTACGATGGGCCTATTACAGCCTTACAGGTTGATTCACTTTATGATAACGGGACAAGTAATTTCCAATTAGGACAAGCAGAAGTGCCTATTATTGCAAATGGGTATTTTTATAGAAATGAAACACCTAAATTCCCATATCGAAACGACGTAAAAGTTATTCCAATCCGATCTTCAGGTGCATCTATTTTTATACCATCATTCAGTTATGGTTATGATTCAACTTACATCCTGGCAGTAAAACAAAAATATGCCATTCCTGAAAATGTATCAAATGGAGATGCTGTTGGTTATTGGCTTAAATGTTGGACGTGGATGGGTGTATCAAGTTCGTATTCAATAACAACAAACTTCAATAATGCCTTTTCTATTAATTCAGCCACGGGATTAATTTCAATTTCTGATTACACTAAGATTAACGGGAAGATAGTAAGGCAAGATACAACTATCAATCTTATCATTCAAACTACTTCCGCAGGAACGGTAGAACTTGATACTGCAATGATTTATGTAAAGGAGAATTCATATTGCAGATTTATTGATTATTCTTATTCATCTTCAGAATCAGGCACGCGGACACAGCCGTACAATAACTTAACTGATGTTACCTTTCAGCCGGGGTATGGTTATTTCTTAAAGCGTGGTGTTGTAATTAACGGTGCAGTTACAGAGATCAAAGCACATTTAGCTAGTGCGACACATCCTACTTTAATAGGCGTTTATTCGTCCGGTGCTGATCCTGTTTTTGATGGAACTACAGCACCATCCAATTCACAGGGCTGGTATTTCGGTGACGAGGCAAACTGGATAACGGGCCGGTGTGAGTATATCTATGTATTTAACCTTGACATGAAGGATTATACGGTAAGTGCAATTGAGGCTTATTCTGAAAGCAGATATATGGGATTTTATAACTTAAAGATACACAATAACGACATAAATTCGAGGCAGTCTCAATTTGTTGTCAGCACTAACAGCTATGAAGATTCCGTGAATTATGATCCGTTTGAATTTATTGATTGTGAATTTGATACGGTTGGGAGGCTTACTGTTTTTGAACCTTCTCATTTAAAAATTGGAACAAGTCCCGCATATGTTATTAATTGCAGATTTGGAAAATCCACTCTAGCAGCACTTAGGTTTGCAGATGGTACGCATGGAGGATTTGCGAAGCATTGTGCTTTTAATATGGGCTTTAATTCAACCGCAGAAACGGCATATAACATACAAGTTAGAGATCATCATACTGTAATTGAGGATTGCCGATTTATCGGTGGGGGTTGCGGTGTTTACATGACTTCTGCATCAGGTGTTTATTACATGCACCCTGATTATGTCACAATAAAAAATTGCTATCTGTATAATCAGGGTGGTTATGGAATTTATATGCGACCGCCCAACGATTCTTATAATAATAGCGTAGGCCATGTGTATGAAGATAATTTAATATTAACTAATGGAATCGGAATAAAAATAAGGGATGCAAAAGATTTAATTATCAGGCAAAATATAATTCGTTCCATTAACGGAACTGGAATATATGGCATTCTTTTTGCTGACGAGGCGGATTTCAATACAAAAATAAGTTATAATATAATTTATGGGTTTTCTACTGGAATATTTAATCCAATAGGTTTGGGCTTAGACATCTATAACAATACAATTGATGGGTCAATAAATGTATATGTTTCAAATTCCCCTATTGTTAGGAATAATTTTTACACTTCATCGACGGTAAACACATCGAATAATATAGATATTGATAATATATCAACGGCTCAGTATTTTGAAAATTACGTAGGTCACAATTATACCCTTAAATCTACAGCTACGCTAGCGATTGATCGTGGATATAGTTATGGATCGACAATAGATTTAATTGGAACATCTGTTCCTTTAGGTTTTGCAACAGATATAGGTGCTTTAGAATATACTTTGTATTAATGATAACCTATTAAAAAAAATGGCAAATTGTGTCTGCTCAAAGGAAGCTGATATTTCAGCAATCCGCACTAAGGTTGATGAGTTACATAAAGTAATAAGCGGAAACGGTCAACCTGGATTACGTGAAACAGTACCTATATTAATGGATAGGGTTAATACATTGATTGATCGACTTGACAAGCAAGAGGAATCAAAAAAGTTTAACATATCAACCATTATAAGTATAGCTGCAGTAATAATTGCTTTACTTGTTTTAATACTTAAATAATATGAACCTATTTGACCGTTGTATATCCGTAGTGTTACGCCGTGAGGGTGGTTACGCAAACGATCCGAACGACAAGGGAAAAGAAACATACATGGGAATAAGCCGGAGATGGCATCCGAATTGGAATGGATGGCCCATAATCGACGCACATAATGCTAATTGTCAGTTAAAGCGTGGCGAGTTTGTGGATAATCCAGAATTTGACAAGATGGTTTACAACTTTTACTATAACGAATTTTGGATGCCGTTAAACATCGACGAACTTGAAAATCCGAACATCGCTTTACAGATTTTCGACTTTGCTGTAAACGCTGGAACAGTAAAGGCGATTAAAACAGCACAGAGACTGTCAGGCGTGCGAGTGGACGGAATAATAGGTATCAATACGATAAAAGCTATCAACAGTCTTGATAATGCGTTCCTGATTCGTTATAAACATGCCAGGAAAGAATATTATACTTATATTGTAGATAAAGACCCGTCGCAGGAAAAGTTTATACGTGGATGGATTAACAGGGTGGATGAAATAAAGGTAGTATGAAAGGTCCGACATTGACCGGCCAGGTAGTTTTAGAGTATTTAAATAAATATCCAGACGCTTCAACATTGATGCTTGCCAGGATGATTTACAGGGATAACGTTGCTTTATTTACGAACGTAGAACACACACGAGGCATTATAAGATATTACAGAGGTGCATCTGGTAATATAGATCGAAAAAAACTAAAAAATACAAACCATGTTAGACCTTTCAGAATTATCGAAAAAATATAACATACCGGAATCTTTTGAATCTTCATACGAGCCGTATGTTATGCCTTTGGTCCATAAACGAACATTGGTAATAGCAGATATGCACGTTCCTTACCATAATTTTGTGGGTGTATTGACAATGCTTGAATTTGCTCAGAAGTTAAAATGTGATTCGGTTATTATAAACGGTGACTTCATGGACTTTCACCAGTTAAGTCACTTCTTAAGAGATCCACGCCGGAGGAATTTCGCTCAGGAAATTGAATCCGGAAACCAGATGTTAGATGTGATTCAAAAGGCCTTCCCGTCAGCAAAGATATTTTACAAGTTAGGCAACCATGACGAACGGTACGAGAAGTATTTAATGTCAAAAGCACCGGAATTAATTGGCGCACCCTCATTCACTTTTGCCAATAACTTCAATCTTTATGTTCGAGGTGTTGAGTGCATAGATGATCAAAGAATAATTTACACTGGAAAATTAGCAGTATTACATGGGCATGAAATAAATATGAGGGGTGTTTTAGTTAATCCCGCTAGAACATTATATACTAGAACTAAGTGTTCGGCTATATGTTCGCACCTTCATACGCCTTCAAAACATAACGCACGTAGAATTGACAATCATGTGGTTTCATGTTGGTCAACCGGTCATCTTGGCGAGGAACACCCGCCATACGCTCGTAACAACGAATGGGCTTTGGGGTTTGCTTTTGTGGAGTATGATAAGACAGAATTTGAGGTATCGAACTACAGTATAATTGATCATAAAGTATACAGGGCATGAAAAAGCTGGTTCATATACAATTTCACAGACATAGCAAACTTTATTTGGTTTGCGTTGAAGATTCGGATTGTATAACTGACTTTGCCATGACATCGGGTATAGATGTTCCAGATGATAAAAGCGATTTTGAGGGATTGTTTGCTAAAGAAGGAAACCTGTTTTATATAATATTTCACAAGAATACAAGCTATGGTGATTTAGCACATGAATGCGCACACTTTTTGAATACGATTTATCTGGCTATTGGTCAGGAATTGGATTCCGATAACGATGAAATGTACTGTCACCAATTGGGATTTTTTACGGATGAATGTGTAAAATTTCAAAATAAATACAATGAAACGATTTAAAGAACTTTTAGCAAAACTGTGGGCCGGATTGGATGGTAATAAAACCGTGCTTGGCATGACACTTGTTACGATACTCACCAATTTTCCGCTTCCACAACCGTATCAGGCAATTTTGCTTGCTCTGGTATCAATGTTTACAGGGTACGCAGCCAAACAACATTTCGTAGATAAAGAGATGTACAGAATCGACAAACGATAGTTTTTAAACAATTAAAATTAACCAAATGGCAGACGAAAAAGGGATCTTTAACAAAGCGCAGGAGAAGTTTCTTGCCGAAAAAGTAGACGAAGCCGTAAAACTGAAAGGCTTCTTGGAACTTGTTGACGGCTATTTAGCCAAAATACTGATTACTCTTATTGATGATCAGGTAATTGACAAACTGAAAGCCGAACTGAAAGTAAAGCTGGCAGCCATTGCAGATGCAGCAATTAAAGAAGATTTGGAAGGTGCTGAACTTGCAGCAACCGATTTACTCAATTCACTCGTTGACATTCCTGGTCTGGATGAAGATTCAGAAGGATTGATTTTCAAGGGCGCAATTGAACTTCTTGTCGGTGCAGTTTTGAAATGGATTGAAAGCAAAAAGGCTTAATTTTTGAATGATAATGAACGTAAAACAAGTCTAATCAACTTACCCTACCGGTTGAGGGAATGCAGAGCCATTAAGCTGAGTGATATCAGGTTAATTTAATGGTGGCTAATATAGCCTTAAAATTGTAATCGGATTATCATTTAAATACTTACTTTTATGGTATAAAATCAAATATATCATGCAAACATCTTTAAAAGTAAAGAAAAAAATAATAGAAAAATCTATTATTAATAATAATCAATGTTGGGAATGGAAGGGAAGTAAAAACAATAAAGGTTATGGTAGGATGATTATAAATGGTAAATTTTATATGGCGCATAGGTTATCATACGCCTTATTTGTTAATGAAATTCCTAAAGGAATGCTTGTTTGTCACAAATGTGATAATCCTTCATGTGTCAATCCTGATCATCTTTTTGTTGGTACAAATCAAGATAATATGGATGATATGAAGAAAAAGGGAAGAGGTCGCAATGTGCCAATATTTGGAAATAATTTCACAGGCATATCAATAAGGGTTAATGAAAAAATATATCCCTCATTCAGAAGCGCTGGCATGGGATTGGATATATCTGATAATTCAGTCAGAAAAAGAATTAAAAGAAATTGGCCGGGATATGAAATAATTGGTAAATCTTATACTCCACCAAACACATTAAATCGTCAAACCCATAATTCAACACTATGAAAAACTTACTAACATTACTCTTATTAGCGTTATGCTCTGTAGCGTATAACCAAACTATTGACCTGGATAACGAAACGGTTGCCTCGTCCGGTTCCGGCACTATTGACATAGGGAGGGTGAAGGCGGAGAACGGCTATGATACTTTATTTATTTCAGACACACTTAATTTCGCCTTGAATAAATGGATTGACGGAAGCGGAAACAACAATGATTTGGATTTGGTTCAAAGCAATTGTTACCACGATTCTGCTACTAACAAGTATATTATCATCCCAAATACATACATAAATCCCAACAACTTTACGGTTTCGTGGGAAGGGGAGTTTGATAATGTTTCTCAATCTGGAAAACAGATGATTCATTCAACCTACAATGACGGGTCATCTCTGAACCGGTTGTACCTACGGATGAACGATACTATTTTTACGCTAACGTTAGGTACATCGTCCACGGCCAATCTGACAAATATCAAATATTATCTTAAAACAAAATATAGACTTTCGTTAAATATAACCGGAACAGGAGGATCCGGAACCGCTACTCTTATAGTTAAGTTCGACGGACATAATGAGCAGACCTATACTAAGACTTATACGGGATTAGGAACAATGCCTGCAGCTGGTTGGTATATTGGCGGTAATCCTGGCCAATGTGGTAAGGCATGGAAGTTGATTGTAGACGGTAGATTATACCCGGTTGCAGAAGGTTATGGTCTTAAGATTTTCGATACCTCTGGAGAAGGAAAACATCTTTTAATTGGTGGAACACTCCATGACCGGTGGGGAAAACAGGATTACTATCATTATAACTTGCAAAAAGGTTATATGTTTTATCAATACGAAGGTATACCTGACATTTACGTTCCGTTCTCGGCAGCCGGTGATACAGCGATTAAAAAGGGAACAATAAGCACTGTCTATAGTAGGGTGTTTACTGGTATTTTCGCCGCTGAAAAGCATAGTCATAATAGGGCTGAAACAAAATTAAAAATGAATCATACCTTATACGATCCGAATTCTTTCTGGGATGGAAATAAATTATCTACAGACTTTGTATCGAACTATTATAATTATGTTTTTTCTGATATTTCAGATTCTATATATCTTAAAAACATCATTTCTGTCAATCGTAAATTAAGCGGAAGTCAACTTACTGCAATGGAAAATGCAACTCAAAAACAAACTCTTGATGTCTGGTTTCTAATCGGGCAATCCAATGCAGCAGGACAGGGCGCATTGACTGATTGTCCTGCGTACTATTATGGTATCAAGTATGATCAATATATTGCCACAAAGTATAAGATAGAGCCGATAAACCCCAAAACTTATAACTCATACTGGCCCACATCTGGACAACCTTATTTCGGACTTGAAAATTCATTTCTTAAAAAGATTGTTTTGCCTGTAAATCACAAACCATGTGTGATTAAGTGCGCATGGGGAGGTACGAGGCTTTTCAAATACGGAACCTCTTGGTCTGTAGATACCGTAGGGCAGTATTTTGACAAGTTTAAAAACCATACGGATTCGATTATTACATACATAGGGCAACATTTTAACTACTCAGTAAAAGGGATTATTTGGTTTCAGGGCGAAACAGATGGATATGAAGATAATTGGTCTGCCGCTTATAGGGTAAATGAGGTTAATTTTATATCTGCAGTCAGATCGCATTACGGTAATCTACCTTTTTACTCATGTAAACCGAATGAGCCTAACGCAACATATCCTTATGTTAGCGTAGTAAATGATGCGAAAGAAGCCAATGATACAGCAGTTTCTGAATACTATCTGATCAACACGAGTGATCTAACATGGAAATCTGGCGAATCAGTATCGCATTTGGAAACAGTGGGGTATATACAATTAGGAAATAGAATAGCTGATATAATTAATGCTCAATAAAATTTTTCGAGACTACTAGTAAATATGCGCTAACAATAACAAATTGACCTCCTTCATCTACATATCACCCCTTCTGTTTTCCCTTGCAGATGCTTTTATGTACAGGGCAAAGACAAAACCGGTTAATGTCTGGCATTTTAACCTATTCCTTGAACTGTCAAAACTGTGTTACCTAGCTACGTTCATTGGCTGTATTATGATTGGGATAAACTGGCAGCGTAATTTCATCGTACCGTTAATTCTCATGCACTTTGTCGCTAAGTCGATACCGTTTAACCTGGCATCCGGATTGAAGTGGAATTACATTGGTGTGGGCGTGTTCGACAGCTTTATTAAGATCGTCACACAGGGAAGTCTATGGATGTGGTTAATCTTACAGGGTGTTTGCCTTGCTTTTAGTTATTTCATACTTATGAATAAATTATAGTTTGGTTTGTTTCATGGTTATGGGTTTGCCTGCCGGTTGGTTCCCGGCAGGTTTTTTTATTTAGATTAAATCTATCTTACCAAAACATGATAAAAGTCATACATTCAGATGTAACAAACCTGTATATTTGCGTGTATAAAATACATACAAGCAATGACAACAAACCTCTTAAAACTTAACTATCAAAGTCTGGATAAACCAGACAGGGTAACATACCGTAAAAAGCTGATTGAACTTTGCGGGTGGGACTGTGAAGCAACGTTCTATCGTAAGATGAAAGACGACTACAAACCCTCACAAATTGAAAAGTTGGCTTCTAAAATGGCTTTTGATTCAATAACCCCAAAAAATAAATAACCATGAAAGCATTATTTTTTATGTTATTCTTTTGTGTATCTTGCGAACTTCCTGATCCTGGCGTACGTGCGTATTCATTTGATTATGAATACAAGAAAGTATCCGATGTGTATTTATATTCAAATCAATATAGAATAATTATTGCGGGGTCATTGAATGGTGTTGAATATTATAATATCGACACCATATTGATTAAAAGTGACGAAGTATATATTAAAACCATAAAGAATAAATAACCATGATACTAGCATCCACATCCATGCAACTCTGGAAGTTATTACTTCTGGCTTTTTTCCTGATCGGATATGCTGTTTACAAAACAATTCGTCAAGCCGGTAAACATCCGATTAAAGACGATTTTATGCAGTTAGGTATATTCCTGGCAATCCCGAAGGATATACTTTACTTTTGGGGGCCGTTAGCTATTGCGATATTATCCGTAACGGTAATTCTCGCAATCATGCTTGATATGTTCAGTTGGCCAAAACTCAGGGATCATTCCAGAACTGGAAATACTATTGATCGTAAACCTTTAAATAAATAAAACTATGAAAAAACAAGAATTATCACAGATTTATGCAAGATTCTATAATTCTGAATCAAAAGATTTTATGTTTCCGGCAAAACATGAAAAACGTCGTGGTACTTTATTATGGGATTCATCTGTACAGGGTACATTCGTTGGAAGTGTTCGGGATACATTTGGATTAAGTAAGAGCCATTTAAGAAACCCTTTAAACAAATAACCAATGAGAAAATTATCTGAATCATCCATGTATGCAATTGATGCAGTAATTGAGTATGATGGTAAACCCATAAGAGATGATAAAAATATGATTAAATGGGTTGATGAATCATTAGGCATATGTAAGCACATTACATTTTGTAAGAAAGTTAAGATATACGAAACGTTTAACGACGGAGCAATACTATCAATGGAATTAACACCCCAAATGATTTTAAAATTGGCTGACGAAATCAGACAAATTAATTCTATTGAATACGATGCCGTTTATGATATTGATTTTTAAACAAATAACCAATGACAACCGAACACATCGAACTTATGGCCGGAACAGAACAGGCATGGAATGAAGTCTGCCAGTTTGTAGACATCCACAGCAAGGCAGTGAAACAATGTGACCTTATCGACACTCACATGAAGGTATTGCTTGCCAACATCGAATCTGACGATATGGATTGGATCAAAACAGACATTGAAACCGTAATGGACCAGACTGAACAAATCAGGAAAAGCACAGACCTTAAAGAGTGCTTCGAGATTGAGGAAAAGATATTCAAGTTTTATGACTTTTACTGGAATGAGTATTGGGTATTTGGTAACCACGGAAATAAACTCATCGAACACCTTGAAACGCTTTTCATGGAGTTGTACACAATACTTGAACCATTTGGAGAACACAAGGATATTAAACCGGAATAAAAATCAAATACCTTAAATAAAATGGACAAATTCAATTTCACTACCAAATTACATGTTGCATGCTCGGATGATGAAATCCGGCCAATCATGAACTGTGTTCACTTTGTCGGCGGTTTTGCATACGCCAGCAATGGGAACATCGTCGTCAAACAGTCACTTGAATATCATTCAATACTTGATGCCATAAACCTTGACGGCAAAAGCATCCACAGGGAAAACTACAAAAATATTATGCAGTTTGAAACAGCTATAGCCAATGAGGATGGAGTTGAATGTAGCAACAAAGATGGCCGAAAGGCATTCTTTGAATACTTCGACAGGAAAGGCGAACTTATACCCGATTTTGATAAGGTAATCAGCGCATACAAAGCTAAAGGAGTTGATTTTATTGGATTCAATCCTGAGCAAATGAAAATTGCTATGGACGCAATGTATTCACCTGGAGGATATGTCCGTGTAAATTTTGGAGGCGTAGATAAAGGAATGTTACTCGACGTCCCTGGTATAATCAATCAGGAGGCACTTGTTATGCCTGTTTTGGTTGAAGCATCTCTTTTTTAACACAAGGATATTAAACCAATTAATTAAATAACCATGACCGAAAAGATACATTGGAAAAAGGTTTTTAATTCCGATTATTTAGGAACTTGCGACCTTGAAGACGGTAAAGACTTGAAAGCTATTATTAAATCAGTTACCGTTAAAAAAGTAAAGAACACAGACGGTAAAGAACAGGACAGGAACGTGGCCACATTTACCGACCCGAATTTAAAACCGATGGTTTTGAACGTAACAAACTGTAAAATAATTAAGAAATTCGCAAAAAGTTCGTATATTACCGACTGGCATAATATACCGGTTCAGATATACATCAAAGACGATATACGTGCCTTCGGTGACATCACAGAGGGGTTACGTATTCGGGATATACAGCCAAAGATTGAAAAGCCTAAATTAAATCCAGGCACTCAAGTATGGGACAAGGCGGTAGAGTTTCTAAAAAAGAACGGAACGATTGAACAGGTTAAGGCAAAGTATGATCTTACACCGGAGAATGAACAAACATTAATGAATGAAGCTGTATGAAGTTTTACAACATAGACCAGAATAGCGAAGATTGGGATCTTCTCAGGCTTGGCAAATTTACCGCTTCAATGTTTGGCGATTTGTTCATGGATAAGAAAATAGCCGGTTATCAAAAGGCAATTATAAAGGTCGCTTACGAAAAAGTAACCGGTGAAAGTGAGGATAAGTTCAGTAACAAATGGATGGAACGGGGACATGAAAAGGAACCGTTTGCCGTTGAAAATTATGAACTATTTACATTTAATGAAACTGAAAACGGTGGCTTCTATGAGTTTGATGAATTTACAGGTGCCAGCCCTGACAGAAAGATAAAGGGACATAACGCAGGCTGTGAGTTTAAATGTCCATCGTTTCAGGTGTATAATGAATACCTTGAAACACAAAAACTTCCTAAAAATTACTTCTGGCAAGTACACGGACAGTTACTGTGTACTGGATGGGATTACATTGATTATATGCCGTTCTCTAACCCGAAATTAAAGCAGATACTTATTAAGGTTGAACGGGATAAATTAATCCTTGAGGAACTACAGGAAAGACTTTTTAAATCAATTTGTGAAGTGAAAGTATTAATCGACAGAATAAAACAATAAATTATGAGCGTAAACAAAGTAATCCTAATCGGAAACGTTGGGGCTGATCCTGAAGTAAAAACAATGGATAGCGGAACAATGGTTGCAAACTTTAACCTTGCTACATCCGAAACATACAAGGACAAACAGGGACAAAAAGTAGTAACAACCGAATGGCATCGTATCGTAGCATGGAACAAACTGGCTGAAATCCTTGAAAAGTTCGTTAAAAAAGGACAGATGTTATACGTTGAGGGCAAGATAAAAACAAGGGAATACGAAAAAGACGGTAGAAAGGTTTATATAACTGAGATTTTGGCTGATTCAATTCAGATGCTCGGCAAAAAAGAAAGCGAAACAAACGACAATCCTTTTTAACAAATGATCTTCCACTCGCACGAAATCGACAGGCTCAACATTTACATTTCAAAGCAATTTGAAAAGGGTAAAACTTTGAAGGTTGAGCCTGTCACTGTCAGCCGGTCCTTAAGCCAGAACGCATATACGTGGCTTGTGTTCACTCATATAGGTTCTGAGACCGGAAATACTAAAGATGACATCTATCAGTTTTGCCTTGCTAAATTTCCCGTACACAAGGAGATTGACGTAAACGGTGAAACGTGCCTGATACCTGTAACACTTTCAGGGATGAACAAAGAACAGAACAGTCATTTCATTGATCAGTTTGTCACCTTTTTCAGAAGTGAAGGATACGAGGTTCCTGAACCTGAAGATAAAAAAACGATAGATTTATACAATTTCTATAAAGAAAAAGGAATGCTTTAATAAAATTAAATTTCAATACCATGCCTTACAAGGATAAAGAAAAAAGAAAGGCTTATCATAAAATCAAAAGCCACGATTTTTATATCAAAAACAAAGAAAAGATTAGCGAAAAAAACAAAAAATGGACCACTGAACATCCAATAGCTTACAACGAAATTAGAAAACGTAGTAGGATAAAACATAGGGAAGATTTAACTGCATATTCACAACAATACAGGGCAAACAATCCAATTAAATACAAGGCGCATTTAATCATGAAAAATGCTATTAGGAATCATGAGATTATACCACAGCCTTGTGAAATATGTGGAAATGAAAAAACACAAGGTCATCATGACGATTACAATAAACCATTGGAAATAAGATGGCTTTGCTCATTGCATCACAATGAAATACATCACGGACATAAATATAGAAATAAACCAGTTAATACTATTACTTCGGTATCGCAGCCGATGAATTAAGAGAATTGATTGATAAACACTTAAAAAGATAAACAATGAGACAAATTAAATTTAGAGGAAAACGGATTGATAACGGGGAATGGTTTTATGGTAATTATATTGAAAAAATAAAACCTTCTGAAGTAAATCCTACTTTTTGGTGTTGCTTTATACAAGATAGGGCTATTTCTATGTATGAAGTCATACCCGAAACAGTGGGCCAATTCACTGGACTAACAGACAAGAATGGGCAGGATATTTGTATATATGAAGGAGATGTTATATCTTTACATGGTAATCTAATTGGAAATATTTATGAAACACCAGACTTACTCAAAGACTCAACTAATCTCATTATTGAAGGATTTGGAACTAAGAATTGGTCGAAAACCGAACAGGAAGGATTGGCAAGGGGACTCAAATACGCCTAGTGATATGCCCATAAGGATGAATTTCGGCAATTGGACGCAATTTATGATAGACGCTGGATACGAGCCACATAAGCCATACTTTTCACTAAAGGCCCAAGAGAAAAGAAATGAAGCACACAAGGGCAAGAGAAGTATGGCATGGAAAGGTGGGAGAATAAAAGATAAATTCGGATACATACAATTATGGATGCCCCGACATCCCAATGCTAAACTTGCGGGATATATACACGAACACAGATTAGTAATGTCGGAATATCTAGGTCGCCCGTTAATATCCGAAGAATCAGTACATCACAAAAACGGAATTAAAGATGATAATAGAATTGAAAATCTTGAATTAATGACTAAGAGATTACACAAGGGGGAGGTATGTTGCCCTTATTGTAATAGTAAATTTATTATAAGATGATTACCATAAACATCCACGACAATCCCGAATTACTTCTCCCATGAAACAACGTGCCATATCTCACCTGAACAAAATCATTATCCTGGTTTACACAACCAAAGGATATGAAGCAAGGCAAGCCGGTAAAATCGTTGACTACACAGAGGAATACATCACTTTCGTAGCCAACGAAGGCGATCCCGCCGGACAGAATATAAATTACAGCCGGATTAAAGAAATTGTTGAATGTTAATTTTATTTCAATTTCAATGAGCAATATCAATTTTCATCACATCGACTGCATGGAGTTTATGAAGTCTAAGCCTGATAATTTTTACGATTTGGCTATTGTTGATCCTCCGTATGGTGGCGGACAGCATTTCAATTTCCGTTATGGTACAGGAGATCAGGTTTATGAGAATCATAAACCTGATCTCAAATATTTTACGGAACTGATTAGAGTAAGTAAGAATCAAATAATATGGGGTGGTAATTATTTTACAGATTGTCTTCCAGTTAATAGGTGTTGGATTTCATGGTACAAGGGAAATCCAATTAACTCGTTTAGTGATTTTGAGTTGGCATGGACGAGTTTTAATCAAACGAGTAGGGCGATTAAAATAGAAAGTTATGGGTTTAACCATGCAGATAAAAGGAGATCAAAGGAAAGTACAATTCATCCAACACAAAAGCCAATATCATTATACCATAATCTACTTCAAAACTACGCCAAACCAGGCCAGCGTATTTTAGACACTCACGGTGGATCTATGTCATCTGCCATTGCCTGTGACATGGAAGGGTTTGATTTGGACATTTGTGAAATCGACCGTGAATACTTTGATGCTGGAGTTAACAGATTTAATTTGTATAAAAAACAACTAACATTATTTTAACCAATGAACACACTAATTAACCGCAACTACCAGGCCGTTGTCGCTATGGGATTGATAACGTCAGAAACGACTGATCAGGAATTTTATGAAAAACTTTATGAAGAGATTAACGAGGCAATTAATGAATTTATGTTCGGAAATCCCGATGCAATGTACCGTGAAATTGCCGACGCGGTGAAGAATGAATCAAGAGTTAAACAATGAATCACGGATCGCTTTTTAGCGGAATAAAGTTTGCAAATGTCAACAATATTTTATATATTTGCATCATGGGACAAAAAAGAAATCCTGTTTACGATAATGCTTACAAACTCTATCTTTATGGACTTTCGCTTGAACAGGTAGCGAAAGAATTAGGAGTTACAAGGCAATGTGTTTTTAAAGCATTCAAAAAACGTGGGCTAGAACTTCGTGGACCCAATTTCAGACCATATCAGGAATATGACGGGAAAAAGTTTACGCTTCGTGATACTGGATATTATAGTTTAACGAAGGGTAATCGTGGGTTAATGCACCGCTATGTTTGGGAAAAGGAAAAAGGAAAAATACCTGATAATTGGGATATTCACCACATAGACGAAATTCGATCACATAATTGGATTGACAACTTAGAATGTTTACCTAAGGCAGAGCATACCCGGAAATATTCACCACATAATAATCAGTTTACAAGGGGGAGGAAACGTGCAAATCATTGATTTATTCTCTGGAATTGGTGGATTTAGTTTGGCTGGTAGATGGATCGGTTGGGAAACAGTTCAATTTTGTGAAATAGACAAATTTTGCCAACGGGTTATAGCATATCATTTTCCAGGTATACCAATACATGACAACATAAAAACATTAACTCGTGAAACAATCATTAATTCAGGAAAATGGAACCCGTCCAGAGCAACTATCGTTGTGGGCGGGTTCCCGTAGCTGTGCCAACCATTCTCAGCAGCAGGAAAAAGAAAAGGAACGGACGATAACCGTTACCTCTGGCCTCAAACAGTTGAACTCATTAGACAGGTTCGCCCGGATTGGTGCCTTCTCGAAAACGTTCGCGGCCTTACTAATTGGAACGGGGGATTGGTATTCGACCAAGTGCAGGCTGATTTGGAAACTGAAGGCTACGAAGTGTTACCGTTTTTACTTCCAGCTTGCTCCGTCAACGCTCCCCACAGAAGGGATAGGATTTGGTTTGTTGCACACTCCGAGGGCTTTTCATGCTGCAATGGAATACGAGATGACAAACACAAATCACAAAAGATACAGGATAAACGACTTAATGAATTTATCACTACTACCGACACCAGCAGCAAGGGATTATCGCAGCGGTTTCAAACAGGATTCAGAGGTGTTTCAAACCAGACAGCAATACTCCAGGGGAGTAAATCTTCACGAACATATCCAAAGAGAAGTTGGTCAGAATTTCCAACTCAATCCCCGCTTTGTAGCCGAAATGATGAGCTTTCCGGTAGACTGGACGGAATTACCTTTCCTAAATGGAGAAACGAAAGCGTAAAAGCGTATGGCAATAGCGTGGTTGTCCAATTAGTGTATGAAATATTCAAAAGCATTCAAAAATACGAAGATGAAAGCAATTTATAAAAGAAGAAAAATAAACGGACGAACACCAAAAACACCAACCCCGTTACCAGTGCGGATAACGTACAAGTTGTTAACAGTGGTTGATAACTTTATTGAAGATTTTGACGGTTAAGTGTATAACGGATTAAAATATTTCGTAGTATTGTATGTCAGATTTAACACCGCAAACAATGAACGATTTTTCTTCATCTTTAAAATACGCCGGTTCATCGGTAAAATACCAGGGTAACACTTTGCGGTGTACTGACAGCCCTGGTTTTTTTATTGGTGACCGGCTTCTTTTATTATGAAAACAAAAACTTATTCAGAAAAATTGCTTGATCCCAGGTGGAAATCCATGAGAATATCAATTTTAAGGCGAGATCATTTTACCTGCCGTATATGTGGCGCAACTGGAGAAAAATTAAATGTTCATCACATTATTTATTTAGAAAATAAGGAACCGTGGGAATATGATGATAACTATCTTATAACATTGTGTGAATTTTGCCATGCTAAAGAACACGCACATAATGTGAATGAAACAGCATTGAGTATAATTGATGCTTTCGTCAAAACATTTAATTTACCATTATCAGAATTAAATACAGTTTTATATACTTGTCCCACAATTGAAATTCATAATAATAAACCGGATTGGGTTATTGCTTCGGATATTTTTAATGTACTAAGGGATTGCATAGAAAAAAGAAACGACAAAATTTCAAGAATGAACGAAAAGGAAGAAATAATGCAATCATTTTATAATGATGATACTAATCCTTTTGCTAGTGACTGTGAAAATTTATAACAATGGCTAAAAGATTTATAGAAACAGGATTGTTTGATGATGAATGGTTTATGGACCTTTCAAAAGATGGTAAAATACTTTGGATTTACATTTTAACAAAGTGCAACCATGCCGGAATAATTCAATTGAATCCAAAACTTTGTTTATTACAAACAGGTATTAAAGACTACGTAACTGTTATTAAAGAGTTAGGCAACCGTTGCATAACAGTTAAGGAACACTTATATTTTATACCTAAATTCATAGTATTTCAGTATCCTGGATTTCCGCAAAGTAAGGTAAGACAACAACAGTCGGCTGTTTATGAACTTGAAAAGTATGGTTTGTTTAATAATGGTCAAATTACAATACCCAAAGAGTTACTTAACAGTTCTACAACTGTTATAGACAGTTATGATAATGATACTGGTAATGGCATTGTAATAAAGGCACAAATTCAAAAAAATCATTTATTTAAGGATGATGAATTTTCAGACTTCGAAAAGTTTAGAAATGAATTTAAGGATGGAGAATTTAAGGATGCTGATCTTAAGTACTATTTTGATTCATTTATGGATTGGTCTAACTCTAAGGGTGAAAAGAAAATAGATTGGATTGCTACAATAAGAAACGGAATGAGAAAAGATTTAAAAGAAAATAAGCTCAGAAAAAGCATGTCAATACAAAATACAACTACCGGTAATCTTCTTACCTGTAGGAATCTTGATAAAATTGAACACGTAAGATGATTGATTTAGGCAAAATACCACCACAGGCAACGGATGTTGAAAGTTCCGTTTTAGGTGCTATGTTGATAGACAGCAAATGTATTGACGATATATTAGCTATTTTAAAACCTGAATCATTCTATAAAGAAGAACATAAAAAAATATTTACAGCCATTTCGGAGTTAAGAAAAGAAACAAGATCAATTGATTTATTAACCGTAACTGAAAAATTAAGATCATTAAAAACACTTGATGAGGTTGGAGGTCCGTTATATGTAACAAAATTAACATCAGAAGTTGCAAGTTCAAGGCATTCAGAATATCATGCTAGGATAGTTCAGGATATGTTCATTAAACGTGAACTTATAAGAATTGGATCTGAATTAGCTGGTAAGGCTTACGATGAATCAAATAATAGTGACGAACTTTTAGTTAGCCATACACTTGAACTAAACAGACTGACTTGTGAATCAAATGTTGAAAATGCAGAAACACTCGAAAACTTATTAAAAGAACGGCTTAATGAGATAGAAGAAATATCTAAGAATTCACAACTTTTAGTAGGCGTAACGTCTGGATTGCAAAAGGTAGACAGGTTAACTGGTGGATGGCAAAAAACTGACTTAATCATTCTGGCGGCAAGACCTTCAATGGGTAAAACATCTTTAGCATTGTTCTTTGCCATGCAAGCAATACGATCAAAAAAGCCAACTGCGTTTTTTTCACTTGAAATGTCAAAAAAACAAATAACCGATAAAGCAATATCAAACAAGGTTGATATAAGCCCTTCAGAATTAAGGACAGGAAAGATTTATGATTACCAATGGGAACAAATGGCTTTTAAACTTTCCGGTATTGGCGAGGAACTATTTCATATTGACGATACGCCAGCACTCACATTGATTCAATTGAGGGCAAAGGTAACAAGGCTTTTAAAGCATGGTATTAAGCTCGTTATTATAGACTATTTACAGTTAATGAATGCACGGGCCAAAGGATTAAACCGTGATCAGGAACTAGGGGAATTAACCAGGGGAATAAAGTCACTGGCTAAAGAAACAAACATACCATTTATCGTTTTGTCACAGTTAAACAGGTCCGTTGAACAGCGTAGTGATAAACGTCCGCAATTATCTGATCTTAGGGAAAGCGGAAACATTGAACAGGATGCTGACATAGTTTCATTTATTCACCGTCCTGAAAGATACGGGCAAACAGAAAACGAAAATGGAAGCACAGAAGGTTTAGTGGAATTGATTTTCAGTAAACACAGAAACGGACCGGTAGGAATAGTAAACATTTACACAAATGAATATTGCAGCAACTTCAAGGACGAAAAGAATGAACAGTTACAGCCTGTATCAGTACGTTCTGACTTTTATGAACCTAAAAACGAATTTGAAGATGAAAAAAAAACAGACCCCTTCTAACCCCACCCTGCCAGGCATGTTAAAATCCGAGCAAGTATGCCGTAACATTGTCCGTTATTGTGACGAGGCAATGGCACGGGAAGTTAAGAAACCGATTGTAAACATTTCAACTAAAATATAAAGATATGAGCAGTAAATTATATTTTTCTGAGTTGGACGATGAGCGCGCTTATACTCGTAACGCCCTGATAGAAAAAATGAAAGAGGATGGGATAAGTGAGCTAAAGATATATAAGGCAAAGCCCGAAAAAATATCAGGCGTGTTCTTTTGTACCGAAGTACAGGAGTTTGCTGATGTATCAGACCCGTTTGATAATCCATGTGGCAAACAGTGCAAAGACTATTCACCCCGTAATGGAAAATCTGGACGATGTAGGTTTCATAATCAATACAGTTATACACCAAGTGACGAATCAATAACAATAAAACTATTTATGTAACACTAAACGTACAAACTTCCACAATCAGAAACAAAGTAAGATGAAAACACCCATTGACTACGATACCGATTTAAAACGCTTTTCCTTTCATTTAACGAGGGATAAACATAAGGCTAACGACTTACTCCAGACAACCTATTTGCGTGCCTACAGAAGCCTGGAATCATTCGACGGCCGTAACATGAAGTCCTGGTTGATAACGATAATGAAAAATGAGTTTATAAACCAGTACCGAGTTAAACAGCGTGTACATATGGTTGAACTTGACAACTTCAATGGATCGTGTAATGATGCTGAGTCATTACTCACTGTAAACGAGATCGAAGCACACGTAAACCGTATATCTGAAAAGCTGAAAGATACTATAAACTTACACCGGTTCGGCTTTAAATACCATGAAATCGCTGATCACATGGGAATCGATATCAGTACGGTAAAGAGAAGGATACACATGGCTAAAAACAAACTAAAAATTATATCATGATAAAAGACGAACGTATTGACAGGGCATTGAAAGAAGTAACGGGGTTTACACCTGAACAGTTAATAACTGAACGGAGATTCAGGGATATAGTGCGACCGAGACAGATAGGTATATACTTTTACGCCTGTGTGTACGGTCCAGTAAATGCCGCTAAAAGGTTTGATAAAGACCATGCAACGGCTAATCATTGCAAAAAGGTAATTCACAACCTGTACGGTCAGAAGTGTGAAAGTGAATTAACCGACATGGTAACACTTATGATTGAAAAGACTGGCATACGGACATCGTTGCGAATGAGTGCTATTTCGGAGTATTGTATTTAATATCAATCAGCATAAACCAATAACCTATGAAACAACACAAAATAGGATGGCTCAACATCCCTGGTTATATACCGGAAACATGGAACCCTCAAATCGGCTGTGAAAAAACAAGTCCTGGATGTGCTCACTGTTATGCTGAGATTATGGCAAACAGGCTTAAAGGTATCGGAATTGAAGGATACGACAAAGTTATAACCAACGGAAAATGGAACGGCAAAACCCACCTGGTCGAATCCGCACTTGAAAAACCATTCCACTGGAAGCAACCACGCGCCATCTTCGTCTGCAGCATGAGCGATTTGTTTAATGAGAATACGCCGTTTGAGTGGATTGATAAGGTAATTACATGGGCTACATTATCCACAAAGCATATTTTCATTGTGCTAACAAAAAGGCCAGAACGTATGCTTGAATATTTCAATCGTCCATTGGAAGGAATAGCATCTAACCTTGAAGATGCGTGTTACGAAATGGGCATATCTATTGACGATGAACCCGATAATGCTGCTTGTTTTCTTCATAATCGCATTTTTGGTCATACAGCAAAAGAAACAACAGGTTGGCCGTTAACAAACTTATGGCTCGGCGTAACCTGTGAGAACCAGGAACAAGCCGACAAGCGAATTCCCATCCTGTTACAGATACCGGCAAAGGTTCGGTTTGTGAGTTCGGAACCTTTGTTGGGACCTATAAATTTCAGTAAGGTTCCAACATTCAATAGGGTTGGGTTGGATTTATCGGAATGGTGGATCATTGCAGGTCCGGAGAATGGACCCCGTAAACGCCCGATGCAACCTGAATGGATTACCTCAATCGCTGCTCAATGCGATATTGCCGGAGTGCCTTTCTTTGACAAACGGCTTATTCTGAGAACTGAATTTCCCAAACTGATTAACCAATAACCTATGAAACCAATCTTATTTTCAACACCAATGGTGCAAGCCATACTTGAAGGAAGGAAAAGCCAGACAAGGAGAATTGTAAAATTTGTTGATAAAAATATTTATATTCACTTACGTAAAGACGGATGTTTTGTTATCTTTACATCCATAAATGAAATAAATTATGGAAAAATTGATTTTGAAACAGATACCAATATCGCCGAACGACGACTATCGGGCTGGCAGCGATGGCCAGATTTACTCAAGAACGAAGTACAAAGGCTTTGGGAGAAAGGAGTACGTGGATTGGTATCCATTAATACCACACATAACAAAAAAGGGATATTCATCTGTAACCTTATGTCATCAGAGCAAGAAAGTAACTCAGAACACGCACAGATTAATTTGTATGGCGTTTCATGGGATGCCGGAGAATATGAGAATGCAAGTCAGGCATTTGGACGGAAATCCCCAAAATTCAAAACCAGAGAACCTGAAATGGGGAACACAAATAGACAATTGGCAGGACAGGAAACTGCATGGTCACGGAATGGAAGGAGAAAAACATCCAATGAGCAAATTGACGGACAAAGAACGGGAACATATTCGTTGGGTAGTAGGAAAGGGATTGGCTTCACAAAGGCATATTGCAAGGATATTGGGAATGTCACAATCCGCTATAAGCAGAGTTTGCTTTGGTATACCAGAATGAAAATATGGGTAAGGGAAACATGGCATCCCAAAAGGCATAATTTTCCAATAGGGTTTCCTTATGAATATAAAGCAACTTCCGAACAAGACTTAACACCAACAAACGAAAAATGGAAACCCTCAATCCATATGCCCCGTGAAGCCGCCCGCATATTTCTTGAAGTAACCAATGTAAGGGTTGAACGGTTGCAGGATATAACCGAGCAGGATGCTATAAGTGAGGGGATTGAGTTTAAAGAATGGAAAAATGGCTTTATGGTTAATAAGGGATATAAAATTTATGGGGAAAAAGCGACCTACGATGAATCTCCTATTGTATCATATAGAAGCCTTTGGGAAAACATCAACGGTCCAAGCTCATGGGAAAAGAATCCTTTCGTGTGGGTTATTGAATTTAAGGCATTAACCCCCTCCCAAATAGAAATGATTTAAAACTATAATTAATAACTGAAAAGAGATGGCGTATAAAAATAAAAAAAAGAATAAAACTCATATTCAAGAGTTAAAAATAGACCCTAAAGGATGGAGAAAATGTTTCTATGATAAGAAAAAAGCAAGGAAACAAAAACAAGCCGCGCCATTAACCATTGAAGAAATGGAAATAATGATTGCTAATCTTTAACCACAAATAATCAAATAACTATGGAAACAGCAACGGTAAAATATCAGATTGCCACTTATTCAGGTGAAGTAAAAGTAAACTGTAATGAGAATGATGAAGATGAAATAGTAATTGCAAAAGCGAAACAGGTTCTTAGAAACCGAGCAGGGGGGTTCCCTATTGGTTACGAAAGCTGGAAAGTTATAGAACGAAATTAACCCCTCAAACTAAATAACATGGAAACAATTTATTTACGTAACAACAACTATCAATGGGAAAAACATGAGTATGAGTATATCTCAGACATTGAATCATTGCTCAATGCAAGAAACATAAAGATCGGCGACAGGGCAAAGATCGGCGACAGGGCAAAGATCGGCGACGGGGCAAAGATCGGCGACGGGGCAGAGATCGGCAACTGGGCAGAGATCGGCGACGAAGCAAAGATCGGCGACAGGGCAAAGATCGGCGACTATAATGCAATGTTCTGTATTAATCTTTACAAATATTCATCAGGTTCATGGATAGACAAAGGGGTTGAGTATATACAATTAGGTTGCTTTACCCGAACTCGTACGGAATGGGAAAATAACTTTTGGAATAACCCTAATGAATTTCCAAATAATAATTCTGAAAAATCAAATACCAGGTTAAGGGCATATAAAGTGCATTGTTATTTTCTCGATCAGTTGAAATTAACCCCTCAAACTAAATAACATGGAAACAAAAATGTATGAAGTAGTAAGATATTTTGATGATCACTTTGAAGGGGTGATTGAATCAAATTTAACGCATGAACAAGCTATAAATAAGCGTGACGAATTAAATAATAGGCCTCGTGCTTATGTGAATTATGAAGTCAGGGAATTAACCCAACATGAAACCAAACAAACTAAATAACATGGAAACAAAAAAATACAGAGCAGAAATTCGCAACGCCCCGCTTGGGGAAACTGGTGATTATGATGAATGGATTGAGTTGGTTACTCCAGATTTTAATTTGCAATGCTATGACCCAGATATAGAATTAGAACAAGTTCAGGAGTTGGCAGATATGCTAAACGTATCACTTAACTTTGATATGATTGAAAAATATCTTTTAAAAAATATTTCAGGCAATGGCTTGCAAATAAATCGCTTTATGGAGTGGTTGAAAGCCAATTACGGAGTTAGTGAACATGAAACCCAACAGGAGGAAAAGAGATGAAAAATTTTTGGAAATGGCTGGTATTATATGCCTATAAGCGGATAAAGGATAATCCAAGTTTAATTAAGTATGGGATTCCCGGTAAAAGAGACGTAGATAATCCATGTAAATCATATTCTCCGGGGATGAAGGCGAATTATAGGGGGTTCAATCATTGTGATGGCGACGGTCATTATTTGTGTAAGGAATGCAGGTGGTTTAAACCGGAAGAAAATGACAATTAACACCCCCATCCCATGAACACTGACAAATCAATGAATTAACCTAAACCAAAAGAGATGAATGATATAACTGAATTACATGGAAAAACTTTAGCTGCAATTAGTAAGAAGTCAGATGAAATTATCTTCATAACATCAGAATATAAAGTGTATCGTATGTTCCATCATCAGGATTGTTGTGAATCAGTATCAATTGAAGATATAGATGGTGATTTAAATGATCTTATTGGATCACCGATTTTAATGGCAGATGAAGTTTCAAATTACGAGCCTACTTCTGATAAGGATATACAAAGAACAAAGGATGCAAATGAATATGGCTCGTGTACGTGGACGTTTTACAAATTTGCGACAATCAAAGGATATATAACTATCCGATGGTTCGGAGAATCAAACGGGTATTATTCAGAATGTGTAGATTTTGAGGAAATAAAATAAACCCAACAGCCATGAATGAAACGAAGGAACAGAACGGAACCACAAGGCATTTTATAGTATTATATTTGGCTAAATATGGATTTTCAACCTGCACATGGCAAATAAACATTACTATTACCGGAATAATGCCATTTTTGAATCGCAATAAATGTATTGAACTTATAAGTGAAAACAATGCTCATTTAAAATTTGAAGAAATTGTAATAACAAATTTCATTGAGATTTCAGAGGGTGAATACAAAGAATGGACACGATAAAAACTTTAAACCCAACAGCCATGACTGAAGACTTTGAATTACCAAAAATTAGAATAATCGAACCTACGCTTAAAATAATCAATACGGGTACGGTTGGCTCTACAAACTCTTTACTTGCATTGATTACTGAAAAAGACAGGCAGATAGCAGAGTTAAACACTCAGATAGTCTCTAAAGATGCGGAGATAGAGGGACTGAAAAAGGAAAATGATGGGCTGAGAAACGCTGACATAATCAAAAAACACGGATCAACTTGTTATATTGAATAAACGTAAAATGACAAAAAGAGATAGAATATATAACAAGTACAATGGTTTGTGTGCTTATACAGGCAAACAGCTTGTTGATAATTGGCAGATTGATCATCAGGAACCCAAAAGACACGCTCATTGGTATATGGATACCCCTATTGATTGTGATGAAAACCTTTTCCCCGCTTTACGAATTGTGAATCATTACAAAAGAGGGCATAACCTTGAATCGTTCAGATTATACATGAGGAACTTTCACGTGAGATTATCAAAATGCCCGAAGAATCCCAAAGTATCGCATCGAATAAGGTACAAAGAATACATGAATGAGATAGCGGATGCTTTCGGAATAACGGTAGATAAACCATTTTGCGGTAAGTTCTTTTTTGAGACTAATAATGTACCCGAACCTCCACAATCAGAAACAAAGTAAGATGAAAAAGCTAATTCAAACCAGACTTCATACACCCGAACAAAACGGTAATTGCATGGCTGCTGTCATCGCTTGCTTACTTGATTTGGATAGCGCAGAAGACGCCATACAAATGCAGGAGTATTATAACGGGACTGATAGGTATGTGAGCGTTATGTTAAATTGGTTATTTAAACGGGGTTATATAATGTATGGGTTGTCCGGCCATTCCGATGTGAAGGATGAATTTTATATAGTTTCTGGACAGTCTCCAAGAAATCATAAAATTCATCATGCCTGTATTTATCAAAATGGTAAACTTTATCATGACCCACACCCAGACGGAACGGGATTGGTTTCAGAGGAATATTTTGAAGTAATTGAAAAAACAAGCCAACAATCAGAAACAAAGTAAGATGAAACAAGAAGAAAACTTACAAATTGCAGTTTGCGACTATCTACGGTATCAATACCCGCACGTCATGTTTACTTGTGACCTGGCAAGTGGAATGAAGCTGACAATTGGCCAGGCTGTAAAGGTCAAACGGATGCGGTCAGAACGTGCATGGCCTGATCTTTTCATAGCTGAACCCCGTGGATTATGTGCCGGCTTGTTTATAGAGTTAAAGCGTGAAGGCGTTAAGTTAAAGAAGTGCAATGGTGATTATTCTAGTGACCATATATGGGAACAGGAACGGGTATTGTCTAAATTAAACTGTAAGGGGTTTGAAACATACTTTGCAGTTGGATTTGATGAAGCAAAAAAGATAATTGATAATTACTTGAACAACTGATTATAAAATACAAACTATGATCCTTAAAAACGTAATAAACAAAATTATAAATCGGTTATCCTGGGGCCAGTTTCTTGTTTCGAAGATACAATTTATGTTCACGCTCGTTATTATGTTAAAGGTTTTCAATGTAAAGCCGATTGTTTACTTTATTGCCGGATTAACCGCCTTTTTTTTAACGTATTTAATGGGTTGGTTTTTTGACAAATACCTGAAAGAAGGGTATCACGAACAGTATTACGGGAAGTTTAAATTTAAAAACTAATATATGAAACTAATTTGCTGGTGGCTCGGAACCGACGCTTTAACGCTTGTTAACAATCCCCCTTCGAGTAGTAAGCTATGGCATATCAAACTTTTTCTTTACCGGATAAAGTGGAAACTGTTAAGGGGTAGGTTTGAACACTGGTCCGTACACAAGAATCTTAACGTGTACCTTGAACTGTTCAACATAAATGCCAAGTTGGTAGTTGATCCACCGATGTACCCCGACAAGGTAGAAAAGAAAAGGCACGAAAAGTTTAACGTGTTATACTACAGGCCGAAACCCGTAAACCTTGGAGGTCAAAAGTATATTGACTGGTATTACGGTTATGAGATATTCACCGATTTAAAAGATTATTTCAAGTATTTTCCTCTTATAACCTTTATCGAGACAGACGGTACAACGGATATGCGAACCATTTACCCATACGTGGATTGTTACATTCGGCCTAATAATTGGGACGGTATGCCGCGCATGGTTTTAGAGTGTCAGTTAAATGATATTCCTTATATGTGGTGTGACAAAATGAACGAGGGACACCTCGATCCTAAATTTGAAGATTTTAAAAACTTTATCCTGTCTGAATATGAATCCTGGAAAATGCGAAACTAAGACACTTTTTTATAACGACGTGAAGTTATTTAAGCGTTACTGTGAGTTTATATCACCGAAGGGCAGATGTGTCGATATAGGCCCAGAAAACGCTAAAATGGAATATATCAAAAAACACTTTGATATTGAAGTTGTGCAAATGGACAGTGAAGATTTTAACTGGCGGCATATCTACTCCGACAACTATGGTCATACCTTTCAAACCGTTTTTTGTTTTGAGATACTCGAACACCTGCAAAACCCGCTTTTCTTTATGCGTGAGGTTAAATCACTGATAAGGCCATCGGGTGGAACGTTATATCTAAGCACACCAGGCCGTATTCAATGGCTGTGGACTGATAAGCATTTCATTGAAATGTCACCTAAAAGGCTGCAAAAGTGGATACTTGAACCGCTCGGACTTCGGATTGTCAGGAAACAACGGTTAAGGATTACCCCGTCATTACGTCATTTTGGTATAAGGCCAATAATCAGGCTGTTCACGAATAACACTTGGATATATGAGATTAAAGTAAATTAACCCAATTAACCATGAAAACAAATATGATATTACAAAATGTAACATACAAAGTTAATAAACTGAAAATTTCAACCGTCGCAACAATTTTGGTAACCGTTGCAATGTTTATTCCGGAAATTTGGTAACCGTAGGGGTATTTTTCTTAACCGTCGGCATTTTTTTTAACCGTCTGGCATTCCAGTTTTCAATCAGTGACAATAGTTCTTTGACATTTTCCTGATGCTTTAAAGGTATCTTGTTTGATCGTATACAGTTACGATCATGTACGAGTATACGGGATAACTCAGATCAGTTTATGAGTTTTTCAGCTTGCATACTTGTAGATTAAGATTAAAATAATGATCAATACTAATAAAAAGAATTGAAAGGCCATGTAATATTTTGGTAACCGTCGCATGGTTGATGTTTTTGCCGCCAAAACCCCTAATCCTTTCGGAAGTAGGGGTGGCCCGTAAAAGACTTACGACGGAACTGCGACGGGGTTATTTTAAAAATGTGCCGTAGTCATTGGTATAAGTTATGCCTTCTTTTTTTAATTCTTCAGTTATGCAATAATCAATATGCCTGTTCCATTCATCAGTCGTACCGGGGAACATATGGCTTACTTTTACATTTAATTTTACAGCTTCTGAAAATAACGAGGCTTCTGAAAAATCATGAGTAGTTTCAATTCCAAATTGACCATTAAAAGCGAACATTACTTCTAATTTTGGTTCTCTTTCTGCGCTTGCTGTTACATTGTAAGTTTTCATTGTAGTAAGTTTTATAATGATTTGTAAATTGCCTGAAAATTTAATCCGCGATTTTCAATCCAAAATTTAGCACTTGTCTGAGTTAATAATTTAGCAACGATCATATCGTACTGTGCTTTTACTTTTTCGTTATCCATCTTACCTGCAACCATGTCACATAACCCACTAATTACTGTAGCAAAAATGTCGCATGCAAATTCAATTTGTTTTTCTGATCCTTCGAATTGTACGTCAAACGTAAATACTTCTTCGTTTGATCTCCCTTTGTTTGTTTTTATTGTTACTTTCATGGTTTCTGTTGTCATTGTTTGTTTGTATTTTATACTGTCAAATATACAGGTTTGTTACATCTTAATATATGACTTTTGTCATGTTTTGGTAAGTTGGAATTATTCTAAATAAGAATTACCAAGGGGCAGATGTGTTGATATAGGCCCAGAAAACGCTAAAATGGAATATATCAAAAAACACTTTGATATTGAAGTTGCGCAAATGGATAGTGAAGACTTTAACTGGAGGCATAAATAACACTTGGATATATGAGATTAAAGTAGGTATTGAAAAATGTTAATAAAAATCTAACCTTCGGATTATAAAAATGTGTATATTTGTTTAACGCTTTTAAATTTAACCACATGAAAGCAAATGAATTGAGAATAGGGAATTATGTCAAACAATCGGAAACTGGAGTAAGTACATGCCATTGCCCAGGTGATGTATTCGAATGGAGTTTGTCAGATTTTTACGAGGTTGAGTGTTCGCAATTACTCATGGATACTATTGAACCCATACCACTTACCGAAGAATGGTTATTGAAGTTCGGGTTTACTGGCGATTACCTTTTTCATGATATTGAGTATTTTTCACTTTCCAAAACCAATACAGGGGGAAATTATTATTGCGTATACTTTGAGAATGAATATACCGCTGTTTATATTGAATACGTCCACCAACTCCAAAACCTTTACTTTGCTTTAACCGGAACAGAGCTTGAATTAACCGATAAACCTAAATTATCGTTAAAATGACCGATTCAGAATTTAACCGGATATTTGAAAACATCAAAATGCTATTGAAAACGTTACTAATAATATAGCCATAAAAAGAGCTGAAATCGAATCCGTGAAAGTTAAACCTATGCCCGACTGGATGAAGGTGACGAGTGCAAATTAATACCAAACCAATGATAATACTTAAAATCCTATCATTTGTCGTTATCGCTTGTATAGCCATTGCAATTATCGGCACAGTATATGACGCAATTAAAAAAGCATTGAGATGATAAAACGAATCAAATATCATGTATATCCATTTGACCTTGTTGTAGGAATCAATGAAGAATATGAATCTTTCTCTAAATACTTAACAGATAGGCTTCCGAATGTTATATGTCCAGAAGTAAAACAATTTGAAGGCACATATGAAGCCAGAACTTTAATGTTTTCGGGTGGGCAGACTGCAATCCTGTTTAACGATACAACACCAAAAACAATTGCACATGAAATATTCCACGCCGTTGAATTCCTTTTCAGGCGTATTGGTATTGGTTTAGTTTATGATAGCGGTGAGTCATATGCTTATTTAATCGGTTACATCACCGATGAAATTTATAAAATGAAAAATGAAATGATTGAAAATAACTTATTTAACAAAACTGAAGATATTTCCGCCGAGTGTGAAGAAGCCATGAGGGTAAAGATGAAATGACACGCTTAAAGCTATTCGGATTATTCCTATTAACCACTACTTGTATAGTGATTAAAATAGCTTTATTCCCCGTGTTCCTGGTTAAAGGTGTAAACCGTAAGTTCGATAACTTCAAAAATGAACATTTGGTTAAAATGTATTTAAAGTGTTTCAGATGAAAGATATGATATATCACATTTTACCGGTTAATGACTTAAAGGATCACATTGATAAAAGCACGTGCGAATGTATTCCAACTGTTAAGGTTATTGAAACCGGTGATATGATAGTAATTCATAATTCCTACGATGGCAGGGAAATAGTTGAAGAAGTTAATAATATATTACAACATGGCACGAGATAAGAAAACAGGATTAACGGATAAACAACCTAACAAGGGTGGTAGACCTCCGATATTCAATTCTCCTGAAGAGCTTCAAGAGGCTATTGATAGATATTTTAATAGCGGAATAAAGAAAAAGTCTATCGTTGTAGGTAAGGGATCAAATAAACAAGTAATACAAGTACCCATTCCCACAATAACAGGATTGTGTTATTTTATAGGATTTGAAAGCAGGCAATCTTTTTACGCTTACGAACAAAGAGAAGGGTTTTGTTACACTATAAAAAGAGCCAGGTTATTTATCGAACAGGAATACGAGGAACAACTTCAAATAGGTAATACGATAGGTGCTATTTTTGCCCTTAAAAATATGGGTTGGATTGACAAGACAGAACATGACGTAACCACAAAGGGCGAATCAATAAACCACGAATTAACCATTGAGGAACTAAAAGAGAGAGTACGTCTTAAAAGAGAATTAAGTAAAGATGCTCAGTGATCCATTAAATGACACAATAGACCTGATAAAATTATACAAAGCTAAAGACTTTGAAATGATGCCTCTATTCCCTAAACAGAAAGAGGCTTTGTCGTTATTGGAAGATGATGTAGTAAATGAAGTGCTTTACGGAGGGTCTGCCAGGTCAGGTAAGTCCGTTCTTGGTTGCGACTGGCAGATATTCAGAAGGCTGTCAATGCCTGAAAGTTATTCACTTATTGGCCGTGAGGAGTTGACTAAACTAAAAGATACTACATTACTCACCTTCTTTCACCGGTTAAAGTTTTACGGACTTACTAAGGATATAGATTATCGGTACAATGCCCAAGATTTTAAGTTTGAGTTTGAAAACGGATCAAGGATATTCTTCCGGGAAATAAAGTTCATGCCTTCTGATCCGGAGTTTGACAGGTTAGGATCATACGACCTCACGGATGCTTTTCTGGATGAAGCCCAACAGATACATTACAAGGCTCCTCAGGTGTTAAAAGGTAGGTTCTCGGTTACAGAGGGAAAAGACTGGAAGACGGTCCCCAAGGTTTTATATACCTGTAACCCTGCTAAAACGTGGATATATACAGACTTTGTTAAACCGTCAATAACAGGTAATTTATCTGAACATAAGAAGTTTGTCGCTGCACTTCCCTCAGACAATCCCCATGTACCTCAGTCATTCTTTGATAACTTGGCTACAGCGGACGAAGTAACAAAACAACGGCTTTTATATGGCAACTTTGAATATGACGACGATCCCTCCGCACTTGTAGACTATAACTCACTGATTAATCTATTTACAAACACACACATAAAACCAGGGCAACGTTACATAAGTGCTGACTTAGCCATGCAGGGCCGTGACAAGTTTGTGGCTGGATACTGGGATGGATTACAGTGTACTGTATCTATTGACATGAAAAAGAGTGACGGTAAAATAATTGAACAAAGTTTAACAGAGCTTAAGAACGCTAAAGCAGTAGGAAACACGAATATAATAGCAGACAGTGACGGGCTTGGTGCTTACCTATCGGCTTATATTCAAAACATAAGAACGTTTCACGGTAATGCAAGGGCGGTGCATCCGGTTGAGTTTGGTAACATAAAAGACGAGTGTGGGTTTAAGCTGGCTGAAATGATCAATAACGGGCAGATACATATTATATGCACTCCGGCGCAACAGGAAGAAATACGCAAAGAACTTAGTATATGTTTGAAAAGGGATAATGTGAACACCGATAAAAAGAAACTCATTACAAAAGATAAGATGAAGGAACTATTAGGACATTCACCCGACTACATGGATATGCTTCTTATGCGGATGTGGTTCGAATTACATAGCGGAATAAGGGTAATAAGTATATGACAGTCGCAGTAACAAACGAGAAAACAGGAAAGGTAGTAACGTGCTGCCTTACGTGCGCTTCTGACATGATCGGGATATATACTTACGATCTTTATAAGCTGATTGACAAGGCTAAACTGAATCATTCAACTACTTTTACTATCCGGCACTTTGTTGTAAACATAGACGCCGAACACATCCCAAATAAAAAACGTGGTAAACCGATACAGGAAATAAAGGGTAACGGTTAGGTATTTTACGATGTAAAACATATATGCAAGGCTAACTTTCAAAAGTCGATTGTTGTATTGTATATATTAGCCTAACATTTTTAGCTAAAATGATCCTTACAACAGGTCAGATTCTACAATTTATTAAAGAGCCTTCCTCAAAAGAGCTTATTGAAAAAGCGTGCGAATCTCATAAAAAGCTGGATATGCACGTTAATGGAAACAATGTCATTGAATACATACGTGAAATATCAAACTTTGAGAACTCTGATCAACTTGTATTAAGGAAGAATACATCTATTTCAAACAAGCATCTGTTTTCCTCAATCATTCGTGTGATTAACAAGGTATTCTCTGCTAAAGGCGGATCGACGTACTACGAACTTACCGACACGAAACAGGACGAGTTCAGAAACTTACTTAAGGATGTTAAAGGTGTTCCGATCCGTAAATGGATACAGAATAAAGCATTAAACAAGTATCTTACTGACCCGAACGGAGTTATCCTGATTGAAAACAAAGAAGGTAAAGAAGGCCTTATATGTTATCCAACGTACAAATCTATCAATACAATCCATGACTACCAGCGTAACGGGCGTAAACTTGAGTATGTCATCTTTAAACTACCGAAAACGGACGATGCTGAATGGTTCAGGGTGTATGATGATGCAAAAGACTACATGGTTAAACTTATAAATGACCATATTGAAATCATCGAAGAACTTAATGGAATACCTCAGACATTTGACAATGTATGGGGCCGTGTACCCGGTTTTGTTATCGGTGATTTATTTCATGACAATTTAGACCTGTACGAATCACGGTTTTCTATAGCTGCAGAACTCGCCGATAAATACCTAAGAACAAACTCTGTTAAGAACGTGTATGAGTTTGCTCATGGCTTTCCTATAATGTGGAAAATGTTAACGGCTAAATGTAAGACGTGTGACGGAACGGGATTGATAGAAGGCCACGTATGCAGGGAATGTAAGGGAACTGGATATTATATTAAGAAAGACGTTTCCGATGTTATTGGTATAGTACCTCCTACAACCAACGATGAACCTAAACTCGTACCGGATATTGCTGGTTATGTTCAACCAGACCTTGAAACATGGCGGGAATTCAGAACAGAACTTGAATGGCTTGAAAAACTTATTCAGTATTCTATCTTAGGATCATATACCCGTGAAAAAGCAGACAATGAAACAGCTACAGGTGCTTTTATTGATTCACAACCCGTAAATGATACATTGAACGATTATGCTGATTGGGTAGAGGAAACCGAAAAGTATATCACTGATTTTATCGGTGAATTTCACTACCAGGGGACTTATAAAGGATCCTCCATTAACCTGGGTCGTAGGTATATGATCGAAAAGACTGACGACCTGTGGAAACGGTACGAATCGGCACGTATATCAGGCGCACCTACTGAATGGCTTGATGATGCGCTGATAGAGTATTATGAATCTAAGTATGCCAATGATTCAAAGACACTTTCGATACAAAAGAAACTGTTTTACACGAACGACTACAGGCATTTAACCATTGCAGAAGCAAAGACTTCATTACCCCTAAAAGAGTATCTGAAACGTGCCTTTTATGACGCATGGTTGATTACGTTAAGCGAAGAAGTAATATTGAAACTTGATTATCAAAAACTTCACGATAATTTTTTACAATTTGTCGAAACTAAAATAAAAGAAAATGCCACAAATTTATCAGGAGCAGAAAGTGGACAAACAGGGCAAGGTTCTGTCAGTGATACGCAAGGTGTCAATTGACCAGAAAGATGCCGATATGATGAACCAAGATACCCGTGTAACAGGGCTTCATTACGAACTTGACGAAGCAAAATCAGAAGTACGGGATGAAAAGCAATACAGGGCTGAATTATTCGCACAGATAGCAGAATTGGGAGGTACAATCGCAAAGAATGCTAAAACGGCGGATATGGAAGCTAAAATAGCGGAACTTCAAAACAAAGAATAAATGATTGAAAACTTTGATTTAATAGCCGGAAGGCTAAAAGGCGTAAAGATCGGCGACAAGGAATTGACGCTTGATCTGCTCAAAGAAGCACTGAGCAAAGAGGAAGCATACAAACTCGAAGCACCTACGGTTCATGTCATGTCTGACAGTGAACTTTCGTCGCTTAAGGATCGGGTTAAAGAGGAAAACAAAACGGGGTATTACATTGAAGGTAAGGAAGCTGGTTCTGAAATGCTTATTAAGGCATTAAAGAGGGTTTCCAGTATTGACCTTGAAAGCAAGGTTAAGAAAAACGACAAAGGAGAGATTGATTTTGACGCTACAGCAAAGGCACTAAATGAATCTTTCGAGAAAACAAAAGGCGTAGAGCCTAACAAGAAAATCCAGGAATTAACCGAAAGTCTTACAAACCTTCAAAAGACTGTAGAGGCAAAAGAAAATGAATTGAAATCCTGGAATGACAAGTACACCGGATTGGAGAAGTCAACCAAAGTACAAAAGACTATCCTGTCAAAGATGCCAAAGAATCTGAACGTAGTAAATGCGGATCAGTTTTCAGCACTCTTACAAATGGACGGTTATTCAATCGACTTCACTGATGGCGGTGAACCATTTGCGATACATAATGGGAAACCATTAAAGGATTCACTTGAAAAGTATATCCCTGTTGACACTATCCTGGTTGATTACGCAAAAAAGAACAACTGGATAAACGGTGGTGGTCGTGGTGGTGATGATGATTCTGGTAAATCCAGTGGTAAATTCAAGACCATAAATGATGTTTTTAAACACATGGAGCAGAACAAAATTGACCCCATGTCAAAAGAAGGTCAACGATTACAAGCGCAGTTCGAAGCCGAGAATGAGGCTTAAGGAGTTAAGGGCTAAGATGCAGCCATTTTAGTTTTAATTTTAATTTATAAAAAATGGCAAATTTTGCAGATGTAGTATGGAATGCAGCTCAGTACAAGCTGCCTGAAATCATGCAGAGGCCGGAATTTAAGCATAAACCCTC
>Ga0210129_1000015_pt1 | contig 48295 bp, 55 predicted proteins | sample WestPond_Cattail_2_FD_185582 | JGI IMG/M metagenome (GOLD analysis project Ga0210129, IMG submission 185582) | Wetland microbial communities from the San Francisco Bay, California, USA, that impact long-term carbon sequestration -... | ecosystem: Environmental > Aquatic > Marine > Wetlands ... | reverse complement strand
TTCAAATTTAAATTTGAAAATCGCGCCGCGCTCACGCTCACGCTCACGCTCCAAACACAGCGGCCAACACCGACGCCGCGGCAGCCGCGCACTCCGACGACGCGTCGCCGGGAGAGCGTCCCGACCGCATCGCGTCGTCCAAAACCGCGCGAGGTATCTCGGGCATCACCACGCGTTTGGGGCGCTCCCCGCGCGTCGCAAAGAGCGAGTCGATCTCCGCCAAAAGCCCATCGTCTCGGTCGCCGAAGCGAGCGGCGACGTACACCTTTGGTTTGAACCCGTGTTTCGAAAGCTGCACCGTGTTGGTGAAGCCGTCGATGGGATCGCCGCGAATCAGATCACGGCGATACGCGTCCGTGAGACGCTCCCACTCTCCAAAGAGTTTCGGCGCCACTTCCAAAAACTGCGTGGAGAAGCGGTTCGGTCCCAGCGGAAACACCAAGTCCGTGCATCCCGCGCAGAGAAGCGCGTTCGCCATGCCCGCATGGGGACTCATGTCGACGATCACCAGGTCCACGGCGTGCCACACCGCGGTAGCCATGATTCCACACGGAAGCGACGCTGCCAACTCGATGTTCGAGCGCATCATGACTCCGCACATGAGACTCATGACGAGCTGCGGCTCGAGGGCGCTCAGCAGCATGTGGCCGGGCAAGAGAAGCGCTTTTCCGTCGAGCACCTCGACGCATTTCTGGGCGCGAAAGCGGCAACGCTGTCCCGCGAGCGAAGCGGTGAGCATCTCGTGAATGTTCCATTGTTTGTACGCGGGCGTACCGATGCATCCTGGAGCGAGCCACTCGGTCAAGTTGCATTGCCCGTCGGCGTCGACGAGGAGCACGCGCTTGCCTTGCGCGATCGCCGCTCCGGCGAGCGAGACGGCGAGCGTCGTCTTTCCGACTCCACCCTTTTGGGCGTAGACACCCACCATTTTGATTCCGCTCTTCCAGGCTCCATCGGGAGTGACGACGCACTTGGAGAGCGTGTCGGCGTGGTAAGAGCGGACCGACCCGCTCACGGTGAAGGCGAGCGGTTTGGCGCCCTCGACCCATTTGAGTTTCGACTCGTCACACTTCACGCGCTTGGGCGAGGCGGAGGCGGAGGCGGAGGCGCTCATTTTTTTTTTGCGATTGTTTCTCGTCGCGAGATTTGAGTCGTGGGAATATTTGTGATGACCGGGTACCCCCCCCCGTAAGACGAGGACGATGCGGCTGTATCTTTTTAAAGATACAGCCGCATGAGGGTTCCGGGTCTTCACAAATATTCCCACGACTCAAATCTCACGCGGCCGAGAGCGAGACGGAATCCGAGGAGAGTGATTTTTTTTTGAAGGCCGCTTTTTACTCTCCACACGCGGCTTTGAAATCCTCGAGTCCCGCGTACGGCACTTCGGCGTGTTTCTGCAAAAACTCGTGGGCTTGATCGAGTCCGCGGCTCAAGTCGACGCCGGGGATGGGGTCGGTCGACGCGCCGATCCACGAAAGCGCCGAGTCGAGCTTCTCGCGACAGCAGTCGCGCGAGGCGCGATTCCACCAGCGAGGATCGTTGAGCGTCGTCGCCAGGGACGAGTCGACGGCTTCTCCGACGGCTTGCAGAGCGAGGACGTCGAGGACGTCGGCGGCGACGCCGGCGCCGGAGCACCAGAGCTCGTGCGCGCCCGTCTCGACCCAAACGGCGTTCACGTCGACGTTGATGGAGGGCCGATCCCCGACTTGAATCTCGAGCGCGAGCGTTTCGACCATGCGCGTCTCGATTTCCATGTCGGGCGCGGGGCCGCGAAGGCGCGCGACGGTGGCGGCGACGGCGGCGGCAAACTCTTGAGGGTGGTGCGTGGGGCCGTTGGCGACGCAGTCGGTGTCGTCGACGACGAGGTCGCGCGCGGCGTCGAAGACGGCGAGCGTCAACTCGCGGATGCGAGCGTGGGGAGAGGCGAGCTTCGCGTACAAGACGCGCTCCGCCTCGAAGTCGAAGCCCGCAAACGCGTCCATGCACGCGCTCACGCAAACGAGACGGTGCGCGTCCTCGTCGATCGACGCGCTCTCACCCTGCAAAAGCGCGTTGTAGCTCATTTTTTTTTCTGGAGAGGCGCAAGCGCTTTCAAAATTTGCGATTGTTTCTCGTCGCGAGATTTGAGTTGTGGGATTATTTGTGATGGAAGGGGGGGGGGGGGGGGGGTACCCCCCATGCGGCTGTATCTCGTAAAAATATACAACCGCATCGTCCTCGTCTTAAGAGGGGGGGTGCCCCCCCATCACAAATATTCCCACAACTCAAATCCCGCGACGAGAAAGAATCTCACAAAAGGAAAAAAGCTCCCTCTCCGAGAAAAAAATGAGCGGCTGGCAAGACGCGACTCGCGATTTTGAGACGCGCAGCGTCGTCGTGCAAAAGATCATCGCTCTGCTGTACGCGCGCAAGTCGGAACCCGACTTGGCATGGATACAAAAGGTTCCTACCATCGCTCAGCGACTCGAGGGGAAACTCTACCGCGGAGCGGCGTCGCTCGCGGCGTACTCGGACGAGTCGACGCTCAAGCCCAGGCTCAAAGAGGCGGCGCGCGACATCAAGAGCGCGATGGAAGTCGACGAGCGGGCGCGCGTCCTGGAAGTCTCGGCGAGCGTCGACGAGATCGCCAAGCACGTCGTGCTCGAGATGAGTTTCGAGAAAAATTTTGAGCGCGTGACGTAAGAAAATTTACTCGACTTTTCCGCGCTTCGCGGTTTGCATCCTCGCGATGGAAGAGCTTCGCTCGACGGCGATTTTCACCTTGAACGCGTCGCATCCCTGAGCGGGACACTGAGCGTCGCGACACTGCAGCGCGTGGGGGTAGAGCACGTTTTGATGCCGCGCGCACGTCTCGCACGCCGCGCGCGACAATTTGCACGTCTTGTAATGCTTCATGTCAGCCTTGTGCTTGGAGCATCCGAGATCGTCGCACGCGTCGACTGAGCAGCGCAGCGCGTGGTTGAATCCATCGACCGCGATTTGAAGAAGGAGAGGGTTTATCGGACCGCGCGTCGCGCCCCCGAAGGTGTGGACGCACCGACGCTCGTAGAGATTGAGACCGCACCGCTCGAGGTCCTCGATCGTCGCGATCTTGAGCTTCTTCGTCGAGTCGAACCCCGTAGCTCTGAGCTTCGCGGCGCACGTCCTCGCGTCGTCGATTCCGATTCCCGAGAGCCACGCCGCCAAATCGTCGCCGGAAGCAGCGGACGCCGCAGCCGCGCTCATTTTTCTAAAGGTGTGGGAGTAAATATTTTCGGTGCGTATGACCGCGGCGGCTCCTCAGAAATAAAAACAAACTCGAAAGTGAAATGGCCGCTCCCATCTTTCGACTTCGTCCTGATGATAAGAAGTTTATCGCCGAAATAAAAGCGGAAGCCGCGAGGGCCGCGTCCGCGGACGCTGCAGCGGCGGCGGCAGCGGGCGTGGAGCGTCCGGGCGAGGCGTTCTGGACGCTTTATAAAAACGAGGAGTTCGCGCGCGAGCTCGACTCTATTGGACCTCGCGTGACGCCCGAGTTCGCGGCGCGTCTCGTCGCGATGGCGGAGCGGGAGCGGACGCTGATCGCGTATTTACTCGCGACCGATTTGGTTCCGTTCGTCGAGGAGACGGACGACGCCGAAACCGTGATCGGTCTCGCTCGCACGGACGTACTCGCGCGTCGACTCTCGCTCGTTCCCGCGGCGATGACCGTCGCCGTTCGCTCGGCAATCGCCGGTCAAACGAACCTCCTTCGCGTGCTCGGCAAACACCGGGAATCGCACGCGATCGCGCGCGCGTATCGCGAGACGGATCGTCTCCGACTCGACTTGTTTGAGAATCGCGCTCTGCTCGCGCAGTGGCTGGGGCAGAGGAGCACCGATCGAATCGTCGAACTCGCGACCGGAGACAACGCGCGCGTCATCGCGCAAATGCCGACGATCGTGGAAGCGGCTAACTCGCGACCCAAGATTCAACGCGCTCTCTTCGGTCCTGAAATCGCCGATATGCTTCGACGAGAAGGAAAATTTGATGAATTAATCGCGTACGGCGCCGACGACGCGAAGGGCTATTTGACGCGCGAAGATTTAATCGCCGTCGACGAACCCGCTAATTTTGCTCTTTTGCCGTACATCCGCGCCGCGCGAGCCCTCGACGCGACGGATATTCCAGGGTACGCCGTCGCGCTCGCGCGGTACTACGAGGATCCGAACGGAGCCGTCTTGGAAGGGGCGACCCCCGCCGACGTCGACGCCGTTCTGCGTCGGTTCGTGGAGCGCGGGTATAATCCCGTATTTATATCCGCCGCGGCGGCTGTCTCTTCGAATCCAGTTTGGTGGGAGAAGATCGTTCGAAACTGGGGCGAGGACGCCCCTCTTCAGTGGACGCGAAACAATTTCACATGGAGCGACGCGTCGATCACGCCGCGTGAAATGTCCGCCGTCTTGAATCGCGTCATGCCGACGCGCTTACGACTCGGCGCGTTCAACGCGACGCGCGACGCGAAATATCGACAAGTTTGGCGGTTCCACATGGCGCGGCGCATACGGAACGGAGAGATCGACGTCGACGACATACACTTTGACACGCCGTGGTTTGAGGATTGGCTGGCGTTTCGCGAGCTGGTGGAGCGTACGGGAACCAAGGGAGATTGGCTGAGCCGGGCCAGAGGGAACACTGGTGCGATGCTCGCGTTGCGTGCTTTTGTTTTGGGGCCTCGTTTTTAGTATGAGCGTCGCGGTTCCCGGAATTAAAAAGCGCGCAAAATGACGGCTCGAGAAAGAGCCGCGGAGTTGGAAAAAAAATGGTTCGTGCTCGACGATGCGAATCTCAACGAGAAGATCGAGTTGTTTTCGGGGGCCGTCGGGTTAGCTCAGAGCTGGGAGTTTCCAGATTTACTCGATGAGTTCCCGAATCTCGTCGCCGTCCTCGCGAAAATAGCCAGGCGGGACGTTCCCGCCGCGCTCGCTTTTTTTGCGGATCGCGGCATCGATCTTTTTAACGCGGCGATGCGCGTCGAGGCGTGGGACGCGCTCATTTTCATCGAGAAGCGCTGTCTGGACGCGCTGACGCTTCGACTCGCCCGACTCATTTTTCCGGGTGAGCCGAAAATAATCGCCGCGCTTCAGAGGGTCGCGCCGGGCGCCGTCGTGAGCGGCGAGCGAGATAAACTCCAAGAGGCTCGCCGAACGTTTCGGCTTCATCGATGGTGGTGCGACGCGTACCTCGCGCCGTGGTTCAAGCGCCACCCCGAAATCGCGGAACACCTCTTGGAATTCGCCGAGTCCGACGATTCGTACGACGAGATGTACGCGTCGCCCGAGTTGCTCGTCGAGCTCGCGAGACGAGGCGTTATTCTCGAGGCGGAGAACGTGCCACAAGACGCCGCCGCGTTTCGGGAGTACGTCGCGGGGAATCCGGCGTACGTCGCGCTCGCCGTGTTCGGGGGTCACTCGGCGAAAATAAATCGGGCGTTCCTCGAAGGGAGAGCGTACCCCGTTTGTCTCGCGCGGGAGTTTTGGGGCGTGCTCGAACAGTACGAGAGCGTTCCGCTCCAAGCCGTCGACGCGAACGCGATCGAGGGACTAAAGCTCGCGATGCTGTGCTTTCCGCGCGAGAAACGCATCTTCGATCTTCTCAAAGTGTACGGCGCGATTCCCAGGATGCAAAAATTCGTCTACGAGTACACGCGAATCGGCAAAGCGCGTCGCGACTTCCCCCTTCAAAACTGCGTCTACGCCGAGGGGCTTTTAACGGCGTGGTACGCCTCGGCGATTCGCGGCTCTAGAGAAACACGCGCCTTCGAACTCGCGTTGAGTGATTTTTGCGACTCGCCCGAGAATCTCGCGATCGTGCGACGGATGTTTCGTCTCGTGCGATTGGCGGTCGACGAGAGTCGCGATCTCATGGAGCGGCTCGCCTCGCGGGAATTCACCGATTGGATGCGGCAGAACGGCGAGTTGACGCGCCTCGCCGAAATGAACGTCCCTTCGCCGGGAATGCGTACCGACGATTTGGGTGCTTTGCAATTGTTGGATATTGACAGCTTGGGCATGGTGTTCGACGCGATGGCGCTACTGCAAGCCGACGATCCGCAATTGCAGCCCGGCGCGTACGCCCGAGAGGTTCTCATACAGGGATTTATTCCGGACACGGTCGTTCCAAAAACTCTCGCGATGAGTCCTACGCTCGCGGATCTCGTGCTCGCCGCGAGTACCGATAATCGACCACAGATCGGCGCGTTCGCGTTCACCGCTACCGATCGCGAATGGTGGCGCGCGATTCAACGACTCCGGGATCCAGAGCTCGAGCGCGCATCGTACAACTTGGTGCTTCATCGGCTTCTCGACACGACCAACGAGCGGCACGCGGCGAGGGACGCGCTCGCGCTTTCGCGAATCGTCGGCGGTCCGCGCCCCTCGCCAGAGGGCGGGCTTCTCACGACGCGCGCGGCGCTGTGGCTCATGACGCGAGAGCGGCGACTCACGCTCGAGGCGGAGCGAGATCTCGTCGACGCGGACGCGAGCCCCGAGCTAAGACAGTACGTCGCGCGCAAGAGAGCTTATTTGGATTTCGTCGGCCGAATGAAGAAGAGCGCGGGGGGAAGAGCGCTCGACCCCGCTCCCGTGCGATACATCATTTGGGGGTTTTTATAAATCGGCCAACCAAAGCTCCTCGTCCGACTCGTCGTCTTCGGCGGCTTCGACCATGTCGCGAACGACCTCTTTCCTCGACGGGTGTTTGTGTCGAAGAGCGTCGGCGAGCGCGAAACATTCGAAAATACCCTCGCGATCCGTTTTGACGTACGGCGCGAATTTTCGAAACATGAACCGCACAGAAGCGAGCGCGGTCGAGATCGCGCGACACCCAATGACGATGACGGATCCTTGCGTGAAAACCAAAAACGTCGTGCCGTACTCGGGACACTTGATTTGAATTCCAGGAAACGAGTCGATTTCAAATTTCGTTTCTTTTATGTTGGGGTTGTCTTCGGAGTACTTGATCAAATTGAACGCGCCCCACAGCGAGAACGTCGACGTGATGTTGTCTTTCTTAAACTGCGCCACCGTCGCGAGCGGGTATCCGTTCTCGCGTAAAAGAAGAGCGGTTCGCCACGCGATGAGGGCGGCGTGCGACTCGAATCGCGCCCCGACGACGACGGCTTTTCCCGAAGCGTAGATCATGCACGTTCCGAGCGGCCGCGTGAATTTACACTTTTCGCCTTGAAGCGCGTGGACGAACATCGACGGACACTTTCGAATCAAGTCGCGAACGACGACGTCGCACCCGACGTGGAACGTCGCCACGAAGTTCACGACGAACACGTTGGTGTCTCCGAATCCACCTGGGGGTTTCGCCAGCGGTAAAAAAGCCTCGGCGTCTTTTTTGCCGTACCGCGCGCCGGCGCCCGCGTACGGTCGGCGATAGCACTCCACGGCGTCGGGCGAGACTCTCGTTCGTCTCTGTTCCAGTTCGACGAGCTCGTCGGGAATCGCGCACATTCCAAAGTGGAGCGCGTACAGAGTGCGCGCCCGAGCGGCGAACACCATCCAATCCAACACGCCCATTTTCGTTTCGGCAAATCCGAGTGAGATCGTTTCGAGCGACGCGCGAAATCCAGGGGGGAGCTCGAATCCAAAGAGAGGAAAGGGACACCCGAGCAAAAACAAACACGCGCCGAGCGTCGTGGCGGGATCGTGCGCTCGTTTACTGAGCTCGGAGATGAGCGGCGCGGTCACGTCGGCGTCGAAGTCGCGCTCCAAAGCGAGAATCATCGAGTCGCGAAGTCTCAGCGTCGAGGAGACGCTCGTCGAAACGACGGCGTCGCGCAGCGACTTTAGAAACGTTTTCGTCTCCGCCGTGCGACACGCCAGGGGCGAGATCGCGTCGCCGGAATCCATCTCCATCGTCAACGCTCGCGTCGCGCTCAATTTACGACGCTCGTTTCTTTCGGGAAGAGCGCCGGAGTTCGTTCAAGCCGCGGCGACGTCGATGGAGTTCCGTCTCTCTTCGCCGAGCGCCGGCGGACCCGGAACCGGAACCGCGACGTGCGTGTTTACGGGGATTCCGATCGACGAGGAGACGGGCCGAACCGTCGCGTTCGACTCCGCGGAATTCGGCGTGTGTTTCTCGGCCGCGCCTCTCCTCGCGAAGCTCGTGTCGTACGCGCAGTTCGGACGATACGCCACGGCGAGAGAAGACTCGACCCCCGACGAGATTCTCGACGCGTTTCTTTTTTGCGAGGCGCAAATTCAAAAAATGTGACCCGACCTCCTCGCCTCGCGCTGGCGCCTCACCTCGGCGTCGACGTCGTCGCGCGTGACGGGCGAGACGCCGCGCGCGCGCAGAGCGGCGACGACGGTCTCCCGCTCGGCGTAGCACCGCGCGTGCCACTCTTGAACGAATTTTTCGAGACCGATCATGGTGTGAGGCGCGCCCACGACAGCCGCGTACGCCGTGATCGCTTCGGCGCGTTCCTTGTAGTCTCGCTTCCAATCCGCGTACGCGTCGATCAAGTACGGCGCGACGTCGGGCGTGGCGCGCTCGATCTCTCGCTCCACGGCGCGCATTCCCGCGTCGCGACGACGCGCGCGTTTGTCTCGCTCGGACTCGCTCATCTCAGCGGAAAATCGCGCGATTCGCACCGTCCGCAGCGAAGAAATAAATTGTGAAGTATCCCGCCCATCTTCTCGCCTCGTCCGTGCACGTCTCGACTCCGGTCGGCGCGGCGAGCGTCAAAAATAAAACCCCAAGAACCGCGAAATACGCGAGAGGCTCTCGATCGTCTCGCTCCGACCAAAACGCGGCGAACTCGAAGACCGCGGCGAACGCGGCGGTGGTGGAAACGCGCGATCTCTCTTGCGGACACGCGCTCCCCAAAGCGTCGCTCATTTTAACCGCGAGAACGACGGCGATAAAAGTTTCGAAAAATATCACCACCACGAGGGCGCGCCGAAGCACGGCCGCAGCGACGTGTCGCCACATTTTATTTTTTTGTGCGGAGATGATCCCGCTTCCGCTTCCGCTTCCCCCGCCGTTCACGCGATCGTACGGAGTCGGACGAACGCCGACGGGCGAGATCGTCGAGGCGAAGCCGGTGGCGGAGCCGCGGCAGAAAAAAACTAAACTGTAGTCGTTATCTCCTCTCACATGGTAAATAAAAGAAAAAATAAAATGGCGCGCGATCGACCACCGGCGCTTTTGTGCGTCGCCACGAAAATTTTGATGACCGTCGCGTTCGGAATGAACTTGGCGTGCGTATTTCTTCCGAACCACGGTCGCGCCCTCGCGAGCGTCGCGCTCGCGCTCGGCGTCGTCGGAACCAACACCGAGGGGTGGCGAGCGTTCAATCCCGAATCGGAAAAAGCGCGCGAGGAGGAAACGAACCAAAAAAGAATCAGAGCCGAACCTGAAATCGTCTCCCTCGCTCTCTACGCGCCGGTCGTCGCCGTGTACGGCGTCTTGCTCGACACGTCCTCGACTCCGCTCGGCCCCAACGCGTTTTATTTATCGTACGTCGTCCAGGTAATTTGTTTCGTCGCGTACGTTTTATGGACGACGTGGATCATCTACGAAGAAAAAAGCCCGAGAGCGGCGGCGGCAGCGCCGCGCGGGGAAAAAGAAAAAGAAAAAGGAAAAACGAGCGCGTCGATCCGATGGGCGAGAATCACCGCCAAGTTTTATTTGCCCATCGCGGCGATGATTCTGTGCGTCGTCACCGATTTCCTTTGCGAGAACGCGCTCGTTCCGATTCCCGCGTATCTCTTGTACGGCCGAGCCATTCCGCACCTCGCCGATGTGGGATCGGCGGCGACGTTTATTTTTTTCTTTTTGACGGGGCTCGGGCTCACAATTTGGGGCGCCGTCACGGACGGAACCGGCGTCACGTGGGGTTTGCTCGGCGACTGGGCGGCGCACGCCGCGGTGTACGCGTACGGCGCCCGCAGAAAATAAAATGGACCAAGGCGGGCTCATCGCGATCGTCGTCGCCTCGACGTCCGTCGTCGCCTGCTGCGTCGCGACGTGCAACGTCGCGTTTCGCTGGCGCAAGCGCGCGCTGCCGAGACCGCGAGTCACGCGATTCGCGTCGAGTAGTTCGACTACGCTTTAAATATTTCAAAAAGTAAACAGTCACACGTCAAAACCAAAATGAACTGGGTTTTCATTTTGCTCATCGTACTCGGCGTGTGGGGAATCTGTGGTGTTCTTGGAGCCTCTTTCGTGATAGTGACTATCCTTATCGAGGCGGAACGAGAGCAAGAGCGACGGCGCGACCGCAAGAGAGTATCCGATTTTAAGACGTCGAAATGACCACAACGTAAAAACGCAAATGCACGAGCTTCTCCGCGCGCGGACGGAAATCGAGCGGCGCATCGACGAGCTCCTCAGAGAAATTCGCGCGAGGCCCGGCGACTCTAAATTGGTGGACGCGCTCGCCGTTCTCATCGCCGACCTCAAACGAAACGGAGAGAGGTGGCTCTCCCTCACTCTAAACAGAAGCTTCGAGCGAGATCGTGATTTGGTCGTGGCGCTCGCGCAACTCGAAGAAGCGAGGAAACACGTTTGTCCCGTGGCGGTTCCGGCGCCGGTTCACAGTGTTTAAAATTGCGACTACCTCACACGCTCTCGCTCCTCACTGGTAGCGTCCCATCTTCATCGCCGGCACCATGCGGGCGGTGGGACGAACGTGCGCCGGCCCCGCGCGGGGGTACGACTCCCGCACCATATCCGCCCGATCCACGAGCTGTTGCCGATCCTCCTCGTACATCGAACGATCCGCGCGCGACATCCCACGCGAACGTTTCTTGTCCAGACGAGCCTTCGTCGACTCGGGAAGCTTATCCCACTCAACGTCTAGATTTGGTTCCGGCATGAAGCGCAGGGGCTCGAGGAACTGATTGGCGTTTTGCTCCGCCCACATGCACGCTCCGGGCATCGAGAATCCGTCCTCGCAATAGGCTGGATGTGCCCGCGATTGATGAGCGTCGGTGACGACGCACTCCTCCTCGCGCATTTTGTTGAGCTGCGCGAGAAAGGCGGGATGAAACGTCGCCCCGACTTTCATTTTGCCGAACACTTGCGTCGCCTCGTCGCGAGTGGCGGCGTCCATCTCGCGCGTGATGTGAGCGGGAAGCGCGGCGGTCGACATGCCGGCGAGGAACGTCGACGCGCCGATTCCCTGCTCCTTGAGAGCGAGCAAATCGTTCCACGTCGACGTCGCGGTTCCGTTGCGATCGGTCGCGGCGCGAACACCGAGTCCGATCTTTCCGTCGGGACCGCCGCCGAGAGGATTCTTTCCGCGAAGACCGGGCACGAGAACGCGAGCGTGGCCGGAATCGTTCGCGCTCGACACCGTAAACGTGGCGTTCTCCTGCTTATACTGCTCGAGCGTGCTGGCCACGACGGTCGTGGGTCCCGCGCGCGCGCTCGCAGCAAACGTGTGCAACGAGGCCGGAGCCGCGTACCGCGACGCGGAGCTCGAGCTCGCCGCAGCGCCGCTCGCGCTCGCACCCACGGGCATCGCACGAAGAGGAGCGGGCGTCGAACCCGAAACCGACGCACCGGCGGGCGCTGGCGTCGCGGCAGCGACTGGCGTCGCCGCGGGCGCGGGCGCGCTGGCGCTCGGAGCGTTGAGAAGCGGCTTGGCCTGCGAGTCGAGACCCACGGCTTTGGGATCGATTCCGGCGGCGATCAACGCGGCAGCGACGCTCTCGCGCGTCACGTTGTAAGTGGCGTTGTGCACGAGCCGAATCCCGGCGACGCGCTCTCCGATTTCAGGATTAGAGAGCGCGCTCGCATTGATAGCCGTGAGCTGCATGATCGCGTCCTTCTCCGCGTTCGTCAAAACGTTTCCACCGCTCACGCCCGAACGAAGTTTCTTGAAGATGTCCTGCATCATGCTCGTGTCGCGCGTGATGCGGTTCTCGGGCGCGACGCCCTGCGCGTCGTACACGGCGTCCGCCACCTCGACCATCTTCTCGATGTTGTCGCCCAACATGCGCATGTTCGCGGTCTCGCGCTCCATCTCGCGCTGCTCCGCCGCGGCGCGCTCAGCGGCGGCGCGATCCTCCGACTCGCGAGCGAGACGCTCGCGATCCGCCTGATACTCCTGAACGCTCATTCCACGCGCGGTCGCGGCGGCCTGCAACTCATCGAAAAACGCCTTGAGCTCAGCGTTGCCGGGAGCGAACGCGTTCGTGAGCGAGGTTCCCACGAGATCCGTCGCTTGCTGCGCGTGCTGCTCCTGCGTCTGAAGCCCCGCCTCGATCGGCGACGACGAATCCAAATGCTGCATGACGCCCGCCACCTCCTGCGGCGACGACTTCAAAATCCCAGCCGCCGCGTTCGCGAGAGTTCCAATCACGAGCGACTCCGCGCTCTGCTGCTGCTGCATTTCGCCGCGCTCTTTAACGAGGTCGACGGGTTCCGGTGTGGTGGTCGCGGCTGGCTTCGCGGTCGCGGTCGCGGTCGCTGTCGCGACGACTTTCCCCCAAATACGAGCAGATGCTAAAATAGCCGCGCTCGGTGAGAAACCGCTGTCGACGGCTGTTTTCCAATCGAGGCTCGATCCGGATCCGGTCTCCTGTGCTTTTGGGGCGGCGCTCTCCCCGTATTGATACACCCAAGAACTAGGATCGCGAGTCGGCGAGTGAAAATCGATTCGGTCGGGCTCGCTCCCATCCTCCCGCTTACAAACGAGCTCCTCGATGAACGACTCGTAACACCCCGGCTCGTCCACCGCCGAAATCTCCTCGAGATGAATCGCCTCCACCACGAATCCGATTTCGGGATCGCTGTAAATCGGCGTCGATTGCCCAAACGACACCGCTTTTAGTTTCTTCGTCAAGAGATCCCGCGCGAATTTACGATGATCCGCGCTCTCGTTTGGATTGAAACCGAGCCTCGCTTTTAAATTCGAGTGCTCGTCGACCCACGAATCGCGAATCGTTCCGTACTGCGTCTTTCCGTACTCGGGGTGCACGCCGTGCTCGATGAGCAACGGCCTGCCTTTAAAGATTTCAGCGGCGCGTTTGAACTCGCCTTTTTGAAGCATCGGACCGAATTTCTGATAAAAAGAGTTCGCGGCTCCGCCCTGCACGACGGCTTCGAACTCGATATCGGTTATTTTTCCAGCGTCCAACTCCGCGAGGAGCCGCTTCGTCCGCGCGCGCTCCTCTTTCGTGAGTCTCGCCATTTTTTTTTATACCCACGCGCCGTTTACGTCGAGGATCATTTCGCGATTGATACGCGCGACGCGCTACGCGAAATCTGGAACCGACACCCCAGAATCGGCGATGTCGCCGCGCAAGACCCGAAAAAACTCGTCGACGGACACGCCGCACGCCGCCGCCGATTCGATCACGGTCTTGACACACGCGGCGAGAATCGCCTCCTTCTCCTTGATTCGCGCCTCGATTCTCTCCTTTTCTCGCTCGATTATCTCGCACGCGTCGTCCGACATTTCTCAAGTATGAAATGTGGCGTCGTATCAAGCGGGCCGCGCGAGCTCCCACAAAAGAAAAGAAATCATGGACGATTTCGAGGCGCTCCGGGTCCGAATCGAGACGTGGGCCGAGGAAGATGAGGCGATGTCCGATTTGATTTTGACGTGGCCGCAAGGCACGACCAACGTCGAGGCGGAAATCGCGGAGCTGATTCGAAACCCGACGTTTCGACCGTATTTCCGCGACTTGCCGATTTGGACGAGCGACGCAAAAGCCGCGGAGATTCGCACCGCAGTGGAGCGAGAGCGCGTCATCACGCGCGCGCTTTTGGACGAGGACACGGTCGTTTTGACGACGGTGCTTACGGCGATGATGGCGACGCACAAGTACGACGACGTGCTGCCGCGGCGAATCGCGGCCGTCGCGAGAAATTCCGCGACGACGGAACGCATATTCGATCCCGCGTTGGTCGACGCGCTCATTCGATTCAAGGATCGTAACGGCCCCGAATCGTCTCTCGCCGGTACTATTTTAGACTCGATGCGAACGATTCCCGCGTATCGCGCGCTTCCTCAATTCGCGTCGTGGGGGGATCTCACGCCGGTGTTTAAACGCGACGCGAAAATAAAAGGAATCGCGTTGAAGATAAAATATCAGACGATGGTCGACGCGCCGCTCGCGAGTGGTCTCACGAGAAATCCATTGCTGAAACGATTCGCTCGTTTGTCGCAAAAACTATCCGAGACGGACGCAGCGCTTTTGGTGGAGGCGTCGGCGCGCGAGGCCGAGACGGTGCAGCAGATCTCGGCGTTGAATCTCGCGGACGTCGTGGCGCGGCGCGGCCTCTCGCTTGGAAGAATCAAGTCGCTCGCGCGAACGCCGGAACTCGCCGCGCGATTGGGATCATACGCGCGACCGTTGCGTGCGGCGCTGATCGAAGCTGCGACGGGCGCCGGAGAGCTTTTGTACGCGATGGGCGAATCGGAGCTCGGTCCGGCCGTGGCGCGCGCGTACCGCTCGTCGAGATTCGTCGATCTCGCGCTGCTGAGCGAGGAGACGCAGGACGACTTTCTCCGTTGGGCGTCGCCCGCGACGCTGGAGCGACTCGTCGAGTCGCACCCGCCGAACAAGGACGTGCTCGTGAGCAAAGTTTACGTCATCGACACCGTCGATCTTCGTCTCACGACGGTGTTGTGGAGCGCGCCCGTGGCACGGCGACTTCGGGCGCAAGCGGCGTGGCTCACGATGCTCGCGGCGAGTCAGGGAGACGCCGCGCATTTGACGGCGACGGACGTCGAGCGAATGAGCGAAAATATCGCGGAGTTCGATCCGGAAAGACGCTTATACTTTTTATCTCTCGCTCGCGCGCTGGGACTCGCAAACACGGAGAGGTTCGCGTTCGAGATGTCGCAGGTAAAGGGCCGCCACGATCTCGGTTCGTTTCGATCGGCGACGTTGGAGGACGCGCGCGCTATTTTAAACGTCGCTGCTGGAAACAGAGAGCAGCTCGTGCGATTCACGGTGAACGCGGCGACGGCGTCGCGAAACGAAGTTTGGGGCCGAGCCGTTCGCGAGCGAATCGGATTGGTGGAGATGATGCGTCTCGGGAGCGAGGCCGAATTTTTTCGACCGACGGTGCGCGTCTCGCCGGAACAGTACGCCGGCGTGCTCGAGGCGTTCGACGTTCCGATGGCGCACGCGTCGACGCTGGACCCGGACCGTCGCGCGGCGCTTCAGTACTACTTCGCTCGAAAATGGCGCAGAGGCGAGATACCGCTGCAACAAGTCGTCGGACTCGACGGGTTCGGTCGAGACTGGCTTTTTCTGAATCGCGCGGCGCTGGCGAATCGAAACCCCGCGTTCGCTCGCGAGGCGTCGGCGACTCCCGTTCTCGATTTTCCGATGTGGATGATCGTTCGTGGGTTTCTTTTCAGACGACCGCCGCGCGTGGTACAGTATCGACCACCGTTTACGTAAATTTAATTCGCGTGTCGGCGCCACGAGGCGAACACCCTGGAAGAATCGATATCATGAGAGGACAAATAGTTTTTTGCGCGAGAAGAAATTCCGTGTCGCTGTAGCTCGCGGCTCTCTGCCCCCAGCCGACGTCGAACGGCGTCGCGTCGGCGAGCGAACGCACCGTCGCGGTATGATCGACTATTAGCGTCGCGCGTAAATCGCCGGACGAAGCGTCGACGTAGCTTTTCGAGACGGTGCCGACGACATAGTCGCGGCGATAATCGAGAACCAGCGGAACGTGCGAGAAGATGGCCGCGGCGCGCTGAAACTCGCTCGTGTGAAAAAAAGGACCGTACTTGAGCTTTCCGTCGGTCGCGAACTGAAGCACAGCGTCGATCTCGATCGTTTCACACCGCGTCAAAAGAGACATGATGATCGTCGCGAGCGCGTGATCGCCGTCCAAGTCAAAGAATCGGCGCCAGCGCGGCGATGCGAGAGACGCGAGAACGGATTCGCGAGCGAGACGAAGAACGAGCGACATTTTATTTTAAGTGTGATCCAAAATGAGAGACGTCATGCCCACGATAGTCACCAATTCTTTTCGCGAAAGTGTAGGATGGGCGCTGCGCATCTTTTTTCGGATACCATCCATTCTTAGCGCGTCCGACGTGACTCGTCCGATCGCACCGACGCCGCGCGCGGCGTACGCCGCGTTCGCCAAACGCGAGATCCGCGGCGAGACCCACGATGATGCTCGCGAGCGCGTGGTCGCCGTCTAAGGAAAAAAATCGACGCCAGCGCGGCGACCCGAGACAGACGAGCACGGAATCGCGCGACATTTTCAACGCCGACGATAGTACGCGGCGTCGACTCGTAAAAGTCGCTCCGGCTCGAATACGAATGTGGGGTGGAAGTGGTAAACAGTCCATGGAGTTCGAGCGAATTCTGCGTAAAATAAAATCGCCTCGGGACTCAGAATGATCGCGAATAAAAAATGATCGCCGTCCAAGTCAAAGAATCTGCGCCAACGAGGAGAGCCGAGCACCGCGAGAACAGAGTCGCGAATCATTTTCGGGTGCGACGCTTCCCATTCATTCTGACGACGAAACAAAATTTGCGCTTCTCACTCCTCGACTCGCTTCTCGCGCCGCTTCGCTCTCCGCTCATTCAAGCGCCAAATCAAATCCCGGAAATCTCCTACCTCGAGCAAGCATCGCGTACCATTCGGTGGCGTGATTGCTTCGTAAGTATGCGAGAATCGCGAAACGATTTTGCGCACGAGCCGCGTCCATGCGTATCTGTCGCGTTTCATCTACTAGTGTAGACTCGTTCCATCTATTGACCGGAAATGTCTTGGGTGTATTGGCGAACGTACAAATCACAGCAATGTTGGGACCAAAGTATGGCTTGGCGGGATCGAGTCGCTCAGGCGATAGTTTAACCCATGACGGAGCGCCAACATCGAGTCGCAGCGGAATTCCAGTGTACTTACAAAGTCCTCCTTGATGCACCCAAAGAAGGAACAAGAACGCCGTCGCTATTTCAATGTCTAGGCCTTTTACGTAATCGTAAACCCCGCGAGCGAGACGTGCATGTTGTCTTTTGCCTGGATGCAACATATGATTGGCCTTTTCGTATAAAACGCCAGGCCTTGGCACGCCTGTGTCATGAACGACAGAGCAGATACTTTGCATTGCCATTCGGATATTGAGTGTAACATCCGATGATGTCAGCGCACTCTCACGTTTCTCGAGAGCTCCATTGAACGCAAATTCCGCGTCTGGAATTTTATGCGGAGCATTGAGATAATGCGGCACGGAGCGTACGTTGGTCGGATCGTATCCAAGATCGTCATCAAGTCGATCCGGAGAAAGTTGAATATCCGAGTCATCAATCGCGTCCCACTTGAAAATCGCGGGCGATCCCATGTATGTAACAGGGATATGATATGCGCCACATAACACTCCAAGCGCATTTGACACGGCACCATTGGCATTTAACCACAACCAAAACTCCAAAGCGGATTTCCAATATGGACGTGGCATATGGATTAGACGCTTTTTGTTGCGTTGGATGGTGTTCGAAACCATGTCGGAGAAGACGCGAGAAATATATGCCTCGCTTGTTGCAGGGCGCTGCTGAATTGTAACAATCGCACACGGACGGCATATGGTTAATTTGACCATCAGATCAGTCCGCTTGCATGTGGTACACGTCGGCATCCATATTTTTTGCTCGTAACAGGCGAGACAAACGTTTCCAGGAGGCGCGAATCTATAAATCATTCTAAACGCGACTTCGTCAATGCGAATGGTAACGGCGAGATGACATCCGCGACATTCAACATAACGCGTACCCTCGGCAAGCGCATCGCCGGAAAGGATTCGCGCTTCTTTGCGAACGCGTGTGTAAAGCGCCAGGCGAAGATTCTCGTCGACGCAGCGAAAAGGTTTAGTAAGCCGAAAAATCATGTCGCTGATACCGTGGAACTTAATGTTGCACCGCTTGGAGGCACACGGAAATTTAGAATATAACGGTCCACACGCATCGCAGAGTTTGAAGGCGACGTAGCAGTCCTCTTTCGATAATGGCTCTCTAGACGCGTATTTCCACACGCGACACGAAAACGGCACGAAAACATTGAGACGTGTAACGATGCACTTGCAAACTTCGCATAGACGCGACCAAAACGGCTCAAGTTTCGCGTACGGATGATAAAACGTATGCTCGCGCGGAGTTCTATATTTTTCAACCGACATCGCGACAACCGATGTCCAATACGAGTTCGATTTACGTTGTGGTCGAATTTTATGGTTTCGCGTAAATATAGTAAAATAATCCACTGTATTTTAAATCTTGAAAATCGCGTCTTGCATCCACGCACTTCCACGTCTCCGTCCACGGTACCGCCGCACATCATCTCACGCCGTACGCACCGCCGTACTCTTCGCCAGAAGCTCCAACGAGCCGTTACGCACAGTAGCGCGTCCCACGGGATTCATTTTCCCGTGATGCCCCGAATCGGCGACGAGGTCTCCGAATTTTCCGTCCGGGGTAAAACGCTTGTGGTGTCCGCGCACGCAGAGCGAGTTCGCGGAGTACTGCGGCTCCGCCTGCAGCAGCGCAGCGCCGTAGCGCATCGCAGACATGGAAAGAAATCCCCAACGCTCGTTCGTAAAGTGCGCCGAGGCGTAGTGCGATTTCGTCTCCTCCTCGATGGCGCGGAACTGAGCCGTGTTGGCGTCGTCGCCTTCGGGCGAGAAGAGACCGCGCAGATCCGAGTAAACGGGAACGTCCTTCTCCGTCTCGGTGTACGGCCCCATGACCGCGATGAGCGACGGAACGTCCGAGTCGGGACGCATCGGGGGACGGAAATCGTCGTTCTTCCACGCCTCGAGGTGAGCGTCCGTGTAGAACTCGTGGCCGTTTCCGCCGACATATTTTTTGTAATATTTGGCGTCGGCCTGAAGAATGCGCTCCGGAAGGTGGACGTACGCGCGACAGTAGAACGTAAAGTGGAAAAACACCGTCTTGTGCGCCACGTCCTCGGCCCCCGCCATGTGCTCGTGGCCGTAAAGCGTCTCGCCCGTCTGTTTTCCGCCCTGCATCAAAATAACGGATCCCCTGCGACGTGAAACGGTTAGTTTTTCCGTGAAACGAGGGTGCGAGAGAGAGCAAGAACTCACATGATGTGCGTGTCGTTGGGACACCAAATCGTAAACGTAAACGGCTTGATGAACTTGTCGCTGCGGGCCATATCCTCGCACGTGTCTTGATTGACGCGGGCGAAGAGGAACGCGCCGGCCACGGCGCGATCGACGCCGTCGGGCATGCCGAGCATCGCGTTCCAGCGATCGACGAACGCGCCGCACTGCATGAAGACGGCCGCCGTGCCCGCGGCGTCCAGCCCCGCGGCGTCCAGCAAGGGATTGACGATTCCCGATCCGCGAGCGCGCTTCGACGCCACGCTCGCCGACGCCGAACGAACGCCCGTGCGCTTGATGTACCCCGCGCGCGTCTTCGATGGCGCGGCCTGATGCGACTCGACCTCCATGTGCTCGGCCGCCTTTTTCCATTGGTGCGACGGCATGCGATGCACCGTGTGCTCCCACAACTCGGGTCCGATGCTTCCCACTTGCACGGCCGTCGTAAATAACGTTTCGGGGTTTCCCACGAACACCCCACCACCGTAACTAGACCGACCGCCCAGTGCGGCGATGTGCGCCTCAGACACGACGAGGGGCAGAGTCCCGAACGCGAGATTCACTGCCGTGTTGACCTCGACCGGATTGGAAGGAGCATCCATGAATTGGCTCACGCTGAAAGAGGTGCGGGCCGCGACGCCCGCAGCGGCGTTCAACACATCGAGCAACGGCTGCAGAACGCCCATTTCGGCGTACGACATACCCTCGACGTGCGCGGCAACGTCTTGCAAATCGACGCCGGGGAACGCGCGCGCGAGCTCGTTGGTACAGTCCCGAATAAGAGCCGTCTGTGGCTCGTCGGGAAGAGCACGAAGCGTCATAAGGAAGAGAATCGGCGCGCGCACCGCATGAATCGTTTCATTCAGAGCGACGCTCTCTCCAAAAGCGTGACTTTGAATCACGCGAAACACATTGAAGATGTGTTGCACGTTGTCGATGTGATGCTCTTGCGCGAGGCGAATGTGACGATCCTCGACGCGGAACTTCTCGGCGAGAGTCTGCGCTGAGGCCTGCGCGCCTTCGCCTTGAAGCGGGGGGAAAGCGCCAGCCCGGACGACCGGCATGTGCGCGAGCGGGACGACGTCGGTGGCGAGAATGCGCTCAAAGAGAGTGCACGCCGCCCAGTTGTTGCGATCGACGAACTGCGCAAAGTAGTGGGGAACGTGTCCGGGATCGAGCACCGCGTTGTGCTCGCCGCCGAGATCGGCCGAGAGAGACGACGTGAGCTTGCGAAACGCCGCGACGCCCGCCGCCGCGCGCTCGTCGCCCGCCTTTCCGACGGCCTCGACGCCCACAAACGACGCGAGAACACCCGCGGCGAACGTGCGATCGCGAACGAACTCCAGCGCCACTGCCTTGATGTAATCCTTGATTTGCACCGCGCTCGTTGCGACGTCGAGAATGCACGCGCGCAAACCGAGCTCATCGGCGGTGCCATCCCAATTGATGGGCGTGTTGCGGAGCTCTTGGTACAGATCAAAGAGGTACGCCGCGTCTTGGCGCTCCTTCTCGGTGAGGGTGGCCGATCCCGATTGAACGACGTTGCGCATCGCGACGCCGTCGAGGTACGCGTGATCCAGCTGACCCCAGTAGTAGCACAGCTTCTTGTCGCCCGTGGTGTCCTCCTCGTAAATAAACATGTCCTCCGCGTCCTCGTTCATGAGAAGCTTCTTGTGGTCGGGGTGAAGCTCCCCGTCGATGTCGAACCGACCCGCGAAACGAAGCGCCTCGATCATCGTGATCTTCACCTCCTCGTCGAGCGGCTCCGAGTAAATCATAATCGCGCGATCGTCCGCCGTACGCGCCCGCTGGTTCGGAGACTCGCGGAACGTGTCGAACATGTCGAAGCGGTGCCCGATCGTGATCGCCTTCTCGAGAAGGGGGTAGTGATCCGTGTTCGAGTACGCGTCCTGAATCGGAACTTGGTACGCGAGGGTGTTGCGAATCGCGCCAAGACCGCGAGGGCCCTCCATCCAACGCGTCACGCCGCGCTGACCGGCGTACATGTAGAACATGCGCTCTTGGTGCATGTCGTCCGCGATCGCCTTGAGCTCCTGGCCCACGACGTACATGTTCGGCTCGTATCCGAGCTCCGCCGCCATCGCGTACAGACGAGCGTCGCATTGCTCGATTCCGTTGAACGCCTTGATGAACTCCGCGTATTGAACGATCTCCGCGTCGATGCGATCCTTCAACGAGTTGCGGCGCCATCCCCACTTCTTCTCCCATTGCTGGGGATTGTCGTTCGCCGTGGCGATGCGAGCCATCACCTCGACCTCAATCGTCTTCATGATGCAGTACTTCATTTGAAGAAGTTGTCGCACCAAAAGAGTCGCGCCCTCCGCCGTGGTGAGGTAGCCCTGCTCGAACTCGAGCGCGAGTCCGCGCCGAATGCTCGCCGCCGAGCGGCTCGACCGCGTGCTCTTCAGCACGCGCGAGGGCGTTTGGTGAGGCACGACCTCCGCGAGCGGTTGGTTGAACTCAAACACCGAGTACGCGATCTTGATCTCGTCCGAGTACGTCATGGGAAACGCCACCGTGTAGGTCCACGACGCTTGCGTCTTCACGAGACCCATGATGATGTCGGGCATCACCGTGTTCTTGTACTGGTACGCGGTGGGCATGTCGTACATGGACTTCCACCCCTGGGAGGGACCGGGACCGTCGCCGGGCGCGTTGGGACCGAGAACCGCGGTCCACAAATCGCCGTACGCGCCGCCGCCCGGTCCGGATCCCGCCCACGATTGAGGACCGGTCGCGAGCGCCGCGCGGCCGCCCGACGCGGGGTACATCGCTCCGGCGTTGTACGACATGTTTTTTTCGGAACGCGCTTCTTTCTCTTTTCGGGCTAGTCCGCTATTGATACGCAACCCACACTCGAAATCAGATGGAGTGGATTTATCCAAAAACGGCCCTCGAGGCGAATCTCTACGCGCTGGGGACTTCCCTCGTTTGTTTCGTTCTGGCGCTTCTCGTGGAGTGGGGCCAGGCTCGACTCGAGCGGAGCGCGAAGCGGCGACTCAACCATCTTTATCCGGGCTCGACTCGGCGAGAACGTGAGCGAGAATCTTGAGCGCGTCGGTTTTCGCGATTTTCGGCTGCGGCGCCTCTCCTAGTTTCGCGAGTCTCGCTCGATCGGCGCGAGCTCGGGGCCAATTTTGATCGATCCAAATCGGGATCCAGTTTGGAAAGAGAAAAAAAACGACGGATCTCGCGAGCGGGGCGCCGGGAAACTTCCTGTGCAGAGAGACGCCGTCGACGCGATCGGGTAGCACGCGACAGAGAAGACGAGCGACGTCGGTTTCCGTAATTTTATGCGCGGCGATCACGTCGTCGAACTGCGTCGTCGTCAAGCAGCAGAGACGTCGGGGGACGTGCGCGAAAACGTCGAGTCGACGAGCGAGAAGAAGAGCGCCGAGAACTCGCTCGTTTCTGGCGCGAACGAGAAACTTGAGCGGATTTCTCGAGACGAGATCGGCGCATTTCGTTTTCGAGGCGTCGCGAGCGTTTTGGGCGGAGATCGCGAATAGGGCGGCGGCTCTCGACTCTTTTTCTGCGCCGAGAACGAGGGCGACGACCCACACGAACCCGCTCAGGTTCTCGACGAGCTTCTTTTCGGTGGAGTCGCCGGTCCAAACACGCATGAGGTCCTCGGAAACGAAAAAGTTTTTGTTGATGACGGCGCGATCCGTTTTACATTTCTCCCACGTGGAGTTGAATCCCGCGAGCCCGGCGCCGGCGCCGGAGCCGGACCCGACGGCGTTTTCGAAGCAGACGACGCAAACGGCGAACTCGAGAGCTTTGAGACGAAGAAACGCGGCCATGGCGATGAGGTCGGGGTTCTCGACGCCTTTCACGTTCGTTTTGACTCCTTCGATGTTGGACAGAATTCGAGAGAGGGTGGCGTTTCTCGTCTCCTCGACGAGAGACCGGAGCGCCGCGAGTTGCGGCCGAGCGGATCGTTCGAGGACGGATCGAGTCACACCGATAAATCTTTCCGGCGTGCGCGGGGCCGCGGACTCCGACTCGAGGTTGGAGAACTCCTCCGGAAGAAATCCCGCGAGGGCGCGAACGAGCATCTTTTCAAAATGGAGGGGAATAACGCAGTGGAGCCGGACGACGACGCGGCGACGGTGCTGCACACCTTCGCCCCCGACGAGTCCGAGTTCGAGCTCGATCTCGAGACCGAGACGTTCGCGCTCGCTCCGGCGGTGACCGCTCCCGCCGTCGCTCCCGCTCCGACTCCCGCAGCGGCGAAGCAGCGGGATCGCGATCGCGAACCGGATCAGGACTGGCAGCTTCAGGGCGCGCGGTTGAACACGAGACACTTGCGGGAGTCGCCGCGATATTTGTACATTCATCCGATTCCGTCGCCGGGCGCGTTTTGGAATCTCCATTTCGGAAAGGAGGCGCTTCCGCCGTCTCATTTTCACGTGATGAACTACAAGCAAATGACGATTTCTCTCTCGCACAAGAATCCGCTTTGGTGTCTCGGTGAGCGCGAGTTTGGAGGCGGGGCCGAGGCTATCGAGTCGTTTTTCGCGAGCGCCAAGTACAGGTGTCAGCCGTCCGTGGACGCGGATGGGTTCGTTCACGCGTCGCACGTTTGCAACGCGTCGAAACCGCTGGACTACAAGAACTGCGCGCTTCTTGGTGTTTTTCTGCACGCGGTCTCGTCGACGAACACGGAGTGTCCTCTCGGAGTGAGCGTGGGTCACGTGGCGACGCGCGTGCCGGACAAGGACGAGACTTTGGGTGATTGGTGCGTTTCGACGAAGGAGCTGAAGCGTCCGACGATGTACTCGTTTGGAAACGAGAAGCGCGACGGCGCGCGTCCGCCGGTGGTGCTTCGGTACCACGACGTGGTTGGCGTTCCCGATTTCGGGACGGAGTTCTCCGCGGGGGCGGGCGTCGCCGGCGCCGCAGCGGAGACGGAGAAATCGAGGATGCAGACGGCGTTTGGGGGTCGATGGATCGCGGCTCAAACGGCGGAGAACACGATGGAGTCGTACACGACGACGATTCTTCCGACTCGAATTGGAGCTCCGATTGATTTTCACCCGCCGAGGAGAATGACGAACATGGATTTTTCGGCGGCGAGCGAGGTGGCGGCGCTGAATCCCGATCTCACGACGATGAGCGTGGAGAACGAGTTCATGGCGGCGTGGGACGATCAGCTTCGTGGGATTGGATTCGCGGCTGCGGCCCCGGCGACCGCCGCGGGAAAACCCGTCGTGGAGACGTACGACGAGCACAGTTTCGCGGTGTGTGATCCGTCGGAGCTTTTCCGGGCGAACGTTCGACCGCAAGGAAAGGACGTGGCGAATCGGTACGGCGCGAAATTGAAAAAGGAGTTTTCAATTTTCGCAAAGTCGCTGGACGAGCTTTGCGATTTGAACGCGAAGTTCGTTGATTTTCTTCGATACACTCCGGCGGGTCGGGCGATGCAGGAGACGATCAACAAGCATCGCGCGCAGTTCATGGCGACGCCGAAATGGTTGGACGCTGAAAAGACGGTGCGCAACTTGACGGAGGACGAGCTGACGGTGGTGACGTCGCTTCGTTTCACGATCGCGGCGGACAGCAAGATCATCGGCACGATTCGGCAGCAGGATTTATTCGACGTGGAGGATTCGACCGACAAGCGCGTGACGTACTCGACGATGTTCCGCGCGGTTTCAAATTTCAAGGAGACGTCCGGCGCTTCTCGTCGCGCGCTGGAGACGAGAGACATGTCTCGAATCGCGATTCACGCTCAACCGACGTCTCGTCTGTGCGCGACTTCGCCGTGGACGTGCGTGCTTCAAGTGGCGTTTCTGTACATGCCGCGCGAGACGAACGGTCCCGATCCTCAAACACAGCCGCCGAGGAGCGGGGTCACGACGCACCGTCCGTTGTCGACGGGCTCGATCACGCCGGCGCAGTTCGCTCGATTCGTCACTCTTTAAATACGGGTCGAACGGTTGAGTTGGACGCTTTTAAAAGAGTGGAGACGAGCATAATCCAGCCTATTTTCGCGGCCGCGACGTCGGTGAAAACTCGAGCGGTGTGGTTCTCGCCGGAGCCGGGATGGGGAACGGGGGTCTGCCCTCCGATAAGGCGATGCGAACTCATAACGACGCGGCGACGTCGCTCGAGTCGAAATTGCGAGTGTTGAACACGAAGCTCGATCAAGTGAGGGAGACGGCGGCGGGTGTTGCGGCGGCGGACGCTCTCGTGGGAAAGAATCCCGCGCGGAACGAGCGAGTGCGTCGATTCGCGGGGGAGGCGGCGCGTCTCGAGCGCGAGATTTCGAGCGCGCGCGATCAGCTGAGAAAGTACGACGAGTTCAAGGACGACGTGGCGAGCGTCTCGGTGATCAAGAGCGCGGAGCAGCTGGACGCCGCGGCGGTCGGTGTGCTCAACGCGAAGAAAAAGGCGCTGGAGCGCAAAGCGGCGCGCGGGGCGTCGTCGACGCAGAGCGTTGCGGCGCTTCGAGTGGACGTTCGTAATTTGGAGATGACGATGGACGCGGACGCGAATCGTCTGAACGATTTGAACACGGCGCTCGGTGAGTTGATGCGCGGCGACGAGACGGAAACGGCCGCGGAAACGCAGAGCAGCGGCGTGGACTCGTTCGTCGCGTCGCTGGGGTTTGAGAGCGAGACCGAGGCGCCGCGCGAGCGGGAGCGCGCAAGCGCCCGCCCGCGCGAGCCGCTGGCTCTGCCTCCGATTCCGACGCACGCGCTTCCTGGTTTCAGCAGAAACGAGGTTAAGAATTAAGGTGAAAAAACGGATCGAGAAACGCACTCTGAGATTTCCGCGGCGTCGCTCTCGCTCATCCAGGCGCAGTATCCGCAATCGCCGTTGTCCATACATTTCCAGTAGCATTTCGGAAAAATACGCGGACGGGCGATTTTAGCGCGACGCAGCGCGTCGACGGTTTTCTCGCTCGGCATTTGAACGACGAGAAAGATTCGGTTGCTTTTGTGCGGTGCTCCGATGTGGGCGCACGGAACGCACGCGCATTGCGAGGCGGAGGAGCATTTGCACTGCGTTTCGAGAACGAACTCGTTGGTTTCGGCGTAGAACTTGGCCTCGATTTTCGAGGTGGGCCATCGCCGCAGAATAAAGTTGCGAGCGACGGCTTCTTCGACGTCGAATTTCTTCTTCGCGTCGGCGGCGGCGGGAGCGATTCGAAACGATTTTTTCTCGGGGCGCGGCGTCGCCGACCCGGAGCCGCAGCTGAGAAAAGGACCGTTTCTCGGCGTGGAGACGAGGGCGCGCAGAAACACGTCTCGATCGAACAGAGAGTCGGTTCCTGCGGGTCGTAGAACGGCGCCGGCGGATCGCGCGCTCGAGGCGTAGGGGAGTCGAAGCGAGGCGCGAGCGGAGCCGTAGAGACCCAAATCGACGGCTTCGTGTTCGTTCACGCCTCGCTTGACGAGCGCGCGAATAAATTCGGCGAGCGAGCGACCCTCGGCGAAGACGCACAAAGGATAGACGACGTGCTTGGACGATTTCCCTGCGCGCGAGGAGTTCAGCACGATTCGGTCGGCGAGTCTCTCGACGTCCCACGCTCGCTCGGCGAACTCGGCGCGCGTCGCCGCATCGATTTTATCTACCGTGGAGAGAACGAGGGGTTCTTTTTCGGCGAGGTCGCCGTAGAGCTCGAGATCGAAAAATAATCGACAGGGCGAGATCGGCAACCAGCACTCGTGGACGCGCCGGCGCTTGGGGTCTCTGTTTCCGAAATCGAGCGCGTATCGCTCCGCGGTTTGAACGACGTAGAATCGAGCGTCGCTTCCGCCTGCGTACTCCTCCCCAAAAACGGTCATGGGAACGCGAACGACGCGCTCGATCTCCGCGGCGTAGGCGTCGGCGTCCTCGAGCTTTTTGAAATCGCGACGAATATTCATCTTATTTCATTTGTGAAATTACCCGCTAAAGAAAAAAAAGAAATCACGCTCCGTTCTCAAAAAGACCATTCCAGCTTTGCCAGCCGGTCTCATTGAACGCTTTGTTGAGAATGAATCCAAACATGACGACGCCGGCGATGCCGGACGCGATGTAGAACGCCATCGACGCCGCGGCGATGTCGTACACGAACGTGAACGCCGTCACGCCCGCGAACCGCCAAATGTCGTAGCCGAAACACATCAAAATGAAATATTCGACGACGGCGACGGCGATGTTCAAGCGCTTGAAGTAGTCGTAGCCGACGCCCCCGAGATCAGTGCCCCAGTTCACTTTTACGAGCAAGCCCACGGGCAACGCGAGCACGAGAAGACCCGCGAGAACGATGAGCGCAGCGGCGAACCACAAGTTCATGTACACCGACGGATTTCCATACGCCAGGCTCCACGTCCAGGGTGTGTACGCCGTGACTCCGTTGACGCGCGAGGCGCTTCCGGGAATCTGGTTATGGTAGACGTTGTAGTAGTCGTTGTCGACAGCGGCGTTGTACGTCGTCGAGGGCGCCGTCGCCATGGCGATGAGCAGCCAAAACGTCCCGGACCCGTTCGCCCAAAAAATCATGCCGGTGAACGCGAGCGTGTTGTCATAGTACGATGTTCCCGTACGCCACGCCGCGACCCACTCGGCGCACCACATGAAGAACGACGCGGCGAAGCACGCCATAGCGAAGCCGTACATGATGACGGAGCCGATGTTGTAGACGTCGTTTCCGGCCGAGGCCGTCGTGACGAAGTTCGGGAGCGGATCGCCGGCCGGCGCGCCGTTGTAGCTGATGTTTCCGTCGGTTCTCGTTCCGTATCCCGTCTCGCCGTACTGCTGTCCCTTCAAAATTCCGAACGAGACGCCCATGAACACCACCATGAAGGTGTAGGCCATGAGCGGCCCATTCGCCGCGCTCGCCATTTTTTTTTCAAAGATTCGTATAGAGCGCCGTTCGTGGGGCTCGTTTAAAAGAAGGGCGAGCCTCGGAAGCTATACGCATGTTTTCGGTTCCGATTCCGCGCGCGGTCGAGACGGACGCGGTCGCCGAGTTCAATGGGTCGCGGCGCGGGGCCCGAACGTTTCGGGGGTTCGTGCACGATCTGTGCCGCGAGAGCGCGAGCGGGGGGTCGGCGCTGACTCTCGAAAAGGCGTACGCCGCGGCGCAGAAACGAGCGTCGGACGCGAACGACGGAATTCTGGAGGATGCTCTTCGGTCGCAAAAGGGAAATTGCGTTCGTCTCGTCGGCCCTGAGGCGTTTTCGAAAATGACTCTGGCGGAGTGGGATCGACGTCGGCGGCCCGAGTTTCACGGCGGGAACGATCCGACGCTGATCGTGGCGTCGTACCCGAACGAGCGCGTTTACGAGCAGTTCGCGTACGAGTTCAAAGAGGAGCTTCGTCCGATTTGGGCGTGGTTGAAATCGTTTTCTTTCGCGCCCGCGCCCGCGGATCCGGTTCTCGCGAAAACGGTGACGTCGCTCGGGGGGGACGACTCGCTCGTGGCGCTGGAGGTTTTCGCGACGCGGTACTACGAAGTTCTCGACGAGCACGTTTGGCCCGAGTTTACGAAGGATTGGCGCCCGCTGCACGAATGGATGTCGATGTGCGGACTCGAGCCGGTGGCGGACGTGTCGAGCGAGATCGCGAGTCGCGCCGAGGCCGAGCTCAGCGTTATGGACTGGTGTCGCGACGAGATCGAGAAGATCGCGGGGGATTCCGCGACGCTGGAGGAGTGGGCGAGGTTCGCGCCGCCGCGACGCGCGCCGTTTGATTCCAAGGCGGATCGAGATCGTCTTTTTTTCGGATCGAACGTTTGGCTCGGAAAGGACGTTGGGAATTTAACCAAAGACGCGTTCGCGAATCTTTTCGTGGAGAGCGCGACGGCGGTTTTGAATCGCGGAGTCGAGGCGAGGGAGACGGCGCGCGGGATGCTGGGGACGGACGACGAGGCGAAGATTCGTTTGCCGCTGGATTTTACCGACGTGATCGCGCCGTGTCTCGTGGTGGAGGACGCTCCCGCGTTTTCTCCGTCGAGCGAGAACACGCCGGACGGAAAATTAGGGCTGAGAGAAGCGGCGGACGATTTGACGACTCGCGTGTTCGATCTCGATCCCGTGCTCGCGAGTTGGGGATTTTCGGATGGAACATCCGCGGCGATGGACGTGGATTTAGCGGACGAGTACCGCGCGACGCGCGCGCGCGCGGCGGCGAGCATCGCGGATCTTCGCGCGAAACCGGGACCGGAAACGCGCGAAAAGATTCGCGAGCTCGAAAAGAATCTTCGCGTCGTCGCGAGCGTGGCGAAGAAAGCCGCAAAGTACGAGCTTCGTCTCGAGGCGATGCGCTTGGCGTCGTTGCCGCAAGGCAGTCAGGCAGAACTAGACGAGACGGATAAGGCGATCAAGGAAGCGAAACGCGGACTCACGGAGGAGGCGAGCGCCGCGCTGGCGCGCGAGATTTTTTTGCAGCGGTTTCGTTTGGACGCGATCCGTGTCGCGGAAGGGGATCCGGCGAGCATCGAGACGGCGATCACCGGCGTGCGAAACGACGCCACCCTCGACGCGACTGAAAAAGAGTTTATGATTCACGAAATCGAAGAGGCGAAGGGAGCGCCGAACGCGTACTACGCGAAAAAGCGGGACGAGACCGCCGCTAAATTAACCGAACTGCGTCGACGCGCGGGAAAGTGGCGTCTCGACAACGCGGCTCTTTTGAAATTCGACGCGGTTCGCGAATTGATTTTGAAACTGAACGAGGTGGTTGGCGATCGTTGGTTTCGCGGGACGGACTCTCGCGCGTATTTCGCGATTATTTCGCGCGATCAACCGACGCGCGATTCGGACGTTGGAAATATCGGCGCGGCGTACAAATCGGCGTCGCCGACGATCACGCTCTCGAGCGTTCGTCGCGATTATCTGGGCGTGGCGTACGTCGCGGGGAAGTACTTCGTTCCGATGCTGGAGAAAATCCGCGCGGCGCTGGAGGACATGCGCGCGACGTACGTCGGATTGACGACGTACGATCGTTTGTTGCGCGAGGCGCAGGCGCTCGAGGCGTCGTTCGCTCGATACGTGGAGGCGAACACGGTTTGGATGGCGCGGCGAGAGGACGCTCGTCGAGAGTACAAGCGAAACGAGATGATTCTTGATTTGCAAAAGAAGGAGATCCGGCGCGAGCGAGAGAGCGCGCGAGCTTCTTCGCAGCGGAAACAAAGACTCGTGCGTGAGTTCGCAAAGGGCCTGAGCGGAATTTTCGCTCGAAACGTCGAGGGATCGACTCATCGAGTGGTGAACGAGCTGAGCGGGGATTGGATTTGGTACCGCCCGCTGAAAGACTCGGAGATTCTAGGCACGACGACGCGGGCTCGAACGCCGGGAAAGAGTTTCGACGTCGTGTTTATCGCCGGCGCCGTAGCGGCGGAGCGGGTCTCTCTGTACGAAAAGACGCGGCGGACGGAGTGCGTCCTGGAGCGAAACGTCGCGGAGCGCGACGTGGCGGAGCGGCTCGAGCATTGGCGTTTCCTGGCGAGGACGCTCGACTCGAAGCGGTCGCCCTCCGCGTCGGAAACGAGATGGGCGTTGGAGCTGGCGACGGCGGATCGGTACGGAGCGGAACGCGTTTTCTAGTATATGGTATGTGTCGCGCGTTAAAACGTAAATCAAAAATGGGCGTCGCGACGCGTCTCTTTTTCATATGGGCGGCGGGGCTCGTTCTTTTCGGGGTTTGGGGATCCGTGAATTGGGCGTACGCGTATCCTTTTTCGTTTCTTGATTGGGCGATTCTGACGATCGTGTGCGGATGGATCGCGTTCGCCACGGTCGTCGTGATGATCGCCACGCTCGAGCAGAGAGAGGAGCTCTCGACGGAGAGATTCGTTGACTCGGTTCTCGTGTACACAGTTTCGATTTTGACGCCGGGGTTGATTTTCGGACTCGTCGGCGGATTCGCGCCGCTCTCGGTCGAGGCGCAAGTCGTGCTCGTCGTCGTCGCTCTCTACGCGGTGGCGCTGCATGGAAAATTCGCGGCGGAGGAGCTCAGAAAAGCGCCGTGGTACCTCATGATGTGGATCTCCGTGATCGGCTCGTTCGCGTTCACGAGCTCCACGGCGGGCGCCGCGTACTTGAGCCCGACGTCCACGGCGGGAATCGTGTGGTACGGTGTCTCGGTGGGACTGTTGATCATCGGAAGCGTTTTGCTTTTTTGGATCGCGACGAGGTACGGCGGATTCGACTCTCATCTGAAAAAAGGATCGGAGAAACCATCGGCGTGGTTGAAACTCTCGATTCTTTGCGCGTGCCTCATCATCGCGTACGGCGTCACGATGTGGTTCGGAACGTTTAATCGAGTCGCGACGCTCGTCGTGGAACAAGCCGCTCTCTGCGCTTTTTATCTTTTATTTTTTCTCTTTTCGCTGTATCGCATGTTCTCCGTCGGGGCGAAACGATGCTTCGGACAAAGAAGAGCGGATCAACTCGCGGCTGGAAGCGGCAAGTTCGTTTCCGCGGGCGTTCGATTTTGGGATTGTTGGTTCACGCCGTACATGGCTCTGGTGTACGGGGCGGTGTGCGGAGCGCTCGGCGTCGCGAATCTCGGCGCGACGGCGGCGGGAATCGCGGAGATCGTGTTCGCGGTTCTTCAATGCGTCGCTTGGTTCGTGGGGGTTTGGAAACACGCGCTCACCGTGGCGGAGTGCGCTCTCATGTGTTTCTCGACCGCGGTATTTTGGATCGTTCTTCTCGCCGTTCCGACGTCGATTCCATCGGGCGGGGCGACGACTCTTCTCGAGATTCTGTGGCCCGTCGCCGTCGCGCTGAGCTCCGTCGTTCTTTTGCGCAGCGAGGCGCCGACGCCCGCGCCGCGACAAGAAAAAGAGCGCGAGAGCGAGCGCGAGCGCGACCGACCGGAATGGACGGTGCGTCCGACTCGGGCGAATCGAGTTCTTTTCGCTCACCTCCCCGCTCTCGGGGCGGCGGTTCTCACTTCGGCGGTGCTGGCGACGGGCGTTCGCGCGACGGGTCAACTGAACCAAGCGGGCGCGTTCGTCTCGGCGATTTTCTTTTTGGTGTTCACGTTCATCTTCGTCGTTCGCGGGATTCAACACTCGTTCGAGGCGCTGGTGACGTCGACGCCGGACGGCGAGTCCGCCCCGAAAGAGAAAAAAGCGCTCAGAAATCGAGTCATGATGAGCCACGTTTTGTGGTTCATATTCCTCGTGGCGATTTGTCTTTTTTTGGCGTCGATGGTCGTCGCGGTTCCCGCCACGGTGAACGGAACGACACAAACCAACTCGGCGCTTTGGATCGCGGCGGTGTGCATCGTGGGAGTCGTCGTTTGTATCTTAGCGTTTGTTTTGCTCTGCGTGCGGTGAAAAAAAATGAATCGCGAGACGGGCAAACGACTTCCGCATCGTTTGTGCGCGTTTGGAGGGTGGCCGGGAATTCTTCGTGGAAAACCGTGCACGAAAGGCGAGGCGTGCGTGTTCATGCACTTTGACTCTCCGAAAGAAGCGAACGAATATTTACTCGGATGTTTCGCGGACGGCGTCACGGACGACGAGCTGGACGCGGCGTCGTTCGAGGCGGTGATTCGCGCGTTGCCGCCGGGCGAGACCGCGGGTTTGCGCGCCCGGCTCGCCGAAAGCGCGGCGGCGGAGCGAATCGAGCTGGCGCCGCTCGCGCCCGTCGAGGCGCGCGTCAACTCCTTGGCGCTTCGACATCGCCGTCTCGTTCCAGAGGGAGCGGTCGCGCCTCCTCCGCGGTGAGGGCGCTGGTGTGGCGCAGATCGTTTCGATCTCGCGCGGCGGAGTTTAGTCTCGAGACGGTTCTGAACCTCCGCGCCTCTTTGATCTGCGTCGGGGATGGGCAGCACAGTTTCTGGGAGAGTAAAAGTACGAACATAAAGACCAAAAGAAAAAGCGCGGCGAGAAACGAGTCGTCCGTTGGTTCGGGCTCGACGCGAGTGACGCTCGCCTCGAAGGGGTTCGAAACGATCCAGAAATTATTCTCGCGAAGCGACTCGGTGACGCACGCGATGGTGCGTGGAGCGGAGTACTCGGGCGATCCGCCGAGTTGGTACCGCGTGGGGATGACCAACGACTTCAAAAGATCAAACTCGCCGGGAACGGGATGCGGATCGATGGAGTCGACGTAGACGTCGTCGTTGCACTCGACGCGGTACGTCGTGGGTGATTTCGTCGCGTTTCTCACGAACGCGTCGTCTGGAATCGGTGGATCCGTGGTGCGCACGAACTTTCGCCCGGCGATGGGAAGAACGCATTTCACGACGGCGATGCATACCGCATTTTTCCCGGTTTTGGCGTCGTCGTAAAACGTGGATTGAAACTCAAATACGATGGCCGTCGATGCGCTCATGGTGGCGGCATTCAATTGTGGATCCTAAAAAAGAAAGAGGCGACGATCGAGACCAAGAACCGATCGCCGTCGGCGTCGAAGAACTTGGAGAAGCGAGACCGCACGACGATCAAAATCCGATCCTCGAAAAACGAGCGCACCCCTTCGACCGTCAACGCGCCTCTCTTCGCCTCGTAGCACACGAAGCGCCGCGAGATTCGCGTAAAGGCGTGACGCGCCGCATCGAATAGTTGTCGCACGTGCCCGGTCTCGTAATCTTGAACTTCGAGCCCCTTCTCGTCGCCAATCATGAGCTGTTTTCCGTTGATGCGAACGTACGTCGGCTGCGTGTTTCGTAAATGACTGCGATTTTCGACGCCGCCGCCCGATGAAACGAACGAGACGCTCGTCGGATCGACGACGATGATATCCGGTCCGTCGAACGATATGATCGAGTGCTGCGCAGGAACGTGCACGACTTGCTGCGTCGCGGTCGAATACACGTACGGTCGAAAAGGAGTCTCCATGATGAGCAGCTCTCCATCGGTCACGTGCATGACGTGCGTCGTGTCCACGGGGATGAGAGGCAGATACTTCGCGGCGCCAGTGTGCGTATGCACGGAGTAGTACCCGTCGTCGCGAAGCTCGAGACATTTGAAAATCGTGCTGGTGACGCAACGCGTCGTCGTGAAGAAATCGCGCGTCGTCGTGAATTCTCTCGTGACCCGATCAAAATCGATGCGGCTCAGTTTCATGTCGTGCGCGTAAGCGCGGTCTTCGACGTAGACGGAAGTCGGGTCGCGTTCGTTGACGCGAAGGCAACGTGAAACCGTTCTCGGCCAAAGCTGCATCGACGCGACTTCGTCGAGCGACTCGCTCTCGTATACGCGCAGCGTGAGACCCTCGACCACGAGTAAAAATTCACCGTCGTGGAGAAACGCCGTCGACCACACGTCGGACGAGAGAGCGATGGAGCCCGGCATTTTCTTTTGCGTGTGTGACTCTCGTTAAAAAAATATTCGAATGGACCGCCACACCTTGATGAGTATTTGAATACCGCGAGCGCGCGATGACCGACGCCGTCGAGGCGAGGTGCGAGTTTCATATTCTTCAAATGCTCAGCTCGAAATCGTTCGACGTCGAGTACACGTGCAACGGGCGGCGCGGAAGCGCGCGACACGACTCCGTCGGAAGAACGCTGCGAATGCGCAACTCGTTCGGGGCCGTCGGCGAGATCAATAATTTCACGCCGCGACAAGAGTACGTGCGCGGAGAGTCCGTGCGGCCGTTGTTCGATCTGTTCCGCGCGATATTCGTCGGCTATTCTGATTGGCGTGAGGACATAGCCGTCGAGTTCATCGCGAACACGACGTTCTTGGACGGAACCAAATCGAAAAAGAGGTTTTTCGTCTCTTTTCGAAAGTTCTGGAGCGTCGCCTCTGCCGTGCAAATATGGGTCGCCGACGGAGACGAGCCGTACGCTTTTTTACCGGATCTATTCTAACACGAGTTCGAAAATAATCGCGAATAAAAAATGGTCGCCGTCAGCGTCGAGAAAGAAACGCGCCCACGCCGGCGAGCGAACCAAGTCCAAGACGCGGAGTTGAAACGCGGACTCCAGGACGTGGAGTTTGCCTTCGAACATGACGTAGCGGCCGTCGCGCGACATGCACATGGTGTCAGCCGCGGCGGCGTCGCTCGACAATCGCTGAATAAACTCGCCCGTAAACATGTCGTACAGCGCGGCGCCCGACGCGTCATTGCACACGGCCTTTCCACCGCGCAAACGCCACGTCACGATTTTGGAGCGAAGCTCGACGTCCAGCTTCAGCGGGGTGTGCACGCCGGGCGTCAACGTCGCCATGCCCCGCGAGTCGATCAAAGAACCGGTCTTGGATAGTTGGATCGCGGTTCCCGTGCGTAGATCGACGTACTTATCACGAAGTCTCGCGTGATGCGGGAGCGAGTCGCTGAATTGCATGAACCCAGCGTCGTGTGGCGCGAGACCTTTGGCTTCGTACGACTCCTGCGTGAGAGCGTCGACGACGACGAGTTTCTCGTCGCGGAGCCTCAAATCGAAGCGCGTGTCGGCGCAGAACGTGAGCGAGTCGGCGCGACCCATGTCGACGAACGAGAGCTTTTTCGTGCGGGGATCGAACCGCAGTCGCGCGCGATTTTTCATCTCGTGAATGTTCGCGACGAAGACCGTCGTCGAATCGATGGAATCGGGAACGACGACGATCGTGGGGTACGTGTACGCGATTTGATCGACGAGTCGAAGCGTTTTCGTCTCGTAGACGCGCGCGGCGTCGCCAATCACGACGATGTACTTGCCGTCGCAAATAAATTCACACGTCGCGGCGTCGAACGCGAACGGAAGTTCCATTTTGGTGTGACTACCAAAAATTTAAAACGGCGCTGAACAACGCGTGATCGCCGTCGAGGTCGAGAAAGAATCGTCGCCAGCGCGGCGAGCCGACAACGACGAGTAAAGCGCCGAGAAACTCGGTCTCGAGCCGGCGAATCTGCAAAAACCCGTTCTCGATCCACGCGATTCCGCGGCGATCGGGGGACACGTCGAGCTCGCGAACGTCGTGCTCGTAGTCGAACGCGCAAATCTCGGCGCCCGTCGTCGAGCCGATCACGAGGAGCTTTTTAAGATCGGGGCGCTTCACGACGGCGATCTGCGCGTCGCCCCAAAGCATGTGGGACTTTTCGATTCGCTCGTGAGGCCGCAGAAGCTCCTCTTCTTTTTTGGCGAGTCCGTGTTTCAAGAACCACGTCGCGGGAGTGAACCGAAGCGCGTCGCAATCAAAGAATCCGGACGACGTGAAAACGACGCTGCCGACCGTGTAGTAGTCGGAGTGCGCGAACTCCCATACGAGCGCGCCCGTTCGCAAATCAAAGACTTGCGCCGAAAAGAATTGTCGCGCGACGAGGAAGCGGCCGCCCGGCACGAGGTACGAGTACTGCAGCTCGAAATCGCCGAGCGCCGTGAACGTCTCGTTCGTGACGTGGTTGCGAACGACGCGACCGGAGTAAATGCCCCAATCGCCGCGTTCGATGTAAGGATAAGCGCCGACTATCGGAAGAGACTCGCACACGAGTTTCGAGTCGCGATACCGCGTGATAAAGTACGCGTCGCCGAACGACGCCCGCGTCCAAATACGCTCTCCGTCGGAAAAGTGAAATATTTGATGCGGCGGTAAATCAACCGAGTCGAGTTTCGCGCCTGTGAGAGAGTCGTACGTCTCGATCGAGCCGTCGCGCACGAGCGCGACGACGGAGTGGCCGCGCATGAAAACGGGTAGCATTTTCGGTTGTGGGATTTTAATTAACAAGAGAGAGAAGCGATCACCGCGGCTAAAAAATGATCGCCGTCGCGATCGAGAAAGAATCGCGCCCATCGCACGGAGCGAATCAAGACGAATAAATCTCGCTCGAATTTCTTCGGCGCTTCCTGAATCTCGAATCGTTTCTCTCCCACGAAAAAACCCACGTGGCGACCATCGAATCGCACGAGTTCTGCGGGGTCGTACAGCAGAGTCCGGAGCGTCTCGCCCGTGCTCGCGACGACGACGTCGAGCGTGCCGCCGCCGGCGCCGCGCGCGAGCAAGAGTCCCGATTTGGAGTCCCAGCTCACGATCGAGTTTGCGGCTATGGATTCGTGTATTGGCGTGACGATTCCTTCCTTCCATAGTTCTTTTCCGGGTCCGATGAACTGCGCGGGTCGACCGCATCGCTTCGTGCCGGTGAGATCGCGCAGCTCGGCGCCGCTCACGTAGTCGACGATAAAAAGTTTCGCGCCGAGAGTCACAACCGCCGTGCGGTCGTCGATGACGACGAAACCGTCGCCCGCCGAAAGAGCGGAGAAATCAAAGTGCACGGCGCGCTCCGTCAGCGTCTCGACGTCGAGGACGAACCACGACGATCCGCGACGGCGACACCTCCATCGTCCGACTCCGGCGCCGGGCGCGCGAGGAAGCCAGTCTCGTCTCATCAATATTTTTTTCCCGTCGAATGCGACGCGATGATTCATCGAAGATCCGTCGGTCGTTCGCACGTCGACGTACGTGATCTCGTTTTGCGTTCTCACGTAGATCCACTTGGCGGGCTCGACGCAGAGCGCGACGGAGTCGACCAGCTCGCCCGTTTTGACGCGATAAACCTTGGCGTCGCCGACGCTCACGATGAGAACAAATTTGCTTTCGGCCAGAAACGCGACTCCCCATACCGGCGCGCGAACATCGATTCGAACGACCATTGTTTTTTGTTTGCGTTGTGTTTACTCACGGCGAAATGAATTTGTGTTCTCCGAGGAGAGGTTTTTCGAGCTCGCCGGCGCCGGCGCCGGGGGCGTCGTCGAAAATAAACGCGTTGGCGACGACGATGGTCGACGCTGCGACGGACCACGCGATCCAAAACGGCGCGCGAACGGGCCGGCGAACGATTCGATGAGTCACGGGACCGCATCCGTCGTCGCAGTCGAGCACGCACGTCTCGCTCAAAAGCACGCCGCGAGCGCAGCTAGACTCGGGCATTCCCGAGAGGACGCAGAGACATCCGACGACGACGAAAACGATCGCGACGTACGCGAGAGCGTTCGAGAGTCGCTGGCGCCCGATTTTTTTCGCGACGCGACACGCGAACGCGATGAAAAAAGAAGCGAAAACGACGGCGACGCTCGCGTGAAGCGCGTCCCTGTTCTGCGCGCGGATCACTCGCTCGGTGCGACACGATCCGAGGGGACACCCCGGCAAACACGCGTCGCCGGACGGAGCGGGCGTGGTTCCGAAGGGACACTCGGCGACGCCGAAGTACGCCTCAAACAAAAGAAAGAGACACGTCGCGAGGGAGACGAACGCCACACTCAAAGAGACGACGAGACCTCGCGACATTTCAGTTGTGCGGAAAGAAAAATGATCCGCTGTTTGATGTTTTCGTCGCTCGCGTTCGCGATCGTGGCGACGACGTTCGCTCTCGTGTTCGCGGTCGGAGCGTTCGTGCCGACGACGGAGTGTCCCGTCGGATCGACGCGCGTCGCGGACGAGTGTCTCCCCGCGTGCGCGGAATGGGCGTGCGCGTTCGAGTCGCCGACGTACGAGCGCAACTACGGAATGTTTCTGTGCGGATGGTGGCTTCAAATCTGCGCCGCGGCGGGAGCGCTTGGAAACGCGTGCTTTCGACAGCGCTGGCGCAGCGAGAAAGAGATCGGAACCTTTGCGCACATGGTGTGCGGAACGGCGCTCGTCGGTTTAATTCTGGTTTGTCTCTCGAGTCCGATGTGGCATCCGAAATGCGCGCGCGGCCCGCTTTTTGGAGACGCGTGCGTCGTCGATTGCGAGGAGAGGTGCGGCCCCGCGCCGCTCGTCTTGAAGACGCACCCGATCGGCGACAACTTTTTCGTCGCGGGGAGCGCGGCGAGCACGTTTTTCATCTCTGCGGCCGTGTTTTCCTCGTACGAGGACCAAATGAGCCAATTCGACGCGGACGCGGCGGCGGGAAACAAAGAGCCGCTCATAGATCCTGAGACCACACTTTAATTCATAAAATGAACCGAGATCAACGGGGGATGGCGATTCTACTTTTCGGGACGGGAACGGTGCTCGCGACGTTCGCGACGTTTTGGCGCGGAACCGCAGCGTTTATTCCCACCGCGAATTGTCCGCTCAACACCACGCGAGAGCGCGCCTTTTGCGTTCCTGATTGCGTCGAATGGGCGTGCGACGTCACCGACACCACGATCGTGTGGAACACGGAGATGCTCGCTGCGGGATGGGCGTCGTACTTTATCGGGTTATTTATATTCGTGTACGGCTCGATTTGTCCGACGACGATCGCCAAGGGTATGATCGCGCTCGCCGCGATCGGGTGGCTCCTTATTTTTTTTGCCGCATCCAAGTCGTGTGAGAACGTCGGCGCCACGCTTTTGCTTTTCCGCGACGCGTGCTTCTCCAAGTGCGAAGAGAGCTGCGTCGTCGTTCCGGTGCTTTGGAAAACTCGCGCGATCGACTACAGCTTTTACGTGTCGCTCGAAACGGCATGCGGGCTCTTCATTTGCTTCGCCGCGAGTGTGCTCTACGCCGATCATCACGAGAAAGAGAGAGCCGCGGCGGGAAACAAAGAGCCTCTCCTAGCTCCTGAGACCACATTTTAATAAACAAAATGAGCGAGCGACGGCGTCACCCGAACGCGGCGACCGCGCTGATATGCTCGTGCGGCGTTCTCGTCGTTTCGATGCTCGTGTTTCTCGTCGCGGTCTTGACCGTCACTCTGCCTCTGCGATGGTGTCCCATCGGAACGGTCGAGTTTCCTTTCAACGAATTGTGTTTCCCAAACTGTTCTCCAGGATCGTGCGTCGTCGAGCGGTCGTTCGTCGAAGTCGACGACGACGCGTTTCGCCAATCGTGGATGTGGCTTCTCGGCGCGTTCGCCTCTCTGTGTATGAGCGCGACTTTCAAGACGCACTCCGCGGCCGTTTTCATCATGAGCGGAGGCACGGGAATATTCGGCTTCGTCGCGTTTTACACCATGATGAGCGCGGTATCGTATCGCAAGTGTCACGAGGGCGCGACGTATTTGAGTCCAAATATGTGCGTCTCAAAATGTGCCGAAGGATGCGCGCCCGTTCCGCTGATTTGGGAATCGAAGCAACCTGACGCGTTCTTTTACTCGGCGTCCATGGCGTTCTGCGCGAGTTTGGTACTGAGCGCCGCGTTATGCTCCGCCGGAGCCGGCGCCGTCGAGGCGGTGCCGCCCCCGGCTCCGGCGGGAAACAAACAGCCGCTGCTCGGCGTCGAGCCGGAGCAGAAAATTTGATTCGGGATCGCACGCGCCGCGTAAATTTCACACAACACAACCGCAAACCAAAATGACGATCACTTACTTGTACGGAGCGATCGCCCTCATCCTCTTGATCGTCGGGCTTTGCTCGCCGCTCTTTCCGCAAACCGAGTGTCCTCCGGCGACGCAAGGCCCGAGCGGTGAGCGGTGCGTGTCGTACGCGTGCGTCCTCGTCGACGCGGAGTACGCCACGAACGTCGCGTCGCTCGTCGTCGGAAGCCTTTTTGTCGCGGCGACGCTCGCCGCGCTCGCGGCGCACGCGTACACCAAGAACATCGTGATCGGAATCGTCGCCATGTGCGCGTCGTTCGCCGCGTGGATGTGCGTCTTGATCGGCGGCCCCGACTCGATGCCGTTTTGTCCCCACGGCGAGCTTTTCTGGAAACAGTGCGCGCTCAACTGCACGTTCGTGCCGACGATTCCCACCGCGCATCCGCGCACGCTCAGCACCGAACTGAACCTTCTCGCACTGGCGGGCGTCGTGGCGACGATCGCGATCACATCGCATATCGACGACGGCACGAGGCGCGCATCCGAAGCCGCCGCCGCTGCCGCGGCCGCAGCCGATGCCGAACGCGTGGCGCGCGAAGCACGCCGCGCGACTCGCGGGCCTCGCTGAATTTTTGCGCGGCGTCTCGCCCGCCGATCCGCCGGAAATTCTGGACGTCTGCATCGCTTACAGCAAATACAAGAGAGTTTTAAATCGGGAGGGCTACTCGAGACGCGAGGCGAATCGAGCCGCGTGGCGCGTTCGCGAGGCCATGTGCGCGTACGTCGCGGCGCTGGAGCGCACACTTCAAAGATAGAGCTATGTTGTTAATTTTTTTCGGAGTCGCGCTTTTGTTCGTCGCGTTCGTCTCACACGTGAAAGCGAGAATGCGAGACTCGGACTCGGACTCTGATTTCGGGGACATCGCTCCGCCGAAGAAATGGAAACGCGCTCGCGTTTCGGTGTCGACGGCCGTCGATCTGGTTCCGGAAATGAGCGAGTCGCTGGCGCGAAAAATCGCTCCTAAAAAAGTTTGGAAAATGAGGGAGCGCGTACCGGAGCCGGAGCCGGGCCCGGAACACTTTTCCGCGCGCGCGTTCGACGCGGAGTTTGAGATTCCGGCGGGTCTCGGCGAGTGGAGAAAAGACGCGTCGATGCGACTGGGAAAGGTGATGCAAAAAACCGAGGGCGACGCGCTTCGCGACGAGAACGAGGTGGTGACGCACCTGCGCCGCGAGAATCCGGTGGAGACGGACTACACGATCTTTCTCGACACGACGAACGGGAATCACAATTACTGGGTTTGGCTGTTCGATCGGGGTGTATACGTCTGCTCTCGCGACACGACGCAAAGCGTTTCGAAGTTGGCGAGCGCGGAAAAAGAGGAGTTCGACGGTCCGAGAATCTCGCAGTTCGTCGTCGCTTCGAAAGTTCGAGTCGCGGCGAGCGTTTTTGGACCGCCGCCGCCGAAGCGGCCGTACGGCGAGGGACGCTGGACGGAAGATCCCGCCCGCGAGCTCACGGCGTACGAAAACGCGGAGGAGACGTTGATCGAGCTCGTGATGTCGACGCGCGCGATTCGGAAGCGCAAATGGGTGGTGCCGTCCGCCGACGCCGCGACCGCGTGGAACTACGACGAGGACGAGAGGATTCACGAGACGCGGAGATTGAATCCAACGTCGGTGTGGAACGACGGCGTGAATCCCGACGTGATCAATTTGTTCGACAAGGAATGGACGCAGTACACGTGGGAGCGCGCGCGCGAACGAGGCACGGCGGGTCATCTGGAGCTCGAGAAGTACTACAACGGGATGGCGCTTTCTGAAAAGTTTAAGGCATCACCGCAGGGAAAAGCGTTCGCCGAGTTTGAGCGCGCGTATCCATGGTACAATCGGCAGACCGTTTTTCGCACGGAGTTGTCCATGTTCGACGAGACGCTGGGCCTGCCCGGCCAGGCCGACGCTATTTTCAAAGTCGTGGAATCCGACGGAACGCAGTTACAGGATAAAGAAGGAAGATTCGTTTACGATATTCTGGATTGGAAATTCACGGAGAAAATGACGCCGTCCAAGTTGAGTGGATACAAGAAACAACTGCCGATGTACGCATACTTACTCACGAAATGCGTCGCGAATTCGGTCGTTCGCAAATTACTTCTCGTTGTTTTGAATCCTCTACCGGGCGCTGGATTTGAGGTGATCGAGGTTCAATTCGATCGCGCGGCGCTGCGCGAGACGCTGGAGAGACAGGTGGCGTGGCTCGAGGCGAAGCGAACGGCGGACGGATCCGCGGAGACCGACGGAGAAGACGAGCTCGATTTCGGTCGCGAATTGTAACGCACAACTCAACTCAAAGATGCAGCAAGAGAAGGTTCGCGTTATTTGGGCGTTGACGTCGGATCCCGAGTTCGCGTGGCGCCAGCGAGACGTCGCGGATCTGGTGGGGGAGACGCCGTCGCGAGTGCGCGCGGCGATTTTCAAGACGCACGAGTTTTTTCAATCGAGACTCGACGACGCCGAGTCGTCCGTCGAGCGCGACGAAAAGGCCCGAATTCGTCGAGACGCGACGCTCGTCCTCGTCGATAAGTCGCGCGACGCGGAGTGGTTTCGATCGAGGTGGGGTCTCCGATGCGCTCAGCCGTCGCCGCGCGGCGGCATCGTGACGCACCGAACTCCGTTCGTCGAGACGCGCAGTCCGGTTCTCGCGCCCGTCGCCGCGCCAGCGCCGCCGCCGCCGCTCGAGCTCGAGCCGGAGTGGGCGCCGCTTCAAAAAGAGGTGCGGGTGGTGGAGGACGACGCTCGCACGCTTTCGGACGACGACGACGACGACGATTATTTGCCCGACGAGCGCTGGTACGGTCGCGAGATGACGGAACACGGTCGCCGAGCGACGTACCGCGCGGCGAACGGGATTCCGCCCTTTGCGGCGGAGAATCCGTTCTCGTATTTCCCGTCGTCGGACGACACCACGAAAGGATTATTGAGACATTGGCGGCGCAACTCGGACGATGCGACCGCGACGCTCGTGGATTGGATCCGCACAACTCAAAAGCGCGGCGATTACCCTTTGCTTTTTTCGATTCAATCGCTCGTCGCGGAACTGGTGTGGTCGATATCCGACGGCGCCGATCTTCCTTGGGGTCGAATTCCCGCGGGCCGCGCGCCGTGGACGTTGGAGGAGCAAGCCATTCTTCCGTGGTCGAGGGAGACGCTGGATATTTGCGACGCGGTATGGACGGCGCTGCGGAAAAGAAACGGACGCCGGTGATTAAAAAAGAAAACGCGATCGATCCGTACGTTCTCATTAAAAAAGAAATAGCGATCGGGCCGTACGTCGCGGTGTCGACTCCTGAGAAAAAAATTACGAATCCGTTCAGACGTTAAATGCAGACGTTCGGCGATTCGCGGCGTTCGGCGTTCAAGCCGGTGGGGGGTAAGTGGAGGGAGAACGTGGAGAAGGGTCTCGTCGTGGAGCGTGAAAAGATTCGCGCCATTTGGAAAGCGCCGGACACGCGTCAGTTCGGGGGCAAGTCGAAAAAAAGCGCGGTGATGGTTTCGCGCGAGAAGTGCGGCAATCGTCCCAAGGGGTTCGAGTTCGGGACGGACGCGGAGGCGGAGGTCGCGTTTCGGTACTGCTGGGAGTCGGCCATCAAAGCGGAGAAAAAGGCGGTGGTGGCGAACTGCGCTTTCTTCTGGCCGCTGTCGACGCCGACGTTGACGAAGCACGACACGTTCGTCGTCGTCGCGTTTGAAGAGGAGGATTTCTCGGTGCCGGTGTGCTGGTACACGTCGCAGACGCGCGAGGAGCTCGTCGCTTTTTTGCAGAAACTGTGGGACGTGCCGGACTCGGCCGTGACCGAGTACAAGGAGCCCGGTGCGGAGAAGCCCGACGCCGACGCGGCGATGGTTTAATTTTACTCTTTGATTAAAATCATCGACGCGATTGTTACGGGAAAAAATTCATGAACGGCGGCACGCATTTCGCAACGACGTCGTCAAATGGAAGTGGATGCGCCCACACCGCGCACAAGAACGAAATAATCAACCCGAATTCGATCGCGATGCCGACAATCAACATACATATTTGGACGAAGATGTACGTGAGATACGCCACGTCCAAAACGTGTTGTAACCAAAGATGATCGATTCGCGCTTTTTGAAAGAAGTACGCGTACGATTTCGGAGTGACTTTGTACGATCCAGAGTCGTGATATGGCCGCTCGCACTCTGCGCAGAACCAGCGACGTCCGCTCGCTTCGTGCCACTCGCTCAAACACGGGACGCACACCCATCGCATGGAACCGCGACACTCACACGGTTCGACGAGCTCGTTCTCCGAGCCGTAACAATAGCGACAGCTCATTTTTTCCAAAGTGTGAGAGTGAGACCCCGTGCTGAAAATAAATACGACGTCGAGGCGCCGCAATACGTTCTGATCGCGGATGATTGAAAAAATTTAATCAATCGCGAGCAACTGGAAGGTTTTTCAGCTCCTCGGCTTCGCGTTTCGCGCGCTCCGCTTCGACTTCGTCGACCTCGTCGACTCCGTATAAATCGCGCATTTCGCGAAGTTTGAGCCGCATGCGCGTGCGATCCCGTCCGGCGACTTGGTCGCAGTCCGCCAAACGAAAGAAGGTCTTCGCGTCGACTTCGCGCAGCATGCGGTCGCCGTCCTCCTCGAGGCGAATGAGCAGATCCAACAGAGTCTCCCACGTGCCGTGAAGCTTCTTGCACCTCTTGCCGTCGCCACACTTCTTCTCGCTCGTCGCCATACACGCGGCAAAGGGACGCGCCTTCCCCCGCGTCGCAGCGACGAACTCGGCGTCCGAGAGACGAGGCATTTCTTTTTCTTCTTCTGTTTCAAAGTGTGAGAGTGAGACCTCGTGCGGAAAATAAATATGAGGTCGAGGCGCCGCAATATTTTCTAAACGCGTCGATTTCTTCCGCGGTGCGCGCGAGAAAAAACGCGTTGCGCTGACCGGCGAAGAGATCCTCGCCGTTCGGTGAGCGCACCACGACGTACAATTTTTCGTCGAGAACTCGCCGCACGACGTCCGCCGGAACGTCGACGTTGACGTCTTGCTTCAACTGCAAACTGATGTACGAAGCGTCGTTCATTTTCTTTTACGATGTGACTAAGAAATCAAAGAGAAGCAGCAGAACACCCGGCCCGATAAGAAAGAGCAGCACGTACGCCCGAAATCGAGAGGGCGCGATGTCTGCTGGGGGTAAGAAGGTAATGGCGCAGACGAGCGTCGTCATCAAAGCGACGGCGGCGGCGACTCGAAATGAACCGGGTTCACTTTTCGACAAAGGACGCAGCGCGTACGTGAGAAACCCGACGCCGCAGAGAATAATCTCGATTGCTAAAATGAGCGGATTGATTCGAACTTCGTTCATGTTGAAAATTAAAGTGTGACTCCCGGCGTCGGGTTTTGCTCGATCACGAGCTCCCATCCGTCTGAGTCCGACCGATCGTGATCGGCTTTGAATTCGATCTTCGACACCTCGTCGACGAGATGCTCGACCGACGCGTTGATGATTTTTTTCGATCCGATTTCCGCAATGAAAAAGAGCTCCCAGGTGCGTTGAGCGTCGCACAGAACGAATCGAGTCGTGGGTGGTCCGACGTCGGCGTGGCCGTTCCACACGCAGCTCGCGATGATGTGCGTGGCGTCGTCGAAAACGACGGTGCGCTCTTTCTGCGGCGAGATCAGAACGGCGCGAACGTGTTGGTTGAACGGCTCGAACGGCGACGGGCGCATCCGGAGAGAGTACTGCATCGCGCGGCCGCACACGTAAGATGGTTTCGGGAACATTTTTATTTCGAGTGTGGCGCTTTACACGGTGAAAAATTTATCCACGTCGGCGGGCGCCACGCCGAGGACGAACGCGGCGAGGGGCGCGGCGGCCATCGACGAGAGCGAGGGCACCGTCTTCGCCGTCGCTCGTCCGTTCGCGTAGGCCACGATTCCGCCCTGCTTCTCTCGATCCGCTTTTTTCAACACCAGCGCCACGGCGTCTTGCGTCCACTCGTACGCCTCGTCGTTTTGAAGGTAGCGCGCGAGATGCGCGTCGGGCAAGACGCCCCACCATAGCTCGACGTGTTTCTCGGTGACGGGGTTTCCGAGAATCGACGCGCGAATAAAGAAATCAGCGGCGGCGTAGGCCCGAGTCGTTTCCGCAGCGTACTTTTTTAAAAGCGCGACGGCCGTGACGGCGGCCTGAAAGTCGCGCGGCGGTCCGATTTGATCCGTCGTCGAGCACCGTCCCTCGGCCCATTCCGCCGCGGCGAAATAAAAACTAAACGGGTGAAGCTCGCACACGTCCATGATTCGAAACGCGTCGATTTGACACACCGAGTCGAGATACTCCCTCCATTCCCGAAACTCGGCGCGTTGTTTCTCGATCTCCGCGGGATCGTCGACGCCCGAAGCGCACGCGAAACGATCCGCCAATTTACGAAGAGCGTGAGCGATGAACTGCTCGAGCGATCCGTGCTTGTCGCGCTCGGCCTTTTCGGCGTAAATTTTTATCGTCTCCGTTTCTTTTTCGATCTCGTCGATTTCCGCGCGCACGAGAACCCAATCTTTGAGCGAGTCCATTTTTCTCTTTCTCGCGTATTTCCGTTGTGCGGGGACCACACGAGAAAAGATGGAGTCGTGGATCGACGTTCACCAAGCGCTGCACCTGCTCGACTCGGACTCCGAGTCCGATTCGGGGTCGGAAGACGCGGAGGTTGCGGAGCTCACGGAGCGCTTTTCGTTCTCGTGCGAGTCGGACGAGTTCTTCGAGCGATTCTCCGCGAGCGGGGACGTGGCGAGCATGCCCGCGCGAGTCGTGAGGCTGCCGCACTACTGCTTCACCTGTCCGCCTCACGGACGAAAACCCGTGGCGTACTCGGTTCGCATCAGCGTCTTCGAGAAAGGAACGAGCGTCGTCGTGAGCGACTCGTTTGGAAACTACGTCGACGGACGACTCTTCGCGCGCGAGTTAAAGGGCCGAGGGTTTCACTACGCGGTGAAAATGCTCGACGCGGGCGAGACGTACGAGACGCGCGCGGCGACGGACGGATCGTCGGTCGAATTTTTTCGCTCGTAAACCCGCACAAAGAAAAACAAAATGTTCGACGACGAGATTCTCGCGGCGTACGTCGTTCTTTTCGCGCCCATCGCGTCGAGAGAGTTGGCGACGCATCGCGGATTTTCGGCGGGAGCGCTCGCGCACCTCGCGACGTTCTCTGCGTCCGCGTCCGTCTTCGTCGCCGCCAGCCCCGTGCTGCTCGTGGGGCTCGCGCTGCGATTCACGCACCCGAACGCGCCCCCGAAACTTTCTCGCGACGAGAAGCTCGTGGCGTTCGCGTGGCTCTCGACGGCGATCTCGTTCAGTCTCTGGCGTTGTCCGACGTCGTTCGTCTACTCCACTCTCTTGGTGTCGGTGCTCGCCGACACGCGCGTCGCGTTTGACCGCCCAGTAGCGACGTGCGCGTTTCTTTTCGCGCTGTCGACCGTCGTGCCGCGCGCCGCCGCCGTCGTGCTGCTTCTCGACGCGTGCGTGTTCGCGGTTGCCGCGACCGTAGAAGCCGAGTGCGCGTACCCTCCGGGCTACGACCCCGACTTTCCCGCGTCGACGGCGGTGACGCTAAAATCGGAGGAGGAGGCGCTCCGCGAGATGAGGACGGCGACGCGAGAAGGAATGCGACGATTGACGCGCGATCCGCGAGCACTAGAGTGGTTGGTCGACAACTCCGCGCGCGTGTTCGTTCTTCCACGAGACGAGGACGAGTAGATTCACTTTTCAAAAATGAGCGAGCTTAAACAACTGCGCGCTCGTTTCCGCGGCGTGTCGAAATGGCATCGTGACGAAGCCGACGTCAAACGGCTCATGTACGATTTTGCCATGTTCGCGAAAGGTCTTTCCGTAGACGTCGCGTATCATCACGAGCTCATCAAAGCGCTTTTTCTTTTGAGCGCGGCGCTTTTGGTCGAGGACGACACCATTTTCGTCCTCGTGGGAAAAGTCGACTCGATTATTTTTCGGTATTGACGATTACCGCGTACCGGCGCCCGGCCGGGGGGAGAGAGGGGGG